>LNFM01007692.1_pt1 | contig 16708 bp, 13 predicted proteins | sample 596031 | NCBI WGS metagenome assembly LNFM01 (sample SAMN04254537, study PRJNA301005) | activated carbon metagenome | isolation source: dual media filters at the Ann Arbor, Michigan drinking water treatment plant | place: USA: Ann Arbor
TTCTCCGGATAATGAAACGGCATAGTATCCGCACGACCTGAGCAATATCACTTCTTTTAATGATTTCGCCCATATAAGCATCTTTCCGGTTCTGGGAAGCTCATCATAGCCCTCCAGAATATCAATGCCTTGGTGAATAACCTTTGGAACTCCTGAATGAAAATAATTGTAAGGCATGTAGCCTTTATTACCTTTTCCTATTTTTTTGTAAAACCCGATAAGGTCCGGTGTTTCCCGCCAAAAAGGTTTGTCATTTTTTAAAATGGCTTTAAGAGCAAACATCTTATAAAAATGAAGAATTTCCGGACCTACGGCAAGCTGCTTATAATACATGTAATGTTCCGGCTCCAAAAAGTAATATTGAAAATTCAAATCTTCTTTTATAGATCCTACTATTTCAAAAATATCATTTATGGTTTTATGTCTGGTTACCTTCTTGCCTTTTAAAATTACAGACTTTATAAATTCTCTGGCCTCTTCAACCGAATTTATATCGGGCTCCATCAATCTGACCAATCCTATAGGTCCGTTTCCATATGGGCTATGATATCCAAAATCTTTCCAGATAACACTATCGTTATAGCGTCTTGTACTGAATGAAGGTTTATCGTCTTTTGGCCGAATCTTTTCCGGTAGTGGTGATGGAACAACCATGCCAATCCGATAATACCCACCAAGATAGAATTTATAAACCTCCTCGTACATGATTCGTTTTTTAGGGGCGGCCAAGCCTTCACCCAGCCACCCCAACTATCCAAAACGTTATTTTAAACGAAGAGACTTCCCTTCAATGAATTCTGCTCCAAACATTTTTTTCGCTTCCTCTGGGTTTTCTTTACACCAGTCTTTAAATTCTGCCAACTTTTGCTTTTCAACCGTTTCTGTAACAGTAAATGTTTTAGGAAATTCTCCCTGATAAACAAAATCTGTTTTTTTGGCCATGATAATATCTACCACCCCTTTTTTGATTTGTTCAGTACCGGTAAATTTCATGTACATTTCGATCAAACGTGACGACCTTTTCATTTGACCTTCAAGTCTTTTTTTAATGGCCGTTATTCTTTTAATCTCCGATTCTACCCCATTAAGATCCAACTGCTTGTTTTTCCAGACATAATAAAGAGATGTCACTTTATCCTCTCCGGTTTTAACGATTTCAAAAAACTTCTGCTCCTCTTCAGAAGTAAGTTCACCTTCATTTTCTTCAAGAAGATCAATCCATTCCTGATGTTCTTTGGTTATTTCAAAAATATTCACTTTTTTGTCTTTAATGGTTAATAATATTATAGAGAATCTGTTACCAGCAATGGCATCATCAATGAAAAATTTTCAACTTCACTCGACGCAAGCTCTTTTATCGTCATGGCCTTTTGAGGTGTTGAAAAGGAAAGAACAATATCCTCGGTGTCATGCTTTTTAAGCAGTTCTATCAAAAACGTAATATTGAATCCAATCTGAAACTGGTCCAAGTTTCCTTCGCCATACGTAACAGTAAGGCGCTCCGAGGCGTTCCTGCTAAAGTCAATATCTTCCGATGTGAGAAGAACTTCATCATCTCCAAAATTGAAAACACCTCTTTTAATGTTTGAGGAATAAATATTCAGCCTCTTTAAACTTCCAACAAGATCTGATTTTTTGAATATTACAGTCTTGTCATTTTTAGGAATAAGAGTTTCGTAAGGAGGATATTTAGCATCCACCAAAACCACCTGATACTTTACATACTCACTTTTAAAAACAACCCGATTTTGGTAGATAATAACCGTTATTTCCTCGGAATCGGATTCAATAAAGGACGATAAGTCTTTGACAGCTTTGGCCGGCACTACCGCAGAATATACACCCTGATCTTCCCCCGGTATTGTGTACATACTCATTACATGGGCATCTGTGGCGACCAAAACGATTTTATCATTAAGCACGTCTATCTTCATGGCACTCAAAGCCAGCCTGATAGTGTCTTTGGATGCATATGGAGCCACCTTGTCAATGCCGTCACAAAAGACTGATGATTTTACTTTGAAAGAGTTTTCAGATACTTCGTCCTTGAATTCCGGAAAATCTTGTTTTGACTCACCGGACATTTTATACTTACCCGTTTTTGCTTTTAGTTCTACGGATAAAGTTTCATTGTTAAAGGTGATTGTCACCATTTCTTCCGGCAGGTTTTTTACCGTCTGATGAAACATTATGGTAGGCACTAAAAAAGAAAAAGGTTCCAGGCCCAATCCCTGAAATGGAATTTTTACTTCCAAATACCTTTCCAAATCTGTAGACATAAATGACACATTGTCTTGGTCTACTGAAACAAGTGCGTATTCAGTTATTGGCAAAACCACATTGCTTTTTATGACAACCAGTTTGTCAAATACTTTTCTTAAAATACTTGAATTTAATTGAATCTGCATTTTTTAGAATTGAAAAATTAGAAAAAGAGTGCCGGGCGCATCCTGAAAGCAACCCGACACAAAAGGTAACCACACCTATATTTTAGAATGGAAGATCACCTGGTTCTTCATAAGGTTCCGGTTCTTCATTTCTCCGGGAATTTCGACTTTCGTCCCGTGGACCAGTATCGCGATCATTGCCGCCTCTTGAACGATATTCTCTTTCAGAACCTCCATCATCATTTCTACTGTTGCGGCCACCACGATCCTCATCCTCATTCCTTCTGGAATCTCGTCCGTCATCATCCCGGTCGTTTCTGCTGTTGCGTCCGCCACGGTCTTCGCCTTCATCGCGTCGGGAATTTCTTCCACGATCATCATCTTTTCTGCCACGATCTTCTTCCCGTCTGGAGTCCCTTGAATTAGAATCACGGTCACCACCTCTTCCTCTTTCGGAGTTACGTCCACCACGATCATTGTCGTCGTCTCTTCTGGAGTTTCTGTCAGAACCACCACGATCATGACCTCTTTCTTCATCTCGATTTCTCGGTTCTTCCTGTGGCTTTTCCTCATAATGGCCAAAAGCATAATGTACGTCTTGAATAAACTGATCATACAACCAATCAGCATATCCTTCTTTGTCAAATTTTTTCTCACCACGAGAGTCTTTCATAAAATCAAGTCCTTTGCTTTCGGTATATTTTTTTGTGTAGAAAGGTTCCACTTTGTTTTCTTTATTCCAATCAGTGCCGTAACACATTGAAATACCAGACTTTCCGTATTTCCTTCCGCTTTCCGGAGTCAACTGCCATGACAAAAAGCAAATCTCTTTTTTAAGATTTACATTTCTAAAGGCCACGGCAAATGACTGTCCTGAACCCTGATCAAATCCCATTCTCAAAATAACATCTTCCTTTCCTGAAAAAAGATGCACGTCAATTTCATACTCTCTTATCGTTTTGTCACCTCTTTTGACGTACCTCTTTTGAACTATGACATCATCAATGTCACCTGATATCCATGGAAATTTCTGAACATATCCAATAATGTCTCCATCATTATCTTCAATCTCTTCAATGTCGCCATCTTTCGGAGATAGATCGGATTTATTTTTACTGAATATTTCCCAGTTTGAGCCACGAGGACGCAAGACTTTTTTAAAATTACGCTTACCTGTTTGCATAAATTATCGTTTATAAATGAAAAAATATTGGTTACTGTTTTTCTTTGAACCACTGATCAAATGCCTTACCATCCAAGGTATTGAAATCAAGTGACATCATTGTGGACCGCATCCAGTCAAAAACGGTTTGCGCCCGGTCCTTAAACTCCGTTTCTGTATATGGGTACACCTCACTAAATGTACTGGCTGCAATTTCAGCAGACCGGACTATATGTATGTGGGATTGTTTTACCCATTCCAACATGGATGTTACTTCCAAAGGAATTATTGCCTGATAAAAAACGAATTTGGTTCTGGATTTTGTATCCCCTTCCTCGGGAATCGTAGTAATGGTTTCCAATTGGTAGATTAACAATTGTTGTTCTGAAAATGCCTGTGTTTCGGTTATGCTGTCCGCAAACACTTTAACGTAGTCACCATTCTCAAAATCAATCTCAATAATGTACTTCGTTTGCGAATCCCTTCCCGGTGGTTTCCATGTATTGATAGGTGACAACTTTTTGATTCGGGAAACACGCACTTCATGTTGAGTACGAAATTCTTTTACTTCTTTGTTCATAAAAATTTGTTTTGGATATATGTACAACGTTTTCTGGTAGTGGAAAAGTTCCACAAAAGTAATATTTTTTTATTTATTTTCTACTTTCCACATACCCACATCTTGCACATTGATACCAATTAGTATGTACGTGCTCCATATTGTGAATACATCCTTCCACAGTACCCAAAAACTCTGAAAGTTCTTTGTGTTTTAGAACAAGATAGTTTTTCGCTATTTCTTTTGCACTTTCTAAGTCATGGCCCGATCCTATCCAATCACTATCATTTAACATAATATCGTAACTGTCATTTACTTTCCAACTTTTCCATTCTATTTTCAATTCTCCAATTGGTGTTTTGCAAATAGTATGATCGTAATGACTAATCCCTTCCGTTGGCTTTTTTGGTTCCGTCCAATTCATGATTCAATTGTTTATCATTAAATATATTATCCATCCAATGTTCATAAAGATCTTCACACTCTTCTTTTGAATCCAATGGACTAAGTATTAAGCTGCCTGCAAGACACGAAATTTCTACATAGTTTTGCGCCCTTATTTCTTCCATATCTAATCTAAACTTACTTTTAGTAATCAGGTCAATAAGCTCTGCAATAACAAACCTTGAACCTGAAGGATTTGCCGCCCATGTACCTCTGACCTTATACAGAACAATGATTTTTGCATGTGCTTGGTCGCGTCTTATTACAGCATACTCATCTGCCATATCCTGTATTTCGGCTTCATCCTTAGTAATACCATACTTATTATGATCCATTACAAAGTGATATAAAATTTTTGGTACCTCGCTACCAAAAAGATCTTCTAAATATTCTTTTAATTCCATTATTTTTTTAGATTTAATACCTGTCCAAAAACTATACAAGATAAACAAACAAGAAGATATAACTTCCAATTATCTGATTGAGTTATCCACAAAGATGTTAATGCCATTCCCGATGTAATAATTGCTAAATTATTTAAAAAATTCTTTACTTTTTCTTTTGAGGTTGTCATATATTTAATTTTATTTATTTAAAATCTTGGCCGACTTTAAGGCAGCCCGATACCTATTACGTTCTTCCTTTTTACCTTCCAGCTTTCCTTTTTGATAAACCTTCATTAATAAAGATTCAACTTGTCTGTCAAAACGATTAAAATCATTCCTGTTTATCTTAAATAGCTTCCAAATTAGTTTATCTAAATCCATGCTATAAATTATTATAAAAATTTTCAAATTCAGCTACACCATTAACCTCATCCTGTGCGAAATAAGTCTGGCCGGATTCTATGGCGCGTTTGCGATATCCCTCCATGTATGCTTTTTTCAAAAAATGCTTAATATCATCTTTTGCTACCCTTGATTTAAGAGAAAGGTGTGGACGGTATTGCGGTACCGGTCTACACATTTTAAGAAATTTTAACATTAAGCTCTATTTTATTTCTTTTTGACAAACTCATTTCCCCTGAATCCAGCATTTGAATTGCTCTTTCACAATCAGACTTATCATCATAATCAAATATACTGAAAAGTAAATTTTCCGTACCTCTCATATTTTCTTCAAAATCTACAATCGTATAAACGGCGCAATCCTTTTTAGCTTCATATGCATCCTTAAAGGTAAAATATTGTGACATGTGTACCAAATTATGAATAATTTGTGCGTCTTCTCTACGATTCAATCTTCTTACACATATCGCATATCTATCAGATACAGACATAACTTTGAAAGGTAATTTTTCTGAGTCAAAATAAACCTTTTTTCCCTCTTGAAAAACATCCCGTATTAAATGTTTCTGATCCATATTTTAGTTTTGAGCGTTTTTTACAATAACGAAATTATGATGATTTCTATAACTTTCATCTTTCATTCGAGGATCTTTTTTTAAAAGTTCAATATTTTCAAATTCCTTAAAAATTCCTTCTCTAATCCACTTTTCAACATGTGGAAATACATCATGTACAGGATTTTTATGACATAATTCATAAAATACCCGGCAATCTTCTGTTATTTCATCAACAGAATTTAATTTAACTGCATCTTTAAAAACAACTTCTTGATGTACGGTTATGTCCATATTTTAGTTTTGACTATTTAATCTAAAATATAAACACCCTTATGTTCGGAAAAAGTTCCCCAAAAATCACTTTTCTACTTTTTCGTAGTAATTTTCTACTTTTTCAAGGATATTTTTGATTTGGTCATCCGTCAAATTCAATGCCGGATCATTAAAAAGATTGCCGTTAAGAATGGCATCATTCAATTGAGGAACGGTATATATTTTTTTCTTCTTAATCAACTTTAACTGCTCCTTATCTTTAAAAATGTCCTCCATTTTCATAAGCGGTGCGCGATTGTCGTTTGATATTATCTCTTCGATTTGAGCAATATTGTCCCTGGAGAACATTGCTGTTTGCTTGCCATCGGTGGTTGTTTTCTTTAACGCCCCGAGAGCATCCGAAAAACTTTTATCCGGATAGGTAAGTACCAAGTATTCTTTCAATTGTTCAATACTTTGAATACCCATTTCGTCCAATGCGCCAAGTGTAGCTTCGCCGGATCCCGGAAGGGAAGATAAATTATGTCTAACAAAATTAGGCCGATATCCTAAATCATTTGTAACTCCAAACTTAACAAATCCATGCCAAAACCCAAGAGAAGGATCGTAATTATTTTTATTCAAAGGAGGTGCTTCTTCAATACCTGTAACAGCATAAGTCAAGTCAAATAATTGTTTTAATATTCGGTAGGATGGAATAGGAGCTTTAAAAAAATTACCCATTAATTCTCCTACCTTACCCCATGATTGAGCCGTTTCTCCTTTTCCGAAGTAATATAGTACTTCCCCTGCCAGTGCCGGTATTTCCATTTCTTGAAAACGTAGGTTTAAAATCTGTTTTAAATAATCAACATTCAGATTTTGAATTGAATTTTTAATATACAGCCACGATAATGGCAACCATGCTACATATTTATAATACTTTGAATTTGCTTCAAAAAAAGCATTAAAAGCATTCATTTTTTCTTCATCATCATCCCCTGGAAGCATTGCATACACAAGAGAACTTAACATGAACGACATAGCGGCACCAACAACACCCCTAGTAAGCATTATTTTATTCTTACGGTCTAATGAAAGCACATCCATGTATTCTCTGAGTTGATCAAAATTTGTAATGTCAAAATCCTCCAGGTTTTTAATACGACCTTTCTTTTTTTCCATATAGTACGGCAACACCCTTAAAGCTCCATATCCCGTTAATTCCCCTGCAATTACAACCCAGTTCATACCTCCGTTTCCAAATGGAGAAATAAAAGACCTATTTATAGTTTCCATTAGTTTCCACCTGTAAGCAGCCGAATCACCCCGTTTCAACGCCTTATTCAATTCTTCAGATATACTAGCATTATATTTTTGTACCATTCTTGAAAAAGGATTATTTGGGATATGCCCAATTCTATATCCGGCATTTTCATAGGCGCTTTTATATGCTGCTAAAATTACATCTTCTGTAATATTTTTTCCTTCAATCTTGGATTCAATGTCAAGAAGATTCATTTTTACCAAATCGTCTGCCATTCTCAAAACCATCGTTTCGTCGGACCTGAATGGAGTTTCGTCCGGTCCTTTCTGGGCATTTATCTTGTCAATTAAAACCCTGACATTAGCCATTGCATTTTCAAAGCTGTACCCATACAGCTTTTCTGAAATTTCACGCAATGCATCTTTTTTATCATATCCATATTGGGTTTCCAATATCTTAGCCATATTAGAAATAAAATATGTATGAGTAAGTGAATATTTAAACCTGGAATCCACTCCATCCAAAAGGATACGTCCGGTAAGAAACGCAGCAGTTGCCCTCACTTTAGGATTTTCTATTTTGTCTACAAGCCTGTCGAGGCCACCCCGATACATAAATGTAGACGACAAGTCTCCATAGGATGTACCTTTGTTTTTTGAAATGTCCTGAAAAATGGATGACGACATTTCTTTCACAAAATTATTGAAATCACTAAAATCCTTATTTCCTGACGGAATATACCCCTCCTGAAACGTATCTGCATTTTTAATTCCTTCTTGTCTTTGAACCAGCCTTTCGGAAAATACCGCAGCAGCACCAGAAATAATGTTTTGAGTACCATTTGAAATTGATGTTAAAAGCGCCCTCATACCGACAGACAATATATCGTCTATTATTGATGCCATTTTATACATCATGTCCTTATCCCTCTTATACTTTTCAAGCAGATCTCCCGATTGTTGACCAATATCATTCAAAGCTGTTTTCAAAAATTCGTCAGTCTGCTTTTGATCATAAATCAAATACAGGTCCTTAGCCAATTTTTTCAGCTTGTCAAAAGTGTCAGAATCCACTTCATTCACCCCGAGCGCATCACGGACAATCTTTTCGTAAGTATCAGGATGCTCCTCAAACCAACCATAGGAGTACAGTTTTGCCAACTTCCTGGTCTCTGTATTGCTACCCTGAATTGGATTAGCTTCATTCTTCCGGATAAGTTCTGAAAGCTTCTTTTCCTGAATGTCTTTTTTCAGTCTTAAATATTCTGTTTCAAAAGCACTTTGTACCGTTTTTATATTCTCTGAAGAAAAACCGGTATTTCTTAAAGCACGGGCAACATAAAATTTTAACGCATTAATACCACTATTGACAACGTTCCCATCATCATCAATAATAACATCTGAAACAAATGTGAGTTTCTTCCAATCCAAAGCCTGATTTATTCCGTCGAGATAGTTTTTTAATTTAAAAATCTGTTCTGAATATACAGAAGCCATATTTACATAATCCGGCGACATCGGATCCAGTTTTTTCAAAGACTGTTCTGCAGCAGCCAAATCAGCTTCTGCTTTTTGAATAGAGTCTAATTCTGCCCTGGCAACCGTCCGGCGATCATCAATTTCCGCCCTGGCGACATCGGTATCAGCTATTGCATATAACTTATCCAATTTTGTTATTTCCCGGGACAATTTACCTTTTTTGTCATTCACCTTACGGCCAAACCCCTGAGAAATTAAAATCTGTTTTATGGAATCCGTAATCTCATTTTCCGACAAATAAAGGTCCATCATTTTACTCCGAACCGTTTCAGTATATTTTTCAAAACTCTTTATTGCTACAAGTAATTCCGATTTTCTGTCAGGATCCTTTGCCGCATTATATTTTTCATAAAGACCCTCTATGTATTTGTCAATTTCTTTTTGGAATTCAGCCAAAACATCATTGATGTTGTTCATGCCACCGTCAATCCTTTCATAACCTTGCGTTTTAAATTCAAACGCTTCCTCCAGGGTTTCCAAAAATGACTGCTTACCTTTCAATCTTTTCAGAATTATTTTATACCTTCTTTCCTGATCTGGTGTCAATGTTCCGGATTCTAACATGCTTTCCACCTGTTGAATTCTGGTAGCCTTATCTCCCTCGCTTGGAAATACCGTTCTGTCGAGATAGTATTCTGCGGCCGCCTGCATTTTTTCCTGAAACACACGCATAGGAGAAGATGTACCTTCATCAAACTTCATCCCTTTGTCAAACATCAAGGCGATGTTATTTGCTGCAGCTTTGCCCGGAGAAAGAGTTCCTATTTTTCTGACACCAGTAAATGGACGGATGGTTGAAATTTTATCCAGAGCATCTTCAAATTTACGGCCAACAATTCTTTCGATAGAATCAAGTGATGTGAATGAGTCTTCGCTTAGATCAAAAATATCTGCATATATTGCACCAACCGATTCAAGGTCAATTTCAATACCATCTTTTATAAGTCCTGAATACGCATTTGAAAAGCTAAACGGAAGTCCCATTGTAATGTGTTCTGCCGCCCTTGCCTCCAATATTTCCTGCAAGGCCATAACTATCCTGGTATCTTTAACCAAACATCCTAATCCTACCATTTTAGCAAATTTTATTTATGAGGTTTTTTAAATCACTCAATTTTTCATTTATAAAATCCATCGGTCTTACTTTAGACTCCCATCGCTCCACATTTGTTTTTTTCTTTTTTGCAGGACCTTGTTTTGTTGGAGCACTAACCACCGATTCGTCAGCTACATTATTTATGTCACCGCTCTCCATAGCGTCTTCCATATCTTTTTTTGACTTGACATATTCCTTTGGAAGTATTATGTTCTGAACGTCTGACGGCTTTATTGATCCTCTCACCATTGTATATGCCGTTTTCCTGGCGTTCAATGCTTTTGATACATTTCTTATGTGTGCCTGACTTCTTTCGTGAACAATTTTTTGAAGATTGGTCAACTTTCGATGATTGTCAAGTTCTTCTTTTTTACGTCCAATAAGGTCCCTTTCAAGCGCAGCATAAATAAAGGCCGTTCCTGTTATTGAATTGGTTCTGGAGCTTAATAGTTCAATTGTTTTTTGGACATAAGTATCCCCAGGATATATAGCTTTTAAATCCGCCAAAATCTTATCAGCTATCTGGGCTCCAACACCTATCTGCATTTTAATATATGCCTGATTATTCTTCGGAACTTCTCCTGTATAATTTTCAATGGAAAATCCAGACATATAATCACCAAGTTCCGAAAGATTGGTAAAATATTCCGGTGCTTCGTTATTGTCCATCCACCTCTTTATACTGTCATGGTCAATATCAAAATTGTTTATCCTGCCAATCAATGAATCCAAAGTACTTTGTTGTCCCGGAATAACCGGTTTTGGTTCAGGTACCGGAGGAACTACCGGAGGCTGTTCAGGTTTAGGTTGTGGCGCAATTGGCTCCAAAGAACTTCTTACACCATCTGAAAAAATAAGGAATTCAGAAAAATTCATATCCCCCAAAATTCCCATTTCCTTGAACTTCTTAAATACCTGACCTTCTGTATAGATAAATCCTTCCTGATTCCTTTTTACCAGATCAGCAGAAACTAATCTTTTTGCCCTTTCGTCAAATATAGCCGGTTTTGGCTCTTCATAAGACTTCGCCTCTTGCGACATGACAATACCGAACTTATCAGTAAATCCTTTTATTGGCATCACTGATATATTGTGGCTGAAATATCTTGTAGGAGAATCTTCAAACTGGACAAATGGATTACCGTCTACCTCACCTGTAAGATAAACGGTCCTGAATGTAAGTTTTTTGTCAGCATCGGTAACCGGATATTTTTTTCCAGGTTTAAGCATTCCAATACCTACCGATTTATTGTAAAGGGTGCCTGACTGATAAATTGCTTCATCGTTGAAATACTCTTTATATTGCTGGAAGTTGATTTCTTCCCCCGTCCGAAGCTTTTTGGCCAATCCATTCACAAAACTGATCACATCATCAATATTGTTCAGGTCTAATCTTTGATTCCATCCTATAATATCCCTAAACCATTTGATTATTCTGTCAATAATATTCTTTTGGGTTTGTGGCTGAATGTCAGTTTTAAATGCCGCCAGGATCGAAACAACCTGAGCCATATACTCATGAGCAATAAGTTCATCCATTGCCATATTTATCCCTTCTGCATCGGCCACCGTGTATTTACCCATAATCTCATTCAGAAGGTTATGGATATTCCTTTCCTGTTCTGTACCATTTGCAAGTGCAGCTGATATCTGCATGTGTAAAGAAATAATATTGTCTTTGTTGATTCTTATACCTTTAAGGAATGCAGCATGTGCCGCCTCATGGAATAAAGACATTCCTTCTGTGTCAGAAGCAGACACATTTATCGTATTGGTAAAAATATCATAATAGGCTTCTGCCGCCTTTTCTCCTGTTACCGGGGACCTAAAATCACTTGGATTTCTCACTTCAATGGATGTCTGTATTTGCGCCAGTGCTGAACTCACCTTTGATAATGCATCATTCATTGATTCACTCTCAAATTGATTTACTTTTTGAAAAGCATCAATGGCCTTACTATCAACAATAACAAAGCTATTGTTAGACAAATCTCTCAATTGATACTGCAGGTTGTCTAAATTTGAATAATCCACATTATAGACTGAAAACCTTCCTTCCGGAGAAGTAAGAACATCCCCCAGGTCAAATACAGGATTTTTTTCCCGGAACAACTTATACAAACCTTCATATTGTGCCGGCAACTTAAAACCTTTTGCTTTTGCTTTTTTCAATATCGTGGGTATTGCCGCCATGGTTCTTGTAAACCAAAACGACTTTCCTTCATCCAAAGAAAGTTCATACAAAAAAATATCCTGCAGCTTGCCGTCAATATCTCCATACTTCTCTTCCAAAAAGTACCTTTCCTCTTTAGTGATGGGCATGTGGTTTAAAATACCTAATCCGGTTTTTTCCGGATAAAACAATTCAAAACCCATTTTTAAAGCTGTCCTCACTCTTTCATACCCGTTTGGAACTGCATCATATAATTCTCTGAAAAATTCCGCATACCCCATTGGCAGCCCCATGGTCCTGAAAAGTGATACAGGATCATTTACCCTGGATGGCAATATGGCATAATTTTCTATGCCTGATGCACTTCTCATAGAATCTTCCATTACTGGAAACATATCGGTACCCATTACGTCCACAAGATCATCGTAAGATATTCTAGATCCTTCGAATTGAGTTCTGAACATGGAAAATAAAACATTGGGTGCCATTTCAATAAATCCGGCTTTCATCGCCTTGTCAATATTGTCCCTCGGATCTCCATAGCCAAAAATCATGTTTTCAAGAGTTTCATTCCTTGTGTCAACCGGTTCAGAAGGCACAACTTGCTCTTCCTGAATTTGGTTTTCATATTCAACTGCTGCTTCCCCTATCTGTCCTCTAAGAAAATTCTCCATTACGGGAACCAGTCCTTCAGTACTTCCCTCTGATTTTTCTTTAAAATACTGAGAAGCTATATACCCAGGAATTTCTTCTTCGAAAATAGTATCAGCACCCACTATCTCGATGGTTCCTTTCGCCTTGTCAATTACAGCATCATATCCCGCTTCGGAAGGATTTAATTTATACTGATCATAATCCGTAGTTCCTGAATACAACGGCTTTTTAATATTGAGCAAAGCGTATCTTCCTTCCGGAGTATTTTTTCCGGGAAAAAAAAACTTATCGCCTTTTTTTGTAAAATAATAACCACCCCTGAAAAATATCCCCAAATTGTCCATGATCTCCTCAAAAACACTTTGGCTGTCAGGATCAGACATGCCCTCTCTTATGAAGTTTGTCACTGAATTAAATGTATCAAAAGGTACATTTAATCTTTCCTCAACATCTACTTCTTCTGAAGGAGGAGTAGGGGGTTCTATTGGCACGCCATAATCCGGACCATAATACATGCTTTTACGCATGTCGTTCGCTTGCTTGATCTCTATTGCATTGGCTGGTCTGACAATCCCGTATCTTCCATTTCCGGTTGGTTTGACAATATTTGTCCATCTTCCGAGGCTGTCTGACCAAGCGACATAGTCTCCGGTTTGGATTCTAACGCGCTCTGGGTAGCCGTTAATTGCTCCTCCACGAGCGATTGTATCTCTCTGGCTTTGGAAATTACTGGGGCTGTCTTGGACGCTCCCTGAGCTGTTGGACTGAGCAGATTGATTTCTGTTTCCGGCTCCTGTTTGTTGACCGGTTTGGGCGACGTTTCCTTCCTGGGTGATATTTGTTTCTCCGGTGCCGGCGTCTGCACCTTGCCCGGTAATTTCTCCTCCCTCAGAGACTTCTCTTTCTGGTATGTACCACTTGTCTGCCTCATCCGTAAAAAATCCCCCACGATTTGATTCTGCTGATCGATTGGCAGCTTCTCTAACTGTTGAACTTTCATTGATTATTTTTTGATATAATTCGTTTATTTGTGGGGAAACAGGTATTCTTTCCATTCCCTCCTGACCATTATTTACCTCGGCCGCATTAACCATGGAAACAAAATATTCTCCAATACGGTCAAAAACAGATTTTAAGGTATTATTGAATTTACTATTACCATTCAGATAGTTAAAATATTCTGCCCCGATGTTATCAATGCTCCCTACCGTTGCATTAATATTATTGATATCTGCATCTGTAAAATCCGGGAATGTCCTGGCGATCCCGGACATTCCATTTTTCGGATTCGACATGTTCAAAAACTTCTTTATAACAGAATTTTTTACATTCTGCATGACAATATTTGAAAATGGCTTCTTACCGGTAGAAACATAATCTACAAGCTCTTGCCTATCTTTAAATATTATACCTTCATGTTTGAATCCACAACTCATTTACAAGGTTTTTCAGTTAAAACATCAACTCTTTCAACTACTCTATTTCTGATCATATCATCAACCATTTGATTGTAATTGACATCCGGTATCTCCCGGTTTTTCATCCTGTTCTGATTAAATTGCTCTGGAGTGACATTCACCATCAATCCATATTTGGAAGCCATGAACTTCATTGCATCTTCAAGATTGTCTTCATAAATTTCGGCAGCCATTGTTGTTCCTACCTGTCTGAAATAACCATCTTTTACATACTGCTGCATATCTTTGTTCATGTAATACTTAGAACCGCTTTTCTGAGACGCAGGAACTCTTAAATCATAAATCCTCGGTCCTTTTTTCTCAATCGTAACTTCCAGGTTGGTGCTTACCACTTTTTCGCCGGACATGATCTTATTCATCATCTTGTCAATACCAAGCCTTACGGCCTGATTTTCCGGATTGTAAGTGTCCGGCATTAATATACCCTGTCTTACACTTCCTTTAGAATCGGTAAATGAAACAATCTGTCCGGATTTATTTACACCATACGCCTGAATTAAATTACCGGTTATAATGTATCCTTTTTTTCTGGTTGCATTTGAAAGAGAATCGTCCCAATTATCTAAATTTACATACATGTCTGCCCCCATTGTAGTCATGTAGTCCAATACATCATTTTGACTTAATGGTATTGAGATTTTTCGCCGACCGTCTTTTGTAGCAAAAATAGCTTTCACTGCTGATAACCTAAAATTACTTGGACGATATGAGAAACCAATAAATACGGCCGGTACTGTTTGATAAGCATTCGCTCCTTTTTCGTCGTCCTTAACACTTATTGATCGATATGCTTTACCTATTGTAAATGACCTCAAATATCCTTTTATTTTCGTTTCTTCGTCTCTGGCCTTTATACCGGCAAAATACAGGGCATTAACCCTTCTTTCTGCCATCTGGTAATGGTCTTCCCTAAACCTAGAGCGAAACGGAGAATCCGGATATTTTAAATTTACTATCCTGTCGACCTGTTCAGTCATGGACGAATATTCTTGCTTGTTGGCAATTCTTCTGTTATAATCAACTATGATGTTCAGTTCATCAAAAGCTGTTTGTGTTTGTTCAGGAGAATACCCCAAACGTTCTGCTTCTTTTACTACCTGAGCAATCGCTTTTTCCAAAAGAGCAGCTTCTTTTTGATCATAACTTTCATTAAGTTTTACAATATTATCTTCTTTCCTTTTCACAAAATAGTCTTCAATCTCCCTTGTCATATTCTGAATAAAATCCAATTTATTTTCGGGATTAAATTCACCACCAATTATATTAGATATTTCTGCTAAAATCTCGGAAGACTTCATTGGTTTTTTTAACACATTCATTTCAACCTCCTCCAAGTAAGTATCTTCTGCAAATGGATTGTTGTTGTCAGTGCCCTGTACAATACTTCTGATATTTTTTGTTTCGGCCTGAAGATCAAGAGTTTTCATCTCTAAATCATTCATTCCGTTTTCATTCAAATACTCAATAATAGAAGTATATCTCGCACCTACTTCTTCGTAAAAATCCTCTTGCTCCTTAACATTCAACAGAGCCACTTTTCCTGTAACCGAGTTTGCCGCACCTTCTTTGACAAAATCGAGGTCAAACTCTTCTTTACCGGCCATGCCAAGCGGATCCAATACTTTTTCATTAATATGTGGATTCTCAAATAGATATTCAGCTACTATTCTATCTCCATACTTATTTATAAAATCAGAAACCCTTAAATCGGAAGTATCTGATTCCTGACTGCCGGTAGTATTAGCATTAAGAGACTTTAATTTAGCTTTAAGCATCATTAAAAGTCTTTGCTGTGCAGGAACGGAAGACATCATATAAATATACATACCTCTAACAACCTGTCCTGTTCTATCAATACGGCCCATCATTTGAATCTCAATATTGACGTCCAATTGCGCCTGAGCCATAATCATTACCCTTTGTCTCCTATCTTTAAATCTCTCAGACGCGTGTGCCGAAAGACCAGTAGAGCCGGATTGGTTCAATATCAACACATCCAACTCTCCACTATTGAACTGACCTACAAGAACATTTTTATCCCTGTCTGTTCTCTTTATAAATTTCGGCTTCTCACCTAAAAAAGATATCTGACTGTCTCTTCCGGTTACCTCACCAACACTATATCCGGCTTTTTTAATCTTGGATATAATATGATCAATTGGGGATATCGTAATTCCTGACGAAGCATTATTGATCTTGTCTCTTATCCTTTGATACTCAGCTAATCCACTCGGAGAAAGTGAAGTAATAGGCAACACTTTTTTTTCAGATATTCCAGCCCTTTTTTCCTGATATTTAAAGACGGATTCCAGTCCTTTATTCAACACTATTGAAAAATCTACATTTTCAATAG
>LNFM01007694.1_pt1 | contig 16708 bp, 14 predicted proteins | sample 596031 | NCBI WGS metagenome assembly LNFM01 (sample SAMN04254537, study PRJNA301005) | activated carbon metagenome | isolation source: dual media filters at the Ann Arbor, Michigan drinking water treatment plant | place: USA: Ann Arbor
TGAACGCAGCAGAGCACCCCGGCGGCCTGCTCCTGCGCCACTTCAGGCACGCAGACGGCAACGAAGACCCGAACGTCCGCAACGGGCCGAGTGCGGCCATTGCCCGCCCGGCCTGCGAAGCCACTGGGACGATGCCGACGCGATGGAGTCATTGAGATGAGTGCACCCCTGCCTTCGAGCGGCCACGGCCAGCCGCTGAAGTTCCTGTTCCCGAGCTGGTTCGCACTCGTCATGGGCTTGGCCGGGCTTTCGCTGGCCTGGCACCGCGCGGTGCCGCTGATGGGGCCTGCCGCCACCGAGGCGGCGGATGCCATCGGCGTGCTGGCCGCTTTCGTCTTCATCTTGCTGGCCGGGGCCACGGTCTTGCGCCGGCAGCGTTACCCCGAAGCCTGGGGTGAGGACCTGAAGCACCCGCTGCGCCACGTTTTCATGGCGGCGATGCCGGTTTCGGTGATCCTGCTGGCCACCGTGGCCGTGGCCTCTGGGCTGCGGGGCGTGGCGGTCGCGACCTTGTGGTGGCTGGGGGCCGCCGGGCAGCTCTTCGTCACGCTGTGGGTCATGGCGCGCTGGTGGCGTGCGCCCAACGGGCTGCCCTGGGCCAGCGTGACGCCTGCGCTGTTCATCCCCGTGGTCGGCAACGTGCTGGTGCCGTTGGCCGGCGTGCCGCTGGGCCGGCCCGAATGGGCGGCGGCGCAATTCGGTATCGGCGTGTTCTTCTGGCTCGTCGTCAGCGCACTGCTGGTGGTGCGCCTGGCCGTGCAGGGCCTGTGGCCCGAGCGCCTGCTGCCGGCCACTCTCATCCTCGTGGCGCCGCCGGCAGTGATCGGCACGGCGGCGCTGCAGTTCGGCGCGCCGGCCGGCGTGGGTTGGGCACTGTGGGGCGTGGCGCTGTTCTGCCTGCTCTGGGTGCTGCCGCTGCTGCGCCGCATCGCCGACCAGCCCGTCGGCCTGACGCACTGGGCGATGACCTTCCCGCTCGCCGCCTTCACTGCGCTGACACTGCGACTGGGTGCCGAAGGATCGCTGGCGATGGTGGGTGTGGCGCTGCTGGCGCTGAGCTCGCTGCTGGTGGGCGCGCTGATGGTGGCCACCGCACGTGGCCTGCGCGACGGCCGCCTGCTGGCGCCCGAGCCGGTGGCGATGATGAGCGCAACGGCGCCTTCCTGACGCTGGGCTCGGGCGCGCCGCGGTCCGATGACGCCCACGACAAGCGACACTCACCCCAATGGACATCCGAATGACGCCGGCCGACGGTACGCGCCCGTCGGTGCAGGCCTGGTACCTGAAGAGTGAAACTGCGCTGCCACCCTTGTGCGGGCAAGCCATGCTCAAGGGCGATGAGTGGCTGGCCCCGTCCGAGAGGTTGGGCTGATGGCGGGCCCTGCGAACGGGCGGCGCTGGCTGCCCGCGCTGCCGATCCTGGACTGGGGCCGCCGCTACGACCGCGCGACGCTGCTGAGCGACGGCGTGGCCGCGCTCATCGTCACCGTCATGCTCATCCCGCAGAGCCTGGCCTACGCGCTGCTGGCCGGGCTGCCGCCCGAGGTGGGCCTGTACGCCAGCGTGGCGCCGCTGCTGCTGTATGCCGTGTTCGGCAGCAGCCGCGTGCTGGCCGTGGGGCCGGTGGCGGTGGTGTCGCTCATGACGGCCGCAGCCATCGGCCAGTTCGCCGAAGCCGGCTCGCCGGCCTACTGGACGGCGGCCATCACGCTGGCCTTCCTGTCGGGCGCGATGCTGCTGCTGATGGGTGTGCTGAAGCTGGGCTTCCTGGCCAACTTCCTCAGCCACCCGGTGATCTCGGGTTTCATCTCGGCCTCGGGCCTGCTCATCGCCATCAGCCAGCTGAAGACGCTGATGGGCGTGAAGGCCGAAGGCCACAACGCGCTCGAGCTGGTGCTGGCGCTGCTGCGCGAGACACCGAACACGCACCTGCTCACGCTGGGCATCGGCCTGGCCGCCACGGCCTTCCTGTTCTGGGTGCGCTCGGGGCTGAAGCCGCTGCTGCGCCGCTGGGGCCTCAAGCCGCTGGCGGCCGACCTCGTCGCCAAGGCCGGCCCGGTGGCGGCGATTGCCGTCACCACCAGCCTGACCTGGGGCATGGGCTGGCAGGCGCAGGGCGTGAAGATCGTCGGCAGCATCCCGCAGGGCCTGCCGCCGCTGACCTGGCCGTCCTGGGACATGGCGCTGTGGCAGCAGCTGTGGATGCCGGCATTGCTGATCAGCATCGTCGGTTTCGTCGAGTCGGTCTCGGTGGGGCAGACGCTGGCGGCCAAGCGGCGCCAGCGCATCGAGCCCGACCAGGAACTCGTGGCCCTCGGCGCCAGCAACCTGTCGGCGTCCTTCACCGGGGGCTTTCCGGTCAGCGGCGGTTTCGCACGTTCGGTGGTGAACTTCGACGCCGGTGCACAGACCCCGGCGGCCGGCATCTACACCGCGCTGGGCATCACGCTGGCCACGCTCTTCCTGACCCCGGCGCTCTTCTTCCTGCCACAGGCCACGCTGGCGGCGACCATCATCGTCGCCGTGCTGTCGCTGGTGGACTTCGGCATCTTCAAGCGCACCTGGGCCTATTCGAAGCCCGACTTCGCCGCCGTCGCCGCCACGCTGGTGGCGACGTTGACGCTGGGTGTGGAGAGCGGGCTGGTGGTGGGCGTGGTCGTGTCGCTGGCGCTCCACGTCTACCGCACCAGCCGGCCGCACATCGCGCAGGTGGGCCTGGTGCCGGGCACCGAGCACTTCCGCAACGTGCTGCGACACGCCGTGGCGGTGAGCCCGAAACTCGTGAGCCTGCGTGTCGACGAGAGTCTGTATTTCGCCAACGCACGCGCGCTGGAGGACTGCGTCAACGACGCCGTGGCCAGCTACCCGCAGCTTCAGCACCTGGTGCTGCAATGTTCGGCCATCAATCACATCGACGCCAGCGCACTGGAAAGCCTGGAAGCCATCGAACACCGGCTGCGCGACGCGGGTGTCAGGCTGCACCTGTCGGAGGTGAAGGGCCCGGTGATGGACCGCCTGCAGCGCACGGACTTCCTGCGCAGCTTGAGTGGCCAGGTCTTCCTGACGCACTACCAGGCGGTGGCGGCGCTGACGCCCGAAGTGCTGGGCACGCCGGCGGCGGCCGCAGGCTGAAGGGCGGGGCGTGGCGCACGCCGGCGCGCAGGGCCCGCCGAACGCGGTTCAGGCCTCGTGAACGGTGGCGCCGCCGAACTCTTCGAAGGCCTTCAGCGCGTGCGCGGCGTACATCAGCGAAGGCCCGCCGCCCATGTAGATGCACATGCCCAGCATGTCCTCGAACTCGGCGCGCGTGGTGCCCAGCTTGACCAGCGTCTCGGCGTGGAAGCCGATGCAGGGGTCGCAGCGCGAGCCCACCGACAACGCCATCGCGATCAGCTCCTTGGTCTTCTTGTCCAGCGCGCCGGGCTTGCCGGCGGCCTGGGCCAGCGCCGAGAAGCCGCGTGTGGTGTCGGGAATGTCGGCGCGCAGTTTCGCCAGCGAGGCCGAGACGTCGGCGGTGAGTTCGCGGTAGTTCGTGGTCATGGGCTGCTCCGTGTGGGGTTGGCGCGCTGTGCGCCGGCCACCGTGTTGGGATGAGGTGCCGTCGCCTGAATATCAGCGTTGACTGATTATCCGACGGCCGAGGGCGGATGCCGGCGCTGACACGCGCGGGCGTGACCTGCATCAAGTGCGCGTTGCGCGCCGCCCGCCCTGCGCGCCCGAAGGCCGTGATCGAGAATGCGCCCCATGACACAGACCGCCAGGGCCCTGCTGGGCGCCGTACTGACGTTGGGCGTGGCCGACGGGGCGCGTGCCCAGACCACGGCCGCCGATTGCCTGCCGCTGGCCGACGCCGCCGCACGCCTGGCCTGCTACGACCGCCTGCACGGCCTGGTGGCGGCGCCCCCGGCCGCGCGCGTGCCAGCCGCCGAGCCGACTGCCGCGATGCCGCCGCTGCCCGAGGTGGCCCCGACGCCGAAGAGCCCGATGCACACCGGCTCGCTGCTGGCCCAGCGTTGGGACCTCGACGCGCCGCGCGACGAACTCTTCGCACCGCGCGCCTACAAGCCCGTCTACCTCATGCCGGTGACCTGGACCGACAAGCTGAACCTGCGCCCGACTTCCCCCGCGCCCGACCACACCGAACCCGCCGACCTCGAACTGCGCGCGCTGGAGACCAAGTACCAGCTCAGCCTGAAGGCCAAGCTCGCGCACAGCGTGCTGGGAACGCCAGTCAGCGTATGGGGCGGCTACACGCAGTCGTCGCGCTGGCAGGTCTACAACGGCGCGGCGTCGCGCCCCTTCCGCGAGACCAACTACGAGCCCGAGCTGATGGTGGTGTGGCCGATGCAGGGCGAGCTGCTGGGCTGGCGCATGCGCATGGGGTCGGTGTCGCTCAACCACCAGTCCAACGGCCGCTCGCTGCCGCTGTCACGCAGCTGGAACCGCATCATCGGCACGCTGGCCCTGGAGCGCGGCGACTGGGTGGCCGAGCTGCGGCCCTGGGTGCGCATCCGCGAGGGCCTGAGCGACGACGACAACCCCGACATTTCCGACCACGTCGGGCGCGGCGAAGTGCTGCTCAGCCACTACCGCGAAAACCACGCCTTCACGCTGCAGATGCGCCACAGCCTGCGTGCCGGTTCACGTTCGCGCGGCTCGATGCAACTGGAGTGGGTGTTCCCGCTGACGGGTGCGCTGCACGGCTACTTCCAGGTCTTCAACGGCTACGGCGAGAGCCTGGTCGACTACAACCTGAGCCAGACCAAGATCGGCTTGGGGGTGACCATCGCCGGCTGGCGCTGAAGCCTGGTTGCGCTTCGTCCGCCAGACCGCCGGTCTGCCGGTCCTCAGCCCGGCTGCTGGTTCAGCCTGAGCATCAGGCGCAGGTACTCGAGTCGGGCGTGCAGTTCCTGCATCTCGTGCAGCAGCTCGTTCCACGAATGCGGCAGCGTGAGTTCGGTGGGCAGCTGCGGGGCGCTGCCGGGCTGGTCGGGTGCGTTCATGCGCACATGGTCGACAGCACGGCAGGGCCGGTCAACCCTGCGACCGGGGTGCCCCCCGCGAGCAGGGGTGACGGTGCGCTGCGCCATGCCAGCCTGGCCGCGCAGCGGCTGCCGCTGTGCTGGTGTTCAGAACCAGACCCACACACGCCGCAGCCAGCGCGGAACGCGGTCGACCTTGGGTCGGTAGTGGGTGCGTAGGGATGTGCTGAGCATCGTGACCTCCTGAAGGTAGCGATAACTGTACAAAACAACAGTATTCCACGCAAGCACTCCTTCGAGCGGGCGCTGCTATGGTGCCGGCAATGGTTTTCTCCCCCTTCGAACGGCCGGCCGCGGAAGCGCCGGCACGCACCGACGTTGCTGTCGTCGGCGCCGGGCTGTCGGGTCTGCTGGCGGCGCACCTGCTCGAGCGCGCGGGCCTGGACACCGTGCTGATCGAGGCGCGCAGCCGCCTCGGTGGGCGCATCCTGGGCCTGCCTTCTGCCGACGGCGTGCAGTGCTTCGACCTGGGACCTGCCTGGGTCTGGCCCGACATCAACCTCCGCCTGGCGCATTGGCTGCAGGAGCTCGGTCTGCCACTGTTCGAGCAACATGGCCGCGGCGCGAGCCTGGTCGAAGGGCCATCGCGCGAGGTTCGCCGTTATGCCGCCGGCTTCGCCCAGCAACCGCCGTCGATGCGCCTCGTGGGCGGCACCATGCGGCTGGTGGATGCGTTGGCGTCGCGGCTACGCCGGACGCCGGTTCTGCGGGGTACCCGCGTGCAAGGCATCGCGGCAGGCCCGGATGGCGGGCTGGCCCTGACGCTCGCCACGGACGGCAAGCTGTCGATGCTGCAGGTGCGTTCCGTGGTCCTGACGCTGCCGCCGCGGCTGCTGGCCTGTGCACTGCGCTGGCAGCCGGCGCTGCCGCCCGAGACATCCCGGCGCTGGGCCGGCACGCCCACGTGGATGGCCGGCCACGCCAAGCTGCTGGCGGTGTATGCCCGCCCGTTCTGGCGCGAACAGGGTCTGTCCGGTACGGCGGTCAGCCAGGCCGGCCCGCTGGCCGAAGTGCACGATGCAAGCGCTGCCGATGGCCAGCCCGCGGCGCTGTTCGGCTTCGTCGGCGTGCCGGCGCCCTGGCGACAGCGCATGGGCCGGCAGGCCCTGATGCAGGCTGCGCTGGAGCAACTGGTGCGGCTGTTCGGGCCGGAGGCGGCCACGCCCGCGCAACTGCACCTGCAGGATTGGGCGACCGAGCCCGACACCGCGACGCCTGCCGACGGAGAGCCGGCAACGGGGCATCCTGCGCCGCAGTCCACCGCGCTGCCGGCGCCCTGGGATGGCCGCATCCACCTTGCCGGCACCGAGTTCGCGTCTGAATTCCCCGGCTACCTGGAAGGCGCGGTGCTGGCCGCCGAGCGTGCCGTCGCGGCCCTGCTTGCCGACAAGGCTCGTTCGTCTCCAAGCACACGGGGCACCTGACCACGCCGCTGGCGTCCTGGCGCCGTCACCGGCGGCCATCGCCTTCGGGCAGCTGCTCGGTCAGCCGGCGGCCGCGTCGACGTGGCAAGTGCTGCGCTTCATGCTGCCGCGCAGCGCATGCACACGCTGGATCGCGCCGCTGCGGTCGTCGAAACTCGCCACCAGCAGGTCGAGCGCGCCCCGCGCTTCGTGCACTTCGACGGGTAGCCAAGGGGCGCCCAGCCTGGCCCACTGCACGTCGCTGAGCTCCAGTTCGCCGGTCAGGAAGATCTGGCGACTGTGGACGCCCGGCTCGAACGAGGTGGCCACCGCCTGGCCCTGGTCCCGCGGGCGGCACAGGCCGTGCGCCATCGTCTGGTCGAACACCAGCAGGTCGCCGGGTGACAGAGGCGCGCGCACGCCGGCATGTGGCATCACGAATTCCACGTCTTCGACATCGAGCGCCAGCAGCCAGAACAGGCATCGCGACCAGTGTCGGCTGACGTCGTTGTGGAAACCCGCGCCGCAGGAGGCCAGGTAGTCGATGCGCGTCGAGACGTTTCGCCGGTAGGTCTCGACCTCGACACCCAGCACGCCGGTCAGTCGCAGGGCGTGGGCGATGTGCCCTGCGAGGTCGACGACCTCCGGTGCGGCGGCGGCGAGTTCTTCCAGCGTCGTGTTCGCGTAGTCGATGTCACCGAACGTCTCGATCTGCACACGCGCATAGCCTTCGGCCGCGATGCGGGCCAGCGTGCCGGCGTCGAGGAAATCGGTGCGCACCACATGCACGCGACCATAGGGCGCGCGGGCGGCCGTGGCGTGCCGGGTTTCGTCGCTGCGTACCGCGAAGGCGCGGAAGGGCGACGGCACACGGTACACGTCGGCGGCGATGCAGCGGTGGGCGCAGGCGCCGGTCACCAGCACCTCATGCCGCCAGCGCCAGCTGCCGGGCGCTGACGAAACGCCGCGGCGCGCCGCTCAGCGGGCAGGTGAAGGCGATCTCGCGCGCCAGCAGCTGCAGTGGCTGCGTGTAGTCGGGCGGCGCGTCGGGCGCGGCCTCGGGCCACAGTCGCGGGTAGATGCGGTCGCCGACGATGGGCACGCCGAGGGCGTCGAGTTGCGCGCGCAACTGGTGGCGGCGGCCGGTCAGCGGCGTCAGGCGGTAGTGGGCCAACTCCGGCGCCGGCGGCTGTGTCGGCACGCTGTCGCTGGCAACACGGCCCAGGCGCCGCAGCAGTTCCACCTGCGTCTGTGCGTTGGGTTCGCCCGCCACCACCTGCACGGGCAGGTGGCGGGCACCCGGCGGGTCCTGCAGGCGGTGCAGCGCGGTCAGCGGCAGCGGCAGGTCGCCACGCCAGGGCGCGACGGCTTCGTAGACCTTGTGCACGCGCCGCTCGCGCATCAAGGCGTGGTGGGCGTTGCGCGTGGCCGGGTGCGCGCTGAAAAGCAGCACGCCGGCCGTCTCTCGGTCGAGCCGGTGCAGCGGCACCAGGTCGTCGTTGCCCAGCAGGCGTTTCAGCCGCACGAGCACGGTTTCCTGCAGGTAGCGGCCGCCCGGAATCGCGGCCAGGAAGTGCGGCTTGTCGACGACCACCAGGTGCTCGTCGTGGTGCAGCAGCGCCAGTTCGAAGGGCACACGCGGCTCGGGCGGCAGGCTGCGCCAGTACCAGATCACCTGGCCCGGCACGCAGGGGGCGTCGGCGGGCAGCGGACAGCCCTGCGCGTCGAGCACGTCGCCCTGTGCCATGCGCGCGGGCCAGTCGATGCCCGAGCGCAGGCGCGCGGTCAGGTGGTCGGCCACCGTGGTCCAAGGCCCGGGCCCCAGCGCCAGCCGGCTGGCACTGACACCGTCGCGCGCGGGTGGTGTCCAGGCAGGGCGGGGGCGGGTCATGCGGGCGACGATAAGGCAGCCGCCGCTGCGCGCCGGGCGCCCCGGTCCGCGGCCAGATACGTCAGAGCGTCGCGGCCAGCCGCGTGCCCTGGTCGATGGCGCGCTTGGCGTCGAGTTCGCCGGCTTCCTGTGCGCCGCCGATCAGGTGCACGCGCACGCCCGCGGCGGCCAGCGGTGCCTGCAGTTCGCGCAGCGGTTCCTGGCCGGCGCAGAGCACGATGGTGTCGAGCTCCAGCACCGTGGCGTCCTTGCGGTCCTTGCCGAAGGTGACGAAGAGGCCCACGCGGCCGGCGTCGAGCGTGCCGATGCGCTCGTAGTTCACACCCGCCAGCATCTCCACGCGCTTCATCTTCAGCGCCGCGCGGTGGATCCAGCCCGTCGTCTTGCCCAGCGACGCGCCGTGCTTGCCGGCGCGGCGCTGCAGCAGCAGCACCTCGCGCGCCGGTGCTTCGGGCTGCGGCGCGACCACGCCACCGCGCTGCGCTTCTGGGTCGGCCACGCCCCATTCGCGCAACCAGGCGGGCAGGTCGGTCGACGGTGACACGGCACCGTGGTCGGCGCCGCCGGCCAGGTATTCGGCGACGTCGAAACCGATGCCGCCCGCGCCCACCACCGCCACCTTCTGGCCGACGGGCTTGCGGTGCAGCAGCACGTCGATGTAGCTCAGCACCTGCGGGTGGTCCTGCCCCGGAATGCCGGGGTCGCGCGGCGTTACGCCGGTGGCCAGCAGCACCTCGTCGAACTTCTGCGCCGCCAGCGCGGCGGCATCGATACGCGTGCCCAGGTGCAGCTTCACGCCGGTGAGTTCGAGCCGGCGCGCGAAGTAGCGCAGCGTCTCGTCGAACTCTTCCTTGCCCGGGATGCGCCGCGCCATGTTGAACTGGCCGCCGATGCGCTCGGCGGCGTCGAACAGGTGCACCTCGTGCCCGCGTTCGGCCAGCGTGGTGGCGGCCGCCAGCCCGGCCGGGCCGGCACCGACGACGGCAAAGCGTTTTCTTGCCGGCGCTTTCACGAAACGCAGTTCGGTCTCGTGGCAGGCGCGCGGGTTCACCAGGCAGCTGGCCAGGCGGTTCGCGAAGGCGTGGTCCAGGCAGGCCTGGTTGCAGGCGATGCAGGTGTTGATCTCGTCGCGCCGGCCTTGCGCGGCCTTGTTGACGAACTCGGCGTCGGCCAGGAAGGGCCGCGCCAGGCTCACCATGTCGGCGTCGCCGCGCGCCAGCACGTCTTCGGCCACTTCGGGCATGTTCAGGCGGTTGCTGGCGACCACCGGCGTGGTGATGCCCTCGGCCCGCAACGTGTCGCGCAGCTTGCGCGTGACCCAGGTGAAGGCCCCGCGTGGCACGCTGGTGGCGATGGTCGGGATGCGCGCCTCGTGCCAGCCGATGCCGGTGTTGAGGATCGTCGCACCGGCGGCGCTGACGGCGCGCGCCAGTTCCAGCACCTCGGGCCAGGAACTGCCGTCTGGGATGAGGTCGATCAGGCTGATGCGGTAGATGAGGATGAAGTCCGCGCCGACGGCCTCGCGGACGCGGCGCACCACCTCCACCGCCAGGCGCATGCGGTGGGCGTAGGGGCCGCCCCATGCGTCCTGGCGCTGGTTGGTGTGGCTGACGAGGAACTGGTTGATCAGGTAACCCTCGCTGCCCATCACCTCGACGCCGTCGTAGCCGGCCTCGCAGGCCAGCTTCGCGCAGCGCACGAAGGCGCGTATCTGGCGCTCGACGCCGCGCGCCGAAAGTTCACGCGGCGTGAAGGGCGAGATCGGGCTCTTGATGCGGCTGGGCGCGACGCAGAACGGCTGGTAGCCGTAGCGGCCGGTGTGCAGGATCTGCAGCGCGATCTTGCCGCCTTCGGCATGCACGGCGTCGGTGACCTGCCGGTGCCGCCGTGCCGCGCCCGAGGTCGACAGCGTGCCCGCGAAGGGCTTGGCCCAGCCTTCGATGTTGGGCGCGAAGCCGCCGGTGACGATCAGGCCCACGCCGCCGCGGGCACGTTCGGCGTAGAAGGCAGCCATGTGCGGGAAGTGCTTGCGGCCGTCTTCCAGGCCGGTGTGCATGCTGCCCATCAGGACGCGGTTCTTCAGCGTCGTGAAGCCCAGGTCGAGCGGAGCCAGGAGGTGCGGGAACGGCGACGTGTTCATCGTCGGCATGCTAGCCGTGCGGACTGGGGAGGGCACTCCAGATGCCCGCGGCAGGCCCGCAGTCGCAGGGTCGAGGTATGGCCGTCTCTTGGCGTCGACACGGGACAAGCGGCGCGGCCATGAGCCCTGGCGCGTGCCTTCCGATGCGTTGGTGACGCCTGAGCCGCAATCTCTGTGTCCGCTCACGGGACCGCATTCCGCCTGGAACCCATGCGCCGGTGGCGCGATGTGCCTGCATGCCCCGCCAAGTCGACAGGCGCAAGAAAAAAGCACCTGCCGCTGTCGCGGTAAGTGCTTGATTCGCCTTGCTTTTCTTGGCTCCCCGACCTGGGCTCGAACCAGGGACCTACGGATTAACAGTCCGGCGCTCTACCAACTGAGCTATCGGGGAATACAGCCTCTCAGTATATCCGCAAACGATGCACATTCGGCTCTCTCGCCGCATGTGCCGCGCATCAGAAGTCCAGCGCCACTGACGCGTGCAGGGTGCGTGGCGCCAGCGGGTAGAGGTAGGCATGGCCGTACTGGAAGGGCGCTTCCTTCCACGCACGCTGGTCGGCCAGGTTGTCGACGCCGAGGCGCCAGACGGCGCTGCGCTTGCCGTCCAGGCGCTGGGTGTAGCGCGCGGCCACGTCCATGCGCGTCCAGTCCGGCGTGGCCACGGCGTTGTCGGGCAGCACCATGCGCTCGCCTTCGTGCGTGACGAAGGCCAGCACGGCCAGGCCCGGGACCGCAGCCACGTTGTAGGCGCCCTGCAGCTTCACGCTGGTGGCCGGCACGTTGCTGGGCCGCTTGCCGTTCAGGGTGGTCTCCGTCGAGCCCTCGCGCCGCGCGTGCAGCGCCAGTACGCTGCCGCGCAGGCTCAGCGCGCCGCTGCGCCACTCGGCCTCGGCTTCCATGCCGCGATGCCGTGCCGTGCCGTCGGCGCGGCGCAGGCAACTGGCGTCGGCGCTGCAGGCGCCGATGTCGCGCCACTCGGGGCGCTCGATGTCGAAGGCCGCCACGCGCCAGTCCAGGCTGCGGCTGGTGTGCTTGTAGCCCAGTTCGACCTGCCGGCTTTGCAGCGCCGGCAACGCCTGCCCGGCATCGACGTAGCGTGCGCGGTTGGGGATGACTTCGCTTTCCACGCCGCGGCCCCAGCTGGCGTAGGCCGTGCCCGCATCGCCGATGGCCCGGCTCACGGCCAGCCAGGGTGTCGTGAAGCGCTGTGCATAGACGGTGAGCCGTGAACCGTCGGTGCGCACGCTGTCTCGCTGCAGTCGCGTGTGGCGCAGGCCGGCCCACAGACGCAGGCCCTTGCCGAAGTCCACCATGTCCTGCAGGTGAAGCTCGGTGCTGCGCTCGTCGCGGTTCGTGTTCTCGTCGGTCAGCGTGGGGTCGGCGGGCACCACGCCCAGGCCGTCGATGCTGCCGCTGCCAACGTAGTTGTAGGCCTGGCGCTGGTAGCGCGCCGAGTACCTTGTGCCCAGCACGCCGATGTTGAAGCGGTGCGTCAGCCCGGCCAGTTGAGCCTGGCCCTGCAGCGACAGGTCCAGCGCGCGGCTGTGGCGGCGTTCACCTTCGCTGCGGAAGTCGTAGAAGTCGAAGCTGCCGTCGCTGCAGTAGCGGTCGTAGTTGCCTTCGCTGCTGCAGCCGTAGGGGAAGGCGATGCGGTCGTCGGTGCGCAGTCGCTGTGTCATGGCGTGGGCGACGAAATCGACGCCGCCCCCCAGCGCTTGCGTGTAGCGCAGCGACGCGGTGCTGCCCGCCATCACCACCGGCAGGCTCCAGGCCTGGTTGTTGAGGTTGGTGCGCGGGTTGTTGGCCCCGGCATCGGGCAGGCGGCTGCCCAGCAGGCTGAAGCCGGGTGTGCTGCGCTGGCGCTGGCGGCTGACCTCGAACTCGGCTTCGAGCAGGCTGCCTTCGGCAGCTTGCACTTCGAAGGCGCCCGCCAGCAGCTGGCGGCTGCCGCGTGCATTGCGCATGGGTGGGTCCAGGCGTTCGGCGCTGGCGTTGAGGCGCCAGCCGGTTGGCATGCCGCTGTCGTTGCGGTCGCCGATGTCCAGCGAGGTGGCTACGCTGCCGTCGGCTTCCCAGCCCAGGCGCACGCTGCGCACGTCGCGCTGCGGCCGCTTCACCACCAGGTTCACCAGTCCGCCGGGCGCACTGGTGCCGGCCTGCAGGCCGCTGGTGCCCTTGATGATCTCCAGCGCCTGCTTGTTGGCCTGGCCGATGACGGTCTCGGCGTTGATGGGCAGGCCGTCGCGGCGGTAGTTGAAGCGGTTGTCCAGCGTGTAGCCGCGCACGGCCAGCTGGCTCCAGTAGCCGGGCGGGTTGTAGGCGTCGGTGATGCCGGCGTCCAGGCGCGTGATGTCGCCCAGGCTGCCGATGCCGGCGTCCTGCAGTTGCGTGGTGCTGATGACGCTGGCCGACAGCGGCGTGCGCGACAACGGCAGATCGCCGAAGCCGGCCACGGTGGCGCTGTTGCCCACGCTCTGGCCGGTGACGGTGATCACCTGGGCCGGTGGGGTCTGCGCCAGCGCCGGGACGGCCGTCACCGTCAGCGTGGCTGGCACCAGCAACAGGCGCCAGCGGGGTGGCCGGTGGATGGGAAGTGGAGTGAACGAGCGGAATGCCATCGTGTGCCTTGTCGATGGCAGGTGGGCAAACTCTGGAGGCCGCGCTCGAAAAACACGTGCGCCGAATCAGTCTGCTTCCCTGCGCGAGGATTACCTCAATCAGGTTCAAAGGGACTTTCTCAGTCGGCGCCGCGTGTGCGATGCCAACACCCCTAGCGAAGAGCTGCCGGCCCGGGTGAGGGCCGTCAACGGGCTGCATTATGGCCGCGGTGCGAAACCGCGCTGCCGACCCCGGAAACAAGACAGCCCGCACGCGGCGGGCTGTCGTCCTTCACGTGCGGTGCCTCAATCGAAGACCGGTGACTCCACGCCCAGCGCCTTGTGCAGCTTGGGGCTGGTGGTGGTGTACTGCAGCTGGATGGGCTTGTCGGGGAAGACGTAGGCCGCCGCGCCGAAGGCCGCCAGCGCGGCTTCGTGAAAGCCCGAGAGGATGAGCTTCTTCTTGCCCGGGTAGATGTTGATGTCGCCCACCGCGAAGATGCCCGGCACGTCGGTCTCGAACTTCTCGGTGTCGACCACCAGCTGCTTGCGGTCGATGCCCAGGCCCCAGTCGGCGATGGGGCCGAGCGTGGGACTCAGTCCGAAGAAGACCAGCAGCATGTCCAGCGGCAGCACACGCGTCACGCCATCGCCGCCGGTGACCTTCAGCCGCTGCAGCCGGCCCTCGGCCTCCTCGAAGCCGGTGACCTGGCCGACCACGAACTGCATCTCGAAGGCTTCGCACATCGCGCGCATCCTGGCCGTGCTGGCGGGCGCGGCGCGGAGCCCGTCGCGGCGGTGCATCAGGGTCACGCTTGCAGCCCGGTGCGGGCCGGGCTGCGCAAAGTTCAGTGCCCAGTCCAGCGCCGAATCGCCGCCGCCGACGATGACGAGGTTCTTGCCGGCGAACTTGGCCGGCTCGCGCACGCGGTAGAAGACCTGGGTGTCGTCATAGCGCTCCAGCCCCTCGACCTTCAGCGTGCGTGGCTGGAAGGAACCCACGCCGCCGGCGATGAACACCGTCTTGCTGAGGAAGCGTGTGCCCTTGCTCGTCTCGACGAAAAAGCGCCCGTCGGGCTGCTTGCACAACACCGTGACTTCCTGGCCGAGGTGAAAGGTGGCGCCGAAGGGTTCGATCTGCCGCAACAGGCTGTCGGTGAGTTCCTGACCGGTGCACACGGGCACGGCCGGGATGTCGTAGATCGGCTTGTCGGGATAGAGCTCGACACATTGGCCGCCAGGGTAGGCCAGCGAGTCGATGATGTGGCACCTGATCTCGAGCAGCCCCAGTTCAAAGACCTGGAAGAGCCCGACGGGGCCGGCGCCGACGATGACGGCGTCGGTCTCTACGGCTGCGCCATGCGGTGCGGTGGGGACTTCGTTCGCCGCAGCGGCATCCTGGTCGGCGCGCAGGTCCATGGCCGCGCGCGTCAGCGGGACAGCTGGTCGAGCTTGTCCTTGCGGTCTTTCCAGTCGTCGGCGTCGGCCGGCGGGGCCTTGCGTTTGGTGATGCTGGGCCAGTTGCGCGACAGCTCGGCGTTGAGCTTGATGAAGGCCAGCTGGTCGGTCGGCACGTCTTCCTCGGGCAGGATGGCGTTCACCGGGCACTCGGGGATGCACACCGCGCAGTCGATGCACTCGTCGGGGTCGATGACGAGCATGTTCGGGCCCTCGCGGAAGCAGTCGACGGGGCAGACATCAACGCAATCCGTGTACTTGCATCGGATGCACGATTCGAGGACAACGTGGGTCATTTACGGGCTCGGTGGAATGTGACGGGGCCGCGGGGGCTTGCCGCTGCCCGCACCAACTGCGCATTTTAAGGCGCGGTGGCGGCCTGCCCGGCCGGCGCAGCGTCAAGCCCAGGACAGGCGGATGGCCGCGACAAGGCGCGCGCGCCTGCGCCGACCGTCACGACCGTGGGGCGGCCGGCATGCAGCACGGCCGCCGTGGCCAGTTCGTGCAGCGCGTGGTCGGTGCCGACGGCGTCGGGCCAGCCCGCGCGCGAGACCACGCAGACGGGCGTGTCCGCGGGCCAGCCGGCCTGGCGCAGCGCGCGTCCCAGCGCGGCGAGTTGGCGGCCGGCCATGTAGAACACCTCGGTGTCGGCATGCCGACCGGCCTGCAGCCGCCCCTGCTGGTTCATCGCCGTCGTCAGGCTGACGCTGCGCCCGGCGCCCCGGCGCGTCAAGGGCCGCCGTGTGTGTGCGGCGGCGGCGATAGCCGCCGTGACACCGGGCACCACCTCGCATGCGATGCCGGCGGCGGCCAGGGCGTGCAGCTCTTCTTCCAGGCGGCCGAAGATGCTGGGGTCGCCCCCCTTCAGGCGCACCACGGTGCGGTGTTCGCGTGCGTGGCGCACCAGCAGGGCGTCGATGGTGGCCTGGCCGGTGGCATGGCAGAAGCCACGCTTGCCCACGTCCACCCACAAGGCGTTCGGTGCGTAGGCACGCAGCGCGGGGTCGGTCAGGGCGTCGAAGAGCACGACGTCGGCCTCGGCCAGGCGGCGCGCGCCGCGCACGGTGATGAGGTCGGCACTGCCGGGGCCGGCGCCGATGAAGACCACGCGGCCGGCAAGCTTGGCGGTCGTCATGCGTCGCTCAACGCCCGGCGCACCAGCAGCGCGCCGCTGGTGCAGTGGCTGGCCGGGTCGACGACGATCAACGCACCGGCGACGCGGTTGTCTGCATACGCCGCCAGTGGCAGCGGTTGCTGCAGTTCGAACACCACCTCGCCGATCTGGTTGACGGCCAGTGCGTGCGCGGCCTCGGGCTGCAGCGTGTGGATGTCCAGGCAGCTGGTGATCTCGACCAGGCGCGCCTGCACCCAGCGGTTGCCATGGCGCAGCAGGTACTTGCGGCCCGGGGTGGCGGTCTGGGTGTCCAGCCACGCCAGCGTCGCGGCGAAGCGGCGTGCCGGCTGCAGCGTGCCGGGCGCGGCCAGCCAGTCGCCGCGCGAGACGTCGAGCTGGCGGTCCAGCACCACGCCCGTCGACTGGCCGACCTGCGCCGCAGCCACCGTGCTGCCGGCGCGCCGCAGTCCGGCCACCACGGCGCGTTCGCCGCTGGGGAAGACCTGCACCTCGTCGCCGACACGCACGCTGCCCTGGGCGATGCGGCCCCACAGCACCCGCGGCTGCGCGCCGGTGCCGGTGCCTTCGCGGGCCACGTACTGCACGGGCACGCTCAGCGGCCCGGCCGCCGCGTCTTCGGTGACGGGCAGGCTTTCCAGCAACTGCAGCAGCGACGGGCCCCGGTACCACGGCACGTCCAGCGGTCGGGTGACGTTGTCGCCGCGCAGCGCCGACACCGGCACGATGCCGGCGACTTCGATGCCCGCCTCTGCCGCGAAGGCCCGCAGGGCCTGGGACACCGCCTGGAAGGCCGGGCCGGGCGCGGCCACGGCGTCGAGCTTGTTGACCGCGAAGACGATGCTGGGCACACGCAACAGCTGCGCCAACAGGCTGTGGCGGCGCGTTTGCGGCAGCAGTTCGACCATCCGCGCGCCGGGTGGCCGCAGCGGGTCCGTGGCGGGTTGGAGTTCGAGCTTGGTGATGTCGACCAGCACCACCGCGGCGTCGCTGCCCGCGGCCGCGGTGACCATGTTGCGCGTGTACTGCTCGTGTCCCGGTGCGT
>LNFM01007695.1_pt1 | contig 16707 bp, 19 predicted proteins | sample 596031 | NCBI WGS metagenome assembly LNFM01 (sample SAMN04254537, study PRJNA301005) | activated carbon metagenome | isolation source: dual media filters at the Ann Arbor, Michigan drinking water treatment plant | place: USA: Ann Arbor
CGCGGCGCTCTCACGTGCGATCGGCAAAGAAGTGCGGCTGGTTTCAGGCGTCTCAGGCGCTGGCGTGCGCGAGCTTGTGAACGAAATCGCGCTCATGCTGCGCGATCGGCGCGGCGAGGAAGCTGCCGAGGCTGAAGCCGACGAACGCTCCGACTGGACCCCTTAAGCTTGGCCAAGGCGCTGCAGCATGTCGAAAGTCTCGGGCGTCTCCCAGTAAGAGCGCCGCTGCGCATCGCGCATCACGCCGGTTGAACGGCCAAGCAAGCCGCCATTGCCGTCGAGCAGTAATGTAAACGGCAACACAGTCGAGAGTTGCGAGTAAGCAGAACCTCGGCTGCTGCGACTGCGGCGTTCGCGATCAAACCCGAACGTCCAAAGCAGGCTTTGCTCAGCCACATCGGTCGCTTGCGCATTGCCCAACGTGCTCGCGCCTAAGCGCTCCAACACCCTGCGCGATTCCGCCAGCGTCCCGGTGTCGAATGCGAGCAGCGCCTTAACTTGTGTGCGTGAGCCTGCCGCCTGTAGCCGCGCGTCCAAAATCGCCTCGGGGCGCTTCTCGACAAGACACGGCGCGCACCATGTCGCCCAAACCGCCAACACCGTCGGACGTCCGCCCAGCCACTCGCGCGTGGTGATGCGCGATCCGCCTGTGTCGATGCGCGCGTTCATCAGACGATCGGCCGGACGCGTTGGGGTCTCCCATGCCGCGAAACCGGGATGCGCGCGCAGCCAATCGGCCGGCGCCGGTATGCCTTGCGCGTGCGCCGCGACTGGTGCGACGACGGGTGCGAGTGCTGCGGCGAGCAGCGCGCGGCGTGTCGTGAACATGCGTAGATCCCTGACCCTCGCGCGCCAGCATAGCGCCGTTCGGCAAGCTTTCTACCCTAAGTTTAAGGCCGACTGCGCGCGGCGGCGCGCTTCGACACTGTCGCGCGAGTCCAGACCCAACAGATCCGTGACCCGCCGCATCAGCGCCTCTTCGTGCATTTCGCGGTTCGCATCGGCCAGCACGACGCGCCACAGCGCTTCGAGCACGCCATCGCGCTCTTCATGCGGCACGCCGGCTTTGATCAGCGCCGTGAACTTGTACATGTCGTTTGACGCCGCTTCCGCAGCCTCGCCCTGCGCGCGAAGCCGGCTCGCGGCGTCCGCGGAAAGCCCGTAGCGCTCCGCCAGCACGCGATCAATCTGCGCCCGCTCGGCATCGGCGTAATCATGATCCACGTGCGCGGCGATCACGAGAAGGGCCGCCACGGCTATGCGTTGATCCTCGGCAGGGAGCGCGCCGCCCTCTTCAGGCTTGCCGGAGAGACGCCGCAACAGGTCTTGAAGCATGCTGGTGAGGTAGAGCGTGCTCACGCCCGCCGCAAGAACGGCCTGTCGCGAACGCTGCGCTCGGCTAAGATGGCGCGACAGATGGCCTCCCCACTCGCCACCGCCAAACGCATCGTGCTGAAAATCGGCTCGGCGCTGCTCGTTGACCCGGCGAGCGGCGAACCGGCGCGGGCATGGCTCGATGCGCTCGCCGACGACGTCGCGAAGGTGCGGGCGAATGGTCAGCAGGTGCTGATCGTCTCGTCCGGCGCGATCGCGCTCGGCCGGCGCGTGCTTGGCCTGGCGCAGTCGAAGCGGCTGGAAGAAAAGCAAGCGGCGGCAGCGGCCGGACAAGCGCGCTTGATGGCGGCGTACGAAGCCGCGTTCGCGCGCCACCGCATCCCGGTCGCGCAGGCCCTCCTTACACCGGACGATACCGAGCGCAGGCGGCGCTGGCTTAATGGCCGCGCGACATTGGAGACGTTGCTAAAGCTGGGCGCCGTGCCGATCGTCAACGAGAACGACACCGTCGCCACCGCCGAGATCCGCTACGGCGACAATGACCGCCTTGCCGCCCGCGCCGCGCAGATGATTTCTGCCGACGCCCTCATTCTCTTCTCCGACATTGACGGCATCTACGAAGCCGATCCGCGCCGCAGTCCGGGCGCGCCGTTCATTGCGGAAGTGCGCGACATCACGCCTGAGATCGAAAACATGGCTGGCGATGCTGGCGCGCTGGGCTCCGGCGGCATGCGCACGAAGATCGAAGCGGCAAAAATCGCCACACGCGCCGGCTGCGCTGTCGCCATCACCAAAGGCGGTGCGTTGCAGCCGCTGACCGCGCTGGCCAATGGCGCCCGCGCCACGTGGTTCTTGCCGACAGCGACGCCGCGTGCGGCTTACAAGAATTGGATCGCGGGGACGCTGAAGCCGCAAGGCGAACTCACCATTGATGACGGCGCGTTGGCGGCGCTTCGTTCGGGCAAGAGTTTGCTGGCTGCGGGCGTGACCGCCGTGAGCGGCGCTTTCGAGAAGGGCGACGCGGTGCGTATTGTCTCCGCGAACGGCGCTGAAGCAGCTCGAGGTTTAGCGCGCTACGACGCAGCGGAGGCCGCTCGCATAAAGGGATTGAAGACCGGCGATATCGCCGCTGTTCTGGGCTATGACGCCGGCGCCGTGCTCGTCCATGCGGACGATCTGGTGTTGAGCTGATACGGTGCGCCGATGCTGACCGCCGCCCCGTCGCTCGAAAGCCAGATGCTGCAAGCCGGCGCGCGCGCACGCGCCGCGGCTTCCGCTTTGGCGCAAGCGCCAAGCGACGCGCGCACCGCAGCGCTCAACGGAATGGCCCGCAATCTGCGCGCCGCGCGAGACGCGATCCTTGCCGCAAACGCTGACGACGTCGCGCGCGCCAAGGCTATCGGCCGCGACGCGGCTTTCATTGATCGCCTGGCGCTCAGCCCCGAGCGGCTCGAAGCGATTGCCGCTGGCGTTGAGACGATCGCAGCGCTGCCGGATCCCGTGGGCGCCACGACGGACGACTGGACCCGCCCGAACGGATTGCGCATCGCACGTGTTCGCACCCCCTTGGGCGTGATCGGCATGATCTTCGAAAGCCGGCCGAACGTGGCGGCTGACGCAAGCGCGCTTGCGATCCGCTCAGGCAACGCGATCATTCTGCGTGGCGGATCAGATAGCGCGGAGAGCGTCAACGCACTCAGCGCGCCCTTGCGCGCGGCGCTTCGTGATGCGGACTTGCCAGAAGACGCCATCCAGACCGCGCCCAGCGCGGACCGCGACGCAGTCGGCATGATGCTGGACGGGTTGGGCGGCGCGATCGACGTCATCATTCCGCGCGGCGGCAAATCGCTTGTTGAGCGCGTGCAACGCGAAGCGCGGGTACCGGTGTTCGCGCATCTCGAAGGCATCTGTCACACCTACGTGCACGAACGCGCCGACGCTGAGAAAGCTATCGCTATAACTGTAAACGCCAAGATGCGGAGGGTTTCCGTTTGCGGCGCGACTGAAACACTTTTGATCGACCAAAGCATCGCGCCGTCGCTCTTGCCGCGCATCGCCGATGCGCTGCGCGAGGCTGGCTGCGTGTTACGCGGCGATGCCCAAGCGCGCGCGATCACGCCGATGCAAGAAGCGACGGAGCAGGATTGGCGTACAGAATATCTCGCGCCGATCCTCTCAGTGCGCGTCGTTGCCGGCATCGACGAAGCGATCGCGCACATCGCGCGCTACGGCTCGCAACACACCGAGAGCATCGTCACAGAAGACGCAGCCATGGCTGAGGCGTTTCTGCGCCGGGTTGATAGCGCCATTGTTCTGCACAACGCCTCGACGCAGTTCGCGGACGGGGGCGAGTTCGGCTTCGGAGGCGAGATCGGTATTGCGACCGGCCGCTTGCATGCACGCGGGCCTGTCGGCGCCGAGCAGCTAACGACGTTCAAATACGTGGTGCGTGGCGATGGGCAGGTGCGGCCATGAAGCGTGGCCTCCCCGCGGCGTATCCCGGCATGCGGATCGGCCTGTTCGGCGGCAGCTTCGATCCCGCGCACGAAGGCCACGCTCACGTTGCCGAGACAGCGCTGAAGCGGTTGGACCTGGATAAGGTCTGGTGGCTGGTGTCGCCGCAAAATCCGCTAAAGCCGCAATCGAGCCCGCTCGAAGAGCGCATCGGCTCAGCCCGGACCATGGCGCATGCGCCGCGGATGGAAGTCACGGACCTCGAACGCCAGCTCGGCTGCCAATACACCTACCAAACCTTGCGGGCGCTGAAGCGGCTCTACCGTGGCGTGGACTTTTTTCTCGTCCTGGGCGCCGACAACCTCGCCAGCTTCCGCCGCTGGCGAAATTGGCGCGAAGTCGCCGAGGCGGTTCCGATTGTCATCGTCTCGCGGCCCGGTACGAGCTTCCGTGACCGGCTATCCGCGCCAAAAGACTGGATTTTCTTGAACGCGCGTCACCATAGCCAGTCATCCACCGCCATCCGCGCCGCTCGGCGCCGGCCGGTGGCGAAACCCAAGCGGAAGTGATAGCGTTGAACCTCCTGGGGGCCAGAGAAGGACCATTGCACCTGTCGCCTGAAATGAAACGTACGCCGGCTGCGTCCAAAGCCGGACCAGCGCCGCGCGAAGCCTCCGAACGGCCGCCGCGCGGCATCGATGTCGATGCGGCGACGCGCGTGGTGCTCGCCTCGCTCGAAGACGACAAGGCCGAAGAGATCGTGGCCATCGACATCCGTGGCAAATCTTCTTTCGCAGACATGCTCGTCGTGGCTTCGGGCCGCTCGGCGCGGCACGTCGGCGCGTTGGCCGATCACGTCATGCGCAAGCTGAAAGAGGCCGGCGTCAGCCAGGTCAATGTCGAAGGCTTGCCGCACGCTGACTGGGTGCTTGTGGATGCCGGCGACGTGGTCGTGCACCTCTTCCGCCCGGAAGTGCGCTCCTTCTACAATATCGAAAAGATCTGGACCGGCGGCGCTGATCCGCAAGCGAGCTAAGCTTGCGCATCCTCATCGCCGCCGTGGGACGCTTGCGCGATGCGCCGGAAGCGGCGCTGACGGTTGACTACATCCAGCGCGCCGCGGCATCCGGCCGGCAGATCGGCTTCAAGGCGGTCGAACTCGTCGAAGTCGAGAGCAAGCCGCCGAGCGATATGCGCACCGAAGGCGCTTCGCTCTTCCGCGCAACGCCGGACGACTCGCGCAAAATCCTTCTCGATGAACGCGGCGCTGAATGGACCTCTCGCCAACTCGCCGAAAAGCTCGCCCGCTGGCGCGATGACGGCCAAGCCTGCACGACATTCTGGATCGGCGGCACCGATGGAACGTCACAGAGCATTAAGGATAACGCTGACGAAAAGCTCGCTTTTGGCCGACAAACTTGGCCTCACAAGCTCGTTCGCGTCATGTTGGCCGAACAGGTTTATCGGGCTTTGACGATTTTGTGCGGTACTCCCTATCACCGGGACTGAAGATCTCGGCCTCGCATTTCAGGCGAAGTGGACACCGGTTCGCCGCCCGGAAATGCGAAGGAAAATGATGGTGGTGTGTTATGGCCCGAGGCGCAGACAGCGCCCGCGCTCTCGTTCCGCGTGCTTTTTGGGCGTGCGCGATCGGGGCGCTCGCAATGCTTCTCACGGGCGCCGCTGACGCCCAAACGAGAACGCGTACCGTCACCCAAGTCGAACGCGACCGCCGCGCCGAGCAACAACGCGCCGAGCGCCTCCGCGCTCAAGCCGCCGAGGCGCGCCGTGACGTTGGCTCGCTCGACACCCGCCTCACCGAAGCTGGCCGCCGCCGCCAGGAGGCCGAAGCTCAAGCCGCCGCCGCCGAGCAGCGCCTTGCCGCGCTGCGGGCGCAAGTCTCGCAAGACGAGGCGCGGCGCACCCGCTCACGCGATGCGCTCGAACGCGCTCTGATCAACGCCGCCCTCGCCGAACGCCGCGTTGAGCCTTCTGCCGCACGCGCGAACATGCTGGCCCGCGCGCTGGCCCCCGCCGTCACACGCCAGGAGCGCCGCACGCGCCAAGCAATCGCCGATGCGCGCACCCTCGAGACCCTGATCGCGGAAGAACAGCAAATCCTCGCCGACGCCCAACTCGCGATCGACACCGAGCGCGCCGAAATCGTTACCCTTTTGGCCCGCCGCCGCTCAGCGCAGGCACAATACGCCAACGACGCCCGCGCCGCGGAACAACGGGTCCGGGCGCTGGCGTCCGAGGCGCGGACGCTGCGCGACCTTGCCGCCCGGGTCCAGCCGGCGGCCACGCCGCCGCGCCCGGGTTCGCCGCGCGGAACCGGCGCTATCCCGGCCGCTTGGCTCGCGCCTGCGGAGGGCCGGATTACCACCGCTTTCGGCGCCAGCAGCGCCGGCGGGCCGGCCTCACAGGGCGTCCGCCTGGCGACGCGCGCAAGCGCCCAGGTCATTTCTCCCGCCGCCGGTGAAGTTGCCTACGCCGGAAGCTTCAGAAGCTACGGCCAAGTCTTGATCCTGAACCTGGACGGTGGTTACGCTGTCGTCCTCACCGGGCTCGAAACCATCAATGCCCGCGTGGGTGATCGCGTACGCGCCGGACAGCCTGTCGGTGAAATGACAGAGGCGGCCACTCCGGCGCCGGAATTGTATGTAGAAGTGCGCCAGAACGGCCAGCCGGTCGATCCAGGGCGTTGGCTCACCGCAAGAGGGCTTGCTGCGAACCAAAGCGTACGGGCTGGTTAATAAAACGGAGCGACGATCTTCGCTCCTTGGGGAGTGGAAGCATGCGGTTAGCTTGGATTGCGGCGCCTGTCGCCGGTGCAGCGGCGCTCTTGGGCGCGCTCGCTTGGTCCGCTCCCGAAGACAACGCCCGCGGCGATGTTTACCGCCAGCTTGAATTGTTCGCCGACGTGCTCGCGCGCGTTGAGCAAGATTACGTCACCGAGATCGACGAGGAAGCGGCGATGGAAGCCGCGCTGCAAGGCATGCTCGCCTCGCTCGATCCGCACTCATCCTATCTCTCGCCCGACGATTTCCGCGACATGCGTTCGCAAGCACGCGGCGAATACCAAGGCCTCGGCATTGAAGTGACGATGGAAGAAGGCGTCGTGCGCGTCGTCTCGCCGATCGACGATACGCCTGCCGCTCGCGCTGGCATTCAAGCTGGCGACTACATCACCGCCGTCAACGGCCAGAGCATTGTCGGCGGCACGCTGAACGATGCTGTCACGCTGATGCGTGGCGAAGTTGGCACCGAAGTCACCGTCACCATCGCGCGCGAAGGCCGCGATCCGTTCGACGTGACAGTCGCGCGCCAAACCATCACCACACGCGCCGTCACCGCCCGCATTGAAGGCGGCGATATCGGCGTCATTCGTATCTCCACGTTCAACGAGCGCACCGGCTCGATGCTGCAGGACGCGATCCGCCAAGTGCGCCGCGACGCCGGCGCCAATCTGCGCGGCGTGATCATCGATCTGCGCAACAATCCGGGCGGCCTGCTTGATCAGGCTATCGAAGTCTCGGACGCGTTCCTTGACGGCGGCGAAGTTGTCTCCACGCGCGGCCGCCGCCCTGAAGATGTGCAGCGCTATAACGCCCGCCGCGGCGACGACATGGCCGGCGTGCCGATCGTCGTGCTGATCAACGGCGCCAGCGCCTCAGCTTCGGAAATCGTTGCAGGCGCGCTACAGGACCGTGGCCGTGCGCTCATCGTCGGCACCGACTCATTCGGCAAAGGCTCAGTGCAGACGCTGATCCCGCTGCAAGGCGGCCGCGATGGCGCACTGCGGCTCACCACGGCGCGTTACTACACGCCGGCTGGCCGCTCGATCCAAGGCGCGGGCATCACGCCCGACATGGAAGTTGCCGCCCGCCGCGTTGACCCGGCCTCGCTGCCGCGCGGCATTTCGGAAGCGGATCTTCCGAACGCGCTCAACAACGACTCGGGCGCGCAACGACGCGCCGCACACGTGCCGGAAGATCAGCCGCCGGAAAACTGGGATACGGACGAAGACTATCAGCTGCATCGCGCCCAGGAATTCCTGCGCCGCGGTGAAGTTGCCGAGCGTCTCCGCTCACGCGCTGGCTGATCTTTCGTTTACGCCTTGTAAACCAAGCTTAATTGCAGGCGCTGCATAGTGACGGCGCAGGCGAATTGCGTGATCTTTCGCGCTTATGATTCGCCCTGGCAAAACCGCGCAACGGACACCGCCGCGCTTCGCAGCAGCCGCTGCAAAGCCGGCGCGCCGGCTGCCTCAGATCAATCACAAGATTGCAGCGTTCGGCGCAGCGGTTGCGTGCGCGGTGCTGGCGTTTGGCGCGATCCAAGTTTTTGGCGACCCAAGTGCTGCCGGCCCGCGCGGTGTCATCGAGCTTGCGCCCAGCGATGCTGATGCATCGGCGCCTACCGTCTCATTCTCCGACGCGGCCGAAGACGCAGCCGACATGCAGCATTTCGGTCTCGAAGAATTGCCTTACGCCGGCGAAGTCGGCGAGATCGGCTCCGACGGCCAGTTGCGCGTTTCGGTCGTTGAAGCCCCAAGCGCGTCAGGCGGCGCACGCCGCGCAGCATCACCGCTTCCGCGCGCGCCCATTGCGGGTTTGACTGAGGCCGGGCCGAACGGCGTGCTGCCGATCGTCGCCGCCAACGGCCGCACACCTTCGCAGGCCTATGCGCGTCCGTTCACACCACAACAGGGGCGGCCAATGCTCGCCGTCGTTGTCGGCGGTTTGGGCTTCAATGCGCGCGCGACAACCCAGGCCATCGATGAGCTGCCGCCCGAGATCACGCTCTCGTTCGTGCCCTACGCTGACAATCTGCAGAGCTGGGTCGATCGCGCCCGCGCTGCGGGCCATGAAGTGTTGCTCGAGCTGCCGATGGAGCCGTTCGATCCCGACGCTGACGACACCGGCCCGCAAACCCTGCTCGCATCGGCGTCATCGCAACAAAACATCACGCGCCTTGAATACCTGCTCAGCCAAGCCAGCGGCTATTTCGGCGTGACCAATTATCAAGGCGCACGCTTCGCCACGTCAGCGCAAGCATCTCAGCCTGTTGTACAACAACTCCGACGCCGTGGTCTTGCCTTCATCTCAACCGGCATCGGCCAGCGCACCGCGCTCAATGTCGAAGCCGCCCGCGCCGGCATGCCCACCGCCGCCGCAGACCGCATCCTCGACGTGCGCCGCGAGGCTGATGCGATCGACGACCAATTGCTGAATCTGGAAGCACTGGCGCTGCAAAACCAGAGCGCAATCGGCGCCGGTTTCGCGTATCCAGTAACGATTGAGCAGGTCGGCCGCTGGGCGAGAGATGTCGAAAGCCGCGGCTATCAACTGGCGCCAGCGTCGGCCGTGCTCGCAGCACGCGCCGCGCGACGATGACAGAGGAACCAGACCCAAAACGCTACCGACCCAATGTAGGCCTCGCGCTGTTTCACAAGAACGGCTTGGTTTTCCTTGCCAAGCGTATCGGCTCGGAAGGGCCTTATCAGTGGCAGATGCCGCAGGGTGGTGTCGATCGCGGTGAAAAACCAGCTGAAGCAGCGCTACGCGAACTTGAAGAAGAGATTGGCGTTAGGGAAGAGCACGTCGATCTGCTCGAAGAAACGGCAGATTGGCTGCATTACGAATTCCCCATCGACGTGCGCACAAAGATGAAGGCGCGTGGCCGTTATCTAGGGCAACGCCAAAAGTGGTACGCGTTTCGCTTCAAGGGACGTGACGCAGATATTAGACTCGATACCCACACGCCGGAGTTTGTAGATTGGCGCTGGGCGCCGCTACACTCTGCGCCAGCATTGGTTATACCGTTCAAGCGCCCCGTTTACGAAGAAGTGGTGCAGCGGTTCTCGAAGTACAGCGTGGGGGCTGCGCAATGATTGTTTGCTCGATGAGCGCTGATGAGGCGTTCGGCTCGTGAGCCGGGGCAAGATCGTGACGCCCGTCGTGTTCGTGCACGGCGCGTTCTGCGGCGGCTGGGCGTTCGACGCTTTCCGCGAACCGTTCGAAACTGCAGGCTTCGAAACGCACGCGCCGAATCTTCCCCACCACGAGCGCGGCGCCGATCTGGAGCAGCTCGCACAGACGGGCCTGAAAGATTACGCGCACGCGGTCGCGCTCTACGCGCGCAATCTGCGCGCGCCGCCTGTATTGGTTGGGCACTCGCTTGGCGGCTTGGTGTCACAACTCGCTTCGATCCACACGCCGATTGCTGGACTCGTACTGCTCGCGCCCAGCGCGCCGTGGGGCGTGCCGCCGACGACTCTCGATGAACACTCGAATCACTTTGGTTTGTCGTTGCTTGGTGACTATTGGCGCCGGGCCGTGCCGCCCGACTACCGCGTCGCCCGCGCGACCACACTCGACCGCCTCGCGCGCGAAGACGCACGCAAGACATTTGCGCGCTTCGTACCGGAGAGCGGGCGCGCAATTCGTGAAGCGGTGCAATGGTGGCTCGATCATTCGATGGCCAGCCAGGCGCCTGTTTATCGCATCAACGCACCAGTGCTCGGCCTTGCCGGCGGCAAGGATCGCGTGAACCCGTCATCGACGGTGCGCCGCGTCATCGCGCGCTTCCCAGGCGATCAAGCACACTTCCACGAGTTTCCCGAGATGAGCCACTGGCTCGTCGGCGAACCAGAAGCAGCAGACGTCGCGCAGATGACGCTCCGCTGGTTTGAAGCGCGCGATATTTTGCCGAAGCCGGCAAAGCCGAAGCGCAAGCAGCTGTCGTTGTTCGGCTGGCGCGAAGCGCCGGTCTAAGGCGCGCTGCCGCGGACTGTGATCAGCACGATTTCGGGCGGATTGAGAAAGCGCACCGGCAAGATGCTCGTGCCAATCCCGGCCGTTACGTACATGCGCTCACCGCGTTCTTCGATCAAACCACAATCATAATTGCGATTGCGCAGCGGCAGGATCGGTCGGCCGATGAACGGGATTGTCACCTGCCCACAATGGCCGTGCGCGGCAAGCATCAGCGCCGGGCCACGCGGCATCTCGGCAAACGGATCGGGCGAGTGGCTGATAACAAGCGTATCGGTTTGTGCAGGCGCGCCATCGAGGGCGTCGGTGAAATCCGGATCACCGGTCATGTCGTCGGCGAGCCCCACGACCACGATGTCGCTGTCTTCACGACTGATGATGACGTTGCGATTCCAGAGCGCCGCGACACCTGCATCTTCAAGCGCCCGCGTGATCGCCTCGCGACGGTACCAGACATCGTGGTTGCCTATGACGCCGACCACTCCAAGCCGCGCATCGAGCGCGGCGAAGGCGGCGATCCCGTCGAGAATCTCATTCTGCTCGCGCACACTGCGCTCTGCTTCCGGCGCGTGGCCTCCGACATAGTCGCCCAGTAGAACGACAAGATCCGGCTCGAGCGCATTGATACGACTGACGATCCGCTCGACGCGTTCGGCGTTCACATGCGGACCGCCAACGTGCGTGTCGCCAATCGCCGCGATCGTGAGCGGCGCGCCACGCCAATCTTCGCTGACGATCTCGACATGGCGCACGACGAGCAAGTTCGGCTCGACCAACCAGGCATAAACATTGAGCCAATAGGCCGTCTCGAACAGCCCAATCGCAATCGCTGCAATCCAGCGGCCGCGCACGCCCATGCCGTCCCAGCGTTTGACGAGACGCAAAGCGAACCAGATCACCAGCGCAAGGCCAAGCGCCGTGCCGATCAGTGCCGGCCAAAGGTGCCAGTGTGGAAGCATTGGCGGCGATACTGGGGACGCCTCACCGCAAACGCAATGCGGGCCGCGCTATCCTCGCGCGGCCCGCATCCGTTCCCCCGCTCAAAGTCGAGCGTTAAGCCGCCAACGCGGCTTTCATCATTTCCAGACGCGTCAGCGCGCGTTGCGCGGCCTCGCGCTTTTCATCGCTATTGGCGTCGCGCAGATCTTCTTGTGCGTTCTTGAGCTGCTGATCGAGCTCGGCGGCATCGATGTCGGCGATGTCGATGGCCTCTTCGGCCAGCACGGTGAGCCCTTCGGGCGTCACATCGGCGAAGCCGCCATTGACGAAAATGCGGCGCTCAACGCCGCCATCAATGACGCGCAGCGCGCCCGGCTTGATGACGCTCATCACCGGCGCGTGGTTCGGCATCACGCCGAACTCACCTTCGGAGCCCGGCACGACGACGTGATCGACTTCGCCGTTGAACATCTCGCGCTCTGGCGAGACCAGCGCGAAGTGCAGCTTATCGGCCATAACTCAGAACCAACCCTTCTTCTTCTTCGGCTCAGGCGCCGGTGCAGGCGGCGGCGGCGGTTGCTGTGTGGCAGCCTGCTGACGCGCTTGCTGTAGCCGCGCTTGCGACTCGGCGATCTTGGGAGCGGCAGCTGCACGCGCGTCGGCGGCAGCTTTTGCCTGCGCTGCGTCCTTCGCTTCGCGCGCAGCTTTGATCCGCGCCGCCTCTTCAGGCGTGATGTCCTGTGGGATAGGTCCCAACTTGTTCGCAAAGAATTCCATCACACCCTCCGCTTGGACGGCCAAGCCGCGTTAGGCGGCTTCAGCGGCCAGACGTTGCGCCTTCGCGATCGCATCATCAATAGTGCCGACCATGTAGAAAGCCGGCTCCGGGAGATGATCGTAGTCGCCATTCACAAGACCTTTAAAGCCGCGGATGGTTTCCTTGAGATCGCAGAGAACGCCCGGCGAACCTGTGAACGCTTCGGCAACGTGGAACGGTTGGCTGAGGAACCGTTCGATCTTGCGGGCGCGGGCGACGACGAGTTTGTCGTCTTCTGACAATTCGTCCATGCCGAGAATGGCGATGATGTCCTGCAGCGACTTGTACTTCTGCAGCGTTTCCTGGACCTGACGCGCGACTTGATAGTGCTCTTCACCGACGACGTTCGGATCGAGAATGCGCGAGCTGGAGTCGAGCGGGTCGACGGCCGGGTAGATGCCCTTCGCGGCGATGTCGCGCGAGAGAACCGTGGTTGCGTCCAAGTGCGCGAACGACGCGGCAGGTGCTGGGTCGGTCAAGTCGTCGGCCGGAACGTAGATGGCTTGCACCGACGTAATCGAGCCCTTGGTCGTCGAAGTGATGCGCTCTTGCATGGCGCCCATTTCGGTCGCCAGCGTCGGCTGATAGCCGACCGCCGAAGGAATACGGCCGAGGAGCGCCGACACTTCCGAACCGGCTTGCGTGAAGCGGAACACGTTATCGACGAAGAACAGGATGTCCTTGCCCTGATCGCGGAAGTGTTCGGCGATGGTGAGACCGGAGAGCGCAACACGGGCGCGCGCGCCTGGCGGCTCGTTCATCTGACCGAACACGAGCGCGCAACGCGAGCCTTGGCCGCCGCCCGCAACGTTGACCTTCGACTCGATCATTTCGTGATAGAGGTCGTTGCCTTCGCGCGTACGCTCGCCGACGCCGGCGAACACTGAGTAGCCGCCATAGGCTTTAGCGATGTTGTTGATCAGTTCTTGGATCAGCACCGTCTTGCCGACGCCGGCGCCGCCGAAGAGGCCGATCTTGCCGCCCTTTGCGTACGGGCAAAGCAGGTCGACGACCTTGATGCCGGTGACGAGAATTTCCGGCGACGGCTTTTGATCGACGAATTCCGGCGCCGGTTGGTGGATGGCGCGCCTTGCGGTCGTCTTCACCGGGCCGGCTTCGTCAATCGGCTCGCCGATGACATTGAGAATGCGGCCGAGCGTTTCTTCACCGACCGGCACCGAGATCGGGGCGCCCATGTCGGTCACTTCCTGGCCGCGCACGAGACCGTCGGTCGCGTCCATGGCGATCGTGCGCACGGTGTTCTCACCCAGGTGCGTCGCCACTTCGAGCACCAAGCGGTTGCCATTGTTCATGGTTTCGAGCGCGTTGTAGATGTTCGGCAGCTCGCCATCGAATTCAACGTCGACAACGGCGCCGATAACCTGCGCCACGCGGCCTTTGCCTTGCTGTGCCATTTCTTCTCTTCCTCGTCCGTTCCGTTCAGGCCGCGTTGGCCAATCCCAATTCAAACCTAGTTCAACAATCTTGCGGCGATCACACCCGCCGCCACCGCTACAAAGGGCGCTATCCAAAGCACCCAACGCGCGGCGCGCTTCATCAGCCAACAACCTCGAGTTCGACCGGAATGTTGTTCCGTGTCGCTTTCGAGTACGGGCAAACTTGGTGAGCCGCATCGAGCAGCTCTTGCACTTGCGGGCGGTCCATTCCCGGGATCGCCAGCGTGATCTTCGACGACAGACCCAAACCGCCTTCGGTGCGGCCGATGCCGACTTCGCAGGTCACGATCGCCTTGCTCGCATCGACCTTCTTCTGGCCAGCGACGAACGCGACCGCAGAGTTGAAGCAATTGGCCCAGCCCAGCGCGAAGAGTTGCTCAGGGTTCGAGCCTTCGCCCGTGCCGCCCAAGCCTTTCGAGTGCTCCATGTGGAAATAGAGCCCGCCATCAGCCAGCGCGACCTTGCCGCCAGCGCGGCCGCCTTGGGAAACAGCTTTCGTTGTGTAGAGCGTGTCTGCCATCGGGTTAGCCCTCTTCAATCACGATTTGGCAGCGAGCTTGGCCCGCTTCGCCGTAGAGCATGTAAGTCGTGCCGCCGGGAATGCGATAATAGCTGATCGCATCGTCCGTACGCATCTCGACCACCAGGTCATTGCGCTGGATGCAACGCCGATCCGGCGAATTCATGCCGACCACGCGCTGCCAGCAACGCTCCATGTTTTGACCCGCCGCCTGGGCGCGATAACCGCCGCCGGTCAAATCAACCCGCCGCCAAGATGCGTTCTCGCGCGCTTCAAACGCTGCGGCATCGATTTGCGTGCAATCGCCCACCGCACCGGTCTGGTTCGGCAGATCGGTGCAGGCGCCAAGCGTGAGCAACGCAGCAACGGAGGCGGCGACAAATCTCAAAGCGCCTCCGCACCGGAGATGATTTCGATCAGCTCTTTGGTGATGTTGGCTTGACGCTGGCGGTTGTAGCGCAGCGACAGCTTCTTGATCATGTCGCCGGCATTGCGCGTGGCGTTGTCCATGGCGCTCATTTGCGCGCCGTAGAAGCCGGCTTGGTTCTCAAGCAGCGCCTGCAGGATCTGCCCGTTAATGTATTGCGGCAGCAGCGCTTCGAGGATTTCCTCTTCGCTTGGCTCGTACTCGTAGATCGCGCCCTTCAGATCCGGCGGCGTGACGCCTTCCGGCGCGCGCGCGGGGATGAGCTGGAGCGCGGTCGGGATCTGGCTGATCACCGACTTGAAGCGCGAGAAGAAGAGCGTCGCGACATCGAACTCGCCCGCTTCGTAAAGCTCAAGCAGAGCTTCGCGCACCAGGTGCGCCGCATCCGCGCCGATATTGCGGTGCGCTGAGAGATCGACGTAACGGATGATCTTATCGCCATGCAGGCGGCGCAGCTGATCGCGGCCCTTCTTGCCGACCGCAAGAATCTTCACGGTTTTGCCGGCGCGCAGCAACTCATCGATCTTATCGCGCGCGGCGCGTACGATCTGCGTGTTGAAGCCGCCGCACAGACCGCGCTCGCTCGTCATCACAACAAGCAGGTGCACTTGATCCTTGCCCGTGCCGCGCAGCAGCGCAGGCGCGCTATCGCTGCCCGAAACGGCAGACGCCAGGTTCGCAATAACGCGCGCCATGCGGTCAGAATAAGGACGCGCCGCTTCAGCTTGCGCTTGCGCGCGCTTCAGCTTCGCGGCCGCCACCATCTGCATCGCCTTGGTGATCTTCTGCGTGGATTTCACGCTGGCGATGCGATTGCGGAACTCTTTTAAGCTCGGCATCTCAGATCCTTAGGCGAAGGTCGAACTGAATTCAGTCAGCGAAGCCTTCAGTTTGTCTTCAATGCCGTCCTTGCCGATGTCCTTCTTGTCGACGATCGACTTCAGAAGATCGCTCTTCTTGGTGCGGAACCACGACATCAGCTCGCTCTCGTAGCGGCCGACGTCGGCGACAGCGATCTTGTCGAGATAGCCGCGCGTGCCGGCATAGATCAGCACGATTTGCTCTTCGACCGGCACCGGCGAGAATTGCGGTTGCTTCAGCAATTCCGTCAGACGCGCGCCGCGGTTCAGCAGGCGTTGCGTTGCGGCGTCGAGGTCAGAACCGAACTTCGCGAAGGCCGCCATTTCGCGGTATTGCGCGAGCTCGCCCTTCAGCGGACCGGCGACTTGCTTCATCGCCTTGATCTGAGCGTTGCCGCCGACGCGCGACACCGAGATACCGACATTCAACGCCGGGCGGATGCCTTGGAAGAAGAGTTCGGTTTCCAAGAAGATCTGGCCGTCCGTGATCGAGATGACGTTCGTCGGGATGTAGGCCGAAACGTCGTTAGCTTGCGTTTCGATGATCGGCAGCGCCGTCAGCGAACCGGAGCCGTTATCTTCGTTCAGCTTCGCCGCGCGCTCGAGCAAGCGGGAGTGCAGATAGAAGACGTCGCCCGGATAGGCTTCGCGGCCCGGCGGGCGGCGCAGCAGCAGCGACATTTGGCGATACGCGACGGCTTGCTTCGACAAGTCATCATAGATGATGAGCGCGTGCATGCCGTTGTCGCGGAAGTACTCACCCATCGCGCAACCGGCGAACGGCGCCAAGAATTGCAGCGGCGCGGGCTCGGAAGCCGTGGCGGCGACGATGATCGAGTAGCCGAGCGCGCCCTTATCTTCGAGGGTCTTAACGAGCTGGGCGACGGTCGAGCGCTTCTGGCCGATGACGACGTAGATACAATAGAGCTTTTCGCTCTCCGGCGCGTTCTTATCGTGCGCTTCCTTTTGGTAGAGGATGGTGTCGAGCGCGACGGCGGTCTTGCCGGTTTGGCGGTCGCCGATGATCAATTCGCGCTGACCACGGCCGATCGGGATCAGAGCGTCGATCGCCTTGATGCCGGTCTGCATCGGCTCGTGCACCGACTTACGCGGAATGAT
>LNFM01014511.1_pt1 | contig 16703 bp, 16 predicted proteins | sample 596031 | NCBI WGS metagenome assembly LNFM01 (sample SAMN04254537, study PRJNA301005) | activated carbon metagenome | isolation source: dual media filters at the Ann Arbor, Michigan drinking water treatment plant | place: USA: Ann Arbor
CTGACCGCGGGCACCGTGAAGACCGAAGCGCTGAACACCGAGTGGGCACGTTCCTACATCGGCTCGCGCGGTCTGGGCAGCAAGTACCTGGTGACCGAGGTCGACCCCAAGGTCGACCCGCTGTCGCCTGAGAACAAGATCATCTGGGCCACCGGTCCACTCACCGGCACGATGGCCTCCACCGGCGGCCGCTACACCGTCATCACCAAGGGTCCGCTGACCGGCGCCATTGCCTGCTCGAACTCGGGCGGCTACTGGGGCGCCGAGCTCAAGATGGCCGGCTGGGACATGATCATCTTCGAGGGCAAGTCCCCGAAGCCGGTGTACCTCTACATCAACGACGACGAAGTGGAACTGCGCGACGCAGGTCACCTCTGGGGCCAGAGCGTCTGGAAGACCGAGGAAGTCCTCAAGTCCAGCCTGCAGGACCCACTGGTGCGCGTGTCGAGCATCGGCAAGGCCGGTGAGAACGGCGTGTTGTACGCCGCCGTGGTGAACGACCTGCACCGCGCGGCCGGCCGCTCGGGCGTGGGCGCCGTCATGGGCAGCAAGAACCTGAAGGCGATTGCGGTGCGCGGCACCAAGGGCGTGGGCAACATCCGCGACCCCAAGGCTTTCATGAAGACCACCTTCGAGAAGAAGAAGATCCTGGCCGAGAACGCCGTGACGGGTCAGGGCCTGCCGGCTTACGGCACCCAGGTGCTCATGAACGTGATCAACGAGATCGGCGCGCTGCCCACCCGCAACCACCGCGACGTGCAGTTCGAAGGCGCCAAGGACATTTCGGCCGAAGCCATGGTCACGCCGCGCGAGAGCGACGGCAAGAAGCACCTGGTGACCAACCAGGCTTGCTTCGGTTGCACGATTGCGTGTGGTCGCATCAGCAAGATGGACGAGAACCATTTCACCGTGAAGAACAAGCCGCAGTACTGGGGCGCCAACGGTGGCCTGGAATACGAAGCGGCCTGGGCACTGGGTGCAGCCAACGGCGTGAACGATCTGGAAGCCCTGCAATACGCCAACCTGCTGTGCAACGAAGAGGGCTTCGACCCGATCAGTTTCGGTGCCACCGTGGGCGCGGTGATGGAGCTCTACGAAATGGGCGTGCTCACCCAGGAGCAGCTCGGCATCGACGCCAAGTTCGGCTCGGCGCAAGCGCTGGCCCACTTCGCCGAAATCACCGCCCGGGGCGAAGGCTTCGGCAAGGAAATCGGCCTGGGCTCGGCCCGTCTGACCAAGAAGTACGGTCACCCCGACCTCTCGATGAGCGTCAAGGGCCAGGAATTCCCGGCCTACGACGGTCGTGCGATCCAGGGCATCGGCCTGGCGTACGCCACCTCCAACCGCGGTGCCTGCCACTTGCGTGGCTACACCATCGCGTCAGAAGTGCTGGGCATCCCGGTCAAGACCGATCCGGTCGAGAGCGAAGGCAAGCCGGAGCTGGTCAAGGCGTTCCAGGACGCCACCGCCGCGTTCGACTCGTCGGGACTGTGCGTGTTCACCACTTTCGCCTGGGGCGTGGCCGATCTGGCACCGCAGCTGCAGGCCGCGTGCAACGAAGAGTTCACCACCGAAGAGCTGGAGAAGATCGGTGAGCGCATCTGGAACATGGAGCGCGAGTTCAACAACGCCGCCGGCTTCACGGCCAAGGACGACAGCCTGCCCAAGCGACTGCTGACCGAAGCCGCCAAGACCGGTGCCTCCAAAGGCATGGTCAGCAAGCTGCCCGAGATGCTGCCCAAGTACTACGCCGCACGCGGCTGGGACACCGAAGGCCGCCCCACCGCCGAGACCCGGGCGCGCTTGAGCCTGTGAGGTTCGGTCCGCAGCATCCTTTGGCCTGAACCCAGGGGGCAGTCACCACGCTGCCCCCTTTCTTTTTTTTCGAGGAGACACGACATGCACCACGTCATCCTGGGCGCTGGCCCCGCCGGTGTCATTGCCGCCGAGACCATCCGCAAGCACGCCCCCGCCGACACCATCACCCTGGTGGGCGACGAGGCCGAGCCACCGTATTCGCGCATGGCCATTCCCTACCTGCTGATCGGCAACGTCAAGGAAACCGGCACCTACCTGCGCAAGAGCCTCACGCACTACACCGATCTGCGCATCGACCAGGTGCCCGGCCGCGCCACCAAGGTGGACGCGCAAGCGCGCACCGTCACGCTGGACAACGGCAAGACACTGTCGTTCGACAAGCTGCTGATCGCCACCGGTTCGCACCCGGTGCGCCCGCCGATTCCCGGCATGGACTCGCCCGGCGTGCACCCCTGCTGGACGCTGGAAGACGCGCGCGCCATCATGGCCCTGGCCCAACCGGGTGCCCGCGTTTTGCAGATGGGCGCGGGCTTCATCGGCTGCATCATCATGGAAGCACTGGCCGCGCGTGGCGTGGAACTGAGCGTGGTGGAGATGGGCGACCGCATGGTGCCGCGCATGATGGGCCCCACCGCCGGCGGCATGATCCGCGACTGGTGCGAAAAGAAGGGCGTCAAGGTGTTCACCGGCACCAAGGTCGAAGCGATCGAGGCTGTCTCCAACGAGCCTGCCGGCATCGTGGGCAAGCTGGCCAATGCCATGGGGCTGGGCTCGTCGGAGCCGGCCAAGGGTTTGCGTGTGAAGCTCTCGGACGGTCAGACGGTGGAGGCCGACCTCGTGATCAGCGCCACCGGCGTGCGCCCGGCCATCGGTTTTCTGAAAGACTCCGGCATCACCTGTCTCGTGGGTGTGCTCACCGACGAGCACCTGCAGACCAATGTGCCCGGTATCTACGCCGCGGGTGACTGCGCTGAAGCGTTCGACAAGGTCAGCGGCAAGACCATCGTGAGCGCCATCCAGCCCAACGCCGCCGAGCAGGCGCGCGTGGCCGCGCTCAACATGGTGGGCCAGAAGGCCGACCTCAAGGGTGTGACGCAGATCAACGTGCTCGACACGCTGGGCCTGATTTCCACGAGCTTCGGCAACTGGGAAGGTGTCGCGGGTGGCGAACATGCCGAGCTCACCGACAAGGCCGGTGGCCGCCACCTGAGTCTGCAGTTCCAGGGCGACGTGATGGTCGGTTGCAACTCGGTGGGCTGGACCGAGCACGTGGGCGTGATGCGCGGCCTGGTCGAAGGCCAGGTGAAGCTGGGCGAATGGAAAGAACGCCTGATGCACGATCCGACCAAACTCATGGACGCCTATCTCGCGAGTGCGCAGGGTCAGGGTCAATGGGCAGGCGCCGCAGATGAACGCAGGCGTTGAGAATCATGTGTCCCTTTCTCCGTTCGCCCTGAGCCTGTCGCAGGGCCTTCTGCCTCCATGAACATCACCTTCAAACTGTTCGCCACGCTCACCGACTACCTGCCCCCCGAGGCCCGGCGCAGCAATCAGGTGTCGCTGGACATCGACCCAGCCACACCCATCAGCCAGATCATCGAACCCTTCGGCCTGCCGCCCAAGCTGGTGCACCTGGTGCTGGTGAACGGCAAGTACATCCAGCCCGACGAGCGTCTGAGCGCCACGCTGGTCGAAGGCGACGTGCTGGCCATTTGGCCGCCGATCGCCGGAGGCTGACGCGGTGCAGTCGAGTTACGCGGAGCGCTTCGAGCGCGACATGGGCTGCACCGAGGCCGAGTGGCTGGGCTGGTTGCCGGCGGCGGTGGGCGCGTGCGTGTGGCGCCGCGAGGGCAGTCAAGCCGACATCGAGGTGCCGCCCGGGCGGCTCTCGGTGAGCTGGGCGCCGCAGCCGCCGCGCGTGATCGCTCTCATGCGCATGCCGGTGCTTCGGGTGAGCTTTGTGTTCAGCGGACTGGACGCCGAGCAGCGCTACGCCTTCATGAAACGCTTCGACCTCTACATGCAGCGCGGCGGGGGCTGAGGCCAGCGCGCCCTGCGCAGGTTCACTTGGGCCGTGGCCGGGGGCGATCGGGCTGCAAGGCCTGCAGGCGGCCGCCGCGCAAATCGGCAGCCACCGCGGCCAGGGCCTGGGCGGCCTGCCGCGTTTCTTCCTGCACATCGAGATCGAGGTCGAGTGCCTCGTGGCTGGTGGCGTAGGGCTCAAAGTAGCCGATGTAGCGATCCAGCCGGGCCACCGCGCCGGCGTCGACGAAGCCCATCCAGTCGAGCCAGTCGCACAGCGATCGGCGGGAGCCTTCAATGCCCGCCACGTCGCCGTGGACCACCACGCCGTAGGCCCGGCCGGCCAGGTGCTTGGGGTAGTCCCAGCCCGCCATCTCGAGCGTTTTGGCCAGCGCAGCCTGCTTGCCACCGGTGGAGGTCGGGTCCGGGTTGCCGCCGTCGGCACACACCAGGCGGTCGATCATCAGCTTGAGCGGGCCCGGGCTCTGGTACCAGTAGACCGGGGTGACGATCAGCACCGCGTGCGCGGCGGTCCAGCGCTCGTAGATCTCGGCCATCCAGTCGTGCGTCTGGCCCAGCGCGTGGTTGGGGTAACAGCTGCAGGGCCAGTGGCACAGCGGCATGGCGGTGGACAGACGTGACCAGACTCAGGTCCAGCACATCGCACTCCACGCCGGCGGCCTCCAGCGCTTCGCGCGCGATCTGCGTGAGTCGAAAGCTCTTGGACATCTCGCCGGGGCAGGTGCCGTCGTTGCGCGCCGAGCCGCAGACCAACAGCGCACGGGTGGGGGTGTCGGCCAGCGCCCAGCGTGCCTGCGCCGCGTCGATGCGGGCCTTCGTGGCCACCCATTCCGTCGAGAGATCGTAGGCCGGGTCGGTGTAGCCCGCGCCCGCCTTCTGTGTGAAAGGTGCCTTGCGGCCTTCGTTGTAGGCCTCCCAGGCGATCGCTTCCATGCGGACGATGGCCGCGTCTTCGGCCCGGTAGGCCGGGTCGATGAAGGATGCGCGGAAACGCGCACCAAACGCTTCTCTGCTCAGGGTGTCGGGTGCTTGCCCGGTGCGGATGGTGGTCATGGTGCGGGCTCCGGTTCGAGGGAGCCCACTGTCGACGCAGGACGGCTTCACGTCTGTTCGCTACCGAACCGGCCTCGCAGCCGGTGGCGCATGCTTCAGCCCAGCGTCTTGATGCCCAGCCAGGTCAGCAGCAGCGAGCCGAACAGGTGCAGCCCGGCCACGCCGCTGGCCATCAACACGCGGCCTTGTTGCAGCAGCGTGATCACTTCGATGGAAAACGTGGAGAAGGTGGTGAGCGCGCCCAGCAGGCCCGTGACGATGGCCAGCCGCCACACCGGGTCGAGTTGCGGCTGCGCCTGGAAGAACGCGAAAGCGAGGCCGATGGCATAGGCGCCGATCCAATTGGCCGCCAGCGTGCCCCAGGGCAGCAGCGCGCCGGGTGTGGTGAGCCACAAGCCCAGCCGCCATCTGGCCAGCGCGCCCACGCAGGCGCCCAGGCAGATGGCGATGACGCTGGGCAGGGTGTTCATGGCTCAGGGCTCAGAAGGGTGGGCCTTCGTCGTCGCCGTCGGTGGTCACGGCAGCGGGCTGCACCGCAGCCGGTGCGTCACTCGCGGGCGCAGCGCCAAACGCCATCTCGCCACCCAGCGCGTCCACCAGTTCGGGCAGCAGTTTCTGCAGTTCGCCGGTGGACAGGGCCACGTCGGCGTCGAAACCGTTTTCACCTTCGTCGGGCCGGCCGTCGAACACGCCTTCGAGGAAGCTGATCTTTTTCAGCTGCAGCGATTCGGTGAGCAAAAAGCCGATGCGGCCCTCCCAGCTCAGCGCCAGGCGCGTGGGCAGCTTGCCCTCGGTGATGTGCTGACGCACCTCGTCGGTGGCGAGGTTGTGGCGGGTGAACTTCACCGCACCGCAAAACCGCCCGGCCATTCGTCCGGGGTGGTGGCCGACAACCATTGCGTCATGGCGGTCTGCGGCGTCACGGCGGTCTGCAGCAGGGTGATGACGAGGCCGTCAAAGGCGCGCACCAGCGCCGTCACCACCTCGTCAATCTTGCCCTGGCTGCTGGCGTCCGTGACCAGCCAGCCGTTCTCCAGATCGAGCCAGACCCACACGTTCATCTGGCGTGCAAACGCCTGGGGCAGCAGGGCCAGCAGCGCGTCTTCGCGCAGGGCCTTGGTTTCCTTCTTGCCGGGCTTGCGGCCGGTGGTGGCCTCGATGTGGTCGGCTTCTTCCTGCGCCTTCTTTTTCACCACCGAGCCGGGCACACCCTTGGTCTCGATCTCCACCAGCGGACCATGAGCTTCACCGCGCGGCTCCACCCAGCCGACCGATTTGTCCTGCGTGGCGCCGCAGGGCTTGAAACGGGCCGCGTCCAGCGCGGCCTCCATGTCTGCCAGCGTCGCGCTCCAGCCGGGCGCGATGCGGTAGATCGTCACATTCTTGAACACGGAAATCCTTGTTGATCTGCAATACGAAAAAGGCCCGCCACGGTGTTCGTGGCGGGCCTTGCATCTTAGGGGATGGCGGCGTCACATCCTGGAGGGCAATGAGGTCACGATTTGCGGAAACCACCACAGCAGCAGCAGCGCCAGCACCATGAGGAAGAAGTAGGGCATGCAGACCTTGGCGATCCAGGTGATCTCGCGTTTCGTCATGCCTTGCAGCACAAAGAGGTTGAAACCCACGGGCGGCGTGATCTGCGCCATCTCGACCACGATCACGATGAAGATGCCGAACCAGATCAGGTCGATGCCCGCAGCGGTGACCGTGGGCAGGATCACGCCCATGGTCAGCACGATCATGGAGATGCCGTCCAGAAAACAACCCAGCACGATGTAGAACAAGGCCAGCGCCAGCAGCAGCACACCGGGCGATAGCCCCAGCCCGCTGACGAACTCGGCGAGGTGTCGCGGCAGACCGATGTAGCCCATGGCCAGCGTGAGGAAGGCCGCCCCCGCGAGGATCAGCGCGATCATGCAGTAGAGGCGCGTGGCGCCCAGCAAGGAGTCGCGAAACGTGGCCCAGTTCAATGAGCCTTGCGCCGCCGAGAGGATGAGCGCACCCACCACGCCCACGGCCGCCGCTTCGGTGGCGGTGGCGATGCCGGTGTAAATGGTGCCGATCACACCGCCGATGAGCAGGATCACCGGGATCAGGTGGCGCGATTCGCTGAGCTTCTGCGCCAGCGTCATGTTCACGTCGCTCTTGGGCACCTGTTTCGGGTTGAGCAAGGCCCAGATCATCAGGTGGCCGCTGAACAGGCCGGCCAGCATGAGGCCGGGCAGCACACCCGCCACGAACAGCTTGGCGATCGACACCTCGGCCGCCACCCCGTAGACGATCATGATGATCGACGGTGGAATGAGAAGGCCCAGCGTGCTGGCACCGCCCAGCGAACCCACGATCTTCTCGGGCGGGTAGCCGCGCCGGGTGAGCTCGGGGATGGTCATCTTCCCGATGGTGGCGCACGTGGCGGCCGACGATCCGGAGACGGCGGCAAAGATGGTGCTGCCCAGGATGTTGGTGTGCAGCAGACGGCCGGGCAGGGCGTTGACCCAGGGTGCGAGGCCGCGGAACATGCTCTCGGACAATTTGGTCCGGAACAGGATCTCGCCCATCCACACGAAGAGCGGCAGCGCGGTCAGCGTCCAGCTGCTGGCCGAGCCCCAGATGGTGATGGCCATGGCGTCGCCCGCGGGGCGCGAGGAAAACATCTCCATGCCGATCCAGGCCACGCCCGCGAGCGTGAGGCCGATCCACACACCGCTGCCCAGCAGGGCAAACAGCGCCACGATCAGCAGCGAGGTGACGAGCAGTTCATTCATGGCGGGTCTCCACGCTGTTGTGTGAGCGTTTGCGCAGGAGCTCCAGCACCCACTCGTCGATGAAGGCGATCAGCATCACCGTGGTGCCCACGGCCATGAGGATCTGCGGAATCCACAGCGGCGTGGCGTCGGCCGAGGTGGAGATGTCGTGGAACTGGTGCGACTGCCACGACAGGCGCCAGGTGTAGAAAGCGAGCAGCCCTGCCAGCAGCACAGCCACGGTGAGTGACCACAACTCCAGGCCGCGCCGGGCGCCGCCCGTGAGCTTGCCGATGATCAGCGTCACGCGGATGTGTTCACCGCTCTTGAGCGTGTGGGCCAGCGCCAGAAAGCCGGCACCTGCCATGGCGTAGCCGGCGTAAGCGTCGGTGCCGGGCACGTAGAACTGGAGCATGCGCCCCAGCATGGAGAGCAAGACCATGACCAGCACGCCGATCATGAACAGCGCAGCCAGCCAGGCCGCGCCGAGGTAGAGGGAATCGAGGAGTTTGCGCATGGGAATGTGACTTCAGATGAATAACCCGTTGCGCATGCCCGGGTCCAACCCAGCGGGCACCGCGGAACTGGCTCTGCCAGGCCGCAGGTGCCGCCCCCTGGAGGGGGTCGCGCGGAGCGCGGCGGGGGTGGTCCCCACACCTGCGCGGCGGGGGTGATTACTTCTTGTACGCGTCCAGCATCGCCTGGCCCTCGGGACCGGCCTTCTCCAGCCATTCCTTGAGCATGGTTTCGCCCACCTTCTGCATGTCGGCCTTGAGCGCGGCCGAGGGCGGCTCCACCGCCATGCCGTTGGTCTTGAGGATGGCCAGCGTGTCGGTGTTGACCTTTTGAGAAGCGGCCCAGCCGCGTGCTTCGGCATCGGCGCCGGCTTTGCGCAGCGCGTCCTGCGTGGGCTTGTCCAGCGCGTCAAACGCGCGCTTGTTCACGATGACCGCGTTCTTGGGCAACCAGGCCTGCACGTCGTAGTAGAACTTCAGGTGCTCATACAGCTTGCTGTCCACACCGGTGGCGCCCGAGGTCATGTTGGTTTCGACCGCGCCGGTGGCCAGCGCTTGCGACAGCTCGGCGGCCTGCACCGTGACCGGCTGCGCACCCACCAGTTCGGCGATGCGCGAGGTGGACGGGCTGTACGCGCGCCACTTGCTGCCTTTGAGGTCGGCGCCGCTCATCACAGGCTTCTTGCTGTAAATGCCCTGTGGTGGCCAGGCCACGGTGTAGAGCAGGGTCATGCCTTGTTCGGCCAGCTTCTTTTCCAGGATGGGCTTCTGCGCCTGGTAGAGCTTCATGGAGTCGGCGTAGCTGGTGGCCAGAAAGGGCAGGCCGTCGGCGCCGAACATCTGCCATTCGTTCTGGTAGGCGGCCAGGAGGATTTCGCCGATCTGCGCTTGTCCGCCTTGCACGGCGCGCTTGATCTCGGGTGCCTTGAACAGCGACGCGCCCGGGTGCACCGTGATCTGCAGCTTGCCGCCGGTGGCCTTCTGAACGTCGGCTGCAAACGCGGCCAGGTTCACGGAGTGGAAGTTGGTGGCCGGGTAGGCGGCCGGCAGATCCCACCTGGTCTGGGCGGTGGCGGGCAGGCTCAGGGCCAGCGCAGAGGCGGCCAGGGTGACGCTGAACAGACGACGTTTCATGGTGAAGGCTCCGTTGAATGGGGTGGGAACTGAGGGACAGGGCAGCGGATGGACTCTATCGGCGAGCGGACGAAGTGTGATCGGTGTTTTCCCTATATGTCAACAAATTAATGGCAAATCGTCGGCAAAAAACATAAACTGCGCCGCACCTCTTCAAGGCATCCCACACCATGGCCCGTACCAAAGCAAACACCAAGCCACCTGCACTGCCATCGCAACCCATCGTGTCCTCGGCGCACCTGGTGTCGCCGCACAGCGCAGAGATGAGCGAGTTCGAATTCGGCCTCATCGTCTCGGGCAATGCGTTTCACCGCTGGGTGGTGCACTGCATGAGTGCGGCCGGTCTCAAGGACCTCACGGCGCTGGACGTGCTGGTGCTGCACCACGTGACGCACCGCGCACGCGACAAACGCCTGGCCGACATCGCGTTCATCATGAACGTGGAAGACACGCACCTCATCAACTATTCCTTGAAGAAGCTGCAGGCGTTGGGTGTGGTGCTCTCCAGCAAGAACGGCAAGGAAGTCACCTACGGTCCCACCGAAGAAGGCAAGGCCTATGTGACGCGCTACCGCGAGATCCGCGACAGCTGCCTCATCAACGCACTCAAGGCCGACGACGCGCTCAACCACGACATCGGAGAGCTCGCACGCCTGTTGCGCGTGCTCTCCGGCATCTACGACCAGGCAGCCCGGTCTGCCGCATCTTTGTGAACACCATGACGACGACCCACATCGACCCCCGCTGGCAGTTCTGGATCGACCGCGGCGGCACCTTCACCGACATCGTGGCCAGGAAGCCCGACGGCACGCTCATCACGCACAAGTTGCTGTCCGAAAACCCCGAGCAGTACCGCGACGCGGCGGTGGCCGGCATCCGCCACCTGCTCGGCCTCAAACCGGGGGAGCCGGTCACGCCGCAGCAGGTGGAGTGCGTGAAGATGGGCACCACCGTGGCCACCAACGCGCTGCTCGAACGCAAGGGCGAGCCCACGCTGCTGGTGACCACGCGCGGTTTCCGCGATGCCTTGCGCATCGCGTACCAGAACCGACCACGCCTGTTTGACCGTCGCATCGTCCTGCCCGAGTTGCTCTACCGCGAGGTGATCGAGGCGCAGGAGCGGCTCGGTGCGCAAGGCGAGGTGTTGCAGGCACTGGATGAGGCCGCCCTTCGCGCCGATCTGCGGGCGGCGCACGCCCGCGGCCTGCGCAGCGTGGCCGTTGTCTTCATGCACGGCTACCGATTCACCGCGCACGAGGAGGCGGCGGCCCGCATCGCGCGCGAGCTGGGCTTCACGCAGGTGAGCACCTCGCACGAGACCAGCCCGATGATGAAGTTCGTGAGCCGCGGCGACACCACCGTGGTGGACGCCTACCTCTCGCCCATCTTGCGCCGCTATGTGGAGCAGGTGGCTGGCGACATGCCGGGTGTCAAGCTGTTCTTCATGCAGTCGTCGGGTGGCCTCACCGACGCCCATGCCTTCCAGGGCAAGGACGCCATCCTGTCCGGGCCCGCCGGTGGCATCGTGGGCATGGCGCGCACGGCCGGCCTGGCGGGTTTTGAGAAGGTGATCGGCTTCGACATGGGAGGCACCTCCACCGATGTGTCGCACTACGCAGGGCAGTTCGAGCGCGAGTTCGAAACCCAGGTGGCCGGTGTGCGCATGCGCGCGCCCATGATGAGCATCCACACGGTGGCCGCGGGTGGCGGGTCCTTGCTGTCGTTCGACGGCGCGCGCTTTCGCGTGGGCCCCGAGAGCGCCGGCGCCAACCCGGGGCCGGCCAGCTACCGCCGGGGTGGACCACTGGCTGTGACGGACGCGAACGTGATGCTCGGCAAGATCCAGCCGCGTCACTTTCCCAAGGTGTTCGGCCCCAAGGCCGATGAAGCCCTGAGCGCCGAAGCGGTGCAGGCGAAGTTCAACGAGCTCGCCTCGCAGACCGGCCGCGATGCCGCCGAGGTGGCCGAGGGTTTCATCCACATCGCCGTGCAGCAGATGGCCAACGCGATCAAGAAGATCTCGGTGGCGCGGGGCTACGACGTGACGCGCTACACCTTGCAGTGTTTCGGTGGCGCGGGTGGTCAACACGCCTGCCTGGTGGCCGACGCCCTGGGCATGACGCGTGTGTTCGTGCACCCGCTCGCGGGAGTGCTCAGCGCCTACGGCATGGGCCTGGCCGACCAGAACGCGATCCGCGAGCAGGCGGTGGAACTGCCCTTGTCGCAGGAGGCGCTGCCCTCGATTGCCGAGAAGCTGCAGGCCCTGGGCGAGGCCGCGCAAGCAGAACTCGGGCGTCAGCAGGTCAACGTCGGCGCGGTTACCGTGCACCGCCGGGTGCATGTCCGCTACGAGGGCAGCGATGCGGCCCTGGTGGTGCCCCACGGCACGCTGGACGCGATCCAGGCCGGCTTTGAAGCCGCCTACCGGCAGCGGTTTGCCTTCCTCATGCAGGGCAAGCGGCTCATCGTGGAGGCGGTGTCGGTGGAGGCTGTCGTGCCGGGCGTGGCGCCCCAAGAACCGCGCTTCGACACCCACGAGGCGCGCGAGGTGCCCCGGGTTGAGACGGTGCGCATGTACTCGGGCGGCCAGTGGCTGGACGCCGCGCTGGTCGTGCGTGAAGACCTGCGCCCGGGCGATGTGATCCCCGGCCCGGCCATCATTGCCGAGAAGAACGCCACCACCGTGGTGGAGCCGGGCTGGGAAGCCGTGCTCACCGCGCTCGACCACCTCGTGCTGGACCGCCGCATTCCGCGCAGCGTGACCTATGCCGTGGGCACCACCGTGGACCCGGTGCTGCTGGAGGTCTTCAACAACCTGTTCATGAACATCGCCGAACAGATGGGTCTGCAGCTGCAGAACACGGCTTACTCGGTCAACATCAAGGAACGGCTGGACTTCTCGTGCGCGCTGTTCGACGCCCATGGCAACCTGATCGCCAACGCGCCGCACATGCCGGTGCACCTGGGCTCCATGGGCGAGAGCATCAAAACCGTGATCCGCGAGAACGCCGGAAAGATGCAGCCGGGCGACGTGTATGCGCTCAACGACCCGTACCACGGCGGCACGCACCTGCCCGACGTCACCGTGATCACGCCGGTGTACCTGGCCGGCGAGCCGACCTTTTATGTGGGGTCGCGCGGTCACCACGCCGACATCGGCGGCACCACGCCAGGCTCCATGCCGCCGTTCTCCACGCGCATCGAAGAAGAGGGCGTGCAGATCAACAACGTGAAGCTGGTGGACCGCGGCGTGCTGCGCGAGGCCGAGATGGTGGCACTGCTGCAAAGCGGCGAGTTCCCCAGTCGCAACCCGCAGCAGAACATGGCCGATCTCAAGGCCCAGATTGCCGCGAACGAGAAGGGCGTGCAGGAACTGCGCAAGATGGTCGAGCAGTTTGGACTGGACGTGGTGCAGGCTTACATGCGCCACGTGCAGGACAACGCGGAAGAGTCGGTGCGCCGCGTGATCACGCGCCTCAAGGACGGCGCGTTCACGCTGCCGCTGGACAACGGTGCACAGATCCAGGTCGCGGTGCGGGTGAATGCCGCGCAGCGCAGCGCAGAGATCGACTTCACCGGCACGTCGCCACAACAGCCCAACAACTTCAACGCGCCCACCGCGGTGTGCATGGCGGCGGTGCTCTATGTCTTCCGCACGCTGGTGGACGACGACATCCCGCTCAACGCGGGCTGCCTCAAACCGCTCAAGGTCATCATCCCGCCGGGCTCCATGCTCAACCCCAACCCGCCGGCCTCGGTGGTCGCGGGCAACGTGGAGACCTCCAGCTGCATCACCAACGCCCTGTACGGTGCGCTGGGCGTGATGGCGGCGAGCCAGTGCACCATGAACAACTTCACCTTCGGCAACGCGAAGCACCAGTACTACGAGACGATCTCGGGTGGCAGCGGTGCCGGCGATGGTTTTGACGGCACGAGCGTCGTGCAGACGCACATGACCAACTCGCGACTGACCGACCCCGAGGTGCTGGAGTTCCGCTTTCCGGTTCGATTGGAAAGCTATGAGATCCGTGAAGGCTCGGGCGGCGCTGGCCGCTGGCACGGTGGCCACGGCGGCGTGCGCCGTGTGCGCTTTCTGGAAGACATGACGGCGAGCATCCTGTCCAACGGCCGCGTGCACGGCGCCTTCGGCATGGCCGGTGGGCAGGCCGGGCAGGTCGGCATCAACCGCGTGGTGCGTTCAGACGGCTCGGTGGAAGCGCTGGACCACATCGGCCAGGCCGAGATGAAGCCTGGCGACATCTTCGAGATCCACACGCCGGGTGGTGGCGGCTTTGGGGAGGCCTGAAGGGGCTACAGCTCTTCCACCCGGCGCGCCGGGTAGCTGTCCCAGGCCTGGCAGCCGGGGCACTGCCAGAAGTGCTGGCGCGCTTCGAAGCCACAGGCCGCGCAGCGGTAGCGCTTGAGTGGCCCGCTGGCCTGCTCCAGCGACCGCTGCACCTGAACCTGTGCCACTTCGCTGGAGAGCTTCTCGCCCGCCAGCCACTTTGCTGTGATGACCTGCGACGGTTCGCGTTCGAGGTGGTCGAGGTAGCGGTTGCGCATGGCCTCGGGTTCGCTGCACAGGCTCGCGAGCGCTTCCGTGATGTCGATCGAGGGCGCCCGTTCGTGGCTCGCCTGCAGCACCGCTGTCGCTTCGCTCTGCCGCCCTGTTTGACGAGCGAGGTCGGCCAGCGCGCTGGCCGCCAACGGCAATCCCTGTGGCGCATGCTGGTTCAGCCGCAGCAGGGCCTCAAACGCGCCGGCCGCATCACCGCTCTGCGCCTTGTGGGCCGACAGCGCCATCCAGCCGCGCGAGAGCTGCGGTGCGTGTTGCACGGCCTCTTCGAGGAGGCGCAGCGCCTGTGCAGCGTCGCCGTTGCGCCGCGCGTTGTCGGCCTCTTCGCACAGGTAGTGGGCCAGCCGGGTGGAAAAACTGCCTTGTTCGGCTGTTTCCAGCCGTTGGGCGATCGCCTTGGCTTGTGGCCAGTCGCGCGAGCGTTCATAGATGCCCAGCAGCGCCAGCAAGGCCTCGCCCTCGAACGCCGAGCCTTTGAGTTTGTTGAGTGCGGCCTCGGCACGGTCCAGCAGACCGGCCTTGAGGAAATCCAGCGCCAGCGCATGCTGGGCGCGGTCACGGTCCTTGTTGCTGAGGTCGGCGCGCGACAGCAGGTGTTCGTGCACGCGCACCGCACGGTCGTAGTCACCGCGTCGGCGGAACAGGTTGCCCAATGCGAAGTGCAGCTCGGCCGTGTCGGGGTCGCCCTGCACGGCTTCGATGAAGGCGTCGATCGCCTGGTCCTGCTGTTCGTTGAGCAGGTGGTTCAGACCGCGGAAGTAGGCCTTGGGCGCCTGGCGGCTTTCCATGCGCCACTGGCGAAGGTCCAGGCGGGAAGCACCCCAGCCCGCTGCAAACGCCAGGGGCAGGCCCCAGAGCAGCCAGGTGAAATCAAAGTCCATGGCGGCGGTCGCTGGGGTCGGGAAACAGGGTGGAGTCCGCATCAAAGGCGGTGTTGGCCGCAGCGGCCGAGGCCGCGCGCCGCCTCGAGCGCTTGGCCCGCAGCCACAGCGGCAGCATGACCAACACACCCAGGAAAACACCCACCACCAGGGCGGCCAGCATGATCAACACCAGCGGAGCCTGCCAGCTGGCACCGAAGAACAGGTTCAGCGTCACGCTGTCCTGGTTGTTCAGCGCGAAGGCGAACAACACAAAAAAAATGGCTGCATTGAGCAGCCACATCAGGTATTTCAATTCGTCCCCTTTGTGGTGGGGCGATTGTAGCGATCAGACCTCTGTCGAAGCAGCAGGCATCACGTCGGTTTCTTGGGCTCGCGCCCGAGAATTTCAGCGGTCTTGGCGTCCACCTGTTCCCGCAGGGCCTTGCCCGGCTTGAAGTGCGGCACGCGTTTCTCGGGAATCATCACGCTCTCGCCCGAACGCGGGTTGCGGCCCACTCGCGGCGAACGGCGATTGACCGAAAAACTGCCAAAACCACGGATCTCGATCCGGTGGCCTTTCACCAGCGCATCGCCCATGGCGTCGAGAATGGCCTTGACGGCAAACTCGGCATCGCGGTGCGTGAGCTGGCTGAATCGGCTGGCCAACGCTTCAACGAGATCGCTGCGGGTCATGTGTTCGGGTTTGGACTTGGGCATTCAAGAACCGGCGTCCGGTCAGTTCACCCGCCGAGAGGCGGGTGGCTGACCAGACACCGGCCGTCGTGCTTAGCCGTTGTTGTTGTCCAGCTTGGCGCGCAGCAGGGCGCCCAGGCTGGTGGTGCCGGCGCTTTCACGCGAGGACTGCTGGCTCAGGCTGGCCATGGCTTCCTGCTGGTCGGCGGCGTCCTTGGCCTTGATGGACAACTGGATGTTGCGCGTCTTGCGGTCGATGTTCACCACCACGGTGGTCACTTCGTCGCCTTCTTTCAGCAACGCAGGTAGCCCAAAACGTCTTCGCCCAGGTCGATCTCGGCGCCCTTGGCGTCCACGGTCTTGACCTTGCCGGTCACGATGGAACCCTTGTCATTCACCGCCGCGAAGGTGGTGAAAGGGTCGCCGTCGAGCTGCTTGATGCCCAGGGAGATGCGCTCGCGCTCCACGTCGATGGCCAGCACGATCGCTTCGACTTCCTGACCCTTCTTGTAGTTGCGCACGGCGGCTTCGCCGGTTTCGTTCCAGGACAGATCGGACAGGTGAACCAGACCGTCGATACCGGCGGCCAGACCCACGAACACACCAAAGTCGGTGATGGACTTGATGGGGCCCTTGACGCGGTCACCACGCTTGGTCGCTTCAGCAAACTCGTGCCATGGGTTGGCGCGGCACTGCTTCATGCCCAGCGAGATGCGACGCTTGTCTTCGTCGATGTCGAGCACCATGACTTCGACTTCATCACCCAGCGACACCAGCTTGGAAGGTGCCACGTTCTTGTTGGTCCAGTCCATTTCAGAAACGTGCACCAGACCTTCGATGCCTGGCTCGAGTTCCACGAACGCGCCGTAGTCGGCGATGTTGGTGATCTTGCCGAACATGCGAGTGCTTTGTGGGTAGCGGCGGGCCACACCCATCCATGGGTCGTCACCCATCTGTTTCAGACCCAGCGAGACGCGGTGCTTCTCGGTGTCGAACTTGAGAATCTTGGCGGTGATTTCCTGACCAGCCTGCACCACTTCGCTTGGGTGGCGAACGCGACGCCATGCCATGTCGGTGATGTGCAGCAGGCCGTCGATACCGCCGAGGTCCACGAACGCACCGTACTCGGTGATGTTCTTGACCACGCCGTGAACGATGGCTCCTTCTTTCAAGGTGTCCATCAGCTTGGCGCGCTCTTCGCCCATGGAGGCTTCCACCACGGCGCGGCGGCTCAGCACCACGTTGTTGCGCTTGCGGTCGA
>LNFM01007696.1_pt1 | contig 16701 bp, 13 predicted proteins | sample 596031 | NCBI WGS metagenome assembly LNFM01 (sample SAMN04254537, study PRJNA301005) | activated carbon metagenome | isolation source: dual media filters at the Ann Arbor, Michigan drinking water treatment plant | place: USA: Ann Arbor
CATCCGCGCCCATTGGGCGTCCGTCAGCACAAAGCGATCCATCCACAGTGTGAATCACATCAGCGCCGATGTTGTGAATCCCCACAGGCCTTAATCCTCGGCCAGCGCCCGGGCCGTGCTTTCCAGATGGCGGCGCATCGCTTCCGCCGCGCCGCGCCGGTCGCGGCTGGCAATGGCGTCGATGATGGCGTCGTGCTCATCGAAGGAGTGGTAGTCGGCGGAGGGCCCCTCCGGCCGGCGCGCCAGGTGGCCCCAGACCACGGCACGGCGCACGCCATTCACCAGCCGCTCCACCTCCAGCATCAACCGGTTGCCGGAGGCTTCGGCGATCAGCTCATGCAGCTTGAAATCCGCCTCCTCATAGGCGGCCCAGCTTGGCGCAGCGCGGGCCGTGGCGGCCAGGCGGCGCAGCTCCGCGATCTGGGCAGCGGTGGCGCGCAGAGCGGCCAGGCGGGCCAGTTCCGGCTCCACGATCAGCCGCGCCTCCATCGCCGCGGGCGGGCTGGTATCCTGCGCCAATTCGCGGATATCCGCCCGCCCGGTCACACCAGGGGGCGGCTGGGCGCGGGTGGCGAAGGTGCCCTTGCCGACATGACGCCAGACCTGGCCCTCGGCCTCCAGCACCGCCAGGGCCTTGCGCACCTCGCCGCGATTGACGCCGAGGCGCGCGGCGATCTCGCGCTCCGGCGGCAGGCGGCCATCCTCGGGCAGCGCGGCGCCCCTCAACCAGCTGCGCAGTTGCGGCAAGACGCCGCGGGATTCGAGCACTCCATCCATGCTGGATGGCCTAGCGGGGCGGCGCGGCATTGGTCAACCAATTCTTCACACTCGCCTCAATGCATGGGCAGCGCTTGCATTGGTTCACCAATATGCCAACATGGCGCACCAATCCCAGGCCAATCTGCCCGACAGGAGCCTCCAGCATGCCCACCACCTCCCCCGACATGCCCATCCCCGAGCGGATGAAGGCCTGGGTTCTGGGCGGGCCGGATGAGCTGTTCCAGACCACCAAGCCGGTGCCCAAACCGGGCAAGGCGGAGGTGCTGGTGCGCATCGACGCCGTGGCAATCTGCGCCACCGACCTCGAGATCATCCACTACGGCTCCCCCGCGAAATTCCAGGGCGGCCTGCCCTTCCACAAGAACTTCACGCCCGGCCATGAATATATGGGCACCGTCGCCGCCCTCGGCCCCGGCGTCGATGAATACCGGATCGGTGAGCGGGTGACGGTGGAAATCCATGCCGGCTGCGGCCAGTGCAAGCGCTGCCGCCAGGGCATGTACACGGCCTGCCTCAACTACGGCCAGAATTACGGCGATGTGGATAAGGGCCACCGCGCCAACGGCTTCACCACCGATGGCGGCTTCTGCGAGTACCAGGTGAACAACATCAATACCCTGGTGCGCGTGCCGGATTCCATGACCGATGAGGAAGCCACGCTGGTCGTTACCGCCGGCACCAGCATGTACGGGCTGACGGAACTCGGCGGGCTGGTGGCCGGTGAAAGCGTGGTGGTGATCGGCCCCGGCCCGATCGGGCTGCTCGCCGCAGGCGTCGCCAAGGCGCTGGGCGCGACCCCGGTGGTGCTGGTCGGCACGCGGGATGGGCGGCTGGAGATCGGCCGCAAGCTGGGCGCAGACCGCGTGGTGAATGTGAAGAACGAGGATGCGGTGGCGGTCGTGAAGGACCTCACCCGCGGCCTCGGCGCCGACTACGTCATCGAATGCGCCGGCACGCAGGACGCCATCAATATGGCAACCGCCATGGTCAATCGCGGCGGCAAGATCTGCCTCGCCGCCTTCCCGCATGACCCGGTGACGGTCGACCTGCCGCAGATCGTGCGCAACAATGTCTATCTCTATGGCATCCGCGGCGAGGGCCGCAGTGCGACGCATCGCGCCATGGCCTTCATGGCGGAACGCCGCTTCGACGCGCGGCTGGTGCACACCCACAGCTTCCACCTGGATGACCTGCCGGAGGCGCTGCGCCATGCCCGCGACCGGGTGGATGATGCGATCAAGGTCGTGGTGAAGACACGCGATGTCGCCGCGCAGCGCCTGGCCGCCGAGTGAGGAACGCCGAGATGACCGAAGCCACCCTCACCCTGGACGCCCCCGCCGCATGGCCCGAGGCACTGCGCCAGGAATTCCTGGCCGACCAGTTCAATGGCTGCGTCGGCAGCGTTCTGGTTTCGGAGACGGAAAAGCTGCGCGTCTGGCATCTGCGCCTGCCCCCCGGCAAGCGCTGCAACTTCCATCGCCATGTGCTGGATTATTTCTGGACCGCCCATAATGCGGGCCAGGCGCGCGGCTATTTCCACGATGGGCGCATCGTCGATGTCACGCATTACGCTGGGGAAACCAAGCATTTCACCTTCCCCACCGGCGACTTCTTTGTCCACAGCGTGGAGAATATCGGCGAGACCGAGCTGTTGTTCACAACGGTGGAGTTCAAGAACAGCGCCAATGCGCCGCTGCCGGTGGCGGACCAGATCCGCCTCCGGGCCGCCTGAATCGGATCGCCTGGCCAGAAGGTTGTTCGCTGCCAGGTCGATGCGGGGTGTGTCGGTAAGGGGATGGCCGGGGAGGCTCCGCCTCCGCTTCGCGCGGATCACCGGGGCGCAGGTCGCGCCTTCGTGTCCGCCGCCACCCGCTGGAGGTTGCGATAGGCACCTGGCGTCATGTTCACGCGCTTGCGGAACTCACGCGTGAAATGCGCCTGGTCGCTGAAGCCGCAGACGAAGCCCACCGCCGGCAAGGGCTCCTCGCCTTCCGCCAGCAGGGCGCAGGCGTGGCGCACCTGCACGGCGCGCAGGACGGTGGTGTAGGTCAGGCCATGCGCGGCGAGGCGGCGCTGCAACCCACGCGAGGACAGGCCCGCGGCACCCGCCGCATCGCCCAGCGCCAAATGCCGTGCCGGGTCCTCGCCCAGCAATCGCGCGAGCCCGGCGGCCTCCGCGCAACCATCGAAGACGACGGCGGGCGCGCCAGCCGGATCGCCATCCGGGCGTCGCGCCATGGTGTCGCGGCGCGCGGTCCAGTCGGACCAGCCCATCTCCCAACCGGCCGTCTCGCCGGCCGCGATGGCCGCCGCCAGGGCCGGCGCGTTCCAGCCGCCATCCGCCTGCGCGACCTCCTGCCCGCGGAGCCGGGCCGTCACGTCGCGGCAGCCGATGGCGCGCAGCAGGCCAAGATAGACGCCCAGCACCAGCAGATCCTCCGCGGCCGAGGGCGGTGGCCCGGACAACGCCACATGGCGCAGCAGCGCGCCGTGCTCGTCCAAGCGTTCCACCACCGTGCGGTGATGCGTATGGGCGTAGCGTTCCAGCCGCAGCCAACGGTTGATGAGGTCCACCGGACCCCTGGCCCGCAGCAGCGCGTGCAGCATGGGCTGGAACCCTTGGGCTTCGATGGCCTCGCCCACGCGCAGCAGCGGCAGCGGCCCATGCGCCCGCATGATGGCCGAGAGCAGGTCGCGCTTGGCGCCGAGGGGCACGGTGGGTGCGCCGTGCCGCAGGCCGGGCGGCGGCGCCGCGGGTGGCGCAATGCCCTGCCGGCGCAGCCCATCGAAAACCAGCGCGAAGAGGCCGGCCGAGGCGAAGGCCTTGGCCGTCATGCCGTGCCACCCCTGAGTGGCAAAGCGCGCAGCCTTCCGCCCAGCGCGCGGGAGGCGGCATTGGCGATGGCGGCAAGGGCAGGGCCCAGCGCCGTCTCGCCGGCGCCACCGAATCCGGCGCCGGGCGGCGATTCCATCAGCGTCACCTCCAGGCGTTGAGGAATGTCCGCCAGGGTGGGCAGGCGGTAATCGGCGAAGCTGGTGGCCGCCACCGTACCACCTTCCAGCGCCAGGCGCTCGGTCAGGGCGGAGCCAACGGCCCAGGCCAGGTTGCCCTGCATCTGGGCCAGCACGCGATCGGGGTCCAGCACGCGGCCGCTATCCTGCGCGCACCACAGGCCGTGCACCCGCGGGCCCTCGGCATCCACCTCCGCCACCACCGCGGCCCAGGATGCGTCCTTGTAGGGGGCGCAGCCGATGCCGAGCGCGCGGCCTTGGGGCAGGGTTCGGCCCCAGCCGGCCATTGCCGCCACCCGGCGCAGGCAGGCCGCGAGGCGTGGCTCGGCATCCAGGTGGGCCAGGCGAAATTCCAGCGGGTCGCGCCCGGCCAGGCGCGCAAGCTCATCCATGGCGCTCTCGGTCGCGAAGGCGTTGGGGGCGGCGCCCAGGCCGCGCCACGGCCCGGTCGGCACCGGCAGGCGGATGGCATCGAACTCCACGCGCGCGGCACCGAGTGCGTAGGGCGGGCGGGCGCCGCGGGCGATCCCGGTATCGCCCGTCACGGCGTTGGCCGTGCGTTGCAACCATTCCGGCAGCACGGCGGCCGTGAAGATCACATGGCCCGAGACGAAGGCATGCCACCAGTCGGCCACGCGCCCATCCCGCCCCAGCCGCGCGCGAATGCGATGGGAGGAAGGCGGGCGGTGGAAGGCCTCGCGGAACTCATCGGCGCGGGTCCACTGCACCAGCACCGGGCGCGGCGCCACGAGGCGCGCCAGGCGCGCGGCCTCGATCTCCACATTGGGCACGGTGCGCCCGCCGAAGGCTCCACCCATGCGGCAGGAGCGTACGATAACCGCCGCCTCGCGCAGGCCGAGCCGCCGCGCCAGCACCGCGCGCACGAAGAAGGCATCCTGCGTGCCGGTCCAGACCTCAAGCCGCGTGCGGTCGGCGGACCAGCGGGCGGTGGCGGCGCGCGGCTCGATGGCGGCGTGCGCGGCCATGGGCACATCGAGCCGCAGGTCGAGGTCCCAGGGCGCGGCGCGGTCCAGGGGCGCGTCCAGCAGCCGATGCGGCAGCGAGGCGCCACCGCGCGCGGCGAGGCTGGCATCCACATCGGTCGCGCGCGCCAGATCGGCCGCGCCCCAGTCCGAGCCACCCTCCCATCGTGCCTCCGTCGCGGCGAGGGCGCGGGCCAGCACGCCTGGCCGTTCGGCAATCAGCCCGGCCCAACCGGCCTCGCCGGCGAAGTGGACGAAGCCTGGCATGGCAGTGGCGCCACCGGCCCCTGCATGGACCAGCCGCGCGCCAAGGCGGGGCGGGCGCAGCATGGCGCCGTGCAGCAGCCCCTCGGGCATGACATCCGCCGCGAAGACGGGTGCGCCGCGCAGCACGGCGGAAAGCTCCGGGGCCGGTCCCGTCTGCGGCGGGATGGCGGCGCCGAGCGGCTGCGCGGCGCGCACCGCGGCGGCGGAGAGGATCACGGCCGAGCCTTCGGCGAGCGCCGCCCGGGAAAGCGTCGCGGCCCCGGCCGCGAAGCCGTCCGGCGTGGCGCGCAGCGCCGCCGGCGCCACGCCCAGCCGCTCGGCCGCCCGGCGCCGCAGTTCACCGCGCAGCGCGGCTGCGGCACGGGCGAGGGGCTCGGCGTAGAGGTGCAGGCTTTCGCTGCCGACGGTGGCGCGGATGGGCGGCATCGCACTGGTATCGGACAGGCGCAGATCGATGGCCGCCGGGGTGGTTTCCAGCTCGGCGGCGACGATGCGGCGCAGCGCATCCACCACGCCCTGCCCCATTTCCTGCCGCGGTGCGTGCAGCAGGATGCGGCCCTCGCGGGTGAGGCCGACCCAGCCGGCGGCGCTGTCCGCATCATCGGGGGCGGGCCGCGCGGGCAGGACGGGCAGCGACGCGCAGGCCGTCAGCCCAGCGGGCAACGCAGGGGCCAGGGCCAGCACCGCCAGCCCGCCCATCACCCGGCGCCGGGTTGGTGCCATGTCAGGTCGCCCCGTCGAGCAGGCTGGCGGCCCGCCCGAGGGCGGCGCGGATGCGCGGGGCCGTGCCACAGCGGCACAGCACGCCGGCCATCTCGGCCTCCACCACCTCCGGGCCGGGGCGCGGGTGGCGGGCGAGCAAGGCCGCGGCCTGCGCCATCTGGCCCGACTGGCAAAAGCCGCATTGCGGCACGGCCAGTTCCTCCCAGGCGCGGAGCACGGTGGCGGGCACGCCGCCGGCCGCGCTGAACCCTTCGACCGTCGTGACCTGGCGGCCGATCGCGGCGGTCGCGGGCAGCATGCAGGCGCGTTCGGCCGCTCCATCCACCAATACGGTGCAGGCCCCGCACAGGCCAACGCCGCATCCGAACCGCACGCCGGCCAGGCGAAGGTGAAAGCGCAGGAAGGAGAGCAGCGTCTCCTCCTCCCAGCCCGCCGGCATCGCGGCCGCGCGCCCGTTCACCACAATCTGGCTGATGATCATCATGCCCTCATGCCTCGTTGGCCCCTGGATATGGCAGGCCGAGCCGCCGCGTCTTGAAGGATTGCGACAGGGAGGGAACTTCTCCGGCAGGCCGCACTGAGGCCCCGGGACAGGACACCTCCAGGAGCTGTGGACAGGCTGCCCGTCCACTGAAATACGCGTAGGACCACCCGTCAGGAGCGTTGGATGGCCCGACCACGGATCGCCTTCGTCAGCATCGGCCAATCCCCGCGCGAGGACATGGTGCCGGAGGTGCTCGCTTTGGCCGGTGCGATACCGGGTGAGGTCGAGCTTTGCGAATTGGGCGCGCTGGACGGGCTGGATGAGGCCGGCATCGCCGCCGGCGCACCGCGGGAGAGGGAGCCGGTGCTGTTCACCCGCCTGGCGGATGGGCGGCGCGTGCGGCTCGGCGCCGGCTTCCTGGCCCGCCGGCTGGCGCCGCTGCTGAACCGGCTGGACGGGGAGGAGCACGACCTGATCGTGCTGGCCAGCACCAGCCTTTTCCAGCCCTATCGGCTCCGCACGCCCTTCGTGCACGCCCAGCAGGTGGTGGATGCCTGGATCGGCGCCCTGGTGATGGGGGAGGCCCGCATCGGCGTGATCCATTCGCTGCCCGAGCAGCATCGCGGATCGGCCCATGGCGCCTTGATGCAGAGCGCCCGCGCCGTGGCGCGGGAGGATGACATCGCCGATTTCGATGAGGCCGCACAGCGGCTGGAGGCTGCGAACCTGATCCTCATGCACTCCGTCGGCTATACGGAGGCGATGGCCGAGCAGCTTGCGGCACGCACAGCCAAGCCGGTGGTGACCGCGCGGCGCATCCTGGCGGGCGCGATCCGGCTGCATCTGGTGGCGCTCGCCGCCCGTCCGCCGCCGGGGCCGGAGGCCGAGCCGCTGCAGGCGCTGATCGACCGGCTGCCGGGCCAGACCGAGAGCCTGACGCCACGGGAACGCGATGTGCTGATGGCGCTGCTGCAAGGCGAGGGCAACAAGGAGATCGGCCGCCGCCTTGGCATCAGCCATCGCACCGTGGAAATCCATCGCGGCCGGGTCATGACCAAGCTAAATGCGGGGTCCGCCATCGAGCTGTTCCGGCGGCTGATGATCGTGCGCGATCCCTGAGACTGCCCGAAATCCGGCCGCCCTGCCTGCTTTGTCGGCGCAACGGAGCGCCGGGGTAAGGAGCCGCCCTTATTCAGCCCGGGCACTGCAATCTGCAAGGCTGTTCCATGACAACCCGGCCGCCCCAGGCGTGCCGCGACAGGGACAGGTGCTGGCCAGATGGCAGATGTGGCGAACCGCTACCGGATCGGCTTCGACATCGGCGGCACTTTTACCGATTTCATCCTGCTGGACCGCAGCACGGCCACCATCCGGCTGCACAAATGCCTGACCACGCCGCAGGACCCCTCCGAGGGTGCGCTGGCCGGCCTGGCCGCGCTGGTGGCCGAGGCGGGGCTGGCGCTGTCCGATATTGCGGAGATCGTGCACGGCACCACGCTGATCACCAATGCGCTGATCGAGCGCAAGGGCGCCGCGCTCGGCATGATCACCACAGCGGGTTTCCGCGACGTGATCGAGATGGGCACGGAGCAGCGCTACGACATCTACGACCTGTTCCTGCAATACCCGGACCCGCTGGTGCCGCGGCGACACCGGCTGGAGGTGCCGGAACGGCTGGATCGCGACGGCCAGGTTGTGACGCCGCTGGACCTCGCCGCCGTGCAGCAGGCGGCACGGCAATTGGTGGCGAGCGGGGCTGAGGCGATCGCCATCTGCTTCCTGCACGCCTACCGAAACCCGGTGCATGAGAAGGCCGCCGCCGCCGCGATCCGCGCGGAATTCCCGGACCTCGCCCTGTCGCTGTCCAGCGCGGTGGTGGCGGAGTTGTGGGAGTATCAGCGCTTCGTCACCACCTGCGCCAACGCCTATGTCCAGCCGCTGATGGACCGCTACCTGGCGCGGCTGGAGCGTGAATTGTGGGGCCGCGGCTTTCGCGGCGCGCTGCGACTGATGCAATCGGCCGGTGGGCTGGTGGGGCCGGAGGCGGCGCGTAGTTTCCCCATTCGCCTGCTGGAATCCGGCCCGGCCGGTGGCGGTCTCGCCACCGCCTTCTTCGGCGGGCTTGTTGGCAAGACGGATGTGATTTCCTTCGACATGGGCGGCACCACCGCCAAGGCCTGCATGATCGCGGATGGCGCCTGCGAGGTCGCGCCGATGATGGAGGTGGCGCGGCTGCACCGCTTCAAGAAGGGCTCCGGCCTGCCGATCAAGGCGCCCGTCATCGACATGATCGAGATCGGCGCCGGCGGCGGCTCCATCGCCAGCATCGATGAGGTGGGGCTGCTGAAGGTCGGGCCGCATTCGGCGGGCGCCGATCCCGGCCCCGCCTGCTACGGCCGTGGCGGCACGCAGGCGACGGTGACCGATGCGAACCTGATGCTCGGCTATTATGATCCGGGCTTCTTCCTCGGCGGCCGCATGGCGCTGGACAAGCCGGCGGCGGAACGCGCGCTGGCGGCTGTGGGCGAAAAGCTCGGCCTTTCGGCGGTGCAGACGGCCTGGGGCATCCATCGCACGGTGACGGAAAGCATGGCGGCCGCCGCCCGCATCCACATCGTGGAGAAGGGGAAGGACCCGCGGCGCTACGCCATGGTCGGCTTCGGCGGCGCCGGCCCCGCCCATGCGGTGGAGGTGGCGCGCATCCTGGGCGTGGAGGAGGTGCTGATCCCGCCCGCCTCCGGCGCTGCCTCCGCGCTCGGCTTCCTCGCGGCACCTTTGTCCTTTGAAAGCGTGCGGTCGCTGCCCGTTGCGCTCGACGATCCGGCCGCACCCGCCGCGATGCAGCAGGTGCTGTCGGAACTCGCCGCCGAAACAGCGGCGATGCTGACCTCGGCCGGCATGTCGATGGCCGATATCACCATCGAGCGCAGCGCGGATATGCGCCTCGCCGGCCAGATCCATGAGATCAACGTGCCGCTGCCGGACGGCATGATCACGGCCGAAAGCCTGCCCGCCGTGATGGAGGCGTTCCGCCGCGTCTACTCAGCGCGATTCACCTCGGTCTATGAGGGTGTGGCGGCGGAGGCCGTGTCCTTCCGCGTGCGCGCCGCCGGCCCGGCCCCGGCGCTGACCGTGGCGCAGGCCGATGTGCCGGAGGGCGGCGTGGCGTTGAAGGGCCGCCGCATGGCCTGGTTCGGCAACCGCTTCCACGACACGCCGGTCTATGACCGTTACGCGCTGGACGCCGCGGGCACCATCCACGGCCCCGCCATCATCGAGGAACGCGAGGCCACCACCATCCTCGGGCCGCAGGACAGCGTCACGGTCGGCGCCGCCGGCACGCTGCGCATCCGCGTCGGCGTCGCCGCCCCGATCGCCGCCCGCATCACCCCGGCCACGCCGATGGCCGAGGCCTGCGCGCTGATCGAGGCGGACCCCGTCTCGCTTGAGATCATGTGGAGCCGGCTGGTGACGATCGTGGAGGAGATGTGGCACGCCATCTGCCGCACCGCCTTCAGCCTGATCGTCTCCGAGGCGCAGGATTTTGCCTGCGACATCCTGGATGCGGATGGCGAATCCCTCGCCCATTCGCCGCGCGCCATGCCGGTGTTCAACCTGACCCTGCCGCGCGCCGTAAAGGCGATGCTGAAGAAGTATCCGGCTGAGACGCTGCGCCCAGGCGATGTGCTGATCACCAACGACCCCTGGCTCTGCGCCGGGCATCTGTACGACATCGCCATCGTCACGCCGGTCTTCATGGACGGACGGCTGATGGCGCTGATGGGCACGGTGGGCCATGTCGGCGATATCGGCGGCATCAAGGATGGGCTGAAGGCCACCGAGATCTTCGACGAGGGCCTGCAGATCCCGCCCGCCAAGCTGTACCGCGCCGGCGAGCCCAACGACACGCTGTTCGACATGATCGGCGAGAATGTCCGCAAGCCAGAGGAGGTGCTGGGCGATTTGCATTCCTTCATCGCGGCGAATGCCCAGGGCGGCGAACGTCTGCTCGGCTTCATGCGCGACTACGGCATGCAGGACCTGCGCGCACTCGCTGCCGTGGTGCAGGGCCGTGCGGAGCGCGCGATGCGGGATGCGATCCGCGCACTGCCGGATGGCGTCTACCACTCCACCGTCAGCAATGCCGCCCTCGGCCGCACGCTGCACTATCCGCTGAAGCTGACCGTGGCGGGCGATGCGATCGAGCTGGATTTCGAAGGCGTGCCGGAGCAATTGCCGCTCGGCGGGCTGAACTGCACCTTCAGCTACACCACCGCGCACGGCTCCTACCCACTGAAATGCATCCTGAGCCCGCAGGTCCGCAGCAATGCCGGCTGCTACCGGCCGATCACGGTGAAGGCACCGGAAGGCTCCGTGCTGAACTGCACGCGGCCCGCCGCGGTGGCGCTGCGCACGCGCACCGGCTGGTACCTGGCGCCCAACATCTTTCGCGCGCTTTCGGATGCGGCGCCGGATCGGGTGCAGGCGCATACGGGGCTGCCGGTTTCCGTGAAGGTGCATGGCTTGGACGCCAAGGGTCGTCTGTACGCCGACCACTTCTTCATGGGCGGCGGCCAGGGGGCGAGTGCCGCGCATGATGGCAAATCCGCGCTGCTCTGGCCGACCTCGGCCGCCAATACCTCGATCGAATTGTTCGAGACGCGGTCGCCGGTGCTGGTGGTGGAGAAGTCGCTCGTCGTAGACTCCGGCGGCGCCGGCCAGCATCGCGGCGGCCTCGGCACGCGCACGCGCATGCGGAAGCTGCATGATGACGGGCTGCCGACCCAGGCCTCCGTCGCCGCGGAGGGCGTGGGCGTGGACTCGCCCGGCCTGTTCGGTGGCCTGCAAGGTGGTGCGGCGCGCGGCGCGGTGCTGGATCGCGACGGCAACCTGATCCGTGACTGCGGCACCGGCGAGTTGGTGACGCTGACCGATACCAGCCGGATGATCGAGGTGCGCCTGTGTGGCGGCTCCGGCTTCGGCGACCCCGGGGCGCGCAGTGCAGCACTGGTGGAACGTGATTTGCTCGAAGGCTACGTCAGCACGGCGGCGGCAAAGGCCGCGGCCCAGGCTGCGGAATAGGAGACGACGCATGAATCGCCGCGAACTCCTCCTCGGTGCAGGTGGCCTGGTCGCCGCCTCCTTGCTCAGCCCGGCCTACGGGTTCGAACGCGAGGGCAATCGCCGAATCCTCGTCTTCTCCGGCAACCAGCCGGTGCCGATCCTGGACCCGCACCAGCGCTACGACTGGTCGACGCGCATGATGCAGCGCTGCCTGTATGATCCGCTGGTGCGCTACGAAGGTGCACCCGCGCGCATCATCCCCTGGCTGGCCGAAAGCTGGGAAACCAGCGCGGATGGCCTGACCTGGACCTTCCGCCTGGTCGGCAACGCCAAGTTCAATAATGGCGATGCGCTGGATGCGGAAGCCGTGCGCTTTTCCTTCCAACGCGGGCTGCGGCTGAACAAGGGCATCTCCTGGATGCTGTCGCGGCACCTGAAGCCGGAGAATGTCGTGGCGGTGGATGCGCGCACCGTGCGCTTCACGCTGGAACGCGCCTATCCCGATTTCATCTCCTTCCTGCCCTTGTGGTTCGTGGTGAACCCGAAGCAGGTGATGGCAAATGTGGAAGGCGATGATGACGGCCAGAAATGGCTGACGACGAACGCCGCCGGCTCCGGCCCATTCACCATCCGCCGCTGGGATGGCCAGACGGTGATGTCGCTGGCGGCGGCGCCGGAATATTGGAAGGGCTGGCCGATGTCGGATGCCGACCGCCCCGCCGGCGTGATCTACCGCGTCATGCGCGAATCGGCACCCCGCAAGGCAGCACTGCAACGTGGCGAGGTGGATATCGCCGCCGGGCTGACGCCGGATGACCTGGAACAGCTCGCCCGCATGCCGAACATGGTGGTGACGAACGATACGGGCGCCGCGCCCTTCGCCATCATGATGAACACGCAGCGGGGCCCGACCGCGGATATCAACCTGCGCAAGGCCATCGCCTATGCCTTCGACTACGACGCGCTGATCGCCATCCACAAGGGCGACGCCAAGCTGATGGACGGCCCCTTCCCTTTCGTCACCGATGGCCGCATCACGCTGGACATGCCGCGCCGCGACCTGGACCGCGCGAGGCAGTACATGGCGCGCACCGCGACGCCGAATGGCGGGATCGAGCTCGAATACCTCCAGGTGGCGGGGCATGAGGTGCAGCGGCAGATCGGCCTGGTGCTGCTGAACGCCCTGCAACCACTCGGCATCCGCGTGAACATCGTGGGCCAGCCCTGGCCGACGCTGATCGGCCGCGGCGCGAACCCCGAGACGGCAGCGGCCATGACAGCCGTGTATGTCACGCCCGTCACGACGTCTCCGGATACGGTCGCGTCCCAGTATGCGTCCTCCGCCGCCGGGCAGTTCTGGGGCATCCACCACCTGCGCGATGCGGCGATCGACAGCATGGTGGCGGAGGCGGCGGTGGAGCTGGATGCGGCGAAGCGCTTGGCGCTCTACGCCACCATCCAGCGCCGCGTTCTGGAATTGCAGCCCGTGGTGTTCTGCATGACAGCGAACCAGCAATGGGCCATGCGCAGCTATGTGCGCGGCTTCCAGCACCAGGCGCTGAACCTGACCGGTGAGGTCGATCTGTTCCCGCTTTTCGCCGCACGCGGATGAGCATGGCGCGCTACCTGGCCGGGCGGCTGGTGCATGTGGCGCTGATGCTGTTCGGCCTGGTGGTGATCACCTTCGTGATCGCCAATGTCACGCCCGCCGATCCGGCGGCGCTGGCGGCCGGGCCGGATGCGACGCCGGACATGGTGGCGACGATCCGCGCCGAATACGGGCTGGACCGGCCCTTGCCGGAGCAGTTCTGGCGCTACCTGACCGACCTGGCGCAGGGCCAGTTCGGCCGGTCGCTGACCAGCGGCAATACGGTGGGCGAGGATCTTCTCCGCTATGTGCCGGCGACCTTCCAACTCGTGATCCTGGCGATGGCTTTCGCCTGCATGGTGGGCATTCCGCTCGGCATCCTCGCCGCCGTCTGGCGCGGTTCCTGGCTCGATCATGGCATTCGCGTGCTGGCCGTCTCCGGCATCGCACTGCCGGCCTTCTGGATCGCGCTGCTGTTGCAGATGGTGGTGGGCGTCTGGTGGGGGCTGCTGCCGACCGGCGGCCTGATGTCCATCGCCGCCGATCCGCCGCCAGCCATCACCGGCATGGTGCTGTTTGATTCCCTGCTGACTGGGCAATGGGACAGTCTGCGCGATGCAGCCTCCCACGCCATTCTGCCGGCCTTCGTGCTGTCCCTGCCCTGCCTCGCCTCCGTGCTGCGGGTGAACCGCGCCGAGATGATCGAGGTGCTGGGTTCTGACCACGTCACCGCCGCCCGCGCCCATGGCGTGATGCCGCTGCGCGTCGTGGGCCTGCTGGCGTTGAAGAACGCCATGCTGCCGACGCTGGCGATGATCGGCCTGCGCTTCGGCTGGATGCTGGGCGGCACGGTACTGGTGGAGACGGTGTTCGACTGGCCGGGCATCGGCCTCTACGCCGTGAATTCCGCCATCTCCGCCGATTTCAAGCCGGTGATGGGGGTGACGCTGGTGATCGGGCTGATGTTCATGCTGGCCAATCTCCTGGTCGATCTCGCCTATGGATGGCTCGATCCGCGGACGCGCGGCGCATGAGCGAGGTCACCCTTCCGGCCTCCCGCCTCGCGCGCATCGGCACGGAACATGCGGGCAGCATCCGCCAGGCGCGCTTCTTCGTCTGGACCTTCGCGCGCAGCCCCTCTGCCATGCTTGGCCTGGTGCTGGTGCTGGCCTTCCTGGTGCTGACGCTGATCGGCCCCTGGATCGTGCCGTACCCTGAGCATGCGCGCGGCGCGGTGGATCTCGGCAACCGCCTGCAGCCGCCTTCCGCCGCCCATTGGTTCGGCACGGATGAGATGGGCGGCGATATCCTGACCCGCGTCATCATCGGCACCCGCACCAGCTTCTGGATCGGCGTGACCATCACCGGAATCGCGATACTGGTGGGCGTACCGCTGGGCATCGCCGCTGGCTATTTCGGCGGCCGCATCCGCGCTGTCATCATGCGGATCACCGATGTGTTCCTTGCCGTGCCGGGGCTTGTGCTGGCGCTGGCCATCGTCGCCGCGCTGGGCCCCGGCATCATGCATGGCGTGCTGGCGCTCGCCATCGTCTGGTGGCCCGGCTACGTCCGGCTCATCGAGGCCAAGGCACTGACCTTGCGTAGCGAATCCTATGTGGAGGCCGCGCGCACCATGGGGGCATCGCATGCGCATATCCTGTGGCGACACATCCTGCCCAATTGCGTCAGCCCCTTGGTGGTGAAGGCGAGCATGGATATGGGCATGGCGATCCTGGCCGCCGCCTCCCTCGGCTTCATCGGCCTGGGCGCCAAGCCGCCGGCGCCGGAATGGGGCGCGATGATCGCCATCGGCCGGACCTACATGCCCGACTGGTGGTGGTATTCCGCCTTTCCGGGCCTGTTCATCTTCCTCACCGTGCTGGGCTTCAACCTGTTCGGCGATGGGTTGCGCGACACGCTCGATCCGCGGAGCGCGCGCGGGTGAGCCTGATCGAGATCGAGAATTACCGCCTGGCCTTCGACGGTTTCGAGGGGCGGGTCCATGTGCTGGACGGCATCGACCTGGCGATCGAGGCGGGCTCATCCGTCGGTATCGTCGGTGAGACCGGCTGCGGCAAATCCGTGCTGGCGCGCAGCCTGCTGCGGCTGAACCCCGCGCCGCCCGCGCGCATCGTCTCCGGCGCCATCCGCTATCAGGGCGAGGACATCCTCGCGATGGGCGGCAATGCGCTGCGCCGGTTGCGTGGTGGCATCATCGGCATGGTGTTCCAGGACCCGGTCACCTACCTGAACCCGGTCTTCACCATCGGACGGCAGATGGAGGAGGTGCTGCGCGCACATGAGCCGGACCTGTCCCGCGCCCAGCGCCGCACACGCTGCATCGAATTGCTGGAGGCCGTGCGGCTTTCCGACGCCGCGGCGCTGCTGAACCGGTATCCGCACGAATTGTCGGGCGGCATGCGCCAGCGCGTGCTGATCGCGGAGGCGTTGGCCGGACAGCCGCGCGTGCTGGTGGCAGATGAACCGACCACGGCGCTGGACGTCACCATTCAGCGCCAGATCCTGGCGCTGATCGATGACCTGGTGGCGCGGCTGGGGCTGACCCTGGTGCTGATCAGCCACGACCTGGGCGTGATCGGCGCGGCGTGCCGGCGCATCGTGGTGATGTATGCCGGCACCATCGTGGAGGATGCGCCGGCCGAATCGCTGTTCGGCGCGCCGCAGCATCCCTATACGCGCGGCCTGCTGGCCGCCATGCCCGATCTGCGGAAGCCGGAGCATATGCCCGCGGGCATTCCCGGCAGCATCCCGAACCTGCGCGACCCTCCCCCGGGCTGCCGCTTCCATCCGCGCTGCCCGCTGGCCATGCCGGTCTGCCGCACCACCAAGCCAGTGCTGCGCGGTGCACCGCATGCGGTGGCCTGCCACGCGGTGGCGGCGTGATCCCGCTGCTGGAGCTGCGCGCTGTCACCGTGCGGTTCGGCACGCAGGCGGCAGTGCGCGATGTGAGCCTTGTGCTGAAGCCCGGTGCGGCGCTCGGATTGGTGGGCGAATCCGGCTCCGGCAAGTCCACATTGCTGCGGGTGCTGCTGCGGTTGCAGGAGGTGGCATCTGGCCAGGTGCTGATGGATGGCGCGGATATCACCACTGCACGCGGCGCCGCGCTGCGCGCCTTGCGCCGCGACGTACAGGTGGTGTTCCAGAATCCGCATTCGGCGCTCAACCCTCGGCTTTCGGTGCATGATGCGGTGGCGGAGCCGTTGCAGATCCAGGGCGGGCTGAGCCGGGCCCAGCTGCGGGCGCGCATCGACGGATTGCTGGAGGATGTAGGCCTCGGCCAGGAATTCCTCTGGCGCTTTCCGCATGAATTGTCCGGCGGACAGAAGCAACGTGTCTGCATCGCCCGCGCACTGGCACCTGGGCCACGTGCTTTGCTGCTGGATGAGCCGACCTCGGCGCTGGATGTCTCGGTCCAGGCGCAGATCATCGATCTGCTGCGCCGACTGCGACAGCGGCACCAGTTGGCCTTCCTGTTCATCTCGCACAATCTGGCCGTGGTGCAGTTGTTGTGCGAGGAGATCGCGGTGCTGCGGCAGGGGGAGGTGGTGGAAGCTGGCCCGGTCCACCGTGTGCTGCATGCGCCGGCACATGACTATACCAGGGCGCTGCTCCATTCCGTGCTGCCACCGGGCATCAACCGGCTTCCTGCGCCATAGGAGTTGCACAGGACCCAATCAGCGGGCGAGCGGCCGCCAAGCCGCATGAGGTGGAGTGGCGTTGGGTGCGCGGGCATGCGGGTGACGTGATGAATGAGCGCGCGGATGTGCTGGCGACGCAGG
>LNFM01007697.1_pt1 | contig 16700 bp, 14 predicted proteins | sample 596031 | NCBI WGS metagenome assembly LNFM01 (sample SAMN04254537, study PRJNA301005) | activated carbon metagenome | isolation source: dual media filters at the Ann Arbor, Michigan drinking water treatment plant | place: USA: Ann Arbor
ATGGGGAATGGGTACTTTTTCCATTCGTTGACGGGGAATATTTTTCCGGCACCCAGGAAGAACTCGATGCCGCCGCCAAGACTGTTGGCGTCCTGGCCTCGAAGCTCAGCGAGGCACCGGCGTCCCTCCGAGCGATCCGAGAGTGTCATCATTTCACCACTCAAGATGATGAGGCGATTGAGTTTGTCCAAAAAAAACGTGGCCTATGGACTAAGACTTTTGGGTTCGATATTGCACAGCTACTAAATATTCACTGGGAATACGTATGGGGCGAGTGGTGCAGAATTCGTATAAATCCCCCAGATCCCGGACCGAAAACTCTGGCACACCTCGATTTGCATCCCTTCAATATTCTTGTAAAAGACGGGAAAATAGCTGCGTTGCTGGATTTCGACTCCTGCAAAATGACGCCACCCGGATATGCGTTGGCATTTGGAGCGTTGAAGCAATGTCGTCAAGCTGTCGCACGGGATGGCCGTCCTGAAATGGCCGGCTTCATCGGCTCTCGCTACGTCGAAGTTCTGGTTGCAGCGAATCACCAGGCATGCATGCTGGAAAAAAATTCCTGTGACTTAGCTCTTGCGGAAGTGTTCAGGCGGATAGCGCTTATTTTTCGATTGAACATCGAAAGTGCTGACAAACGCTGGAACATGGTATTGCCTGTGCAGTTTGCGCATATCGCGGAATGCAAAGTATTGTTCCCGTCGTCTTGAATGCCGGCTGGATATCGAGTTAAAAAGCGGAGCCGAACATGTCTCAGGGGATGAATTTCGGGACCAGCTTATCTTGGAGACTACAAACATGAAATCAAGCTCAACGGGTGTTGCAACGATGTATGCGTCGACTACCTTCGCTATTGGCAATCGCCAGATTGGGCCAGGCCAACCGGTTTTCGTCATCGCCGAAGTCGGTGTCAACCACCATGGTGATGCAGCACTCTGTGCACGCATGATCGAGGCGGCAGCCGCGTCCGGTGCGGATGCCGTCAAATTGCAAACCGTCGATGCAGAAGAGAGTTATGTTGCCGGCACTGTTTCGCATGCCGAATTCCGCGACAAGTCGCTTGACGACGCGGCAATGCAGCAAATGATGGCCCTGGCAGAGCGGCTTGGCATCATCCTGTTTTCAACGCCCGGTGACTTTGCCAGCCTGGGCCGGATGTGCCGTCTTGGCATGCCTGCCGTCAAGGTTTCGTCCGGCCTCATGACCAACCAGCCGCTGATTGCCGAGGCCGCGCGCCGCGGCCTGCCCATGATTATTTCGACCGGGCTGGCCTATGAAGATGAAATCGCGCTTGCGATAGTAACTGCCCAGCAGCATGGTTCGCCTGGCGTTGCGGTTCTCAAATGCACGGCGCTTTACCCGGCGCCTGACGAGACCATCAACCTCAATGGCATGCAGGCGCTGGCGCAGCGGTTTGGCGTACCCGTCGGCTATTCCGACCACACGCTCGATGACCTGGCCTGCCTGTCTGCGGTAGCGCTCGGCGCCACCGTGATCGAAAAACATTTCACGCTCGACAAGCACCTTGCCGGGGCCGATCACTTCATTTCCATGGAGCCTGGCGAGTTCAGCCAGATGGTCGCCCGGATTCGCCGGCTTTCCGTGATGCTCGGGGACGGCCGGATCGTGCCGGCGCCGGCCGAGGAAGCGGTTCGCGCACAACGTCACCGTTGCCTCATCGCTCGCGAGCCGATTGCCGCCGGTGATGCATTCTCCGCAAGCAACGTGGGGCTGAAGCGGCCCCTGCCTGGGGCAGCCGGCCTGCCGCCGTCGAGTTACGAATCGGTACTCGGAAAAACCGCCCGGGTTGGCATCGCGCTTGACCAGCCGATTTGCGCCGGCGATGTGGTGAACTTGGCATGACGGCGCGCATCCTCCTGACCTGTGCGGGCGGCACGATGGTGCCGGACCTGTTGACGCATTTGCGTGGCGACCCGGTGCTCAAACCGTATTTGGTGGGGGTGGATGCTTCCCCCAACGCGGCCGGGCGAGCTTACGTGGACGCTTTCTACCAGGTGCCCTGGGGTGAGGATGCCACTTACGTCGATGAGGTGGCACGCATCGTTGCGGCCGAAAAGGTGGATCTGGTACTGCCGGGCTCCGACCCGGAGGCCTTCAGTCTGGCCGCTGGCCGCGACAGGATTGCCGCAGCGGGCGCGGTGGTGTTGGCGAGTCCGGTCGCGGTACTTGATTTGATTCGCGACAAGCAGGCCACGTATCGTGCGCTGCAGGCTGTCGGGCTGCGGGTGCCCGAGCATGTCTGTGTGGTCGGCGTGGACGACCTGCGCTCCGCCATCTCCGGTTTTGGTTATCCGCGCCGCAGCGTGATTGTCAAACCGGTGGCGGGCCGGGGCGGGCGCGGCATGCGCGTTTTGGTCGGTTCCGACGAAGCGCCTGCGGCCTGGATTGGTGGCGGTGCACGCGAAAAGCGTGTGGCAAACTTTGCGACGCCGGAAGAAATGAACGAATGGCTGGCAGACGGAACATTGATGGTGATGCCGCTGCTCCATGCCCCGGTTCATGACGTGGATGTGTTTGCGATCCACGGCAAGGCGCGGGCGGCGCTGGTTCGCCGCCGCTTCAATCCTGCGGGCATTCCGTTTACCGGCAACCGGATCGTCTCCGATCCGACGATCATGAAGTATTGCCTCGAAATCGCCGAGGCGCTGGGCCTCGATGCGCTCCACGATATCGATTTGATGACGGATGATCAGGGCAGGCCGTGTTTGCTAGAGGTCAACCCGCGGCCCAGCGGCAGCGTCGTGGCAGCCCATGTGGCCGGGTTTCCGATCATGGCTTCGGCCATCGCCGAGAAACTGGGCACGCCTTACCCGCTGCAGGCACCGGTACGGGACATCGACGTGGGCATGGCGCCCCGGGCCATCCTCATGGTGCAAGCCGCCGACCCTTCATGATCCCGATACAGATTTACGACACCACACTCAGGGACGGCGAGCAGGCGCCCGGGGCGGCCATGCTGCCCGCGCAGAAGCTTGCTATTGCCGAGGCCTTGCAGCGTCTTGGCGTGGACACCATTGAGGCCGGATTCCCTGCGGCATCGCCGGAAGACGCACGTGCGCTGGCCGATATTGCGCGCGAGTGCCGCGACGTCAGAATCGCCGCATTCGCGCGAACCAAGCTTGACGACATCGCCGCGGCGGGTGAGTCCCTGCGTGATGCGGCGTACCCGCGGATCGCTCTTGTCATGCCGGTCAGCGATCTGCACATCCGGTGCAAGCTTGGCATGGACGCGGGAGCCGCGCTTGAGATGCTGGTGGCATGCATTCACGCGGCGCGCCATGTTTGCGCAGAGGTTGAAGTCATCGCCGAAGATGCATCGCGGGCGGATCTTGATTTTTTGTGCAAGGTGGCCAGGACAGTGGTTCAGAGTGGGGCGAGCGTTTTGACGGTGGCCGACACGGTGGGTTACTCGACACCGCCGGACATTCGCCACTACCTCGAAACGTTACGGCGTGAAGTGCCCGAGCTGGGCGGGATATTGCTCGGCATCCATTGCCACGACGACTTGGGTCTGGCGACCATCAACACGCTGACCGGTCTGGCGGCGGGGGCGCGGCAGGCTCATTGCACCATTAACGGCCTTGGCGAGCGGGCGGGCAACGCTGCACTGGAAGAAGTAGTCATGGCCATGGCCGTGCGGCCGGACCGCTATCCGTTTTCCAGCCGCGTCGATACAACGCTGCTCTGGCCGACCAGCCGGTTGGTCGCGGAAGCGACGGGGTTCCCGATTGCGCCGAACAAGGCCATCGTCGGCGGCAATGCGTTTGCCCACGGAGCCGGTCTGCATCAGGACGGGATACTCAAGGCGGCCAGTACCTACGAAATCATTCAGCCTGAACGGGTTGGCGCTCCTGCGCGGCAGTTGCCGATCACGCGGCACTCCGGCCGCAAGGGTGTGGCGGCGCGCGTCGCGGCGCTGGGCATGTCCCTGGAGGATCGGAAACTGGACCAGCTGTTTGCACAGATCAAGGGCCGCCTGAATGATTCAGCCATCCTTGGCGACGAGGAGCTCAGAGTCATGGTCGGTCAGCTTGCGGAACGCAGCTGATATGGAGGGTAACGAGAGCCGGCCCATGGCCGCGACGAAGCGCCGATTGCTGGTGACGACCTCGGACCAGCGCTCCTGGCGGCCTGATCAGCCCCTGCTTTTCATCGGCAACTGGTGCCGCCTGCCCGATGAGCGCAAACGCTGGGAGGGGCTAGACGCAGAGGTGATTCCCTACCACTGGGACGACCGCGACAAGTTCCGCGCAGACTATGCGTACCTGCAGTCCTGCTACGAGGTGGCGCTGGCGGGCTTTGCCGCTGCGCTCAATGCCCATCATGGCGTGCATCATGGTCTGCGCTACTGGCGCATCCTGCTGGGCCCCTGGTTGTACCTGTTTGTCCATGTACTTTTCGACCGCTGGACCATGGCCGCGAAGGCGGCCGAGCGCGACGATGTGGGCTTGACGATTCTGATCAAGGACCCGGAGGACGAGTTGATCCCGCGTGATTTGCGGGGTATGAGTCCGGACGACCTGCGTTGGAACCATTTTCTTTATGCCTGTGCGATCCGCGAGCAAGGGCTCCTGACGTGGGAAGAGGTGGCCGGTGAACGCCGCGGACTGATGCAGACCAGCGCCACGGCAGACGCACCGGTCGGCGCGGGGGAAACACTGCGTAAGGCGCTCAGAACCTTTCTTGACCGGCTGGTGCTTCCCGGGGAGGCGTTTTTCCTGAATACGGGCCTGCCCAGGGCCTTTTCGGCGCGGCTCCAGCTGAAACTCGGGCAAATCCCGAAGTTCTGGCGTTCGCCCCCGCCGCCCCAGGTAGCTCCCAACATGGCCCTTCGCGGCGCTTTCGGGCTACCGGCGGACGGTGTAACGGATGATCCGTTCCGCGCGTTCCTGGCGAAGATGATTCCGCGTCAGATACCGACGGTTTACCTGGAAGGCTATCCCGACTTGAGGGAAGTGCTGCGCCTGCTTCCGTGGCCGAAGCGGCCCCGGGTCATCTTCACCTCCAACTCCTTCCAGTTCGACGAGGGGTTTCAGGCCTGGGCCGCAGCGCGTACCGAAGAAGGCGTACCGCTGGTTATCGGCCAGCATGGCGGCTTTTATGGGGTCGGCGACGTGGTGGCGGGGGAAGATCATCAGGTCGACATTGCAGATCGCTTCCTCACATGGGGCTGGCGCGATGCCCGGCCCAGCATCTATCCGCTGTTCGCGCTGACCAATCTTGACCGCAAGCCGGGAGTCGGCAAGCCCGATGGGGACTTGTTGCTTGTCACCGTGCCCATCCGCATGGTGAGTTTTAAATGCAGCAGCTGGCCGGTGGCTGCCAACCAGTCCCAGTTTTTTCTGGCCGACCAGTTGGCTTTCGCTGCTGCGCTGGATGAATCGACACGAAAGCAGCTCGTGTTGCGCATTCACCGGCGTACCGATGAAAAACTGCTCGGCGCATATGTGCCGCAATGGCAAGCGACGTTTCCCGAGATCGAGGTCGATCCCAGCGTGACGCCGATCGAGCAAAGGCTGCTGCGCAGCCGGCTGTTTGTCTATACCTACAATTCGACCGGATTTCTAGAGACCCTGGGCCGGAATATCCCCACGGTGATGTTCTGGAACCCCGATTACTGGGAGTTGCGCACCGAAGCGCGGCCTCTGTTCAAGGCGCTGGCCGATGCCGGTATTTTTTTCGAGGACCCGGCGGCTGCGGCGCGGCATGTCAATGCGGTCTGGCATGACGTGGCGGGCTGGTGGTCGCAGCCGCGGGTTCAGCATGCGGTCCGGGCGTTCTGCGCGCAGTATGCGCGAAGCGTTGCAGATCCTGAGCGGCAGTTGCTGGCAGCCTTGACTTTCGGGAGTCGATCAGCTTTGGGGAAGTGAGATAATTAAAATGACTTCTTACCATGTTTCAGGAGGCCGCGGCACTCCATGGAAGCGGCTGCAGCCGCTTTTTTCCTGTCAGGCCTGCGGTTAAAAACTCACTTCCAGTAGCTTGATCGCTGCCACTTTATGTCGAATGTTTTTTGGATTACGGGGCTGTCCGCTGCTGGCAAGACCACATTGGCCCGATTGGTGACCCAGCGTCTTCGCGAGATGGGCCGCCCTGTGGTGATGCTCGATGGTGATGATCTGCGTGAGGCCCTGGCCTCCACCACCGATCACAGCAGTGATGCCCGGATGCAGCTGGCATTCAAATATGCGCGGCTTGCCCGCCTGATCGCTTCGCAGGGAATCACCGTGGTGGTCAGTACCGTCGCCCTGATCAAGGAAATTCACCAATGGAACCGGGAGCACCAGCCGGGCTATTTCGAGGTCTACTTGAAGGTCGACCTCGATGAATTGCGCCGCCGCGACCCCAAAGGCATTTATCGCCGCTTCGATGCCGGCGAATTGCACAATGTCGCCGGCCTCGATGTGCCGGTCGACGAGCCGCTGCGACCGGACCTTGTCATCGAATACATACCCGGGTTGGGCCCGGACGCCGAGCTGGGACGCCTCATGGATGCGTTTGGAAAGTGCTACCCAGCCGTCGGCTAGACTCTCTTTATCATCTCCTTTTTTGCCCGCCGACCCGCACCGGTGGGAAGAATAACAATAACGCAAGAGAAAACAATGCAAGACTCGTTCTGGAATAGTCATTACCAGGCCTTTTCCCTCCAGGAACCTTCGGGATTTGCGCGTTACTGTCTTGACCGTCAACTGCGGGCTGGCGACACCGTGGTGGAGCTCGGTTGCGGCAATGGCCGTGATGGCCTGGCCCTTGGCGAAACCGTTTCGCATTACACCGGTCTCGACGCCTGCGCGGTAGCTGTCGGCAACTTCCAGAAGGTCGCCAATGGCCTCGCCCCGGCCATTTCCGGCAAGATGGCCGTGCAGCAAGCCGATTTCACTGATCTCGATTTCAATGCGTTTGGAGAAGGCGCCAGCCGACTGGTCATCTACAGCCGCTTTTCGCTGCATTCCATCAATTACGAAGAAGCGGACAGGTTGCTGGCCAATATCGGCAAGATCACTTCTGCACCTTGGGTCCTGATGCTGGAGGCGCGCACGATTTTCGACACACTCTACGGTGTGGGCAGCATGGTAGGCCTGCACGAGTTCAAGACCGACCATTACCGGCGCTTCATTGATCCGGAGCTGTTTCTTGCCGACGTGGCGTCACGCTTTGCGGTGCGCTATTTCGAGGTGGCGCCGGGGTTTGCGCCCTTCGGCGATCAGGACCCGGTCGTCATGCGCGCGGTGATCCAGTCCCGTCCCGCTTGACAGGTGGATAGATGACCGCGGGACGCATGGGCGGGGTGATTGCATCGGCGCAGGAATATCAGCGCTGGATGACTCACCTGCAGTCGCTGCCCATGGTAGCGCTGGTCACGACAGGGCGCACGGGTTCGGACTTTCTTCAAAGCCTGCTCGATTCCCACCCCCAGATTGCCACCTTTAATGGTCACTTCGCCGTTTATTCGGAATTCTTTACCCGCGCGCTGACCTTCAGCGTGGCGGACGGACGGGCGACGGACGCCGCCGACGAATTTATCGGGCAATACCTTTACAAGCTGGTGTCCCGTTACGATATCCAGGAAGCCAAAGACCGGCTTGGCGAGCATTCCGATGAGTCGTTCACGCTGGACACGGCCGAATTCAAGACCCATGTGGTCGGGCTCATGGGTGAGCGCCCGCTCACTAGCCGGGACTTCCTGCTGGCGGTCTACGGGGCCTACAAGCTGTGCCTTGGCCAGCAGATCGTGGATGCGAAAGTCATTTTTCATCACCCGCACCTGGACTATGAATTCCGGCTTTTTCTGAAGGATTTCCCCAAGACCCGCGTGGTATTCAGTTCCCGGGACCCACGAGCGAATTTTTGCTCGCATGTGGAGCATTTTCGGCGCTATTACAGCAGTCATGACAACCAGCAGCATGTCTACAACTGCCTGAAGATGGCGCTTGAAGACTCCGCACTCGCCGAGGAGCTGGGTCTTGACTACATGGCCACACGGCTCGAGGATATTCCCCGCGAGGATGTGATGCGGGCATTTGCCGGCTGGCTCGGTGTGGACTTCCAGGAGTCCATGCTCAGGAGCACCTGGGCCGGACTCGACTGGCACGGCGACCGGATTTCAAATAAAACCTTCGCAGCCACCGGCTGGTCCGAAACGCGCACTGAGAACGGCTGGCAGCAACGTCTGGGACGCATCGACAAGTACGTGCTCAACTACATCATGAATGACCGCCTGCGCTGGTACCGCTATCCGGTACGGCCTGTAGGTCCTGTTGATGCCATGCTGGCCGCGATCGCCATTCTTCTTCCTTTCAGGTGCGAGCGCCGCTTTTTTTCGCCACGGCTTGTCTGGACGACCCTTCGCAGTGGCAGCCACCAGATGCGCCTGCAACTGCTGTTGACGCCGGTTTTTTACGCCCGGCGCGTCCAGCTTTGTTATCGTCACTACCTGCGCACGCTGCGTGGTGTCAAATTTACCGGTAACTGGATACAGGCGCCCAGCCAGCTCGACCGCCCATGACTGCACCGACACCGTCTCCCAAACGAAGCCAGGGCATGACTCTGCTGCGCTCGATGGTGCGGCGTATCCTGCCCAAAAAACTGCTGGAAATGCGTGCGCGCGCGGCGGAAGCCCGCCAACACCGCAGGTACAGCAATTTGCCTGTGGAGCGTGTCTTTTCCGAGATTTACCAGAACAAGGAATGGGGCAGCGACAAGGGTAGCTACTATTCGGGCACGGGCTCTCACGATCCTGCCATCGTCACGCCTTATGTCCAGGCGGTTCAGGCCTTGCTGGCCTCTTTTCCGGACAAGCCGGTCCTGGTTGACCTGGGTTCCGGGGATTTCAATGTCGGCCGGCATTTTGTCGACTTCGCGCAGCACTACTATGCGTGCGACATCGTTGCGGAGCTGCAGGAACACAACCGCAAGTGCTTTGATTTTCCCAACGTAGAGTTTCTCAGTTTGAATGCCGTGGATGACGCCTTGCCCGATGGCGACATCATCTTTGTCCGGCAGGTCTTTCAGCATCTGTCCAATGCCCATATCCAGCAAGTGCTGGAAAAGTGCCGAAAATACCCGCGCTGGGTCATTACCGAACACCTTCCAGACACTCCTGGGTTCCAGCCCAATGCAGACATCACGGCGGGTTGTGGCATTCGCATGCTGTTCAACTCCGGTGTGGTGCTCACTGCGCCGCCCTTTAACGTGACAGGCTACACGACCCGCCTGCTCTGTGAGGTGCCCGAGTATGGAGGCGTGATCCGCACCCTTCTTTTCGAGCGCGACGCGCTGGCCGACGGGGTAGTGGGGTAAGCATGCGCATACTGATTTACTGGGAGCAGGAGTCGTGGGGCGGCGTCGACACCCATCTGCTGGAACTGTTGTCCACGTGGCCGGTGCCGGATGACGAAATCGTGCTGATGGTGAATAAGGGCAACCGCGGCTTTGCGCGGCTGCGGGAAAGTTTTGCAAAGCTCCCCTACGTCCGTTGCGTGGAAGTGGTTTCCTGGTCCCACAATGAGTTGAATCGCCGTTGCCGAGAGTCACGGCTGCTGCGCCATGCCCCGAAGCTGCTGCATTTCCTGCAGCCGCTGACCTACTGGCTGTCGGTCAGGCGGCTGCAGCGGCAGTTCGCGCGCGAAGGTGATTTTGACCTGCTGCTGGCGGACAACGGAGGTTATCCGGCCGCATGGGGGACGATATGCGCGCTGGAGGCCGGCGCCCGCGCCGGCATCGGCGCCCGCCTGATGCTGGTCCACCATGCGGCTGTTTCTGCCGCGCCTTTTATGGGCTGGTTCGAACAGCTGGTGGATCGCCGGGTGACGCGCCTTGCTACTGCGGTGGTTTGTGTGTCGCAGGCAACCCGCCAGGCACTGCTGGATCGCCGCTGGTTCGATGACGAGGCGCTTCGAATCCGCGTTATCTACAACGGCATCACCCTGGACCCCAAGCCATCGGCTGACCCGGTGCTTGACATCAGGGCGGCCGCAGGCGCGGGGCCGGATGACCGGCTGATCGGCATTGCTGGTCGGGTGTCGGCTTATAAAGGGCAGGAAGATTTGATTTTTGCCCTGGCGCGCATGACGCCGGCTGACCGGCAACGGGTCCGGCTGGTTGTGATCGGATCGGGCGATCCGCCCGGCGAGTTGGAGCGTCTGCAGCGCGCGGCAAGCAGCCTCGGTGTCGGCAAACAGGTTCACTTTCTCGGCTACGTGCCGGGTCGCGCTGTCGATATCATCGCGCAGCTGGACCTGCTCGTGGTGGCCACCCGAAGCTTCGAAGGTTTCGGCCTGACGCTGATCGAGGCCATGAGCGTCGGTGTTCCGGTATTGGCGACCAGGGTCGGCGCCATTCCCGAGTTCGTTCACCCCGACGTTGGCGTGCTGGTGTCCCCGGGGAACCCGCTGGAACTGGCGGCAGCCCTGACTGACTTCGTGGGCGATCCTGCGCCCTGGCAACAGCGCGCGACGCTGGCCCAGCAGCGCCTGCTGCAAAACAAGGTGGACATGGCCAGCGAGTACCGCCAGCTGTTTCTGGAGTGCCTCGCCTGAAGAGGGCAGCCCGGCACCCGGTGTCTGGGGGTCAGAGCAGGTTCTTGAGTTTTTTCAGGGTATTGACGGTGTAGGGCCGCGGCGCCCCCGGGGAGTCGTCGTGACGCCCGCCGGACAAGCCCAGGCGCTTTGACATGTTCAGCACGAAAATCTTGTCGTGCTCGGGATTCAACATGAAAGTCAGGCGGGAAGGGATGGTCGCAAGGTAAGGCACGACCGCCTCTTGTTTTCCTTCGACAACCGACTGCCGGATCACCGCAAGTCTTGCCGCTTCCTCGATCTGCAGGGATCGGTTGGCGGCCCAGCCCACGAAGCCGTCGATTGCTACCAGGAAGGCGATGGCAAACGCCACCAGCCTGATCGCATTGGCGCTGGACGGTTCGGGCTTGTGCGGCGCGGCGGCCCTGGCGGCCATGACCAGGAAGATCACGGCAAAAAAAGATGTTCGTGGGGATGCGAAATTGACCAGAAAAACCATGGGCGCAAGCGTTGCGACGCTGGCCGCTACCCCCATCAAGGCCTCCTTGCCGCGCTGGCCGCCGAGCGTGAACGAGCCACTGAGGATGATGACGGCTAGACCCAGCCAGAGCGCCCGTCCGGTATCTGCCGTCCCCAGGCCGAAGTAGGCGCCGCCAAGGTACATGGCGAAGCGGGAAGCGACAGTCAGCAGGCGATCGGTTCCCTCGGTCTGGGCGCCCATGCGCACGTAGTTGCCCGGTGCGCCAAGCAGGATCAGCACCCCGATGAGGAGGCCGGCCAGACCCCACCACACTTCAGGCGGCAGGTTGCGCAGCTGTTTGTCGTGCCAGAGCAGCCAGCCCCATCCGCCAAGCAGGACCACCATGCCGGCGAACAGCTGCTCGTTGGCCGTGCCGACAATGGCTCCGGCGAGAAGCCACCCGGCACAAGCCAGCCAGCCGGCCGATGCGACCTGGCCCCGCTGAGCCTGGTCGCGCGCTTGCCTGAACAGGCTGAGGAATCCGAGACCCGCAGCGGCGGGGAATAAATAGGCACAGGCGCCGGTGACCTGTACAACCGTTTCGCTGGCCACCGGAATGCCAAGCCAGAGCACGGCCGTGGTCAGCAGGAAGCCTCTTGCCTCGGGCCGCTCAAGGCGCGGTGGCTTGCCTGTGGCCAGGTAGTGCGCGCACGCACCGAGGAACACGAAGCACGGCAGGATGGCCAGTTTGAAGACGGCCGTCGCGGTCGGGTTGTCGAGCACGACGCTGGCCATGGCCATGGTGAACATCCGGCCGCTCCAGCCGAGATACATCTGCTTCAGAAAGGCCCAGGCCGAGCCGGCGTCTGCGAGTTGCCAGCCGACGTACCAGTCGTCGGCGGCGCTCGGTTGAACCCAGATGGCGAGCCACACGAATGCTGCGCCCATGACGATCAAGGCCCGCAAAAGCCATTGGGCCCATGGATTCATGCCAGCAGCGGCGGGGTCAGATGCTTCCAGCATGTTCAAGCTCCATTTAAAACGTCGGATCAGACGGACCGAAACCCGGACTGCGAATCGGCAGCTAGTGCGGGGCGCGGAATACGAATCGCGCCATCAGCAGATAGGATGCCAATGCCATGGGCAGGGTGACGATGGCCTGCGCCAGAATCACGTTGCTGATCCATGGGGAAAGCACGGTGATCAAACCGAGGTTCACGAGGTAAATCAGAAGGTAGGCCAGCAGGAATCTGGGAAAGCGCCTCGGTGACAGGTCCCTGAACACATACCCGCCGGTCGTCACGAAGTTGAAGGCCACGCCCGCAAGAATGCCTGCCAGCAGCGCCAGCCAGACGGCAGCACCCGCCACGATGGTGAGGCTGTAGACCACGAAGCCGAACAGCGTGTTGACAGCGCCGGCGACCAGGAAGCGCATGAAGGTGTTGCCGCGCAATTGGCGTATCAGGTCAGTCATGGCCGTGTCCCCGTGGACTGCAGATCCGGGGCTTCAAGGGGCGGCGACGGGCTTGATGCCGACCGTCATCGAGTTGCCGACGTTGACGCTGAGTTTCGCCTTGCCCCATCCGAGGGCCTTGAGCAGCCGCAATGCCATGGCCTTGACGCGTCCCGGCAGCGGTGAAAGCCGCGTCCAGTAGGTCAGCGAATAGGTATTGGCAAAGCCCTTGACTTCGACCTGCGTCAAACCGACAGCGTCAAAAAGCTGCCGGATGCTCTGGTCCGAAAAAAGCTGCATGTGCTCGATGTCGATGATGGGCGAGCGTTTGCCGAGAAGCCGGTTCACGATGCTATGGTAGTTGTGCGTCACGGTGACGAAAGCGCCACCGGGCCGCAACAGGCGGAATGCCGCGCTGGCGATGACCTTGGGATCACGGACATGTTCCATGGTCATGAAGCAGCAGATCAGGTCGAACGACGCCGGTTCGAAATCATTCTCGTTGAACATGCCATGGCGTATCCACGCCTGCCGATGTTCGGGCGCCGCAGCGATGGCCGCAGCCGAAGGTTCAACGCCGATGAGCCTGGCAAAGCCCGCGCTGGACAGATGCTCCAGCAGCACCCCCGTCCCCGTACCTATCTCCAGTGCCGACTGCTTGTGCGCCATGCGGTGAAGGGTGGGCTGCATCGCTTTCATGTAGGCGGCTGCCGCATCATTGGCCTCCTCCGAGCTGTCGTAGTCAGCAACATGGTAGGCATGGGAAAGCTCATCTTCGCTGGGGGGCTGATTGGCGTAGACGAGGTCGCAAGTCGGGCACTGCACGAGTCGATGGCACATGAATTCCGGAACTTTTCGCGATGCAAAGCTGAAGCTTGAAAGCTTTTCAGGATCGATGTTGTTTTCGAAAAACAGCGTTGCACTTTCATGCCCGGTGCCGCATACCGGGCAGGCCCTGTAGATCGCCGTCATGCGGTTTTTCCGTCAGGCAGCAGTTCCGTGGTCTTGCCATGGCGAATCATCGCGGTCCTGATGAGACGCGGCCGACCCTTGACCTCGGCCATGATTTTGGCGACATACTCTCGGACAAGTCCGATCGCGAAAATATTGAAGGAGCCGAATAGCAGGATGGCGATCAGGAGTGTGGTGATACCCCTGGGTGCGATTTCCGGCATCCACAGGCGAAGCAGGGCGACGACGATGGCGGCCAATGTGGACAGCGCGAGCAGCACGACGCCCGTTGCCGTGAGCATGGTCAAAGGCGTGTTACTGAACGAGAAAATTCCCTTCTTCGCCCAGTCGAGGTTTTTCATCAGGCTGTTGGTGGACGTACCGAACATGCGCTCCGGGCGTACATAGTCCACACCTGTCTGCTTGAAGCCAACATAGGCCCGCAACCCGCGGACGAACAGGTCGCGCTCGGGGCACTTGAGCAGCCAGCCGACGACGCGCCTGTCCATCAACGAGAAATCGCCGGCGTCCAGGGGAATCGGGACGTAGCTGAACATGGCGAAGATGCGATAGAACAATTTGTAGAGCGCGGCCCAGTGCCAGGGCATTTCACGGCTGACGCGCCGGCCATAGGTGACATCGAATCCGGCCATCCACTGCTCGTAAAACGCCTCTATGAGTTCGGGCGGATCCTGCAGGTCGCCGTCGAGCAGCACCACGCCGTCTTTGGTCGAGATCTCCATGCCGCTTCGAAAGGCCATCTGTGAGCCAAAGTTGCGGGAATGCGAAATGCCGATCACACGGGGGTCGTTTTCGCTGATGTCGCTAATAATCTGCGCGCTGTCGTCGGGGCTGCAGTCGTTGACAAAGATGATCTCGTAGTCGATGCCGATGCGCCTGAAGGTTTCGGTCAGGCGCCTGTGCATGACGGGAATGGCCAAGCTGTCCTTGTAGCAGGCAATGATGGCAGAGATGCTGCGTTTGCGGGAGGGATTCAGGCTCTTGGTGCCACCAGAAAAATCTTCGTCATTCAGCTTGGCAACCCAGTCCGCCGCCAGACGCAATCCCTGGTCGAGAGGAATTGTCGGTTTCCAGTCGAGGGCCGCCATGGCTTTCTGGGGATTCGCGTACCACTCGGCCAGATCCCAGTCACGACCCTCCATGGTGCCGAAAAGAGGATCTTCAGTGATGCTGAACAGGCGTTTGGCCGTGACTGCAAGCTCCCCTATCGTTGTTTTCTGTCCGCTGCCGATGTTGAAACTCTCGCCATACAGTCCGGGATGCATTTTGGCCGCTGCCAGGACAAATGCGCGGGATACGTCATCCACATACACAAAGTCGCGCGAGGTCCGGGCGTCGACCAGCGGAGGGAGTTTGCCTGCGAGCGCCTGGCGCGTCAGCATGGGGATCAGCCGGCCTGTGTCTTCCAGAGGGCCATAGACGGAATACAGCCGGAGGTTGATACAGGGGAAGGACCGGTTCTTGCCCATGAAGGACAGGTAGTTGGCCACTGCGAGTTTCGAGACCGCGTAGTGGCTGTTGGGTTCGCACACGCTGGCTTCGGAAGGTGCGGTGCAGTTGGTCCCGTACTCTGACGAACTGCCGGCATGGATATAGGCAGAAAACGGCCGCTCCGCCAACCTCCCGACAAGGCAGGTGACGGCAAGAAAATTGGTCTGGTAAATCAACCGGTCGTCCTGCTCGAACGAATAGGCACCATAGGCAACACAGTCGAAAACGGTCTGGGGCGCGACGGTTGCGACAAGGTTCTTGACGGCGGCATGGTCGTTCAGATCCACGGCAATGACGTGTTCGTCGCTGACATCGGCCAGCCGCCAGTTTTTCTCACGCTGCACGACTGCGAACACATCGCTCCGGACGGCGGCCAGCGTCTTGAAAAGGTTTGCGCCGATAAAGCCCGACGCGCCCGTGACGAGAATGGGGCCGCGCAGCGCACGGATGTAATGTGTCAGGTCAGTCATGGTGTTCGCTATTGAGTGCCATCAGCATGCTTGGCGCATCCAGCGAGGAAAGCCGGCGCAGGAATGGTTGAGAGCCATACCGGTCGTAGTGATGGGCACGCGCGTGCAGGTGGACGAAGCGCGGCATCGCAACGCCCCGTTCAGCCAGGTGAAGGGTCAGTTCAGAGGCAAAACCGCCACGCGGCACATGTTCCTCGGCAACGCAAAGAAGTGACGATTTCCCAATCTGCTCAAACAACTCCGGCGGCAAAGGGTTCCTTTCAAGCGGCAACTCGGCGACGGCCCAGAAGTTGGGCCGGATCGCCGGGGCCATCTGTTCGAAAGCTTCGATGTAAGTGCCCGCTAGTGGCCCGACCGCAATGACAACCGGGCCGTTACCCATGCAGAGCTGGCGCCAAGGTGCGTAGGCTGGGACTACATATCCTTTGGGCGGCTCGCCGCGGCCAAGCCTGACGTAGGCGGCCAGCGCGGAGTCTCCGGCGCGGGCGATCACCGCAGGCACGTCCTCATCAAAAACCGGGGCATAAACCGACATGTTCGGCAAGGTCAGCAACACGCCGTAGTCTTCTATCGCGTGATGCGTTGGGCCCATGACGCCGTAGCCATAGCCGCCGCCGTTCCCGATCAATTTGACGGGGAGCTGGTGAAAGCAAATGTCGTTTCTGATCTGTTCAAACGGCCGCGCGTAGCAAAATGGTGCAATGCTGTAGACCCATACCTCGAGCTGTTGCTTGGCCAGGCCCGCTGCCACGGATATCATGTTCTGTTCTGCGACGCCGGCATTGATGAAGCGAGCCCCAATGCTGTCGCGGAGAGGTTCCAAAGCCATAAAACCGAGATCGCCCGTGAGGAAAACCATATCCGGCTTCCCGGAGCGTTCCACCAGGGCCTCGCACAATTGCTTCCTCATTTTGAATCGATCTCTTCAACTGCTTTTTGAAACTGATCCGCCGTCAGGGGAAGGTAGTGCCAAGCCATCTGGTTCTCCATGAAGCTGACGCCGTGTCCTTTGACGGTCTTCAATACGATGACGCGGGGCCGTACGCTTTCGACCGAGAGGGCTGCGCGAATATCATCGGGGTTATGCCCATCGATGATCTCCAAATCGACATCGAAACCTCGCAGCTTGTCCCACAGCGGCGACATGGAGGCCACTTCTTCGATGCTCCCGAAGCCTTGGAGCCCGTTGTGGTCCACGAGAACCGTCAGGTTGGACAGTTTCTGATGGCAGGCGAAAATCAGGGCTTCCCAAGTAGAACCTTCCTGCCACTCGCCGTCGGACGTGACGCAAAATACGCGATCATCCTGCTGCT
>LNFM01012193.1_pt1 | contig 16699 bp, 22 predicted proteins | sample 596031 | NCBI WGS metagenome assembly LNFM01 (sample SAMN04254537, study PRJNA301005) | activated carbon metagenome | isolation source: dual media filters at the Ann Arbor, Michigan drinking water treatment plant | place: USA: Ann Arbor
GTGAAGAGCAGCGGCGCGATCGGGAACCCGGCGGCGTCGGCGCTGGTGCACTGCATCCCGCGCAGCGAGCTCGTGTAGGTCGTCTCGAGCGGCCAGGCCGCGAGGCAGCCCCCCTGGAACGAGCCGTTGATGTTCGCGCGCCACATCTCGTAGAGCATGCCGCCCGCCGGGTCGTGCACGATCAGGTGGCAGTCGCCGTCGCTCTCGCAGACGTAGCCCGACTCGCCTTCGAGGTTGCCCCCGACAGGAACGGGAACCTCCATGTCGTCGCAGTCGGGGGTGTAGAAGTCGCTGGTCTTCGAGAAGGTGAGCATCGGCGTATCGCTCGTGGCGGTGAGCACGTCGAACGAGAAGTCGATCTGCATCCGATCGTTGTTGCCCCAGCCGCCCCGCGCACGTAGCGACGCGATCATCGCGGTGCTCTGCGCATCGACCGCGGCGCCCGAGACATCGCGGTTGAAGAACATGGGGGTCTTGAAGTACGGCCCGGCCCCCGCGGGCGGATCGACGCCGTCGGAGGTGCCGTCATCGTCGACGGCGCCATCGTCGTTCACCCCGTCATCGCCGTCGGTGGGTCGGTCAGGCGTCGGCTCCGCGCAACCGACCCACGCCGCGACCGCCAAGGCTGTGCCCAGGAATGCCCCCCGCATGCGTGAAGCCTCCCACGCTCCTCACGCTCGCCGAAAGCAGAAATCACCCACGCTGGGTGTGGGTGCGAGTATCCCGGGGTCGGTAGTGCTGCCGACCCCAGGTAGCAGTGATGGGGGGATCGACGACGAGCAGTCGCGGGGTTACCGCCGGCACGCGGCGCGCAATCAGTCCGTCGCATATGCAGCTCGCGACCATCGATGCGACGAAGCTCGCCACAGTCTCCGGCGGTAGCCTGTCCTACTCCGTGAAGGCCTCGACGACCGACTCGAACCAGATGGTGTTCTTCATGATGGCGGCGATGCTGATGCGACCGCAGAACCTCTCCATCAAGTACACGGCGAGGTACTGAGTCATGAAGGAGCTCGATCGGCGCGCACTCATCACGGTCACGGGCGGCTCCGACGACCCACGGGTGCGGGCCGCGGCCTCGCAGCAGTTCACGTCGGCCTTGCAGTCGATGGCGTCGTTCTGGCAGCAGCAGCCGCTGAACAGCGGTCGCAAGTTCTAGCGGGCGACGAGACCACCCGTCCACCACTCGTAGTCCCGGCCGAGCTTGTCATCGATCGGGAAGAAGACGAGATAGGTCATCGCGTCATACGCGAGGAAGCTCGGACGACCGCCGAGGTCGTGCCCGATCTGGTGCACCGCCCGCCAGGTGCCGGTGTTGAAGTAGACCGCCGGCTTGCCGTCCTGGGTGCCGAGCGGCTGCATCGATGGGAAGTGCGAGTGTCCGTTCACGACGAACCGGACCCGCTTGCGCCGCAGCATCTCGGTGGCGGCGAGCTGGGACATCTTCCCGTCGAAGCTGTGCTGGAAGAACCGGTACAGCTGCGTCAGCTTCTCGTCGGAGCCATGCGCCATCACGCGATTGCGTGACAGCTCGAGCAGTAGCCGCAGCTTCTTGCCGAGATCGAGCGCGAACGTCTTGTGCTGCCGGTCGAGCCAGCGCCGCACGAAGTCGTTGTCGAGAAACTCCTCCACCACCTCGTTCCACACCTGCGCCATCGGTCGCAGGAGCTCCTTGCGCATCACGCTCTGCTGCCGCACCCACGCCGGCACCGCGTAGACCGGACGCACGTCGTCGATATCGTCGATGTGCTCGATGCCCGGATGATCGGCCCCCACGATCGCGCGCAGGCGCCGCGGGAACTTCAGGATGAGCTCCGAGCCGATAGCGTCTCCGATGGTGGCGTCGCCGTCAGGGCTGGCATTGATGGGGTCGCCAGCGTTGCCGTGATACGCGAGCACGCCGTGGTCAGGGAACTCCAGCTCGGTGTGGAGCTCGAGGTCATCACCGCCGGTGATCGCGCGCGACACTGCGAGCCGCGCCGCGGGCGCGAACCGCAGCAGGCGATCGTGATTGCCGACCACGTAGTGCACCACGAGCTCGCCGGATTGCACGCGCTCGCGGATGGCCGTGAAGAAGCCGGCCTCGCGCCTCAGGGTCTCCTCGACGATCCGTTCGACCGTCTTCACGACGCTGTTGGTCGACGCCCCCTGGTACGGCCGCGCCCGCCCTTCGAACCACGACGGCGAGCGCACGAGGTCGAAGAGATCGCCGACAATGCACAGCTCGGCGGGCCGCTTGCCGCGCGCGATGCTGATGCGTTGCCAGAACCGCGCGAACTGATCGGCCTTGCTGACGGCATTGCCGTGCAGCTGATCGGTCAGGTGAATGTCGCTGATGAAGATCAGCAGCCGGCGTTCTGCCACCCGGGGAATGATTACCCGGGTAGACGAAGAAGTGTCTCCGCCTGGACGCAGGGCCTGTGGTTTCGACCAGTTAGCCTCGGCACCGTGCATGCACAAGAAGACGCCATGCGCTTCACCATCGCAATCGCCCTCGTCGCCGCCTCCGCCTCCCTCGCCGTCGCGGATGGCAAGCCCGTCTCGCTCAGCGCGACGGACGTCAAGGACCGACTCGCGGTCGTGAGCTCGGACGTCGAGCAGTGCTACCTGGACGCGAAGGCGACCGGCAAGCTGGAGCTGACCCTGTCGATCGACAAGCGGGGCGAGCTCTATGACGTCGCCGTCGCGACGCCGGACCTGTCGAGCAAGCGTGCGAAGAAGGTCGCGGCGTGCATCGAGAAGGCCGTCGCGGGCCTCGCGTTCGCGGAAGCCAAGACCAGCACGACCGCCACCGTCCCGTTCTACTTCCAGCGCACGGTCGCCCCCGGCGCCGGCCCGCAGTACAGCTGCTACAGCGCGTCGGGCTGCAAGTAAGGCACGGCCGTCACGAGCACCTCGTGCTTCCCAGTAACGAACACCCGTCGCCGGTGTTGCTGGAGATAGCGGCGATAGAACGCCACGTCCTTCACGAGATGCCCTAGCTCAGGTTCGCGCAGATTGACGACGCGCGTCCCGTACTCGAGCTCACCGCCTCGGTAACGCCCATTCGGGAACCCGAGGATCAGGGCGCCGGTTGGCGCCATCCGGTCGAGCACGATGTGACGCAGGAGGCGCCGGTCATCGATGCCCGGACTGTGGAGGGTGTCGATCGAGATCACGAGATCGAAGCGGGCACCGAGATCCTGCTCCTCCAGGGTCGCGAGGTCGGCCTCGACGAACGTCGCCTGCGGCAACCGCGCGCGGGCCGCGGCCAGCGCACTCGCACTGTGGTCGACGCCGACGAGCGTGGCGGTCGCGAGACGCGCATCAAGCGCGAGCGCGAGCACGAGCTCGGCCCCGGTGTTCACGCCGAGATCGAGCACGCGGGGCTGCGCCGGCAGCTCGACCCGAGCGAGGGCCTCGCGCAGATCGAGCACGAAGCGGGGCTCCTCGGCCTTCACGATGCGCGCGAACTCGGAGGCGGTGCCGTACTTCTCGCGGCCCCCGTCCTCGCTTCGCCCGCCCGGCGGCAACCGCTCGTAGGTGAGCCGCATGAAGGGGCGCTCGATCAAGCGCGGGACGCGAAGTCGCAGGCCGAGCTTCTCGCCGAGCTCGAGCCACGCCCGGAGCGGGCGATGGATGTACTCGACGTCGTCGACGAGGATGACCTCACCGCTGTAGTGGTCGGCGCCGAAGTCAGGATCGAGCGCGTCGAGGGTGATCGTTGGGTCGGGACAGCGCTCGATGTCCGCGATCACCTCGAGGAGCGAGCGCTGCGCCGCCGCGATCGCCATCAGCGGGACAGCCAGCGAACAGCGGTGGGCCTCCGCACGATCACTTCTTCTTCCCGCGCCCGAGGAGCCCCCGCACCATCGACATCGCCGTCAGCTTCGGCATGCTGACCGTGAGCGACCGCGCGAGCTTCATCGCGAGCTGGAGCGGCGAGTCACCCCGCGCCTCGATGGCGGTCCGCTGACCGTTCACCACGTCCTCGATGGCTCCGCGCGCGATGGTCCGGGACCCATCGCTCCTGATCTCGACGATCATCCGCGCCACCACCGGCGGCTCGTTCACGAGGTCTCGCTTCTCGTCGCGTACGAGGTCGGTCTCGTCGTCGTCGGGCCGCTTCACCGGGACAGCCTACTTCACGCGAGCCGTTTCGCGAGCACTTCGAAGCGCAGGTCGTCGCGCTTGGGGAGGCCGAAGCGCTCGTCGCCGTACGGAAACGGCTTCTTCACGCCCGTGCGGCGATAGCCGCGGCGCTCGTAGAACGCGATGAGCTCGTCGCGCACGTCGATGACGGTCATGCGCATCTCGGACAGCTTCCACTCGTCACGTACGATGCGCTCCGCCTCGGCGAGCACGGTCTTGCCCAGGCCACCGCCCTGCAACGTCGGGCGGACGGAGAACATGCCGAAGTAGCCGGCCCGGTCCTCCTCCGCGACATGCGCACACGCGACGAGCTCGCTGTCGCGCTCGAGGAGGAGCACGACACTACGCTCGCGCTCGATGCAGGACCGGATCTCCGCCGCGTCGGTACGTTGCCCGCCGAGCAGATCTGCCTCGGTCGACCAGCCGGCCCGCGAGGACTCTCCGCGATACGCAGACTCGACGAGCGCGTGGATCATGGGCACGTCGGCCGCGGTGGCAGGGCGGAACCTCATCTCGACACGAAGAGGAACCACTTGACGTAGAGCGCGACAAAGAGGACCGCCGGGCCAAAGCGCGCAAGCAGGTCGCCCGCCCGCAGGACCTCCAGGTCAGGCTCGACCGACCGCACGGCCAGCGCGCGCGGGGGCGCGAGTCCGCACCTCGGGCAGTGCCCGGCTTCGGTGCCCGTGACGAAGGAACGACAGCCGAGGCACCGGAAGGGGCCCGGACTCGGCTCCGCCATCATCACGCCGCGCGTGTCCACTGGCCTGTGATGATAGCGCGGCAGGCTACGATTGCCGCGGATGATCGAGCAGGGCATTTCGGTCGCGACCCTGCGCCCGCTCGCCGGCCTCCTGGATCGGATCGGAGAGTCGAGCGCGGCGTTCCTGGCCGCCCTCGGCGTCACCGCCAGCGCCCCTCCCAATGCGTTCGTGCCTGCGGGAGCGGTGGACCGGGAGCTCGATGCCCTCGCCTCGAAGCGCGGGGATCCTGCCTTCGGGCTCACCCTGGCCAAGGCCACGGCCGGGCGGCCGATCGGTCTATTCGGTCACTACGTGTGGATCTCGGGCACGGTGCGCGACGCGCTGGTGCGCGCCACCGAGCGCTGGGGGCTGGTCACCCAGCGGACCCGGCTCGAGCTCGTCGACGCGGGTGATACGACGATCCTTCGTGCGGTGCCGTTCGCGCCGCTTGCTCCCCGCGGCCGTCATCTCGCCGAGCTGCCGTTCGCCACGCTCGCCCTGCGCACGCGCGAGGCGACCGATGGGGCGATCGTCCTTCGCGCCGTCCGCTTCGCGCATCCCGGCGAGGTCTCCGCGACGTACGGTGAGGTGTTCGGAGTGCCGGTCACCTTCGACGCGACCTTCGACGAGATCGACCTGGCCACCGCCAGCCTCGATCTGCCGCTCGCGGGAGCGGACCCGATCACGTCCGCCGCCCTCGCCGCCCGCGTCGAGGAGCTCACCGCCCCGCCCGCGGATCCGCTCGTCGAGCGCGTGCGTGCCGCCGCCGCCGAGCGTCTCGATCGCGAGCCCACCCCCGACGTGCTCGCCCGCGCCCTCGGCGTCAGTGCACGTACCTTGCGCCGCCATCTCGAAGCCCGCGGCCTGTCGCTGCGCACGATCGTCGACGAGCTGCGCCGCGAGCGCGCCGACGCCCTGTTCGCCGGTGGGGCGTCGGTGAAGGAGGTGGCCGCCACCCTCGGGTTCTCCGAAGCGAGCGCGTTCAGCCGCGCGTACAAGCGGTGGACCGGGCGCGCCCCGTCGAAGTAGTGGCCGGTTCGGTCATGGAGTTGGCCCGGGTCGGTCATGGGCGCACCCCGGGGTCCTGGTGTCAGGTACAGCCCGATGCGCTGCCTTCTCCTCTGCTCCTTCCTGGCGGCCTGCGCCGCGGATCCGATGACGACCACCGACGATGGCGCCACCGATGACGGCAATGCCACCGACGATGGCGCCGCGGATGACAGCCCCACCGACGACAGCACGACCGACGACGGGCTCCCCGAGGAAAGCCGCGCGACGATCCCCACGCCGACCGGCACGTGCCCGACGCTTGTCGACGGCGAGGTGACGTTCGCACCGGCGGGGATGCCCCCCCGCCGCGTGGTGCTCTCTCTCGACGCGAGCCGCCCCGCCGCCGGCCCGCTCGTCCTGTACTGGCATGCGACCGGCAGCCTCCCGCGGGAGGCCGCCTACTCGCTCGCCTCGTCGGCGGCCGGCTTCAAGACCGCCGGGGGCGTCATCGCCGCCCCGTTCTCCGATGCCACCGCCGGGCAGTTCGAGTGGTTCATCGTGAACGGCAGCAGCAAGCAGGACGACTTCCTCCTCGCCGACGAGATCGTGGCCTGTCTCGTCGAGGCCGGCCGCGTCGACCCGCAGCAGGTCCACAGCATGGGGATGAGTGCGGGTGCGCTGCAGACGACGGCCCTCTCGTTCCTGCGCTCGAACTACGTGGCGAGCGTGGTCACGTACAGCGGCGGCATGCCGGACGGCTTCGCCCCGACGATGCAGCGGCCCGACAACAAGTTCGCGGCGCTGATCGTCGATGGCGGCGCCACCGACAACGTGTTCGGGGTCGACTTCCAGGCCGCGAGTGAACGCTACGCCCAGACCCTCACCACCGATGGCCACTTCACGGCGCGCTGCGATCACGGCAACGGCCACGAGATTCCGCGCGACGCGGCACCGAGCGTGATCGCCTTCTTCGCCGCGAATCCGTTCGGCGCGTGGCCGTCGCCATACGCGGCCACAGGTCTCCCCGCGTCGTTCCCGACGTACTGCGAATAGGCGGCAGCCCGGTCATCCGTGATCCGGGCTAGGGTTGCCGCCGATGACGGCAGGAACCGTAGCTCTCGAACGCCGTGGCCACGTGCTCGGCATCGGTCTCGACCGCGTGGCGAAGCGCAATGCCTTCGACATGCCGCTCTGGAACGGCCTCTGCCGCGCGTACGGCGAGCTCGACCGTGATCCGGAGCTGCGCGTCGGGGTCCTGCATGCTCACGGCGAACACTTCACCGGCGGCCTCGATCTGCCGCAGTGGACGTCCGTGTTCGCGAGTGGCGCGTGGGAGATTCCCAGCGGCGGTCTCGATCCCCTCGGGCTGACCGGACCGCGCCTCTCGAAGCCCATCGTGTGCGCGGTGCAAGGCATCTGCTTCACGGTCGGGATCGAGCTACTCCTCGCCACCGACGTCCGCGTGGCCGCCACCTCGACGCGGTTCGGACAGATCGAGATCAAGCGCGGGATCTACCCCGTCGGCGGCGCGACGCTCCGATTCGCGCGGGAGGTCGGCTGGTCGAACGCCATGCGGTGGCTCCTCACCGCCGACGAATTCGACGCCGCCGAGGCCCACCGCATCGGGCTCGTGCAGGAGGTCACGGCCCCCGGGGCACAGCTCGAGCGGGCCTACGCGATCGCCGACGTCATCGCCGCACAAGCGCCGCTCGGGGTGTTCGCCACGCTGGCGTCGGCCCGCGCCGCCTTGCCGGCCGAGGAAGCCGAGGAAGCGCGCCGGCTGCTCCCCAACCTGAAGCCGCTCCTCGAGAGCGAGGACATGCAGGAAGGTCTCCGCGCCTTCATGGAGCGACGCGGCGGCTCCTTCCGCGGCCGATGAGCGTTCGCACCCGCGCGAGGATGTCATCGAGCATCGAGGCGGTGATGCGTCCCGTGTTCTGGTTGTAGCGGCTGACATGGTAGGTGCCGACCAGCACGCGGTTCCCCACCGCCACCGTGGCGCCGTGCGCGAACGCGGGGCGCGGGGATACGCGGTCGCGCGCGAACCCATGCCATGCCACCGCGCCGACCGCGAGGACCACCCGCACGTCCGGCAACAGGCTCAGCTCGCGTTCGAAGAAGGACGAACACCGCGCGACCTCGGCGCGAGACGGTTGGTTTGCGGGCGGCACGCACTTCACGATGTTCGTGACGTACACGTCGGTCAGCACGAGGCCATCGTCGCGGGACGTCGAGGTGGGCTGGTTCGCGAAGCCCGCGCGGTGCAGCGCCCCGAACAACAGCTCGCCCGACGCATCCCCCGTGAAGACGCGCCCCGTACGGTTGGCCCCGTTCGCGCCCGGCGCGAGTCCGACCACGAGAAGCCGCGCGCGCGGATCGCCAAAGCCGGGGACCGGGCGCGCCCAGTACGCCGGGCCGCGATCGACCTCCCGGCACGCGACCAGGCGAGGGCACTGGCGGCACCCGCGGACCTGGGTCGCGAGCCGGGTCAGGGAGGCCATGGCACGATTGTATGGCCCCCGGCCTGCACGTCACCGCCGCGATGCCCCTGCAACGCGTGCTCGGATGGCCCGTACTCACGCTGTACGGGCTCGGCGCCATCCTCGGCGCGGGCATCTACTCCGTCATCGGGGCCGCGGCCGAGCGCTCGGGCCCAGGGCTGTGGCTCGCCTTCGTCGCGAGCGCGGCGGTGGCGCTGCTCACGGCGCTCTCCTACGCCGAGCTGGCGACCATGTACCCGAAGGCCGGCGCCGAGTTTGTCTACCTGCGCAAGGCGTTCCCGCGGCAGGCCTTGATCGCCTTCGCGACGGGGATCATGATCTGCGCATCGGGTGCGGCGACCATGGCGACGGTCGCCATCGCCTTTGCCGGGTATCTCCAGGCGTTCATGCCCGCGCCGGTGGCGCTGGTGTCCCCCATCCTGCTCGTCGTGATGGGAGGCATCGCCATCGTGGGCGTGAAGGAGTCGGCGTGGACCACCGCCGTGTTCACGTGCATCGAGGCCGCCGGACTCATCCTCGTGATCGCCGTGGGCACGACCAGCGAGACGTTCGGCGACGCGCTCGCCACGCTGCCCACGTTCGGCATCGTCCCCGGCGCCGCGCTGGTGTTCTTCTCGTACCTCGGCTTCGAGACCATCGCGAACCTCGCCGAGGAGGCAAAGCAACCCGAGCGCGATCTGCCCCGCGCCATCCTGCTCAGCGTTGTCATCGCGACCGTGATCTACGTCCTCGTGGCGCTGGCCACCCTCGCGCTGTTGTCCCCGACCGAGCTGGCGAGCAGCGACGCTCCGCTCGCCGATGCGGTGAGGGCTCGCTCGCCGTTGATCGCGCGCGTGCTCGGCGGCATCGCCCTGTTCGCGACCGCCAACACGGCGATGGCGTCGATCGTGTCGGCGAGTCGCGTGCTCTACGCCATGGCCGAGGCCAAGCAGTTGCCGAGCCCGCTCGCCGCGGTGGCGTCCACCCGCAAGACGCCGTGGGTCGCGACGCTGGTCATCGTCGGAGCCGGGCTGGCGCTGCTCACGCTCGGCAGGATCGACGTCGTGGCCAGCGTGTCGTCGTTCGCATCGTTACTAGCCTTCGGGTCGGTCAACGTCGCCGTGCTCGTCCTGCGCCGGCGCGAGCCCGACGCGAAGCGGCCCTTCCGGGTCCCCAGTCGCGCCCTCCCCGTCATCGCCGCGATCGCCACGCTGGTCCTCGTCACCCAGCTCGAGCTCGTGGCCATCGCGGTCGGATCCGGGCTCCTGGTTCTGGCGGCCGTCGGCTATCGCGCCCTGCACGGCTCCGCGCGATAGTGCGCGCATGAAACGAGCCTTGATCCTGCTCCTCCTCGCCGCCTGTGGCAGCAAGCCCGTCCCCGAGACCACCACGCCCGTGACGACCACACCCGACCAGACGTCGACCGAGTCCGGAGAGGCCCGCTTCGAGGGGACGATCACCGAGATCGACTTCGGCTGCGCGGTCGATGCCGTATGTAGCGTGACGATCGACGGCACCAAGCACGTGCGCTTCGGTCACGACACCCGCGGCGCCGCGCCGGCCGACTGGGGCACCTCCGACTCGTTGATGGCGCTCATGCAGGATCCGACGCAGGGCGTCGGCAAGAAGGTGTCGGTCTACGCGGCGACCGACGCCGAGCCCGAGCACTTCACGCTCAAGGGCAAGTCCGAGTACTTCATCAACGTCGTCGACTAGCCGATCTGACGATCGTCGGGACCGGGCGCGAACTTCGCGCGGAACCACGAACCGATGGCGGAGGGCAGACCCGGCAGCGCGCCGAGGTGGGCCTGAAACGCGCTCTGTCCGCGATCGAGACGAGACCGAACGTCCTGGTCGTGCGCGAGCGCTTCCGGCGTGTAGTAGTTGCCGAGCCAGCTCCAGCTCTTGCCCGGACCCGCGCGCCCCATGCCGTTGTCCTCGGGGCGGTAGCCAGGATTGGCTCCACCGTGGACATCGTCGAGCGTTTCCTCTGCAATAGACGCGAACGTACCGTCGAAGCTAGACATAGGACCCCCGTTAAGCGTCGAGCTGTGAGGGCCACACATCGTCGACGAGGAGCACCAGTGCATGGGGCGATCCATGCCCTTCGAGACGAGTGGCTAATGCTTTAGCCATCACGAGTGCATCCCGTGGTCCTCGATGTGTCTACCGATCGGTGAGCACCGCGGAGTACAGGTGCCGTGGGTCTGCGCTCGCGATGCGCACCACGTGCAGCCGCTTACGCGACGGGCACGTCGGTGAGCAGCAGGCGATCCCAGCTCGGCTCGTTGTCGGTGACGGCGGCAGTGAGTGCGAGCCCGACGCCGATCGCGCCCTCGACCAGATTCCACGACGGCTCGGCTCGATTCCCGACCGCCATCGCGATGCCCGCCACCCCCTCCGGCACGCGCATCGCGAGGCCGAGCCCGTACCAGCGCCGGGCGGCCTCACGGAACGTGGCGTCTCCCGACGCGTGGAAGAACCGGTTGCACAGGTGCGCGAGGCCGACGGCGCCATGGCACAGCCCCGGGTCGACGACCCGACACGCCGCGAGATCGGTCCGGCGCGCGACCTCGCCCGCAAGCGCCTGCGCAAACGCAGGGCTGGTGCCGAGTCGCATGGCGGCGGACCACAGCGCGGCCGCGATGCCCGCGTCGCCGTAGCACCACGCGGTGCGAGCGAGCTCGAGGGGATGGCCGGCGGCGACCTGGATCGGAAAGCCGCCCGGCTGGTGCTGTGCGAGGAGCCAGCGCGTGGCATCGGCCGCGAGGGGCGCGGCGCCGGCGACGAGATCGCCCGCTCGCGCGAGGAAGGCGATCGTACCCGGGACGCCATGGGCCACACCACAGTCGTAGTAGCCCGCCGGGAACTGCGCGCGGTGCGTCGGCGGCAGGAGCGCAGGCGCGCTGAACCAGGCGGCTCCCTCCGCGGTCCGGACCGCCAGGCGCTCGAGGTGCCGCACGATCCGTTCGAGTCCCGCGTGCGCGACGCCCGGATTCGCCGTGCCCCGCTCGAGAAAGTAGAGCAGTGCCCGGTCCACGTGTCGCCATCGACGATCTGCAGGAGCGCAGCGTCGATCGGCGCGAGCGTGCCTTCGGCGTCGTCGACGACATGCGCGAGCGTCCAGCCGACTCCGGCGAGCCCGCCAAACAGCATCGGGCCCGGCGGGCCCGCCTCGACGGACCGCAGCAGGTCTTCGATCGCGGCGTCGTAGGCCTCCGGACGGTCGACGACCGCGGACGAGTACGCGAAGAACAGCGTACGGTCCACGGCCGAGGTTTCGTTCGGATGTGCAGCCACGACCGTCGCGATCTCGCCGATCGCAGCGCGTGCCGTAGCGGCGAGGTCACCGTCGAGAATCGAGCTCCAGCCCACGTCTCAATGGTGCCAGAACATCACGACTTGCATGACCATTTCGAGGCTCTGCGCCGCGACTCCGCTGATCCAGGACAGGGCTCGTTTCGCCATGGCCTTAGCAGCGGCACGTGAGGCAGGAGCGCTGCGCCGAACCGAGTGCCGCGCCGCTGATCGCGGAGCAGAACCGGAGGCTGGCAAGCGAGAGCGCCGGCGTGAGCCCGCCGTTCACTTGATCGAGGTCGACGGCCTGGAGCGGCATCACGGTTTCACGCTGCAGGGACAGGGGACGCACAGACGCGGTCTTCTTCATAAGTCACTTACCTCAAGCTAGGAGTTAGGGACGAGCGACCCACCCGGACCGCCCGCGATATGCGAACGGACATGTGCAGCGGCGATGCCAGCGGTCCCGTCGAGGAAAATCCGCGACTTCACGCGCGCGCTCTGTCGCGTCGAGTGAACGACTGCCTACTCGACGGGCGACGCCATCGCTCTGCGATCCGCTGCTACGCGAAGAGCTGCGGTGCGTGCGTGGCGACGACGTCGGTCCAGCGGCGTCGAGCGCGCCGATGGTTCCTGTCAGCAGTCAGCGGACGGTGATGGGAATCGTGTCGAGCGCCGCAAGTCGCGCGCGCACGGCGTCCCAGTCAGACACGTAGTACATCGCGGGGTCGAGCTCGGCGAGGGCGGCGCGGAACACGTCCGCGGAGAGTGCTGTCCCTCCGACGGAGACGCGGTACGCGATGGCGAAGCGCAGCTCGGCCCACGCCTCGCGCGCCACCGGAGACAGGGTGTCGACGACGCCCGCATGAAGGCGGGCCAGACGCCCGAGCTCGATCGTCGCCTGCTGTCCGCCGAGCTCGAGTACGAGCAGTCTGGGCTCCGGCGGATCCGAGATGACCTGCGTCGCGGGATGGACCGGTCCGGCGACGACGGGGAAGCGACCGAACCGCAGCGCCTCGATGCGCACGAGCTGCGGGGCCGCCGTCCGCAGCTTGGCGACCAGCGCCCGCCCGATCAGCGGCTTCGCGTTCGGTGGGGCCATGAGTTCGAGCTTGATCCGCGCCAGCCAGGGGTAGCTTCCCTTCGCGACCGCTTCGAGCTCGCGGGTCATGAACCTCGGATCGCCCGACAGTCGGAGGCCCCGCAGGTACGGCGCCATCGGGGTCGTGGCGAAGACGCCGAAGATCGTCGGGGGACCTTGCACGGTGTCCTCGTGGAGCCGCAGCTCGTCGACGAATCCGTACCCGAACTCGCTCGCGTCAAAGAGCGCGAGCCCGAGCGTGGCGAGCAGCCCGGCGCGGCGGGCCACGAGCACCGCATTGGAACCGTCACGTGCGATCTGGTGGTCGACCTCGATCAGGTCGCCGCGGGCATCGCCGCACGCGCGTAGATACGCGCCGTAACCCGCCAGATTCGCGCGCGTCCAGGCCACACGAAGCTCCGCCTCATACACTGCGCCTTCCACGCGCTACACTCTGGCATACCGACGATCGTCGCTGGCGCTGGATCACCCCCGGCCGCGTCCCCCATGCGCTCCCCCCACTCCGTGTCCAGGCTTGTGTGCGTGCTCGCGCTCGCGGGATGCGGACGACTCGGGTTCGACTCGAATCAGGTCGATGTTGGCCCGCTCGATGGCCCCGTCGACGGTTTCATCGATGGCTCCGTCGAGCCCCGCGGCCACGACGAAGACGGAGACGGAGTGCCTGACACGATGGATTCGTGTCCCCACCTGCCCGGCGCGACGACGGACCGCGACGGCGACGGCGTCGGGGATCTTTGTGACCCGAACCCTGACGCCCCCGGAGATGCGATCGCGCTCTTCGCCACGATGGAGCCCGGTAACCAGCCGTTCGTGGTGGGAGGGGGCGACCCTTCCGCGGTCTTCACCCAGCTACCAGACGCACTCCGCTTCGATGGCGAGTTCGGCGATGACGTTGGACTGTTCGGAAACCTGCAATTCCCGATCGAGCTCGGCAATGTCCGGCTTGCCCTTGGCATCGACCTGATCGCGACCCTGCCGGGCTCGGGTAGCGGCCAGCATCAGATCGCGCTGTCGGCGTGGGACACGGTTCCCCACTACTTCATCGAGGTCAATCAAGTCCGCGACCTCCTCGACCGTGCCTCGATCGTGCTCTTCGATGGCTCGCTCTACAGCGACGCGGACAGCGACGACCTCGCCAACGGGGTACACCCCGGAGACCTGTTCATGCAGACCACGCAGCGCGTCGGTGTCGGCGTGCAGTCGGAGATCGGCTGGCCGGGCGAGATGTACGAGGCCGAGGTCACGGACACGCTGTACCAAGGCGCCAGCCGGATCGAGATGAACTTCAACAACGTCCACTTCGAGATCCGGTGGCTCGTGGTCATCACGTTCTGAGCGGCGTACGCAACCCCGTGGCCCCTGGGGACATCGAAGCGGGGAGCGGCCCTGGACCGAGCCCGTCTGGGCACCGTGGTGGCCGGCAGCAACCCCGTGAATCGTATGCGACCAGGTACCACGACCCTTGCAAACCCCGGCCCTGTCGGGCAAGGTGCTGCTCCTTCGAGGGCCCATAGCTCAGTCGGTAGAGCACCGGCCTTTTAAGCCGAGGGTCGAAGGTTCGAACCCTTCTGGGCTCACTCGCAAAACATCTAAGACCCTGTCGTCCAGAGGCCTAGGACACCCGCCTTTCACGCAGGTAACACGGGTTCGAATCCCGTCAGGGTCGCTTTTCGTTACGAGCGGTTAGCGTGGCGCCACGGGAAGCGCGAGCGCTCCTGAAAGCAGTAGCAATACTGCTCGCTGACGATCCCCAACCATAGATCCGTCGGGCTGACGCGCTGTACGACGTCGCGGTTGGGGTGTCGCCATCGCGCGACGCTGATCGAACCGCTGTCGTCACGTACCTCTGCGCCGCGCCCAGCACGCGACGGAGGACCAATGCACACGCGATGGCAGGGCCGCGCGGTGGGAACTACTTCGCGCGCAGCCCGGCCCGGCCTCGGTTTGCGTTCTCGGGAACGCCGGGCCGAGACCGGTCTCTACCGGAGCATGTCGGATTCAGGCTTCATGGACATGTATCAGGGTGGTCGTAAGCTGCTCGATGCCGTGGGCATAGGCGAGGTCGTGGCGATCGCCAAGGGCGCCAAGGACATGGTTCCGGGCGCGGGGCTCACGCCAGGCGCCGACAAGGTGCTCGGCCCGCTTGGGATGGTGACCAGCGGCATCGATCTGTTTTCGGGGGGATGGAACCTCGCCAAGGGATTCAGCAACGATGATGGGGTCGCGATCACTGACGGTGTCCACGACACAGTCGGCGGCACCGCCGGCCTGCTCGGTAACGTTCCAGGGCCCGTTGGCGCGGCGGCGAAGGCGTTCTCCGCCGGGTTCGCGGTCGGCGACATGATCGCGCCGATGGTCTTCGGCTCGGAGGAAGAGGACAACAAGGCCCACACCGAGGCGATCCCCGAAGACGGCGTGTTCAAACCGTCGACCGGGAATGACTACGTCGATGGCGCCCTCGACTTGTTCGGAGTTCGGGATTGATGACCGCGGTCACCTCGCTTGCTCCGAGCGCGATCGGAGGTTCGGCTCTTCACCCGTTGCTCGAACGCTTCGCGTTCCGGCTGGCTCCTGGATGGAGGCGTTCGCCGGAGTCGGGCTGCGAGCTTGTGGTCGGGGCGCCGGGGCACACGGACTCGGTGCTCGCGATGCCACTGGCTCGTGACAGTGACCCCGCGATCGTCCTGCTCGCCGTGATCTGCGATGAGCGGAGCGCCGCGGCCGAGCGGGTCCTGCGCTATGCCGGTCACATGGGCGCGGGCGCGCTTGCCCTGGTCGGCGCACACTATGTCGTCCGCTATGTCATCCCAGCAGCGCAGCTGGACGTGGCGCCGCTCGAGCACATCATCCGCTACGTCGCAAGCTGTGCGCGGGCGATGCAGGTCGAGCTTGGAGCAGAACGCACGGCGGCGACCGACGTCACCGCGTACTTCGGCGTCGACTAACCGGCTAGACCGGCCGATGGCCGGCCACTGCCGCAGGTGCTGGGAGAAGGCGGTCCGGTGGGACGGTCCACCTTCGAGACGAGCCAAGCGGACGATCCGGGGAAGTTCGAGGCGCTCATCCCGTGACTGAAGCAGTTCGGTTCTACGCGCGGTCAGCGCGCACAGACGGTAGCGTCGCTTCCTGGCAATGGCAGACACAGAAGCTTTTCTTGCGCGTCTGCGCGCTGCCTTCCCTCAGAAGCCGTTGGACTTCTCGAATGCGCTGACAGGTGGCATCGACGAAGGCGAGTTCCGCGACGCGGTCGCGGGGAAGAAGTGGACGGAGCTCGACCCAGCGCTGGTTGGGCGCCGGAGCGACGTGCTGTGCTTCCTGCAGCCAACGTACTTCGTGCAAGTCTTGCCAGCGTTCTTGCGCTCACTAGCAACGGACGGCGCACCTATGGGGGTGGCAGACACGTTGCTCGTCGTCTTGGATGTCGACCGAGATCCACGTGTGAAGAAGAACGCGGAGCTAATGACAGACGTGCAGCGCGCGCTCGTCGCCGAGGCACTGGAGTCGTTCGGGTCGATTACGGCTGGGGGGCAGGCTGCTGCAGCGGCCCACGCCATCAAGAGCTGGAGGAGAGAGGGATGACGAAACGAAAGTTGGTTTAGCTCGGGGAACTGGGTACTGCGATCCACGAAAATAAATTGCTTTTGTATTACCTTGCCTTCGCGACTCATGGTGCGAACTCAAGATTTCTTCGAACGGCTTCGCGATGCGTTTCCTGAGAAGCCGCTGGATTTCCGCGACGCCCTCACGGGTGGAACGGACGACGGCGAGTTCCGTAACGCGGTCGCCGGCAAATCCTGGACTGAACTTGACCCAGCTCTGGTTGGACGCCGAAGCGACGTTCTGAGCTTCCTCCAGGCACAGTACTTCGTACAAGTGCTGCCCGCGTTTCTACGCTCGCTTGTGCAAGACGGAGATTACACAGGCGTATCCGACACGCTGCTTGTTGTGCTTGACTG
>LNFM01007698.1_pt1 | contig 16698 bp, 15 predicted proteins | sample 596031 | NCBI WGS metagenome assembly LNFM01 (sample SAMN04254537, study PRJNA301005) | activated carbon metagenome | isolation source: dual media filters at the Ann Arbor, Michigan drinking water treatment plant | place: USA: Ann Arbor
TACCCGTGCCCATTTCCTGACGATGTGCAACTATAATAACTGATCCATCGGGATTAATAGTTAAATAAACGTTTGGTGCAAAAGAAACATTGGAAGTTTCTGTAGTGGGTGAGCATGCCCATTGAAGACCCAGCACTAGCCCCGTTGTAGTGATTCCGGTAGCTTTCAGAAAACTGCGTCTGTCAATTTTTTTGATGATGGATTCTTGAATTGTCTCTTGCTTCATGGGTGGAGGGTTTCGCAAATTCAATATAAGAATATTTTCCGTCTATGACGAAGCGTTGTTGACAAGTAGACTGATTAATGTTTCGATGGCAAATCAGAGAGAAACAAAAGAGCTATTGGTTGGCCAGTGTTTGCCTAATAAAACTCAATTTTTGCTGTGGCCTGCTCCTTGTTTAATTTCTGGCTTTGAGTGGTACAAAGAGGTAAAACAAAAAACTAAAAGGTTAAAAATTTCACTTTTATTTATGCAGGTTTCTATAGAAATATAGTAAAATAGTAAGTAGTAAGTATCGTTCCGCATTTTATTAACTTTGTAATCTATAACTAACTAGTTCCGTGATATGAAGCTTATCAAGATTGTACTCAATAGCCTTACTCTATTCGCGTTGTTTTTATTGTCAGGATGTAAAGATGAACCAGAAACCAACATCTCGGGCTTTGCCCTCACCACCATTTCATTGAATGAAGGAAATTCATTGGCTACTCAGGGTCTAAGGGTTCAGGTTAAAGGCGTCATAGGTTCTGAAACAGTTGTATCGTATCAACTGAAAGAAGGCACCGCAAAATTCGGTCAAGATCTAAAAACACTCTCGGGCGAATTAAAATTTATGCCAGGTCAAACAGAAGCTCAATTATCAGTAGAGATTTTTGGTGATCAACACCTTGAATTAACAGAGAGCTTTGAAATTATTCTTGCTTTTGAGGGTCAGGAATACAACCTGCCTGTAGAAATTATTGATGATGATAAGATGGAAGCTATTTTGACTGATGACGATGGATTTTATACTTCTGCCGAACATCCATCCATGCAATTGACCTGGACTGATGAGTTTAGCGCGTCACAATTAAACACCGCTCACTGGACTTATGAAATTGGTAATGGTTGTGATGTGGGTATTTGTGGATGGGGAAATAATGAATTGGAGAAATACACAAATTCATCGGACAATTCTCGTCTTGAAAATGGCAAACTTATTATAACGGCCCGTGAGAGTCTTGGTAACTTTACATCTGCCCGTATAAAAACACAGGAAAAAGTAAAAGTCAAATATGGCCGTATCGATGTGCGCGCCAAACTACCGAAGGGGCAAGGTATTTGGCCTGCAATCTGGATGCTGGGGGATAACATAACCTCGGTAGGATGGCCTGCTTGTGGAGAAATTGATATCATGGAACTCGTGGGACACGAACCTTCCGTGGCTCATGGCACGGTGCACTACAATAATGCTGGCTATAAGTATTCAAGCAGCAGCACAAACTTGACTGCCGGTGATTTCTCTGATAAATTCCATGTCTTTAGTATTGTTTGGGACAAGAATACAATCACCTGGTATGTGGACAATCAAGAATTTAAAATATTTACAAACACCAGTATAGCTGGCTATCCATTTAATAATTCGTTTTTCTTCATACTAAATGTTGCCGTTGGTGGTAACTGGCCTGGCCCTCCTGATGAAACAACTGTTTTTCCTCAGGAGATGGTTGTTGATTACGTTCGGGTGTTTCAATAATTCTCTATAAAATACCTGCTGGATAAAAAAGGTCGGGGATTACCCGACCTTTTACTTTACAGTCACTCAGAAGAATATTTCTTATTGTGCTATCTCAACAATTTTGGCCAATTGAATTGTGTTCGCAGCAGCCGTAATATCAACTTCTGTTGTGTCATCCATTCTCAACGTCAACAAAGTGTTGTTCATAGGGATCTGCAATTCGTAATTAGTTTTTCCCGTTTCGGTGTTAGCCTGTTTGGTAAGGATTGACTTATACCCTTGCACCCGCACAACTTTTTGATTTTCGTTTTGCATCATACCTCCTATTACAGGCATGCTTAAAATGGCATTGAGTGAATTAATCAAAGGGGAATTATTAATGATTTCAATGGAGGCTCTCTTTGGATCCACACCATAATGCCTGTTAACATATAACCCTATATTCCCTCCTGAACCCGAAACATTATCTTCCTTTTGTACAGATAACAAAGAACCAATATTGGTTGGAAGTAATTTCAAAATTTCTTTGCCGATGGCCATATCCAGATCACGAAGCATCTGTTCCATGGCAAATCGAGAATCCTGAAGATTGCCTGACGAATAGGTGGAACGTGCCGTGGCAATATTTTTATCGAAATCCTGGGCCATTGCAGTAACTCCTGCAATCGAAGCACATATTATTAAAGCGAATTTTTTCATACCTGTCTCTGTTTACTATTGTTCACCTAATTCCTTTTTAATACTATCAATCTTAATTACTTCTGCTGCCTTCATCATTTCTGGTTCTGTTGCAAAGTTGATTCCTTCATAAACAATGATTGAAGATTGACCGATGGGTACGCTTAGTTTATAACCACTGCCCTCATTAAACTCAATAATGGCCTTATATCCTTGTACTTTGGTTTGCTTCCAGTTTTGCTCACCATTGGTTTGTTGGGCATATCCGCCTGAAGCAAAATAGGCGTTTACTCCTGCCATCAATACTGAGTTATTGGCAATGTTCACGGTAAGCTGCTTATCCTTGCCATCACTGTATTCACGGTGTATAGTAAGTCCGGCCCAGCCCCACCCTGTACTTGTCACCTGATCCGATGCCGCCTCCTTATTTAAACCAACGATAGATTCCGGTAATGATTTTAAAATCTTGTTTCCGATTTCCAATTCAACACCCAGCATGGCCTGCTGCACAGAATAACGTGATTCGCCATAGCTGCTCTTTTTGTAAGCGGCTTCTGCATCCGCCAGATTTTGCTTTACATCGGGCGGTGTTGAAATCAAACCTGCACCACTATTATTAGATGGATTGTTACCGCCAGCACCTCCTTGACCATTTTGACCATTCTGACCACCAGCACCGTTTGCTCCTCCTTGCCCGGATTGCGCACCTGTCTGGTCTTTTTTCTTTCCATTAAAAAGTTTGTCAATTTCCTGACTGGCTTTTTGTTCTGTCTTGTTTTCAACTCTGTTTTTAAGCCTGTTCAAAACCTGTGCGTGTGTGCCAGCGGAAATCAGAAATAGTCCTGCACCGAAGGCTAATACATACTTGATTTTCATAAAGAATTATTTGGAACGATAAAATTACATAATTCAAAATCGATTTATACGCAAAGTGCTTGCCAAAAGATTTAATAAGAAATGGAATAAGGTCAAAATCATTCTTTAATTTCATGCTGATTCAAATATTTATAATCCTTCCAAATTATGAAGTCACTTTTTAATCTCTCAGGTAAAGTTGCGGTTGTAACCGGTGCGAGTAAAGGCATTGGAGAAGCCATCGCAGAAATCTATGGCGCAGCTGGTGCGCGCGTAGTGGTATCCAGTCGAAAACTGGAAGCAGTAAGTCAGGTTGCCGACACCATTATAAAAAACGGTGGCGTTGCAAAAGCAATTGCCTGTCATATGGGCGATTCGGCTGATATCGCTCGCCTGGTGGACGAAACTATTACTGCATATGGTACAATAGATATTATTGTAAATAATGCTGCGGCAAATCCAATATTTGGTCCAATCGCTGATGCGGATGGCAGTGCGTTTGATAAAATCATGAACGTGAATGTAAAGGGCCCCTTTGAGTTGGCGAAGAAAGCTTATCCATACATGAAACAGAAAAAATCCGGATCGATCATTAATATTAGTTCCATCGGAGGATTAAGACCCGAGCCTGGCCTGGGTATTTATAGCGTGAGCAAAGCTGCTTTAATTTCCCTTACAAAGGTAATGGCTAAAGAATGGGGCGAAGATAACATTCGCGCGAATGTAATTTGCCCGGGCTTGATTAAAACAAAATTCAGTGAAGCACTATGGAGCAATGAAAAAATCATGCACACCATGATGAAAATGTTGCCCATCAAGCGCGTAGGCACACCCGAAGAAATTGCTGCGTTGGCGTTGTATCTTGCTGCTGACGAATCGGCCTATTGCACGGGCAGCGTTTTTACAGCTGATGGAGGGTTTACTATTTAAACAGTTTCTTATGCTAGATTTATTCTATAGTGAAAAAGTAAAGATCCTCCTTCCTCAATACAAATTTTTTCTCGAACAGGATGTTTATCCCGTTGAGTTACACATCCTCAATCATCCTTTTCGCGAATCACTTCCATTACTGAAAACGCTTCGCGCGAAAGCAAAGGAGAGAAAATTGTGGGCGCCTCATTTACCAGAAAACGATGGTGGTGTAGGTTTATCGCTCACCGATTTTGCACACATCAGTGAAGTGTTGGGCACTTCGCCAATCGGTCATTATATCTTCAATTGCAATGCGCCCGACATCGGCAACATGGAGTTGATGCATCAGTTCGCTTCCGCAGAATTGAATGAAAAATATCTGAAGCCGTTGATGAATGGTGACATTCGCTCTTGCTTCGCGATGACTGAGCCTGAATTTGCCGGATCCAATCCTGTAGACATGGCAACAACTGCCGTGCGTGATGGAGATCATTACATCATCAACGGACATAAATGGTTTACCACAGCTGCCGATGGTGCCTCATTCACTATCGTGATGGCACTAACCGATCCTAAAAACGAAAGCCCCTATTTGCGAGCAAGTATGATCGTTGTTCCACTGGATAATCCAGGTTATAAATTGATTCGCAACATTCCTATCATGGGCGATGTGGGTGAAGATTATTTAAGTCACGGAGAAGTAAAGTTTACGAATTGCAAAGTTCCGGTAACGAATCTCATTGGCGAAGAAGGAAAGGGTTTCGCTTTGGCACAAGCACGATTAGGTCCGGGGCGCATTCATCATTGCATGCGCTGGATTGGTATCTGCGAACGCGCCTTTGACATGATGTGCAAACGTGCGGTAGCGCGACAATTGAAAGAAGGAAAAGTATTGGCTCATCAACAAGTAATTCAATTCTGGATAGCCGAAAGCCGTGCCGAAATTAATGCAGCGCGGTTGCTGGTATTAAATGCCGCTCATAAAATTGATAAAGAGGGAGCCAAAGCAGCTAAAGATGAAATTTCTACCATCAAATTTTTTGTGGCTGATGTGTTAATGAAAGTAGTTGACCGTGCTATTCAGGTGCACGGTGGATTAGGAGTTACAGATGATAGGTTGCTTTCATTCTGGTATCGACATGAGCGCGCAGCACGTATTTATGATGGTCCTGATGAAGTGCATAAGTCTTCGCTCGCGAAAAGCATCCTGAAAAAATACATGCAATAGCCAATGCTTGATCAACCCACACCTACCCGTGCAGGTGAAGAACTTAACGCTAAAAAGTTACAGGATTACCTGCGCGATAAAATACCCGGCTTTGAAAAAGAAATTTCCATCAAACAATTTCCGGGCGGTTATTCCAACCTTACTTACTTCGTACAAGCGGGCGAATATGAATATGTGTTGCGCAGACCACCATTTGGTGCCAACATCAAATCAGCTCATGATATGGAACGCGAGTTTTCTGTCCTGACTAAACTACACGAAGCTGGTTTCTCAAAAGTGCCCGATGCCGTTCATTTATGTTTGGACGAGAGTGTGATGGGCGTAAAGTTTTACCTGATGACACGGTTAAAGGGTGTGATTCTCAGAAACCGACTTCCAAAAGATATTTCCGTAGGCGAAGAAACATTCAAATCATTATCAAAGGCTACCATTGATCAGTTGGTGAAGTTGCATCAGATTGATATTCATTCTTCAGGTCTTGATGCTCTCGGTAAACCGGAAGGCTATGTGCAACGACAGGTGGATGGCTGGACGAAGCGCTATATCAATTCACAAACCGATGATATTACCTCGATGAATGAAGTAGCAGCATGGCTGCCGAAAAATATTCCAACAACAAGAAGAACATCATTTATCCACAACGATTTTAAATACGACAACCTTATATTGAATCCGGATGATCTTACCGATATCATTGCTATTCTTGATTGGGAGATGGCAACCGTTGGCGATCCTCTGATGGATTTGGGAACAACACTCGCCTATTGGGCCGAAGCGAGCGATCCGGATGCATTGAAACCATTCAACCTTACGTGGATACCGGGGAATTTTACGAGGAAGGAAGTAGTTGAGTACTATCAACAACAATCAGGAACACCGATTGATCATATAGTTTTTTATTATGCCTTTGGGGCTTTCAAAGTAGGTGTAATTTGTCAGCAAATTTATTACAGATATAAACAAGGACTAACAAACGATCCGCGATTCGCTTCGCTGATTTATGTGATCAAAGCGTGCGGAGAAAATGCAAGAAGAGCAATAGATAGAAATAAAATATAAACCTCTGTGACTCTCCTTGTCCTCGGTGGTGAAAGGTATTTATCCACGGAGAGCACAGAGAAAACACAGAGATAATCACAGAGAATTCTTAACAATAACCTATGAAGCAATTTCTTTTAACAACTCTGGCGCTCTCTCTGATACTTTCCTGTGAGGATAAAGAGAAAAGCGATTACAGCGGCTGGCAAACCTATGCCGGCTCAAAAGAGGGCAATCGTTATTCTTCAAACACACACATCACACCAGAAAATGTTTCTCAACTGGAGGTTGCGTGGACATTCTCTTCAGACGATAAAGACCCAGATAACCGATCGCAAAACCAATGCAATCCTATCATGGTGGATGGTATTCTCTATGGCACAACTCCGCGCCTGAAACTTTTTGCGCTTAATGCTGCCACCGGTGAAACGAAATGGATTTTTGATCCTGCTGAAGTGGATAGCACCGCTAAAAATGATAAGTATGCATTCTATAAGGTAAACCGCGGTGTAGTGTACTGGCAAGATGATACCAAAAAAGATCAACGCATCTTTTTTAACACCGGGTCAAAGACGTGGGCTATTGATCTTGCCACCGGGAAACACATACCAAGTTTTGGTAAAGGCGGTTATATAGAGCTATCAGAAAATCTAGATCGGGATCCTGGCACGTTTAATCCATTTATTGCAGCCACTACCCCTGGCGTTATTTATAAAGACTTATTGATCATGGGTCACCGTGTAGCTGAATCAGCCGATGCAGCACCGGGACATATTCGCGCCTTTGATGTGCGCACCGGTGCACTCAAATGGATGTTTCGTACAATACCCCGTCCAGGTGAGTTAGGTTATGACACATGGGAAGATCCGGATGCTTGGAAAAAATTTGGTGGTGGAAACAATTGGGCGGGCATGTCGCTCGATGAAGAGCGTGGTATTGTATACGTTCCAACAGGCTCCATAGGTGGCGATTTTTACGGTGGCATTCGCAAAGGACAAAATTTGTTTGCCAATTCTTTGATCGCACTTGATGCCGCTACCGGTACATACAAATGGCATTATCAGGTGGTGCATCACGACTTGTGGGATCGTGATCTGCCGGCTAATCCTAATCTGGTAACGATCAATAGAAATGGTAAAAAGATTGATGCCGTTGCTCAAATCACCAAAAATGGATATGTGTATGTCTTTGACCGTGAAACGGGTGAGCCCGTTTTTCCGATCGAAGAACGATCCGTTCCGGTCTCCGATTTACCTGGAGAAGTAGCTTGGCCCACACAACCCATTCCAACATTGCCCGAGCCCTTTGCCCGACAATCATTTACAAAGGAAGATGTTTCAGATCTCGACAGTGCCACGCATACTGAAATGCTTGAGCGGTTTATGACAATCAAATACGGAGAACCATTTACTCCACCGAGTAAAAATGGAGTTTGGATTTTCCCTGGTTTTGATGGGGGTGGTGAGTGGGGTGGTGCCGCGGTTGATCCTGAAACGGCTATCTTATATATAAACAGTAGTGAACTGCCATGGGCGCTTACGATCATTAACATTCCGGGTAAAGGAAATGATACTTCGTTAAAAGGAATGGGCGAAGCGGTGTATGGAAGATATTGTGTCGCGTGTCATGGCGCAGATCAGAAAGGAAACGGAAGTTCGTTTCCATCCGTGCTCAACATGAAATCAAAGTATAATGCGCAACAACTCTGGAGTATTATTGAACAAGGCAAGAATATGATGCCGGCATTTGCCCACATAAAAGGTGTTGATAAAGATGCATTGCTTGCGTTTTTATTAGAACTGGAAGAAAAAGAACCCGGCACATCGAAGGAGCCGGCTTCGACTACAAGTTCCACAAAAAGTATTCTTGATGAAGTACCTTACACAACAACTGGCTACAATCGCTTCCTGGATAAGAATGGTTATCCAGGCATAAAACCTCCGTGGGGAACGCTGAATGCAGTTGATCTGAACAGCGGGAAATTATTATGGAAGGTGCCGTTAGGTGAATATGAAGAGTTGACAAAACGAGGCATCCCGCCCACCGGTACTGAAACTTATGGCGGTCCGCTCGTAACAAAGGGTGGACTTATCTTTATCGCAGGCACTAAAGACGAAAAGATCCGCGCTTTTGATAAGACAAGCGGCAAGGTTCTTTGGGAAGCAAAACTTCCTGCGGCTGGTTATGCTACGCCTGCAACCTATTCCATTGAAGGTCGGCAATATGTAGTGATTGCCTGCGGAGGCGGAAAAATAGGAAGTAAATCGGGCGACAGTTATGTAGCCTTTGCGTTGCCTGAAAAATAATTTAAGGATCACCCTTCGAGAACCTCAGAGTGACAGGAAATTTAATTGTCAGTCTGAGGCACTCGAAGACTGACACCGTGTTCTCAGTGGTAACGGTTAATCACCACAGAGAACACGGAAAATCATAGATAAAAACAGAAACGAATGGAAATAAAAAACATCACGATCATTGGCAGCGGAACATTAGGAAGTCGCATTGGTTTACAGGCTGCGATTTCTGGCTATCAGATTACATTTTATGACATCACTGAACTAATTCTGGATCAAGCCAAAATAGTGATGGATAAAATCATGCGGCAACTCATCAAAGGAAATTTGCTCACCGAAGAAAAAAAATCAGAAGCGCTTACGCGGATGCATTACACCACCGATTTGAATTCCGCTTTAGTGGATTGTGACTTCATCAGCGAAAGCGTAACCGAAGAACTAGCGATCAAAGAAAAAGTATGGAAACAAATTGGTGAATTGGCCCCTGCTAAAACAATTTTCACAACCAACACTTCCTATTTACTTCCATCACAACTCGCAAACATTTCTGGTCGACCAGAAAAATTCTGTGCGTTTCATTTTCACGATGTGTTTTATGCACGCGTAGTGGATATCATGCCTCATCCAACTACAGACCCTTCATTGATTCCGCTTTTGCAGGATTTAGGTAATGCACTTAACCAAGTTCCGGTGATTGTGAAGAAAGAATCGCCTGGATATATTTTCAATTTTATGTTGATGGCATTGCTGGGCGCAGCCGGAAGATTGAAAACCAAAGACATTGCCAGCATCGAAGACATTGATCGCTCCTGGATGGTAAACTTTCACATGCCCACCGGACCGTTTGGAATCATCGATAACATCGGTCTTGATACGGCATGGCACGTGGTGAAAGAAAGAGAGGATGCCGCACCACAAGCTTTCGCGAAGCTGTTGAAAGAATATATTGACGCAGGTAAACTGGGCGAGAAAACAGGAGAGGGCTTTTATAAGTATCCTAAGCCCGCTTATCGCGATGCGGATTTTTTGAAGATATAGTTAATAAAGAGGCACTCAAATCAAAAGGTTTGGTCTATGGAAAGTTAATGCGGTTCACTAAATTTACTTAGTGATCTGATTGCATCATGAAAAAACTACTGCCTTTAATACTGATATCGATTCTGTTGTTACAATGTGATGATGATTCGGATAGTGTAGTGAAAGACGCTAGTGGTAATGCCTACGAAACGGTAGTATTGGGCAATCAAACGTGGATCACCTCTAACCTGAAGTCAACGCGATTTTGTGACGGATCTGAGATAAGTACAGCATTCAATTATTTTGCAGTGGATAGTCTAATAGCCAAATATGGCCGACTATATCCTTGGAGTGTGATTGATGCTGGTAAGAACCCATGTCCGTGTGGTTATCGTGTGCCTTCCGTGGAGGAGTATAACAACCTGGTAACGTTCCTTGGAAATGACGATGGCGCAAAAATGAAGGCACAAAATCAGTGGCAATGGGTAGGCGAATATGCAACTAACCTTTCGAGATTGAGTATGATGCCATCTTTCTGGTATGATACTTTCATGACAAATGCCAATGATTACATTAAGGGGGACTTAAACGGCAGAACCTATGGATACTATTGGTTAAATGAATCCACTTCCGAACTCTACGCAAAAGGGTTTATGCTATCCTACAACGACAAATTGAGTACCCAGGCAGAATTTGAAAAATCAACCTACCGCGCCATCCGGTGTGTGAAGGATTAAAGTTAGGAAGAGCACAACTTATCCTTGAGTGGCTTTCATCCGATTCCAGGATACGTTCTTCCCGTGATTTGAAATCCAATTTTCGCAACAAATTGTTTCTGTTATCTTGCCGCAATGAAAAAACTATTGCTTCTTCCTTTAATTTTTGTGTTAGTCGCTGCATCAGCGCAACGGGTCATCACCCCATCAGATGTATATAAACTTAAATCCATCAGCGACCCGCAGGTTTCGCCCGATGGCAAATGGGTGGCGTATGTGTTATCTGCTCCCGATTCGGTAAAAGATAAATCGGATAGCGACATCTGGATGATCAGCTGGGATGGAAAAGAATCTGTAAAACTTACTGCCAGCAAAGAGGGTGAAAGCAAGCCCCGTTGGACTCCCGATGGAAAATACCTCACCTTTCTTTCATCGCGCTATGAAACCAAGAAATCACAAATCTGGCGCATGGACCGCAGAGGAGGCGAAGCAGAAAAATTAACCGATCTGAAATACAGCATCAGCGATTATGTATGGAGCCCTGATTCCAAAAAGATTGCGTTAGTTATTAAAGATCAGGAGTCGAAAGAGGAAGAAGAAAAAAAAGATAAGAAAGCCAAACCCATCATGATCGATCGCTATCATTTCAAACAAGATGGTGATGGTTATCTCGAGCGCAAACGCAATCATCTTTATGTGTTTGATCTTGAAACTAAAAAGTTAGATACACTAACCACCGGAGATTTTGATGAAGCCAATCCTATCTGGTCGCCCGATAGCAAGAAGATTGCTTTTGTAAGTAACCGCACAACGGATCCTGATCGCAATGGCAACAGTGATCTTTGGGTGATGGAAGCAAAGAAAGGATCACATTTAAAACAATTGACTACGTGGTCTGATGCGGACAACAGCCCTGCGTGGAGCCCGGATGGAAAATGGATTGCCTACCTGAAATCTCAAACACCTGAGTATGATATTTATGATCAGGGACAAATAGCCATCATACCTGCCGAAGGCGGAACACCAAAAATTCTCAACGCCACATTAGATCGCGATGTATCTGCTCCACGTTGGTCGGCCGACAGCAAGTCGGTGATGGTGACGGTGGAGGATGATCGTAGAAGTCATGTTACTTCATTTGATCTCGATGGAAAAATGAAAGCCATCACCAGTGGCGACCGCGTATTCAATTCACTGCAACACGGAGTTGGAGATACCTGGGTAACCTTATTGAGCGACCCGATGACACCTAACGAAATCTATGTGATTGAAAACGGAACCGCACGCAGGCTCACGCATATTCATGATGAGTTTTTAAAATTGCTGAAGTTAGCCAGCGTTGAAGCCTTTGATTCGAAAAGCAAAGACGGCACACGTGTTGGCAACTTCCTCTTCTGGCCGGCAGGTAAACCGAAAGATCAAAAGCTTCCGCTGATCTTATGGATTCATGGCGGCCCAACATCGCAGGATGATTTTAGTTTTGATTTGATCCCACAGCTTTTAGCTGCACAAGGTTATGCCGTGGCTACCGTAAATTATCGCGGCAGCAACGGACGAGGCATGGCGTTCAGCAAAGCCATCTCAGGCGATTGGGGAAATAAAGAAGTGATAGATATTCTGGGCGCTACCGATCATCTGATCAAAACCGGCAAAGCTGATCCTAATAAATTAGGCATTGGCGGATGGAGTTACGGTGGCATTCTTACGGATTATGTTACCGCTACTGATCCACGCTTCCGGGCAGCCGCGAGTGGTGCAGGCAGCGCCATGCAGTTGTCGATGTATGGAACCGATCAATACACGATTCAATATGAAACCGAGTTGGGTGTGCCTTGGAAGAATATGGACAAGTGGATGAAAGTATCCTATCCGTTTATGAATGTGGAGAAAATAAAAGCGCCCACACTCTATATGGTAGGCGAAGAAGACTTTAATGTACCTGCTGCCGGCAGTGAACAAATGTACCAGGCATTGAAAACGTTGGGAGTGCCCACACAATTTGTTGTTTACCCCGAACAGAATCATGGCCTTGTCGTTCCGAGTTATCAGAAAGATCGCTATACACGTTACATCGATTGGTTCAACAAGTATATGCATTCGGATAAACTGAATGAGAAGTTGCCTCCGAAGAACTAAGATGATGCCGAATATTTTTTGTTGTCAGTAATGAAATCTGTACCGTCATTTCAGTTTAATAATGGCTAAGCGACTAAGACTTTCAGAACTCATAGGAGAAATAGATGATGTCATTCAAGATCGATTTGCGGGCCAAACGTTTTGGATCACGGCAGAAATCACCGATGTAAAAAAGCAAGCCGACAAACGCTGGTGTTTTTTAAAGTTCATTGAAAAAGAGGGCAACCTCATCACTGCAGAAATCAAAGGCGTGTTTTGGTCAAACGCGTATGACAATGTGGTGCGCTTTGAAAAACTTTCAGGTCAACTATTTGCCAACGGCCTTGAGATCACCTGCAACGTACGAGTGCGTTTTCATAAACGCTTCGGCATTGATCTGGAAGTGTTAGAGATCGATCACACCTATGCCCTCGGCAAACTGGAACAGGAAAAGCAACAAACGCTGGATCGGTTAGTCAATGAAAACGCAAAACACATTCGCCTTATTGATGGACAATATTTTACCAGCAACAAGTCATTGGAATTGCCCATCGTGATGCAACGCATTGCATTAGTGACCGCACCGGAGTCAGACGGGCAGCGCGATTTTAAACAGGAGATCACGAACAACACTTATGGATATACCTTTTCAGTAACGGAGTTTTTAACGCAGATACAAGGCGACAACTCCAGCAACCTCATTATTCAAAAACTAAAACAGATTGAAGCCGAGAAAGAACGTTTTGATGTTGTAGCCATTGTGCGTGGTGGTGGCTCACAAACTGATTTCAAGCCGTTTGATGATTACGAATTATCAAAGTATGTGGCCACTTTTCCACTGCCAATTTTCACAGGCATTGGTCACGATAGAAACACGAGCATCGTTGATCTGATGGCCCGTCAGCATAAGACACCCACCAAAGTGGCGAGCAGCATCGTAGAACACAACTTCAACTTTGAAAGTAAAATCATCGAATTGAAAGATCGCCTTTTTGAGACAACTGAACGCATGATCGACAAAGCCAAGGACAATCTGCTTCAAATGAAAAGGACGGTGAAAGCGTATAGCCCGTTAACGATTTTAAACAAAGGCTACGCCATTATCACCAGCAATGATCAGATTATTATTGATCCCAACAACATCAAGCCGAATTCGGAAATAAAAACCATTTTGAAAAACGAAGTCATTCACAGCACCGTCACCAAAAAATCAAAAAATGAACTTGACCTATAACCAGGCCTACAACGAGCTTTCAAAACTTGTCGACCAGATCGAAGACGATAAAATTCAACTCGACACCCTTGCCGACAAAGTGAAGCAAGCCAAGGAATTAATCGACTATTGCGAAACGAAATTACGATCTATTGATAAAGATGTGGAGGCAGCGTTATCGGATAAGAAACCGAAGAAGAAGGCCAAATAGCTTACTCACTTATCCCTGGTCTGTGTCCTCACAGACCAGCATCCTTACAAACCAGCGGGAAAAACTTACAGCAGCATCATCGGGTCATCCACCACCCGGAAGTTCTCATCAAAGGCATTGATCTTTTTCATATCACCATCCGAGATTTGAAAATCAAACACTTCAAAATTTTCTCTCAATCGTGCAGGGTTGGAAGATTTTGGAATTGTAGATACTCCTAGTTGCAATGCCCAACGCAGAATAATCTGTGCGGGGGACTTACCATACTTTTCCGCCATAGCGATGAGTTTAGGGTCATCGAATCGCTGTCCGCGCACCAGCGGTGTATATGCCTGGAGTTGAATGTTCTTTCTTTTGCATTCATTCAACAGATCTTCCAGAAATAAATACGGACTAAACTCTACCTGGTTAACAGCCGGAGTTACTGAACTATAGGTATCAAGTTCATTCAAAAAAGGAATCAGGTAGTTGGCAACTCCAATGGCACGAACGCGTTTGTCGGCATACAATTTTTCCAAAGCCTTCCAGGTGTCTTTGCGTGTTTTTTTGATGGGCCAATGAACGAGGTATAAATCGATATAGTCACAATTTAACTTCCGGCTGCTCTCATCAAACGCACGCAGCGTATTGTCATAACCCTGATCGCCATCGGCTACTTTGGTGGTGAGAAAAATTTCTTTGCGAGGCACGCGACTGGCACGAATCGAATTGCCAATCTCCGCTTCGTTTTTATACATCGCTGCGGTATCGATGAGTCGGTAACCAATTTCAAGTGCCTTGGTAACAGCGCCTTCCGCTTCGCGATTGTACATGTCATAAACCCCTAAGCCTAATAGTGGCATAGTGATGCCGTTGTTGAGTGTTGTATAGAGTTGAGTCATTTGATTATTTGTATTGTGATTATCGTTTGGTGTAGTCACGCTTCGAGTTGCTCAGCGCGACAGTACTTCGGATCGCTAGCGTATCAGTCTGAGGTACTCGAAGTCTGACTAACCTAATCTTCTTATTAAGACTCCAACAATTTCAATTAAATGGTATTCAATCATTTTTAATTTTGAGTGTGTCACCCTTCGAGTGCCTCAGGGTGACAGGCTTCGTTTTTTAGTCTGATTTTCACATGTCAGTCTGAGGCACTCGAAGACTGACGATTACTGCTCCTCATACCGGCAAGCCTTTTCACTTCATCCCAATCATCATTAAAGAGCGCTTCTTTCTTTTTCCTCCTCCAACCTTTCAACTGTTTTTCCCATTCAATTGCTTTTTCAATATTGGTAAACCTTAGCCAGTATTTCAAAACAACAGGCCTTCTTTTATACGTATAACTCTTAGGATCAATGCCCTCATTGTGTTCATCGATTCGCCTGTCCAGATTATTAGTTACGCCAGTGTAATAAAATCCATCAGCACACTCAACGATATAAACGAAGTAGTTGTGATCGCGAGCCATAATTGCATTTATACTATGTTTTGTTTGATCCGACTAAGTCACGCTTCGAGTGCCTCAGCGCGACAGTACCGTGATTCCAATCGAAAGCCTTGTCAGTCTGAGGCCCTCGAAGACTGACTCACCACTTCTCCAAGCCCAACAATTTCTTCCCAAGCGGTGTGAGTTCGGCACGTTGATATTTGGTTTGTTCCCATTTACGCGGATCACCGGGAAAAGCATAACCTTCGGGGGCAATGCGATCGTGCCATGAGTTAATACGCCATTGGCGCAGCGTTTCATTGTCTTCTTCTGCAGGCATCATCGAAATGTATTGAGCAATGCGCACCTTGTCTTTGGAATTATTTGGGCGTATGCCGTGTGGCTCTGTGCTGTTGAAGATCAGCAGATCTCCGGCTTCCATTTTTACTTTTACTTTTTCAAAGCCGGTTACGTCTGGTTTAAAGTAATCGCGATCAGCAGGCTGCGTTAACTTCCACGTGTCATAAGTCCTGTATAATTCGGGAATGCATTGAAACCCTCCCATATTCTCATCAGTTTGATCGGCTATCGCCAACACGCCTTGCACGTTCTGTGGTTTCGTTTCCGGATCATAATCCCAATGGATAAACCCTTTGTATTCAAAACCCGGGCGAATGGGCATGTTTAAATTGGCGCGGTCAATCGTGCACCACAATTTCTCTGTTCCCCAGATATCCACAAATGCATCATATACTTTTTGAACAGAACGATTATCCCATAGGTATTGATGATTATAAATTTCCACCATGCCGGTGTTGGTAAGTTCTTTCATCTGCATTTCGGCACGCGGTGGTGCATACCAGGTAGATGGATCGTTCGGATCCTTTTCTTCAAACTCCCACAGCAGTTTAGCAAGGCGTTCACAGTTTTCTTTGGGTACTGCATTCTTGATTACGATGTAGCCATTGTGAATCCAGAATTTCCAATCCTCTTCAGAGAGCACACGTAGAGGCTTTCCATTAGAGCGATCATTTAATTTCTGCGTGCTCGATTTGGCAACAGAAGGGTTGCCTGGAATTTCCTTATGCACGGGGGCCATGGTGGGCGTCATCGTGGCCATAGTAGCGGGGGCATTTTTTTCCATGAGGTATATATTTTTTGTTAAGTCAAATGTATTTCAGCTTTCAGGTGGAAACTTCTGCTGGAGTTGCCAGTTTTTGTTCTCTATTGATCTTTTGTCGAAGATAATGATATTTTGGGTACATTCATGGTCAAAAAAATCGAAGAATGTCCATGAA
>LNFM01007699.1_pt1 | contig 16697 bp, 11 predicted proteins | sample 596031 | NCBI WGS metagenome assembly LNFM01 (sample SAMN04254537, study PRJNA301005) | activated carbon metagenome | isolation source: dual media filters at the Ann Arbor, Michigan drinking water treatment plant | place: USA: Ann Arbor
GCTGCTGACGTCGACGTACTCGAGCCGGAGTTCGTTGAGGAAGTGCTTGCCGATGGTGCCAATCGCCGAGAGGCGCGCGATGTTGCCGGCGGTGTCGTCGGCGAACGCGCGCTCGGGCAGCTCGAACTCGCCCACGCCGAGATTGTCGCCGGTCGAATCCCAGCGCTGGTACTCGCCGCGCAGCGTCTGCGTGGCGTTGAGCGCGTGCTCGACCCGTACCTCGCCGTCGACGCGCTGCCGCTCGGTGTTCACCAGCCCGGGAAACGTCGTCGGCGCGCCGGTCGCGATGATCGCCTGTGCGTCGAACGAGTCGCGCAGGGACAGGCGCCCCGAGATCGACGAGCGGCCCGTCACGATGGGCCCGCTGAAGCTCCAGCTCAGACGACGGGTCTGGCCGTCGGGCTGCGTCGGCGAGAAGGCCGGACGCGCGTCGATGGACTGATCGCGCAGCCCTGCGGACACCTCGTGCCGCCAGGCGGTGCCACCCGGGCGCGTGATGATCTCGACGCGGACCTGCCCCGCGCCCATGCTGTCGGTGCTGAACGGGTCGCGGCGGATGCGGACGACCTGAATCTGTTCCTTGGGTGGCAGCGTGCCGCCCTCGAAGCCGTTGATGCGAATCTCGGCGCCAACACCGGCCAGCGCCTCGATCGCGAAGGCCAGTTCTTCCGGGTCGTCTGGCAGCTGGTCGATCTCCTTCGGGCTGAGCGTCTCGACCTGACCGTCGGAGGTCGGCGGCACGAAGGTCTCGGGCTGCGCCCGCACGGCCACCTGTTCGGCGTAGCCTCCGAGGCTCAGCGTGGCGACGGCCTCGGCCGTCTCGCCGGGCCGCACGAGCGCTTCGACCGTGGCGGGCTCGAAGCCTGGCAGTTCGACGACCAACCGGTAGTCGCCAGGCGTGATGTCGATGGTGGCCTCACCCGAGGCATCGGTCACCAGCACGCGCGGGTTGCCGCTGCTGGCATCGGCACCGGGGCTCGAGAACACGACGGTGGCCCCGGGCAGGCGACCTCCCTGCGCATCTCGCGCGATGACGATCAGATGACCGGGCGCTTCACGCGACTCCCCCGGTTCGGACGAGGGCGGGCCCGTCTGCGCGAAGGCGGCGCTGCCGGTCGTCGCCAGCAGGCCGACGCACACGGCAGCCAGGACCACACGACGGACCGTTCGCTGGGCGACGCAAGAGGGTGACGACGGGCGCATGTCCTCCAGCATACCGAGAGGCACCGGCGCAGACACCCTCCGAAGCGTGAATGAAACGATTAGACCGTCGGCCTCGCGGCCTCCGGTGCAGGCGTCGCGTGGTCAGGCGGCTTCACGAGATGGACGGTCTGCGTCGGGAACGCGAAGCTCGAACCGGCCTCCTCGACGACGCGCATGAACTCGAGCAGCACCTCTTCGCGGCAGACCTGGAATTCGCCCCACGTTGGGACCTGAAACCACGCCATGACCTCGATGTCGAGCGAACTCTGGCTGAACTCCATGAACCTCACGGTGATGCTGTCGGGCCAGATCTTGGGATGCGAGGCGAGGACGTCGGTGAGGCCCGCCAGGACGGCCTTCATCTGCTCGCGGGTCGTGTCGTAGGTGAGCCCCACGGTCGTGGCCAGGCGCATCCGATCGCGCAACTGGAACGACTCGAGGGCCAGAAGAACGCCGGCGACAGCCCACCCCGCAGCATGGCGCCTACCCACTGGTAGGCCAGGTCTCGTGAGCTGCATCTGCGTGCAGCCGAAGGCGAACACCAGCCGCGAAGGTCAGCGTGATCGGCGGCTCAGGACAGACTCGCCACCAGGGGCATCGCCAGGAACTGCCACCACAGGAGACTGAACGGGCCATCGCTGGCCAGGTCGTGCACCGGGGCGGACGTGGGCTGCGCCTGTGCCGGTGCGGTCGCCGGCGCCGACGGCATCGGTGTCGCCCCCATCTGGGCGACGGCGGAGACGGTCGAGCCCAGCAGCAGGGCGAGGACGAGCGAGGCGACCAGGGGTCCGGGCCGGGAGCGGGACATACCCCATTGCACACCAGCCGGCGGCGGCACACAAACGCGGCGCTTACAGATTGCCGCGCTTCAGTTCCTCCGCCAGGTAGTCGGTGGCGCGCCACGCGAGCGAGAGAATCGTGATGGTCGGATTCTTCTCGGACGCGGTGGTGAACGCCGATCCGTCCACCACGAAGACGTTCTTCACCTCGTGCATCTGGTTGAAGGCATTGAGCGCCGACCGCTTCGGGTCGTCACCCATGCGGCAGGTGCCGTGCTCGTGGATGGCCGAGCCGTTGTGATCGGTGGCCCCGCGCGTGTAGTCCACCAGCTCGATGCCGGCCGACTTCGCCAGCGCCTCGACGGTGTCGCACATGTGCTGCACCATCGTCCGCTCGTTGTCGCGGATGCGGTAGTCGATGCGCGCGAGGGGCACGCCGTACCGGTCGGTCTTCGAGGCGTCCACCGTGATGCGGTTGTCGCGATAGCCCAGCACCTCGCCGTAGGGATGCATCTCCACCCACGCCGGATACTTCTGGCGGACGCCGGCCTTGAGGCCCGCACCGAAGCCGGGCACGTGCCTGGCGACGTGGGCCGCCCCCTCGGCGCTGCAGCCGGTGTTCCACAGTTGCATGCCGAAGCCGCGCAGGTAGTCACGGCGATGGCCCTGCCGATGGTTGAAGCGTGGCATGTAGGCGTGCTCGCCGCCGATGCCGCGATCGTCGCGGGTCGCCGACCCATACAGCGCCGGCATGAGGCCACGCGCATGGAAGCGGACCTGCTCGCACAGGTAGCGCCCGATCACGTCGCTGCCGTTGCCGATGCCATTGGGATGCGCGGCAGACGTCGAGTTGAGCAGGATGCGGGTCGTGTCGACGCAACTCGCGCCCATCACGACCACCTTGCCGAGCACCTCGCGCTCGGCGCCGGTCTTCCGGTCGAAGTACTGCACGCCACGGGCGAGCCCCGTGTCATCGACGAGAATGCGCGCAACGACCGCGTTGGAACGGATCTCGAGCCGGCCGGTCTTCAGGGCGTCCGGCAGAAGATGATCGGCCGAACAGAAGAACGACGCCGTGTCACAGCCGCGGCCGCACTGCCCGCAGTGGTGGCAGGCCGGGAAACCGTTGTGCGCCACGGTCTTCACGGCACGACGCACCCGCACGAAGGGCATCTGCAGGCGCTCACCGGCGCGCGCCAGCGCCACCTCTCCGCAGCGCATCGCCGGCGGCGGCAGGAAGTAGCGACTGCCGGGCAGCGAGTCCGAGTCGTCGTCACCCCCACAGACGCCGATCAGCTGATCGACCTTGTCGTAGTACGGCGCCACGTCGCGGTAGTGGATCGGCCACGGGATGTCCCAGCCGTCGATCTCGCCGGCCCGGAAGTCCATCTCGCTGTACCGCAGGCTGACGCGGCCCCAGATGTTGGTCTTGCCGCCATGACCCCAGACGCGAATGAGCTCGAAGTCCTGTCCCTCTGGCGTGAGGTAGGGCTGCTCCTTGACGTCGAGCTGGAAGGGCGGTGGCTGCTCGCCACGGGCCCGACGCTCGCGTGCTTCCCAGGGCGACACGTGCGTCCAGAACGTCGCCCGATCGAACTTCTCGCCGGCGTCGAGCAGCAGGACGTCGACGCCCTGCCGCGTCAGGTTCCACGCCGCCATGCCGCCAGAGGCACCGGAGCCGACGACGATGACGGGGTGGACCTTCGCACGCGGTTGCAGAAACATGAGGAGAGCTCAGGAGAATGCCGACATGCCGCGATGCCGGAATGCGGGGATGTCGAAGGACAAAGAACAAGGGTCGAAGGCCGAAGGCCCAGGACCCAAGGCCGTCTGCGAAGCCGCTAGAGATTCCCCCGCTTGAGTTCCTCGACGAGATAGTCCGTCGCCCGCCAGGCGAGCGAGAGGATGGTGATGGTCGGATTCTTCTCCGAGGCGGCGGTGAACGACGAGCCGTCCACCACGAAGACGTTCTTCACCTCGTGCATCTGGTTGAAGCGGTTCAGCGCCGATCGCTTCGGATCCTCGCCCATCCGGCAGGTGCCGTGTTCGTGGATGGCCGAGCCGTTGCGGTCGGCCTCGAGGCGGCGGTAGTCGAGCAGTTCGATGCCTGAGGCCTGGGCGATCTCCTCGATCGTGTCGGCCATGTGTTCGAGCATCTTCCGTTCGTTGTCGCGCGTCCGGTAGTCGATGTGCAGCAGCGGCACGCCGTAGCGGTCGGTCTTCGTCCGGTCCACCGTGATGCGGTTGTCGGCGTACGTCAGCACCTCACCGAACGGGTGCAGCTCGACGTAGGCCGGGAACCGCTTGCGGACGTCGGTCTTGAAGGCGCTGCCGAAGCCCCTGATGTGTCCCGCATAGTGGCCCGCGCCCCGGTCGCTCGTGCCGGTGTTCCAGAACTGCATGCCGAAGCCGCGCAGGTAGTCGCGCGTGCGGTCGGGTCGGTGGTTGAAGCGGGGCATGTAGACGTGCGCGCCGCTGATGCCCTTGTCGTCGGTCGTCTCCTTGCCATACAGCGAGGGCATGAAGCCACGCGCGTTGAGCCGGATCTGTTCGCACAGGTAGCGGCCGATGACGTCGCTGCCGTTGCCGATGCCGTTGGGGTGCCGCGGCGACGACGAGTTGAGCAGGATGCGCGTGGTGTCGACGCAGCTGGCGCCCATGACGACGACCTTGCCGAGCACCTCGCGCTCGGCCCCGGTCTTGCGGTCGAAGTACTGCACGCCTCTCGCCAGGCCTTCGTCATCGACGAGCACGCGCGCGACGACGGCGTTGGAGCGGATCTCGAGCCGGCCGGTCTTCAGGGCATCGGGCAGCAGGTGATCGGCCGAGCAGAAGAACGAGGCCGTGTCGCACCCGCGCCCGCACTGCCCGCAGTAGTGGCAGGCCGGGAAGCCACGCACCGGGCGGGTCATGTTGGCGCGGCGGCCGCGCACGAACGGGATGCCGATCTTCGCGCTGGCCCGCCACATCGCCACCTCGGCGCAGCGCATCTGGGGCGGCGGCAGGAAGTACTTGCTCCCCGGCAGGACCTCCGAGTCATCGTCGCCGCCATACACACCGATCAACTGATCGACCTGGTCGTAGTACGGCGCGAGATCGCTGTAGTGAATCGGCCAGGGGATGTCCCAGCCATCGCGCTCGCCGGCGCGGAAGTCCATCTCGCTGTAGCGCAGGCTGACGCGGCCCCAGATGTTGGTCTTGCCGCCATGGCCCCAGACGCGATTGAGCTGGAAGGGCCGCGCGGCCGGCGTCAGGTACGGCTGTTCCTTCGTATCGAGGAAGAACTCGGGCGGCCGCTCTCCTCGCGCTCGCCGCTCACGCTCCTGCCAGGGGGTGACGTGCGTCCAGAACGTCGCCCGGTCGAACTTCTCGCCGGCGTCCAGCAGCACGACGTCCACGCCCTGACGCGTCAGGTTCCACGCCGCCATGCCGCCCGAGGCTCCGGAGCCGACAACGATGACGGGATACACGGGCTGAGCGGGACGGATCTGCATACAGAAATGCCGGGAATGCCGCGATGCCGGAATGCCGGGAGTTCGCCATCATACGACGCGGCACGCTGGAGACGGCAGCCCAGCGGTCGTACACTCGCCGTCATGTCGATCACCGTCGTCATCCTTTCCACGGTGCTGGCCGCGAGTCCGGCACCTCAGGCACCGGCCGGGCCGCCCGTTGCGTCACGCGAATCGTCGTGCTCGGGTGGTGCCATGCTGGGCGTCGACGCCGGCCCGATCACGCCGGTGGTCCGGGCGCGGCTGACCCTCCCGACGGACGTGACGGGTGCGGTCGTGACGCACGTGCTGTCGGGCGGCCCGGCTGCGGACGCAGGCCTTCGGGTGGACGATGTGATCGTGGCCGTGGACGGGGCGCCGGTGTCGACCGACTGCGCGATCGTCGACATGGCCTGGGGACGCGACTGCGAGGACGCGCTCGTCGTGGTGTGGCGAGCGGGCCAGTCGCGCACGGTCGTGCTCAGGCCGGTGAACCCGCTGCCGCTGCTGGCCGAACGCTGCGACGCCGGCGATGCGGAGGCGTGCTTCCGCCAGGCCTGGCAGTTGCGTAGCGCGCGCGCCACCGAGGCCGATCGTGCGACGTCGCTGGCCCTCTACGAGCGCAGTTGCCGTGGGGGATCGGCGCAGGGATGCGCGTACTACGGCCTGGCGCTCGGCGACACGCCGGGTCGCGCCGACCAGCAGCGGGCGGCGTTCGAGCGCGCCTGCGCCCTGCACGACGGACCGGGCTGCTCCCATCTGGCCTATCTGTATGCCGGTGGTGATGGGGTGGCGCGCGACCACGCGAAGGCCACGTCCCTGTATGAGCAGTCGTGCAGGCTCGGTGACCCGGTGGGCTGTTACAACGTCGGCCTCAACTACGAGAGCGGCCGTGGCGTCGCCAGGGACCTCGCCCGCGCGGTCGCCGCCTACGATGCCGGCTGCCAGGGCGGCAGTCCGATGGCGTGCACGAACCTCGGCGGGCTCCTGCAGGACGGCGCGGTCGGCGCACCCGATCCGGCCCGAGCCGTGGCCTCGTGGGCGCTCGGGTGCGCGGGGTCGGCATGCCAGGGCGCCAACCTCCTGGGCTGCGTGAACCTGGCGCGCGCGCACCGGGATGGCATCGGCGGGCCAGCCGACCCGGCCCGTGCTGTCGAGCTGTTCACGGCTGTCTGCGAGAACGGCCTCGACAATGCGGTGCCGGCAGCCTCCCAGCAGGTCAAGGCGTGCGCGCTCCTCGGCGGCATGCACCTGGCGGGCACGGCTCCGTCGTCGAGTGCGGCGCGGGGGCGCGCCCTGTCGGAGCAGGCCTGCGACGGTGGCGACGACTTCGGCTGCTTCAACGCGGCCACGGCGCACGCAGCGGGCCTCGGCGGGCCCGTGGACGAGGGCCGGGCCGCCGTGTACTTCGACAACGGATGCACCGCAGGCGACGGGGAGAGTTGCTACGAACTCTCCGTCCGGTTGAACGACGGCCGCGGCGTGCCACGCGATGCCGCGCGGGCGCGCACCCTGCGGGCCCAGGCCTGCGCCGCTGGCTTCAGCAAGGCGTGCGGCTAGACTTTCGGACACTCATGCGTGCGCGCCGAACCCTCGCCCGCCTCCTCACGCTCTGGCTCTGCCTCGGCGTGATCGAATCGACCGGCACTGCCAACGCGCAGGACTCGACGCGCGCAACGCCACCGGCCGCGCCGCGCCTCAACATCGTGGTGTTCGTCGCCGACGACCACGGGCAGGACACGGGCGCGTACGGCAACACCGCCGTGAAGACCCCGCATCTCGACACCCTCGCGGCCGAGGGCGTGCGCTTCCCGCATGCGTACGCGACGACGGCGAGTTGCAGCGCGAGCCGATCGGTGCTGCTGACCGGGCTGCACAACCACCGCACGGCGCAGTACGGGCACGAGCACGACTACAGCCATTTCCAGAGCTACGCGACCCTGCGCCCGTTGCCCGTGCTGTTGCAGGACGCGGGCTACCGCACGGCACGCATCGGCAAGTTCCACGTCGCGCCGGCCGACACGTACCGGTTCGAGCAGGTGCTCGGCGCCGACGGACGCAACACCGTGGACATGGCCGAGCGCACGCGCACCTTCGTGAGCGCGCGCGACGCGCGGCCGTTCTTCCTGTACATCGCGACGTCCGATCCGCATCGCGGCGGCGGCACCACGGACGGCACGCGGACCGGCCCCGACCGCTTCGGCAATCGCCCGGACGGTTACCCGGGCGTGCAGACCGTGACGTTCGACCCGGCCGAGGTCATCGTGCCGGTTTGGCTGCCCGACACGCCGGCCACCCGCGCCGAGCTCGCGCAGTACTACCAGTCGATCGCGCGGCTCGACCAGGGCGTGGGGCGCATGGTGCAGGTGCTCAAGGACGCGGGCGTGTACGAGCAGACGCTCTTCGTCTACCTGTCCGACCACGGCGCGGCGTTTCCGGGCGCCAAGACGACGGTGTACGAGCCCGGGCTGCGATCACCGTTGATTGTCAGGCACCCTCGGGCACAGCGGCGCGGCGTGACCTCCGACGCGATGGTGAGTTGGGTGGACATCACGCCGACGATCCTCGAGGCCGCCGGCGCGGCCTCGCCGACGTACAGGCAGCACATCGCCAGCGGTGAGGTGCGGGCCGCCGCCACGCTGCCCGAGACGCACGGGCTGCACGGGGAATCGTTCCTGGCGGCCATGCGGGGCGAGGCGCTGGCCGGGTGGGACGAGGTGTACGCGTCGCACACCTTCCACGAGATCCAGATGTACTACCCGATGCGCGTGGTGCGCGACCGGCGCTACAAGCTGATCTGGAACATCGCCTGGCAGCTGCCCTTCCCCTTCTCCACCGACCTGTGGTCGTCGGCCACGTGGCAGTCCGCGTGGAAGGGCGGCACGGACGCGGCATACGGGCGACGCACGGTCGGCCGCTACGTGCAGCGGGACGAGTTCGAACTGTACGACCTCGAGCAGGATCCCCACGAGTCGCGCAACCTCGCGCGCGACCCGTCGCACGCGGCGACGCTGGCCACCTACAAGGCGAGACTGAGGGCCTTCCAGGCGCGCACGTCGGACCCGTGGGTGCTGAAGTGGACGTATCAGTAACAATTCAGAATTCAGAGTTCAGAATGAAGCGCGGGGCGGGCAACGCCACGCTCTCGCAGCACGACAGGCGGGCACTGCCATGCTCGGCACAGCGCGCGGGGCGGGCAACGCCACGCTGCCGCAGCACGACAGGCGGGCAACGCCACGCTCCGTACAGCGCGCGGGCCGGGCTTCCGAGTTCTGAGCTGCTCCCGAAGATGGCGATGCCCCGCCCCGCGCTCAATTCCTGAATTTTGAATTCTGAATAGTTCCTACCTCTCCCAATACAGCTTCGCGCGGTCCTGGGCGACCGGAGCAAGCTGGTTCAGCGTGGCCGCGTCGTACAGGCGGCCGTTGACCATCACCATCCGCACGCTCTGGCTCTGCCTGATGTCGACGAGCGGGTTGCCGTCGAGCACGACGAGATCCGCGAGCTTGCCGGTCTCGAGTGACCCGAGGTCCTTGTCGAGGCCGAGGTACTGGGCGCCGGCAATCGTCGCGGCCTGCAGCGCCTCGTGGTTGGTCATGCCGCCCTGCTGCAGCATCCAGAGCTCCCAGTGCGCGCCGAGGCCCTGCAACTGGCCGTGCGCGCCGAGCTGGACCTTGCCGCCGGCGTCGAGCACGGCCTTGGCGCCCTTCGACACGAGCACGTGCGCGTAGTCGTCCTCCGACGACATGCCGCGCCGACGCGCCCGCGGCAGCACCACCTCGCGCGGCACGAAGGTCAGCAGCCGCTCGTTCCGGAACACATCGTCCTTCTGGTACCAGTAGTTCTCGCCGCTCTGCGAGCCGTACGAGACGATCAGCGTCGGCGTGTAGCCGAGGCCGCTCTTCGCGAAGAGGGTCGTGACGTCCTTGTACAGGTTCGGCACCGGCAGGTTGTGCTCGATGCCCGTGTGACCGTCGAGCATCATCGTCTCGTTGTAATAGAGCAGCGAGCCGCCCTCGGGCACGACGAGCATCTCCTGCTCGCGCGCGGCCTTGATGATCATCTGCCGCGCGTCGCGTCGCTGCTGGTTGTAGCTCTTGACCGAGAAGGCCCCGACGGCCTTCATGCGGCGCATGTGCGATCGCGCGTCCTCGAGCGAGGCCACCACCGACTTGAACGGCGTCTCCGCGCCGTAGAGGATCGTGCCGGTCGAGAACACGCGCGGTCCGACGATCGCGCCCGTACGCACCATCTCGGCCATCGTGAACACCGTCTCGCTGTCGTTGGACGGGTCGTGCGAGGTGGTGACGCCGAAGGCGAGGTTGGCCATCAGCGGCCAGTTGGCCCTGGGGATCAGGCCGTCGCCGGGCCCGCCGAGGTGCGCGTGGGCGTCGATGATGCCGGGCATGATGGTCTTGCCGCTGGCGTCGATGCGCTTGGCTCCCGCGGGGATTGCTACTTTCCCCGCCGCGCCAACGGCGACGATGCGGTTGCCGCGGACGACGACGGTGCCGCGCTCGATCACCTCGGTGCGGTTCGTGCCGGCCATGGTGATCACGCGGGCGTTGGTGAAGGCGACCTCGCCCGTCGGCAGGTCCGCCGTGGCGGTGAACGCGATGTTGACGCCAGACGTCTCAGGAGGCGCGGGCGTCGCCTCGCCGCCCTCGATGAAGGCGTACGTCTTCGTCAGCTCGCGCGTGAAGAGCTCGGGCCCGAGCGTCCAGTGCACGCGTCGGCTGTCGGCCGACCAGTGCAGCGAGAAGCCGTGGTCGCGCGACACCTGCGCGATCGGGTACGCCGAGCCGCCGGCCGAGATCGTCGCCGGACGCCCTGTCGCGGGGAACGGCATCACCCAGGTCTTGAAGCGCTCGGTGAAGGCGACCCACCTGTTGTCGGGCGACGGGACGATCTGGATCGCGTTCTCCGACTGCACGTGGACGATCTCATCGCCGCCCTCGAGCGTCACGCTGCGCAGCACCGAGTGCTCGCCACGGCGATCCCGCAGGAAGATGCGCGTGCCGTCGCGGTTGAACAGCGGCTCCTGGCCGCCGTCGGTCACCTTGCGGGGCGTGCCGCCCGCCGTGGGCACCACGAACACGCCAGGATCGACGGCGTACGCCAGCTCGCGGTCGAGATCGCCACCGGTCGCGCGGTAGACGATCGAGGCGCCGTCCGGCGAGAACGACGGCGCCGCATAGTGCCCGGGCGTCGCGACGACATCACGCGCCCCCTGGCCGTCGACGCCGATCACCCGCACGCGCCCCTTCGCCTGGTCGTCCCACGTCACGTACGCGATGGAACGCCCGTCCGGGGAGAACGAGGGCCACGCTTCGTGCGCGGCGCCCTGCGTCAGGCGGCGCGGTTCGCCGTCAGGCAGACCGCGCAGGTAGAGGTGCCCGAGCGCGCTGTAGACGACGCTGCGACCGTCGGGCGACACCTTCACGTGGCGCAGCATGCGCACGGCGAATCGATCGGGGTGCACCTCGCGCTGGAAGCGCAGCGCCTCGTTGAGCGTCTGCTCGACCCTGGCGCGGAACGGGATCGGAGTGCCGGTCTTCTTCGCGAGATCGACGCGCCAGATCTTCCCCTTGCCCCAGATGACGAACCCGGAGCCGTCGGGCAGCCACGCGTACTGCGCGTACACACCGTGGACGGCCCACGCCTCCTGCAGGTCCTTGTCGAGGCCGTCGAAGACGCTTGTCTCGAGCCCCGTGGCGAGGTCGCGCACGAACAGGCGGCTCCCCGTGTCGACGCGGCGGATGAAGGCGAGCGACGTGCCGTCTGGTGAGACGCGCGGCGTGATCGCGCCGCCGGCGCCGCCGGTGACCACTCGCTCGCGCCCGGTCTTCAGGTCGCGGCGCAGGATCGAATAGATGTTCCCGAACGGGTCCTTGTTGTACTCGAACGTGTCGCCGGGCGTGACGTCCTTGCTGAAGTAGAGCACCTGGCCATCGGGCGAGACGGCGGGCTCGCCCGTGTCCTTCTGCCAGCCGTTCTTCTCGGTGACCTGCAGGCCCTCCCCACCGCTCACGTGGAACTGCCAGATCTCGCCGGAGCCGAGCGATCGCTGCTTCACGAAGTGCTTGCGCGCGTAGATGGACAGGCCGTCAGGCGCCCACGTCGGGCTGTTGACGAACCAGCGGTTCTCCTTCGAGACCTGCGCGGGCCTGCGGCCATCGGCGTCCATCACCCAGATGTTCCAGAGGCCGTTGCGGTCGCTGCTGAAGGCGATGCGCCGGCCATCCGGGCTGAAGCGCGGCTGCATGTCGAACGCCGCGCCACTGCTGATGCGGGTCGCAAGGCCACCGCCGGTGCCCGCGATCGGCATCGTGTAGATGTCGCCGAGCAGGTCGAACACGATCGTGCGCCCGTCTGGACTCACATCGACGTTCATCCACGTGCCCTGATCCGTCTCGAAGTCCAGCGTCGTGGTGGGCCCGAGGGGCGCGGTGACGTCCCACGCCGGCTCCTTCTTCGTCGCGTCCGCGGCAGCGGCGCCAGCGGCGGGCGTGGTGGTGGACGGCGCCGACGGCTGCTGCGCCGAGAGAGCGATGCCGAAGGCAACGAGCGAAGCCGCGGCAATGGTGGTGACGTGTGTGCGCATGCGATTGGTGGTGTCTCGAAGCGGCCGAGACTTCCGCCTCGACCCTGCATTGGGAACTGTGAATGCTGAATCGTTCGATCGCTACGACATCTCGAGCGCCCGCCACATGTACCAGCTGCCGATGCTGCGGTACGGGCGCCACGCCTCGGCGTGGGTGGTGATCAGGTCGGCCGAGGGCCTGGTGCCGTCGCCGTAGGTTCGCGCGAATCCGGTCACGACGCCGAGGTCGCCGAGCGGCAGGACGTCGGGCCGCTGCAGGTGGAACATCAGGAACATCTCGGCCGTCCAGCGGCCGATGCCCTTGACCTGGGTGAGCGTCGCGATGACGTCCTCGTCCGGCATGCGGTGCAGGCCCCGCGTGTCGAGCGACCCGTCGGTGACGTGGCGGCACAGGTCGAGGATGTAGCGGGTCTTCTGGCCGCTGAGACCGGCGGCGCGCAATTGGTCTTCCGGCGTGCACAACCATGTGGCCGCCGGCGGACACTGCGTCGCCTGCATCGTCGCCATCACGCGCGTGAAGATGGTCGTGGCCGCGCCGGTCGACAGCTGCTGGAAGATGATGGCGCGCACGAGCGACGAGAAGCTGTCGCGGCGAGGGCGCGTGCCGAGCGTGCACGGCCCATGTCTCTTCACCAGTCGCGCCAGGGCCGGGTCGCGCCGCGCCAGGGCACGCGTCGCGCTCGCGCAGGACTCCGGGGTCAGGCGGACGGGCAGGGGCATGCCGGGGATCATGTCCCCGAAGAGGCCATCGCGGCAATCGGCGCGCAGCGCGCGTCAGTCGATCTCGGCGAACTGCTCCTCGCCGGGAGGGACGTCGCCGTCGGTGCGCGCCAGCAGCTTGCGGCAGTGGGCGAGTTCCTCGGCCACCCGAAGATCGGACCAGCCCAGTTCCTCCCGCATCGCCGAGGCGATGCGACCGAGCGCCGGCCGACCCCGATGCCGCGTGAAGGCCAGCCGCGACCGTCGCAGCACGAAGTCGGCGACCCGTTCACACGCCTCGTGGCGCACGGCGTGGACGACCTGCGCGAGTACGTCGGGTTCGCTGGGCATCAGCCGCCGGCCCAGCTCGGGGCGCGCCTGTACGAGTTCGAGCACCTCGACGCGGCGGGTGCCGTAGAGGTACGTCAGGTGGGCGCGCTGGTCCTCGTCGAGCAACAGCGGCTCGGGGGCGGCGGCCCGAGCACCCGGGAGCGGCTCGGTCGCCGTGGTGCCGCGCGCGTGGACGTCCAGCAGGCGGCACACCCGCTGCGTGGCTTCCTCGGCGATGGCGCGATAGCCGGTCAGCTTGCCGCCGATGATCGAGACCAGGCCGACCGGATCCTGCTCGGCGATGACCTGGTGCGATCGGGTGACGGCCGACGCATGCCCGTCGCGGCGCACCAGCGCACGAACCCCCGCATTGGTGAAGAGCACGTCCCCGAGTCCGCCGACGAACGGCTCCACCGAGCGCCGGAGATAGTCGACTTCGTCCGGCGTGGCGGCCACGTCGGCCGGGTCGTCCTCGTAGTCGATGTCCGTCGTCCCGACCCACGTGTAGCCGAGCCACGGGATCACGAAGGTCAGGCGGCCATCCACGGCGGACGGCAGGGCCAGCGCATGCTTCGGGGGATTCGGGCAGGCGATGTGAATCCCCCGCGTGGTACGCACACGCGGCCGAGCAGCGCTCTGCAGCACGCCGGCGGCACGGTCGAACCATGGGCCCGCCGCGTTGACCACGACGCGCGCCGACACCTCGACCTCGCGTTGCGCGATCAGGTCCTGCACCCGCACGCCGCGGATGCGGCCGTCGCTGACGACCGCGGCCACCACACGCGCGTGATTGCAGATCGCCGCGCCGGCCTGCGAGGCATCGACGATGTTCTCGATGCAGAGCCGTTCGGGGAGCGCCGCCTGTGCATCGGAGTACGAGGCGGCGCCCTGCAGCCCCTCACGCACCAGCCGCGGCTCGGCCTCATGAGCGGCATCGGGCGACAGCATGCGATGCCCGTCGAGACTGCGGTCGTAACTGAGCCCGTCGTAGAGCCACATGCCCGCGCGCATCTTGAGGCGGGTGAAGGCCGAGGTTCGATAGAACGGCAGCAGGAAGCGCAGCGGCGTGACGAGATGCGGCGCGATCCGCAGCAGAATCTCGCGCTCGCGAAGGTCCAGTCGCACCAGCCCGAAGTCGAGCATCTCCAGGTAGCGGAGACCGCCGTGAATCAGGCGCGTGGACCCGGAGGAGGTGCCGCTGCCGAAGTCGTCCTGTTCGAAGAGGGCGACGCGGAGGCCGCGGCGGGCGGCGTCGCGGGCGACGCCGCATCCGATGACGCCGCCACCCACCACGAGGACATCGAACGCCTGGCGATGAAGGTCTGCGGCTCGCATGGACCTGGGTCTCCGGTCAGGACGACTGGGCCTGTCGGGCCCCGCCGCGAATCCGCGCAAGGCTCTCGTCGCGGCCCAGCAGTTCGATGGTCTCGAAGAGGCCCGGACTGACGGTGCGGCCCGTCAGTGACACACGCACCGCTTGCATGAACGCGCCCGCCTTCACCCCGCGTGCTTCGGCCGTGCCACGGACGGCCTGCTCGATCGTGGTGGGGTCGAAGGGAGCCAGATCGGCGAGCCGCGCGGCGAGTGCGTCGAGAGGCTCGCTCATCTCCGGCGGCAGGTGCTTTGCCGCCGCGGCAGCGTCGAACGCCACCGGACGCATCAGCGGTCCGAGCCCCTCGGGGATGTCGCCGAGGCGTTTGGCGCGGGGGCGCAGCAGCGCGAGTGCGCGGGTCAACCAGACGCGCTGCTCACCCTCGAAGCCCGTCCGCCACAACTCGGCCCGCTCGAGCCACGGCCTGACATGGGCAATCAGCACGTCATCGGGCAACTGCATGATGTGCTGGTTGTTCATCCATTCGAGCTTGTCGGGGTTGAACACGGCGTTGCCGCCGCTGATGCCCTCGAGGTCGAAGCGCTCCACCAGGTCGTCCGCGCTGAACAACTCCTGGTCGTCGCCCGGCGACCAGCCGAGCAGCGCGAGGAAGTTCACCATCGCTTCGGGCACGATGCCCTGCGTCGAGTACTCCATCACCGACGTGGCGCCATGTCGCTTGCTGAGACGCTTCTTGTCGGCACCGAGGATGAGCGGCACGTGCGCGAAGCCCGGCACCGGCACACCGAGGGCCTCGTACAGGAGGACCTGCTTGGGCGTGTTCGAGATGTGATCGTCGCCGCGAATGACCTGCGTGATCCGCATGTCCATGTCGTCCACGACGACCGACAGGTGGTAGGTCGGGTAGCCGTCCGACCGCAGGACGACGAAGTCCTCGAGACTGCTGTTGTCGAAGCCGATCTCGCCGTGCACGGCATCGACGAAGGTCGTACGGCCCTCGGTCGGCACGCGGAAGCGCACGGCCCTGGGCATGCCGGCGGCTTCGCGGGTTGCCACCTCGTCGGCACGCAGCGTGACGCTGGTCTCGTCGTACGACTTGGGCCCGAAGCTCTCCGGCACGTCCTCGCCGTCGCTGGTCTTCACCCGCGGCGCCGCCGTGCGGTAGTCGTAGTACGCGTGCCCGCTCGCCACGAGCTGCGCCGCGGCGGCGCGATAGCGGTCGAGCCGTTGCGACTGGAAGTAGGGCGCGTGCGGGCCGCCGACGTCGGGGCCCTCGTCCCAGGTCATGCCGAGCCAGCGCATGCCGTCGAGGATGCCCTGCACCATCGCCTCGGACGACCGCTCCATGTCCGTGTCCTCGATGCGGAGGACGAACGTCCCGCCATGCCGACGCGCGAGCAGCCAGTTGAACAGCGCGGTGCGGGCGCCACCGACGTGCAGGTAGCCGGTGGGCGAGGGCGCGAAACGGACGCGTAGCGGAGCAATCGACACTGGGGAGAGATGTTACAGGGGGTGAAGCCAGCCGTAGCTCGTGCTCAGCGAAGCCTCCGCACGAGCGAAGGCTGGCGGTGAGGGAGGGATTCGAACCCTCGGTAGAGGTTTTAGCCCCTACAACGGTTTAGCAAACCGCCGCCTTCAGCCTCTCGGCCACCTCACCGTCCTTCTCGCGACGCCGCGGGTGGGTCTCCCCGGACCGCGACGGAAAAGCATACCAGATGTGAACGGTGAACCGTGACATGCCGGAATGCTGGTTGCTGGAATGACGAAGGGCGAAAAGATCCAAGGCCCAAGGCCCATGCCCCAAGGCCCAGGGTTACGATCCCCCATGGTCAGCACTCCCCCGGCGGCGCCCACTGCCCCGCGCCTCGACGCGGCGACGCGACTGGCGGTCGAGCGCACGCGGCTGGCCTACGAGCGGACGCTGATGGCCTGGGTCCGGACCTCGGCCTCGCTGATCACGTTCGGCTTCACGATCTACAAGTTCTTCGAGTTCGAGCGAACCAGCGGCGCCTTGCCGTCGGCCCCGGGGGCCCTCAGCCCTCGCACGTTCGCCCTGCTGATGATTGCCGTCGGGCTGATGACGCTGGTGATGGCCGCCGTCCAGCACCGGCAGAGTCTGGCCGCCATGCGCGCCGAGTACGGCGACGCCCCCGCCATCTCCACAGCGGGCCTCACCGCCATGCTGTTCACCCTGCTCGGTGTGGTCGCGCTGGTGGTCGTCCTGCTGCGTCGCTGACGGCGGCGCGGCACGCGCAGGC
>LNFM01017014.1_pt1 | contig 16697 bp, 11 predicted proteins | sample 596031 | NCBI WGS metagenome assembly LNFM01 (sample SAMN04254537, study PRJNA301005) | activated carbon metagenome | isolation source: dual media filters at the Ann Arbor, Michigan drinking water treatment plant | place: USA: Ann Arbor
GGCTTCTTCGAGCGCACCTACGGTGCACTTGGCTCCGGGCTCGACGTTCTCCTTCCTTGGGGCATCTCGGTCAGTCCAAGCATGCGCACTTCCGTCTTCGACGATCGCCGCGACGTTCGGGCATTCGTTGGCATTGGTATTGCGGGGGTTAGTCTGCGGGACCGATATCCCGGGATCATGTCTCTCGTCGACGGTCGCCTCGGATCCACAGCTGCTGCCGGTGTTGGACCAGCGCCTAGCGAACCGCGCCGTTCACGATGGGCCGATCGCAGCCGTTCACCATGACCGGAACCCGCAACGAAGCTCCGGCGGCAAGCCTCACTTCCTGGAGCTGCTCCCCCTCCTGCTCGCCCACGACGACGTCGCCTGCTCCCGCCGCGGGGCTCCACCACCTCCGCGCAAAGTACGACCTCATCGGCGCCAAGCGCCCCCTGCAGCAGCTGCACATGCTCGGCGAGGACCCTCGCCGAGACGACTTCACCGCCTCACCGCCTCACCGCCCGCAGGTGATCGGCGCCAGGCTCACGCCCTCGTCGTACACCTGGTGCTCCGGGAACCGATCCCGCAGCATCTCCTCCATCCGCGCGGCCATCCGATAGCTCGCGCGCTCGTCCTGCCGGATGATCGTCATCGCGTTGCCGCCCTTGGTCCGCCGCAGCGCGAGGTCCAGCCCCCCGCCGCCGGCATCCCACCACGTCGCGCGGGCCGTCGCCGTCGCCGGGATCTCGCCACAGGACTCCCACGTGGTCGTCAGCGGATCGCTGCGGAAACAACACACGTTCACCACCGCGCCAGCGTCGTCGACCGCACCGGCGATCTCGAGCTCGAACACGCTGTAGCGATCGAGCAGCTTCACGAGCACGTTGTGGCGCCGCAGCGCGTCGTCACCCGTCGCGAGCTCCGTCGCGGCCGCCTGCGCCGCCGCCTTGATCTGCGCCAACTCCTCGTCGGACTCCCGCGCGCGCTCCCGCAGCGCCTCGAGCTCGGCGCTCGCATCGGACGCCCGCAGCTGCGCATCCCGAGCATCCAGCTCACGCGCCGCCTCGTCGAGGCGCTGCGCGAGCGCCTCGTTCTCCTCGCGCTCGCGGCTCGCCGCGCGCGTGGTCTCGTCGAGGCGCTGCTCCTGGATCGTCGCGAAGACGAAGAGCACGACCATGAACACGTCGAGCAGCGGGAGGAGATCGAGGCGGTGCCGCTCACGCCTCATGGCGGGGCGTCTCCGCGCGGCCCGTCGTCCTGCGGCGGCGCATCGGGTCCGACCTCGAGCCCCTCGAGCAGCGCCTCGCGCACGTGCAGCCGCGCGCGCTCGAGCAGCCCCTCGCACGCGCCCGCCTCGGCCGACAGCGCCAGCGCGCCGACGAGCCCCCAGAAGGTCGTGCCCAGCGCCATCGGCAGTCCGGCGCGGAAGCTCTCGAGATCGGTGGGGTCGGAGCTGACGAGCGCGAAGACGGTGCCGAGGATCCCGAGGTGCACCGAGTACTGGGCGAAACGCTCGATCCACGCGGTCTTCGCCTGCAGCTCGATCAGCGTGCGGGCGGCCGGGGCGACGGTGCCGCCGGACATCAGCCGCGCGATCTCCTCGAACGACAGATCGACGACCGGCGCGGACTCGAGGCGCTTGCGGATCGGGTGATCGGCGGCGAGCTGGCGACCGACCGTGCGCAGCACCTTTAGCCCGCCGCGGAGCTCACCGAACTGCGTGCGGCCGCGCGAGTACCACGCCAGCGCGATGGCGTTCATCCCCAGGATGAGGAAGAGCACCGCGATGCTCAGGGGATCGAAGAGCGCGTCGACGAGCATCGCCGTTCACTCCGCGCGCACGACGACGTCGCGGAACCCCTGCTCGCCGAGGCAGCGGCGCAGCCCGTCGACTGCCGCGTGCGTGCCCAGCGTCCCGTCGACGAGGATCTTGCGGGTCTTGGCCTCGCCCGCGAGCGCGGCACAGAGTTCCGCGCACGGCTGCAGCGCGTCGCTGTCCCGGCGGCAGCGCTCGCCGTCGACCGAGAGCGGGATCGTGTCCGTCGCCTCGACCGGCGCGGCCACGGACTTCGGCGCCGCGGGTGCGTCCGTCGCGGGTGACGATGTGCCGCCGGCTCCGAACCCCGGCACGCAGTTGCCGAAGTAGAGGATCGCCAGCGCGACGATCGCCGCGAGCAACCCGAGCCCGAACATCCGACCGCCGCCCCCGCCGCTGCGTTGCTCCGACCGTGCCACGTGGGAGGGACGATGGCCCAGCTGGCGCCGCGCCGCAAGCATCGATGCGAACGCGATCGATCGCGAGTTCGGCCACGCCGCACGTGCGATGGGCCGCGCGGCGTGGCACCACGATCGTGCGCAGGCGCCCTCCCCCTACCCCCAGCGCGGGGCCAGTGCGCCATCCACCTGCGCGCGCGCGTCGTGGTGTCCGTACACCGCGTACGCGAGCCACGTCGCGTCGCCCGCCGTGGCTGCGGCCCTGCGCGCCGCGGTGCTCGCCGCAGACAACGTCAGCCCCTCGTGGAAGAAGCCGCGGTACAACGCCTCGCCGAAGTCGAACGCCGGCTGATCGCCGACCGCCCACAGCGGGGCCACGAACGCCCCGGCGCCGCGGGCGAGGAACGCGGCCGCGAAGCCGCCGATCGTGCCGACGACCTGCCCGGCGCGCCCGACCTGGCAGGCGTTGAGGAACACGAACGGCCGCGCGTGCGCACCGGCGCCCTGCGGCAGCGATCGCACCACCAGGGCCTTCGCGCGATCGGGGCTCCACTGCGCGGCGGCCACGCGACCGAGCATCAGGATCGCGGCGTCCTCGATGTCGTCGCCCTGGGCCTCGCCGTGCCCGGCGAAGTGGAGCAGATCGAAGTCTGCGTTGCCCGAGAGCATCGCGTACAGATCCGCCGCCGCGTCGCCGACGGACGTCGAGTCGAAGCGCGCGACGAGGAAGTCGAGCTCGCGCCGGGTCGCGGGCAACTTCCACTGCGCGGCGGGGTAGTCCGGCACGATGTGGCGGACCTTGCCCGCGTGCACGGCGATCGTCTCGGGCTGCACCTGAGTGTTGTGCAGCCACCGCACCAGCCCCTTGTCCGCGAGGAAGCACCGCGCGTCGGGGAGCATGCCGGTGTCGGGATCGCAGATGTGCACGAGCTCCCACGGCACGTGGGTCTCGGTCGACAGCAGGAGGATCGACTCGATCGCGTCGCGGTGCTGCCACAGCGCCCGCTGCACCTGCTGCGGCAGCAGCGACCGGAACAGCGTCGCACCATAGCTCTGCAGCTCGAGCAAGAACGCCGCGGTGTCGTTCGGCGTCCGCAGCCTGCGCTGCTCGATCTCCTCGTAGATGCCCTTCACGAAGCGCGGGACGTCGGACTGGCGCTCGTTCGAGTAGGACAGCCGCAGGTTCGCCGCGATCGACTCGAGCTCGAAGTGCAGCGCGAAGTCGGAGCCGACGGACACCTCGATCACCCGCAGTGTGTACGGCGCCTCGATCGTGATCGCCGTCGCGTCGTCGATGTCGGCGCGCGCGTGCGTCGTCCCGCCGCTGGCGCTCTGCGTCGACGGGACGACGCGGCCCTCGACCGTCAGCTTCGCGAGCACGCTGCGGCCCTGCCGGACGTAGACCCACAGCACGGCCGGGCCCTCGACGAGGGCGCGGCCGCGGAAGAACAGCTCGCGCGGCACGCCGGGCTCGGGGAACGGCACCTCCTCGAACGCGGGGTTGTCGAGCTCGACGTTGCTGCGCGGCGAGACGCTGACGAGCAGCGGCGCGTCGGGGTTCCCGTCGACCGCGGCCGACGCTGCGGCGACGCCGACCGCCGCCGCCGCGATCGCCTCGCGCGAGAGGATGACGAGCAGCTCGAAGGGCTGCGCCACGCCGATCTGCGCCGGCATCTCGGCGCGGCACTCGAGGCGCGCGCGGGGCGGGAGCGCCTCGTCGCCGCCGGCCGCGTCGGGCTCGCCCACAGCGGCCGCCGGCAGATCGACGTTCGCCGGGATGACGCCCGGTTGCATCGCCGGCGCGGGCATCGCCCGCTTCTTGCCGCCGCGGAACGATGCGTGCGGCCGGGCCGAGCGCGACGGGATCTGGGCGTCGCCGCCGAGCCAGCGCAGGATCGCCGCGGCCGTCTCATCGCGGGTGAAGTAGCTGACGTGGTGCACGGCCCCGGTGCGCCCGAAGTCGAGGGTGTCCTTCACGAAGCCACCGACGTCCGGATCGATCGTCGCCATCGACGTCGTGTCGACGATGAGGTCGTTCGCGACGCCGAGCAGCTGGTCGGCGAGTCGATCCCCGAGCCACATCGCGAGCGCACGCGGGAGCCCGCGGACGTCGTCGGCCTCGAGCGCCGCCTCGAACTCCGCCTGCACCACGAAGTACATCGAGTCGCCCGGGCCCCGCTGCCCGGGGTTGGTGCGGTTCAGCTCGACGAGGAGCGGCGATCCGGGCTGCATCGCCGCGAGCCCGGGCACGGCGCCCTCCTCGACCGCGTTGACCGCGAGGTACTTCACCAGCGCGCCGACCGAGCGGATCACCCCGTCGAGGATCGCCGCCACGGCCGGTCGCCCCAGTGATCCGGCGACCAGCCGCACCGCGTGCGCGCCGAGGTTGGTGTAGAAGTCCACGAACCGCTTCCAGTTCGCCGGCTCCGCGAGGTGCGTGCCCGCGTTCGTGCACCCGACCATCACGAGCCGATCGAAGCGCGGCGCCCAGACGGCCGACGGCGCGACCATCTCGACCAGCGCCCGCGCCACCAGCCCGCCGCGGCTGTGCGCGACGATGTCGACGATCGGCGCCGCGTCGCCGTAGCGCGCCGCGAGGCGAGCGAGCAGGTCCTGGGCGTTGACCACCGGATCGACGCTGAGCGTCGCGTGGTCGTAGCCGAGGATCTCGTCGTAGCGCGTGCGCGCCCACTCGAGGAACACGCGCCCGGCCTCGCCGATCGTCAGCGCGTGGTAGGCCCCGAGCGTGCTCGAGAACGTGCCGTGGACGAACAGCAGCACGCGCGGCGCCGACACCACGACGTCCTGCGCCGCGGCGGTCGACCACTCGAGCGGATCGGGCGCGCGCATGTCGACGAGGCGGGTCTCGACCTTGCGCTCGAGGAAGCCGATCGCGACCGGCGTCAGCGCCCGCGCGGCGAAGCGCAGCACCCAGGCGCGCAGCGCCCCGCGGATCGAGTCGCCGAGGCCGCGCACGGCCGACGATCCCCCGGGCGCCACCGGCCCCGGCGGCAGCGAGAAGACCAGCGTACGCCCCGTCGTCGACGGCCCGTTGCGCAGCCGGTTCGCCGGCGTCGCCTCGGGCAACACCCACTCGTACACGTCGTCGCGCGCGAGCAACACCACCGCGGACTCGTCGGCGGCAAGCGGCACCTCGAGCGTCGGCGGTACGATCACCGCGCCGCGCACCACCGTGTCGTTGGGAGTCAGCGCGATCTCGTCGAGGAGTTCGAAGTCCTGCAGCGCGATCGCATCGGCGACGTCATCGGGCGCGCTCGCCAACGCGACGTCGCCGCGCGGCAGGCCTCCGCGGCCACGGACGCCGCCGGGGTCGGGGCCCGCACCGTCCTGCGTCCACTGGGCCTCGTCGAAGACGACTCGGATTCCACTCGGTCGATCATCCTGCGCCATGGGTCACCATCTTCTCCGTTCGCGGCGAGCTGTGGGCCGGCCATTCGACACGACTCCAGCCAAGACCTCCACCGCTGGCCATTTGGCCGTAGAATCGGGTCGGCGAACGTGTGTACGGTGACAGAGCACGGCCCCACCGACTCAAACGTCGTCGTCGAGCTCCTCTGCGTCATCGTCGTCACGGTCGATGCCCCCGTCGATGTCCACCGGCGCCGCGCCGCCGCCCAGCAATCGCACCCGGAAGAGCCCAAGACCGATGATGCCGGCCTTCCCGACCAGCTCCAGCCCGACGCTCTTGTCGCTGCCGACGTCGATGTCGACGCCCACGTTGCCGAGCTCCAGCTGGCGAAGCAGGTTCGCGTGGGCGGCGAACGTCACCTTGGTGGACGCCTCGCGGGTGGTGATCACCAGCGCATGGCTCGCGTGCACGATCTGTCGAACGACACGGTAGCGCAGCCGCCAACCCTTCTTCGACCTCAGCGCCGTGGCGGCGACCTCGGCGTTCCGCATCTCTCGAGTCACGACCGCACTGGACTTGAGCACCAGCGACTCGGCGCTCTCGAAGTCGAACACGAGCTGCGCATCGATGGGCTGATCGGGGAAGACCGCGACCTGGCCGCCTGCAGCGAGCCGAGCGATGGTCGCCGACTCCGACACGAAGTCGAGCTTCCCCGCCGGGCTATCGGCGCTGGCGTCGACCGGTACGCCGAAATCGCGTTCGATGTTGCCGAGGGAGAAGAAGACTCCGTGCGCGATGAGGCCGTAGTCGCCGAGCGCGAAGTTGTTGGCGATCGGCGGCCACGCTGCACGGCAGGCGAGCTCGCGGTGGACGGTCCGGTCGTAGATGCGTGCGATTCCCATGGTGGCGGCGTCCTCGGGGTTGGTGACCAAGTGAGACCTGACGACGAAACGATCCGGGTCGCCGTCGATCTCCCCACGTGATCTTCCGGACAACTCCGGCTGCCGCGTCCGCGGCGAGCGGACCCCCAGGGCCCGCGGCGCAACCGAACCGACGTTCGCCCGCCAACGCCTACCGCCGTCCGCCCACGTCGGATTTCGAACCGCGAGGGGGATCGAACCGCCCTACCGCGACACTGTCTCGGGACACCGCTCCGAAAGGCATCTCGCGATGGACACCGAGGACTACGTCGTCATCACCCTTCCCGAGCTCGACACCACCAGGAGCGCCGTCCGGGGACCGCGGGCCGGCCTGCGCGGCGCCCCCTCGATCGACGAGCTGGGCGTGGAGCCGAAGACACTCGATCGTGCCGGCGTGCGTAACGAATCGGCGCGCGGCAACCTGGTGGTCCGCGCGGGCGTGCCACTGCGCCTGATCGCGCCGCGCGAGGCCACCCCCGAGATCGAGGCCGCGGCCGCGGCCTCGCCGAACCTGTGGGGACTGGAAGCCGTGGGCGCACTCGGCAGCTCGCGCACCGGCGCGGGGATCACGGTCGCGGTCCTCGACACCGGCTGCGACACTGCACATCCCGCGTTCGCGCGCCTGAAGGCGGCGGGCAAGATCGTGGGCCAGAACTTCACCGCAGGGGCGATCGGGGATGTGACGGATACGCAGGGCCACGGCACGCACTGCGCCGGGACGATCTGCGGAGGCACGGTGGACGGCCGACGGATCGGCGTCGCTCCCGGGATCGACAAGCTCGTGATCGGCAAGGTGTTGGGCGCGGGGGGTGGCGACAACGCCAAGATCCTCCAGGCGATCCAGTGGGCCGCGAGCCAGGGCGCGCAGATCATCTCGATGTCGCTCGGCATCGACTTCCCCGGGTGGGTCGAGGAGTTGGTCGCGCAGCGTGGGCTGCCGCGCGAGGCCGCCACGTCGGTGGCGCTCCGCGACTACCGCGAGACGGTGAGCGTGTTCGGCAAGCTGTCCGACTTCCTCTCTGCGTTCGGGGTGCTCGTGGTCGCCGCGTCGGGCAACGAGTCCGACCGTCCGAGGTACAGCATCGACAAGTCGCCGCCGGCTGCGTCCGCGAACATCATCAGCGTCGGGGCGGTGGGCCGGGGCGCTCAGGGCTATGCGATCGCGGAGTTCTCGAACACGGGGTGCGACCTCGTCGCGCCGGGCGTCGACATCGTCTCGGCGCGCAAGGGCGGTGGAGTGTCGACGAAGAGCGGCACGAGCATGGCGACGCCACACGTCGCGGGGGTCGCGGCACTGTGGGCAGAGGAGCTGCTCTCGCAGGGGAACCTGAGCCACCAGACGTTGAAGGCCGAGCTGCTGGCGAGCGCGAAGCCCATCCCGGGCGGTGCGCTCGACGACTTCGGCTCCGGGTTGGCGACGGCACCTGCGTGAGCGGCGGTAAGATGAACGCCCAGCAACTCGCGCGCAGGGCCGCCGCCGCCGATCGTCACGACGCCGCGAAGGCGCGCTGGCCCGACCGCGGCGGGGCCGGATTCACGGTCGAGCTCGAGGCGGTCATCCGCGAGCTCCAGGCGCTCACCGGGGAGATGCCCGCCGACACGCGCGCGTCCGTCGAGTGGGCGCGCACGTTTCGGTGGCTCGGCGATGCGTACTTCGATCTCGCGCGGGGCACCACGCGTGAGCTCCTGCTCCGCGGCGTCGAGGCCTATCGCAGCGCGGAGCGTCTGCTCGCCGCGTCCGACCCGCTCGAGCTCGGCAAGCTGCAGGTCAACTGGGCGAACACGCTGCGCGGGCTCGCGGGCATCGAGGATCGCGGCATGGCGGACGCTGCGCTCGAGAAGTATCGGCTCGGTCGCAGCCTGCTCGCGCAGCACGATCCACACCTCTTGCCGATGGTCGACGACCTGCTAAGCTGCTCTCGATCTGGGCGATGCGCGACCAGATGGCCGCCATGCCGACGCTCGATCCCGCGACGGCGACCCGAGCCGACGTCGTTCGAATGAACACCCAGCTCGACCAGGCCGCCACGCAGATTCGACTCGACGCGAGCACGATCGATCGTTCGGTGCAGCGCCTGGCGGAGCAGGCCGGACTGACCGTCGACACCAGCGAAGCAAAGCAACAGGTCGCGCAGCTCGGTGGCGGCAACGAGATGGCGATGCTGTTCGACCTGCTCCGGCAGCGCTTCGAGGGCGAGGTTCGCGAGGGCAAGGTCGAACCGTCGCGCGCCGCCGCGCTCTCGCGGCTTCTCGACGAGCTGCAGGAATTCGCCGGTCCGCCCCCGGACGACATCGCCGAGCTCGCGTACCGCACGACTCGGATGCGCGAGCTCATCGCACGCATCGTGCCGCTCATGCAGCGGCCCAGCCACGGGCTGTCCATGCCCCCGGAAGGCAGCCGCGCGCACGCGGTGCTCCTGCGCTGGGCCGCGCTGGGCACCCAGATCGCCGCGCTCGCGAATCGTCCGAACGCCGGCCCCAGGACCGCCGAGGCCGGCCGCTCGCTGTTCGCCGACGCAGCGCTCCTCGACCGCGAGCTCTACGTCGCTGGCGACGACGATGTCGCCGCGCTCACGCTCGAACGAGAGCGCCTGCGGGGCCATGCCGCCGAGGCGCGCCGCTTCGCGCTCCTCGGCAACCTCACGCTCGCGCGCCCGTCGTTCGGGCCGACCGAGGTGCACGTCCACACCGACCGTGTGTTCTTCGCGGGCTCCTCCGCCGTGCGCACGGTCGTCGAGCGTGCGGCCAGCCTCGTCGGGATGCGCCTCCAGCCCGACCCGGCCGGCGAGGTCTACGGCCATGCGCGCTGGGTGCAGCTGCGCGAGGCCGGACTCGGAGTCTTCGACTTCACCAGCGCACGCACGCCTGCCTTGCGCGCCACGGTGGCGTACGAGCTGGGCCTCGCACGGAGCCTCGGCGTTCCGGTGGTCGTGATCCGCGATGACGCCAAGGTCCCGTTCGACGTGGCGGTCGTGCCCGTGGAGCTGCGCGGCGACGACTCCGACGCGCAGCGCATCGCGGCGGCGCTGGACGACGCGAGCTACTCGCTGCCGGCGGAGGGCGCGAGCGATGGGATCGTGCCGACCGCCCGCGAGCTCATTGCGCGCCACGGCGACGACTCGGCCCATCCCGGCGTGGCGTACCTGTTGCGTGAGCTCGGCGATCGGCTCGCGGAGCCCGACGCAAAGGCGATCGAGCATTCGCTCCGCGCAGTGCTGCTGCAGCTCGCGGATGCCGGTCTCGTGCTGCTGCAGCCGGCGTGGCCCGCCGGCTACCCCGCAGCCGGACGGCCGCGCCTCTTCCACGTGATGCCGTTCGCGAAAGAGTTCGACCACGCCATGGCGGTCGTCGAGCGGACGTGTGGGCATGACGTCGATTATGCGCGGCACGATCGCACCGCGGACGATCGCATCATCGTTTCGCTCTGGCACGAGATCTGTCGGGCGAGCCATGTCCTCGTCGATATCACCGGACTGAACGAGAACGTGGCGATGGAGCTGGGCTTCGCCGATGCGCTCGGCAAAGCCGCGCTCCTGGTCGCACGCAGCGGCACGGTGAGGGCAGGACTCTTCCCGTCGATCGAAGTGCGGCGCGTGCACGAGTACGCCGATGACGCCCAGCTCGCCGGCATCGTCGCCCGATTCGTGCGACCTGCTGCGGCCACGTTGGCCCGTGCGCCGAAGACATGGCCGAGCCTCGCCGCATCGACGGCCCGCCCGGGCATCGCCGCCATCGCGGCGCAGCTCGAGCGCGCGTTGCGGGAGGACGCCACGACCGACGGCCTCCGCGCGCTCCTGCAGCAGGGCCCGCTGGCGTGGACGAACCCGGGATCGATCCCGGAGGTGGTGCAGTTCGTCCGCGGCTATGTCGGCTCGGTCGGCGCCGCACTCGAGGCGACCTGGCGCGTCGCCGTGGAGCGCGGCGTGGCCCCGCGCGTCGCACCGATGTTCGATCGCATCGAGCAGTACTGGGCGAATCCCCACGACGTGCTCCCCGACCACCTCGGCCTCGCCGGCGTCTGCGACGACGCTTACCTTGCGCATCAGGCCATGCTCGCGATCCGCGGGCGCGAGCTGGGCATCATGCCGAGCCCGGAGGAGCTCCAGCACGGGGTGGTGATGCGCAACGTCGTGATCGGTGAGCCGTTCGCGTCGCAGCTCGACGCGCTGGTCGTGCAGATCGTGCTCGGCGCGGGCCCGGCGTGGGGTGCATGACGAACCGGCAAGAGGGAATGCCACGGGGAGGGGGCTGTCGCATGAACATCGTCAACGACCTGAGAGACGTCAAACGCCCGAAGGGCACGCGCGGAGAGGTGAAGCGGAAGCGCTCGGTCGCGGAGATCGTCGGGATCACGCTGCACCAGACAGCGACGCCGGATTTCGCCGCGAACCACAAGGGGCTGCCGCAGCTGCCGGCACACGCCCTGATCCACCGCGACGGCGCGATCTCGTTGTTGCACCACCCGACGAACGTGGTCTTCCACGGCAACGCGCTGAACGGCGGCACGATCGGCATCGAGGTCGCCTGTCGCGCTGCGGGCACCGAGGGCGACCTGCGCACGCTCTGGATCAGCAAGGACGAGAAGGCCGCGGGGAAGAAGCCCGAGCTGCTCGTCCGCGAAGCGACGGACGCACAGCTCGCCGCCCTCGAGGAGCTCGTACGCCACTACATCTCCGAGATCGCGGCACAGGGCGGCCGCATCCGCGGACTCTGGGCGCACCGCCAAGGCCACGTGAGCCGCACCAGTGATCCGGGCTCACGGATCTGGTCGGTGGCCGAACGCGTGCGCGTGGCGCTGGGGCTCGAGGACGTCCGCGACCTGAAGCTCGGCAGCGGCAAGACGATCCCACCCACCTGGAGAATCGACACCGGGCAGGGGGAGATCGCGGGGCCGAACGCGACGGTGTCCGCGAAGACGCAACGCGGGAAGCCCGTGGCGCAAGCAAAGCCGGCGGCGACGCCCAAGCCGGCGACGAAGAACGCGGTGAAGAAGCGCGCGGCGAAGAAGCCGGCGCAGGCGAGCGATGCGAAGCGCAAGGCCACGCGCCGCTGATCGAGGATCGACCCCGGATCGATCCCCCGCCCCGCGACACTCCACCACGTACGGCCTCGCCGCCCGGGAGCCCCATGCCCAGCTCACCCCTCGTCATCCAGACCGTCTGCTTCCACCCCGACGATCACGCGGCCACGGCGGAGCTCGGCGGCCTCCTCTACGAGCAGCTCACGCGTCCCCGCGCTCGCCCGCTGGCGTTCGGCCCGGGCATTCCGGTGCGGGTCGCCACCGACCCGGCGCGGGTTCTGGCAGCGACCGCCGATCACAACCTCGTGGTCCCGGTGCTCGGTGCGTCGGCCTTTCGCGACAAGGACTCCCGACAACGCACCCGCGAGGCGATCGAGGCTTGGCATGACACGCTCGGCGACGGGCACGTCGTGCCGGTCCTCCTCGACGAGGTATGGAGGAACGCCTCCGCGGTCGAAGAGCTGACGCCGATCCTCAGCAGGCTGTACGGGGCCGACCCCAACTCGTGGTCGGCGACCATCATCAACGTCGTTCTCGCAGCGTGTCGTCTGCTCTCGAGCGACGGCGGCTCGCCGACGATCTTCGTCTCGCACGCAAAGGCCGATCTCTCCAGCACGGCGAACCTCGCCGAGACGATCCGCGACTTCATCAAGACGCAAACCGTCGGCGACGCCTTCTTCGACACCACCGACCTCGAGCAGGGCCGAGGAATCCGCAAGCAGCTCGCCCGCGCGACCGGGCGTGGCATCCTCCTGATGGTCCGCGGCGACATGTTCAGCTCGCGGCCGTGGTGCCAGAGCGAGCTGCTCCACGCGAAGCTCGAGGGCCTCCCGACACTCACGGTCGAGGCGCTCGATACGGGCGACCACCGCACCTATCCGTACGCCGGCAACGGCCCCTCCGTACTGTGGCGCCCTGACGCCGGCGTGGCGCCGATCGTGCTGCGCACGATGGTCGAATGGCTGCGCGCGCGCCACTTCGAGCTCGAGGCCGAGCGCATCGCGGCCAACCTGCCGAATCCCGTGATCTCCAAGCGTCCTCCAGAGCTCCTCGACCTGGCCCAAGGTCCCTTGCGGCACACCGGCCCGATCGTCGTCCTCCACCCCGATCCCGAGCTCTCCGTCGTCGAGCGGCAGGTGCTGCGCGACGCACGGCCGCGCATGCGGCTCGCCACGCCCAGCACGATCTACCGCGGGCTCTCGCCTCGAGTCCGAGCCGAGCCCGGAGCCCAGTCGACCGGTCGCAAGTTCATGCCGGCGGACACCGCGTGGATGACGTTGCCGCTCGCCGGCCGGGAGGTCGCGATCTCGCTGTCGGATGTCGCCGAGCGCGAGATCGCCGAGGAGGGGCTCGTCGCAGACCACGTCGAGGACGCGACGGTGTCGATCGCCCGTGCGCTGCTCTCCTCGGGCGCGGCGCTCGCCTATGGCGGGGATCATCGCTTCGGTGGGTTCGATGCGTTCCTCGCCGATCTCGTGGTCGCCTACAACGCGAGCACCGGTGCGGAGGAGGACTTCCTCATCAGCTACCTCAGCGCCTTCATCCCCAAGAGTCAGACCCTGACCAAGACCGCCTTCACCGAGCGGTCGCTGGCCCGCACGCCGAAATTCGCAGCGCAAGTACTGCTGACAATGCCAGGGCCTGCTCCCCTCAGCGCCGCCCGCAAGGCCCTGCATGTGTCGGACATGCGGCGCGTCATGTCGTTGAACGGCTTTGCCCGCGTGGTGATCGGTGGACAGACCGAGCCGCGCAGGAACGGCGCGCAGCCCGGCGTGGGCTACGGCGGCGCGTATCCGGGCGTCGTCGAGGAGGCGTGGCGGTCGTTGAGCCACGGCCTTCCGCTGTACGTCGTGGGCGCCTTCGGTGGGGCCGCTCGCGTCGTCGCCGACCTGCTCGAGGACCGGCCGACGCCGACGGCGATGCTCGCCAGCACGTTCGCCGGCGATGAATTCTCCGAGTTCCGCGCGTGCGCGTCCGAGTTCGCGTCCGATCCCGATCGAGCCGCCCTCGGCGTCCCCGCAGACCTGCAAGAGATGGTCGCGGCAATCCGCGCCGCCGGAAACGAGCGCCTGAAGGACGACGACTCCGCGCTCGCCTGGAACGGGCTCGACGTCGCGGAGAACAAGGAGCTCTTCCGCAGCCAGGACCCCGTCGCGATCACGGCGCTCATGATGAAGGGGCTCTATCGCAAGTGCAGAGAGCAATGCGCGGGTGCGCTGCGCATCGAACTGGTCCGCGGCAGCATCACGCAGGTCGACGCCGTCGACGCCGTGTCGGTCGCGACGTTCCGCAACGTCCCCTTCGGCGGCGCCGGTGCGGTGCTGGATCGGGTGCTGAACTCGCGACTCTCGACCGCGCTCAAGGAGCGCCAGACGGTGGTGGAGAGCCAGGGCGACGAGATCGACGCCGACTGGCTGGTCGTGGCCGACCTGGGTGACCTGACGCCGGGCGCGCTCGAAGCGGTACCAGGGGCGATCGAGTCCGCGGCGTCGCAGGTCGCCGAGACCGCGCAGCGCTACGGCTTCCGCCGAGTCGCGCTGGTCACGTTCTGCGGCAACGTCGTGGAGGACCTGAGCGTCGTCGTCGAGCGGATGCTGGCGGGACTGAAATCGGCGGCGCATACCACCGTGTTCCAGTGGTTCGAGACGGATCCGGAGAAGTTCCAGGGCCTTCGCCGTATCCTCGAGCAGAGGGACCGCGTCGTGCTGAGCACACGCGAGCTCCCGATGCCGGAGCTTCCTCCGCCGAGCACGCGCGATCGCGACTTCTTCGCCACCATCCGCTACGAGAACGAGACCCTCCACGCGACCCTGCTCCCGCCGGGCGGCACGGCCGCGGCGCTCTCCGTCACGACCCCCCTGCCCAAGAGCACGTTCACGTCGATCGCCCGGTCGGATGACCGGCAAGCCCCGCCCTCCTCCGCGCTCGATCGCATCGGTGACCAGCTCGCGACGGCGCTGTTCGGCGAGGCGGGCCGACACCTGCTGGAGCACAACAAGGGCTACCGCCTGGTGATCCAGCACGATCTGGAGAGCGGCGGTCTGCCGTTCGAGACACTGCGCGTCGGCGACCATCGGTTCAGCCTCGAGCAGGGCGTGGTTCGCCGGCCCGCGCTCGGCGGCTTGCGCCCGGACGACGTGATGACCCGGCCGGCGCACGTGGGCGCGCTCGGCGTGCTGCTCGTGGTCAATCCCCTCGACGATCTGCCGCAGACCGAGATCGAGGCCGACGCGGTGCAGCGCGCGCTCGCGGCGTCCGACGATGTCCGCGTCCGTCGGGTGCTCCGCGGCTCGCAGGCGACCAAGGAGGCCGTGCTCGAGGCGTTGCGCGATCCCGACGTGCAGGTGTTCCACTACAGCGGCCACGCATTCTACGACGGAACCGGCGAAGACGGGTCTGGGTTGGTCTGCGCGGGCGGAGAGCGCCTGTTCCTCCGCGATCTCCTCACGCAGGAGGTGACGCCGAACGTCGCATTCTTCAACGCGTGCAGCTCGGGGCGCGTGCGCGGCCAGCAGGTCGCGGACTCCACCCCGCCCGAGCTCGCGCGAGCATTCGCGGAGTACTTCCTCCGCAGCCGCGTCGAGGCCTACCTCGGCACGTTCTGGCCCGTCCTCGACGCCGGCGCTGCGACGTTCGCGGCGAACGTCTACCGCGAACTGGCCGCCGGCGCGAAACTCGACTCGGCGGTCCGCACCGCCAGGAATGTACTGTACGCGGCCAACCGGAATCCGGATTGGGCGAACTACGTACTGTTCGGCGACGGAGACTTCCGGCTGTCGGCGGGGACGAGCGGGTAGAGTCGATCGGGTTGGCCGCTTCGGGCGGAACGCGTCGACGAGGATTCGCACGCATCGAGCCATGATTCCCGCCTCCCTAACGTGGCGGAGCTTGGTGCGCGACGGGCCGACGATCGAGTCCTCCATGCGGACCGCGGCTACGGCCCCGGAGCGGTCGAGTCCGCGGCCCCGATCTCAGGCAATTCGCTCGTTCCGCATTCCTCGACGGCGTACGTGCTGCGCGCCTGCACGCTGCAGATCGCTTCGCCGTCGAGCCCGCAGATCACACCGCCATTCACCGCGCGGCATGACAGCTCGGCAACGCCGATACCGGACGACAGAACCCGAAACAACTCGCCGTCGAGCGTCGCGCACACTACGGCCGCTTCCGCGTCCGCACGCCGACGAGCGTCTTCCTGGGCCTGCTCCTCGGACGAGAACGGCGTTGCGGACTGCCGCACCGCGAGCGACAGCCGGTTGACCTGGTCGCGCCACTGCACCCGGTCGATCGATCGACATGCCGCAAGCCTCGACTTGGCCTCCTCGGCGTAGGCCCCGGTCGGGTACGCAGCGAGGTAGGCCCGCACGCCGTCTCCGCCGCCGGTCGCCAGCGCCGCCTGCCAGCGAGACTCTTCCCGCGCGGTCGGCACGCCGCCAACGCCGGCGGCCGCGCACGCGGAACGAACGCCCGGAACGCGGCAGACTTGGCGCCGCGCATCCGCGCTGAGGACCAGCGCGCCGACGAGCACGAGTGGGATCACGGCCGCCGACGCGAAGAACCTCCTGCGTCGTCGTCTCGACGGCCACTGCGGCACAGGCCGCTCGGTTGCGTCGAGAAAGGACCGGACGGCGGCGAGTACATCGAGGTAGCGCAGGTCCTTCCGCGCGCCTTCCCAACCGACGAGATCGAGCGCCTGGATGTCCCCGAAACCGAGAGGCGGCTCCACTCGATCGATCCTGACGGGGAGCATGACGCCGCGCCTCTTGGCGTGGTTCGCCTCGTCTCGCACCCAGCCGTCACCGCGGGTGGTCGACTCGTCGCTCCAGACTACGACCACGCACTTCGCTTGGTGGAGGGCCTGCTCGATGTGATGCGGGTACGCCTCGGCGGCGGGAGTGCGAACGTCGAGCCAAACCGTGACGCCGTCTTTCTCGAAGGCGGCGACCAACCGCGCGACGCGATCGCGATCCTCGGACTTGTAGGAGACAAAGACGTCGCTCACGGCCTGGATGCCCTAAGGAGGCCCATGTCGACGAGTGCTTGGCGCATGCCGGGTGCGAGGCGGCCTTCGGCATCCAGCGCCTCGACGATTGTTGCAGCGCGTTCGAGGTACGCGGAATCTGACGTGACATTGTGCAGCCCGAGGAGCGACACCACCAGTTCGAGCTGCGCGTCGGCGGACGTGGGGTTGTCGTCG
>LNFM01007700.1_pt1 | contig 16694 bp, 11 predicted proteins | sample 596031 | NCBI WGS metagenome assembly LNFM01 (sample SAMN04254537, study PRJNA301005) | activated carbon metagenome | isolation source: dual media filters at the Ann Arbor, Michigan drinking water treatment plant | place: USA: Ann Arbor
CAGAAGGACACTGTCGTATTCTTTCAGATCCCCGAGACCATGCGCATCCTGCGTGAATGCGCCTTTGAGGATATTTATCACGAGCATTGTGCCTACTTCACGCCGGGGTCTCTGGCACGTCTATTCAGGCGCACAGGCTTCGACGTCGTTGCTCTTGACGTGGAATATGGCGCGCAATACCTGACTATCGAAGCGCGACCGCGGCAGGACGTGTTCGCCTGCGAACGGAGGGTGGGTCTGGAGGACGATCTCGCTGAGAGTGCGGAGCTAGTGTCCAGCTTTCCGCGACGAATATCCGAAAAGCTCGGAGCGTGGCGCGAGGTGCTGACGCGCGCGCATGCCGAAGGGAAAAGCATTGCTCTCTGGGGATCGGGATCGAAAGCTGTATCGTTTCTGACAGCGCTCGATCCACAGGGAAATATCCGTTACGTGACGGACATCAATCCGAATCGCCACGACTATTTCATGCCAAAGAGCGCACAAAGAATTGTGTCGCCACGGGAACTCGGTCAAATCGCACCCGACCTGGTCGTCGTCATGAACGGGATCTACGAGGGCGAGATCCGGGCCGACCTCGCAAGCATGGGGCTGCAGCCAGAAATCCGCTGTCTCTAATCATGTTTTTGCGGGATAGGTGGGCGCCCTACAGCGTAGATCTCCGTCGGGCGCATCAGCCAAGCGAGGAACTGACCGTTGGCAACTTTGGCCAGCGACGGGCTGTCCGCCAAGCCGCCGGTCTGCGACCGATACTCCGCCAGAGCGGTCTGCTTGGTCTCGAGAACATCGCCAATGTCTAACGTCAGCTGGCATTCGCGGGCGAGACGAAAGCCGAATGCACTTGAGAGGCTCGCGCGCAGATAGGCCCGGCGTTCACCCCGGCGCGTCGCCGCGGGATCAATCCAGGGGTAGCCGAACCAGAGCCAGATGGGATACTCGAACATCGCGGGTTGGCGCCCGCAGAGTGCGGCGGCCGCCCGGACGATTTTCGTCGTGGCCGGGTGGTCTCTCGACCAGATCGAAGGCTCCGCCACGTGTGGGTACCAGATCTGTTTGGGTTGGAACCGATCGAGTATGTCGGCGACCCGTCCGACGGCCTCCCCGAAGTGCTTGCCGAGCGACTGATCGGGAAACGCCAGTGTAGAAATATGGTCCGATGCGATACCCATGACTCGCCCGGCGGACACGGCTTCCAACAGTCTCAACTCGGCAAGAGACTTGCCATCGGCGCGGGCACCATGCGAGGCGCTACCATCCGTCATGAATACGATCCTGCAATCAGCTCCGGACTGTCTCTTGCGAATGATCAGACCGCCGCAACCAAGCGTTTCGTCGTCGTAGTGGGGCGCGAATATAATCGCGGACTCCCCCAGTGAACGCTCGTCGAGCCCGGTTGCTTTGGTGGCCCTGTGGCTATCGAGGCGATGGCGTAACCAAGCAGTTGGCGCGCCCCAGGCGCGGCGTCTGCCATCGAAGGCTGGTGCGTTCGACGCTGGTGTGGTCATACCCGATCGCCTTTGCCGCTCGAACGGGCAAGCAGCCGCGACCGCAACTCGCCAAGCTCCTTACGCAACAACAGCAACGCGATAGCCGTGTATGTGACCAATCCGACCCCGGCTGCGGTAGCGACCAGCAGCGAGGCTGGCAAGGCGGCACGCCATGTCATTTGCCAAGAGAGAACTGCGATGATCATCGCCGCCGTCGCCGCAATGATGCGCGGAAAGCAGATGAGGGGCAGAAACATGGCTACGCCGGTTCGCTGCCTCACGACGAGGAGGAAGGGTGGCAGTAGAACGGCATTGGCGACGACGATCGCCAGCATCGTTGCCTCGAGCCCGAAGGGCGATGCTGCCACTAGTAGAGCGGTCGCGATCACCGAGTACGCCAGACTGAAATAGAGAATGATCGCGGAATAGCCGTGCGCGACGGCAACGCCTCCGGCTACCCCGTCCACGGTGCGTACCAGCCCCAACAGCATAACAATCTGGATGGCAGAGATGCTGTCTCTCCAGCTCTCGCCGAGGAGCAGCGGTACGAGGTCGGGGGCGATCGCAGCGAGGCCTGTGAACGCGGGAAAGCCGATCAGCGACGTAATCCGTACGGCGTTGACATAGTAGATCGTCGTTCGCTCTGGATCAGTCTGCAACCTCGCCACAACCGGCATTGTGATGAGCGAGATCGGCCCCAGCAGAACACTGCTGAGGAACTCGAGCGGACGGCGAGCGAGTCCGTAAATGCCAACTTGGGTCGCGCCGAGGAGCGCGCCTACGATCATTTTTGGGAGTTCATCATTGAAATTCGACCAAGTCGCGACGAATGAACTCGGCGCCGCGACTGGGACGAGGTCGCGGCATTTCGCCAGAGAGAATTCGAGCCGTGGCCGCCATTTGCTAGTCGCCAGCAAGTAGGTCGCTTCGACAGCCGAGCGCACGATCTGCATGGCTAGGAGGCTCCAAACGCCATAGTGCGCCAGGGCAAGCGCGCAGCCGACGCTGCCGCCAAGGAGCGTGCCATAGAATGTGCGGATCGCGAGTTTGCGAAATGCCAAGTCTCTGCGGATACAGGCCGCCGGCACGATCATCAGGCACGTGAGAATGATCTGAAGGCTCGCCCACCTCGCGGGCTCAGCGAGATCGGATCTCGAGAAGGCTGCTGCTATGGTGTCGCCGAGAAACCAGAAGACCACTGTGAAAAGCGATCCGAAACATACAAGAAGCCAGAACGCGGAGTCGAGATGCGCCGGCTCGAGTTGAACCCTCTGAACGAGCGCGTCGGAGAGACCTTTGACAAGCGCGGTGGTGACAATGCTGGGCAGAATGAGCACGATAAGGGCTTGACCGAGCGACTCGGGTCCAACGAGCCGCGCCAGGACGATGAAGATGGCGAACAGGGCGACTTGCTGCCCCCAAGCCTCGAGGCTCGTCCACAAGACGCCGTGGACGATCTTGCGCGCGAGTGAGGACGGGTTCGCATCGGTTGTCACAGTCATGCCAGGCACGCACGCTTGCGATCAGGGGCCGCACGCACCAATGTCCGCCGCAATGCCGCGTTGAGCAACGACAGGGACCGCCTCACTTGCCGACCTTTGCACCGAGAGCTGAGTAGAGCAGATCCCTAGCACTCCGGAATTGTGGTTTGCGCCTCAGCACGAATTCGCTGTCTCTTAGCGGATCGGTGATTGCGTCGAGCCACCACAGCCGTCGCGAGCGCCGGATGCCTTGCCGCAACGTTTGCACGATGTCGGCCCGACCGATCCTCTCGGCCATCGCGATCATTTCCTCGCCGTATGCCCACTCGACATCGCGCGAGAAATGCACCCGTGCGTACCGCTCCGGATCGAAATCTGACCAATCGAACGCCGCTGGTCGTACGCCTGCAATATCGAATGCGGTCATCGTGCGAAGGCACTTCCGGCACTGCGAGCAGTTGCGCTTGCCGGTCAGCGCCTCGTCGACGTCGCAAACATTGATGATATCGTGAGCGATCGGATGGCGTGCCACGTACTCCGTCTTGTCGAACCGCGTGAACTGAGCCCCATCATGAACCGTTCTCAATGAGGTCGAGCTGAAGAGCGGATCCGTCAGGGGATGCGAGCCCCAGTTGGGTAGGGCTCCATAGGTATCGGACGAGGCGATTAACGCGGTGGAAAGCCCACCGCTGAGGAGGTGCGCAACGAAGCTCAGCACGGCTCCGTGTGTGACGGATCCGAAGCGATCATGGATGCGCTCGGAGAAGGTCATGACGTTCGATGCAATGGGCAGATAGAGTTTCCCTGTCTTCTCGGCGAAAGCCGTGAAGTCTCGGATTTGGGAAGCTGGCTGCTCGGCCAGCGATCCGGAATGACAGACACGCAAGAGGATGTCGGTGTCGAAGAAGGCTCCTGTCGCGCGATCGACCGGGGACGTGTGGCGAAGCGCAGTGAAGAGCGAGTCGATGCCACCGGAGAAGAACGAGGCGGAGCGCCCTGGGGGACGATCGGCGGGTTGTACAATATTCGTCGCATGGATGGTGGGAACGTAAGTGCGTCCGTACCATTGACGCCAGCACGCGGCGACGGCCGTTGCCCCTCTCATCAAGACTGGATCGACGGGAAGGTCGATCTCGATGTCCTCTTTGTAGAGCGCGCCGTATGCGATCATGAGCACTAGCCAAGGATCGCCAGAGTGCGTCAGCAGGTGCTCGAACTGTCGATCGATCTCGAACCACACTTCCGACACCGCGCCTGACTGGGACCGCAGTTGCGCAGTCACCCGCAAGATCTGGTCCGAGCCAGCGTTACGTCGATCTACGCTCATTAGTCTCACGGAAGCCACTCCCGTTCTGCAATAGTGAGCTTGTTCGCGGCGCGGTTGATCCCGGTTACCGAGTTGTCGGCGCCTCGTGTGGCCGGGCCCAGACCTTCACGTAGTCCACGTGCATGACGGACGGGCTCGGGGTGTGCTCGATGGATTGATGGGGATCAAGTGCAAGATTGAGGAGAATGAAGCGCTCCTGGCGGTGCAACGGCGGTGTCGGAGTGCGCCAGATCTCCTTGCGATTGAGGTAGATGCGGATCCAGTCCTCTTCAATGAGCGCGCCGATGAGATTGAACTGGGAGTAGAGCAATCCCTTCGGGATCGAATTGAAGATGCGTGCGGTGTGTGATTGCGCACGGTCTGTCTTGTGAAAGACATGCACATTTGTGGTGAAGCGGTGCGGTACGTCGCCATAGTGCTCGAAGATGTCGATCTCTGCTGTTGCCTCGGAGCCGTCGACGCCGATCAGCCAGAAGGCCGACCACAGCCCCTCTCCAGGAGGAAGTTTGGCGCGGATCTCGAAGTACCCGTATTTCAAGGAGAATCCATATCCGGCGCGATCGTGGCTGGAGAGGAGCCCGGATCGCCACCTGTTGTGCTCGTCTTTTTTAGCGGTGATATGGAGGATCCCGTCTTTCGTCGAGAAGGGCGAGTCGGGGCCCGGATCGGCAAAGCGCGCAAGACCAAAATCCCCATTCCATGGTGTATGAGCGATCCAGCGGGTCCCAGGCCCCCATGGGGACACATCGAGTGTCTCGAACTCCTCGTCGAACACAAGAGTATAGCCGGTGAGATCCAGAGGTGCGCCTTCTTCGGCGAGAACGGGTATTGCCGCAATCGGACTCGCGAGGAGAGGACAGATTGCGATGGCAACGATGGCGAGTCGATGAGCGATACTAAGCACCCAAGCCTCCTTTTCTATCGACTGGCTCGAGCGGTTGACCGAGGCTTGCGGCTCGACGCGCGGCGAGCGTGCCATGCGGACGATGACGCGAAGCAGACGAGCGTCTGAGCACACCTTGATAATGTGCAGCGAGACTCTGCGCCCAGGCGTCGACGGTTGGGGCCAGGGAGCGTCCCTCCGAAACGCCGGCTCGGCTCATGCGCGCCACCATGGTATCGTCGTCGCTGATCTGGCGGAGGGCGTTGGTGAAGCCAGCTTGGTCGAGGGGATCGCAGGTCAGTCCAAGCCCTTTCGCGACGATCTCGTTCGCCAGAAGTGCATACTTCGCTATTAGTATCGGAAGCCCGCTCATCACGGCTTCCAGCGCGACGATCCCGAACGTCTCGCGCCATTGCGAGGGGAGAACCAGGGCGCGGGCGTCACGGCAGAGATGCGCGATCTCGCTCCTGTCCCGCCAGCCGAGAATTGCGAATTCTGGGTAGGTTTCGGCAAGTCGACTCGCGAGCGGTCCGTCGCCGATGAAGCGCACCGGCACGTTCGCGGCGCGGGCAGCTTTCGCCAAGAGCAGGCACCCTTTCTCCTCGCTGAGGCGTCCCACAAACAGGATCTGGCGATTGCTCTCGGCGGAAACACGTGTGTCCGTCCATGGTTCAATCGGATTGCGCAAGACACGGATGTTCGGTCCGGCGACGCCTTGTCGTGCCAGTAAAGGGATCATCTCGTCGTGAACGACGAGGATGCTACCGGCCGCTGACAGGTCGAGCGAGCGACGCAGTGCTGCAAGACGTGCCGAGCGCCAGAGCTTGTGTGAAAAGTGGCGGCGATCGCAATTCGTGCTGAGGCAGGCGGCACCGAGCGGGCGCAACTCGCAGGGGTGACCCCTCCGAAAGTTGAAATAGCCCCCGTTTGGACAAGACAAGAAGAAATCGTGGGCGTGGATGACGAGGCGGGACGAAACTGGCGCGAGCGAGCCGAAAATGGATGGCGATAGAACCTTGGACCAGCCGTGGACGTGATAGATCGTTTCAGGCGTGTCGTTCTCGGCGATCCATTGCGCGAGCATCAGCCGCGCTCGCCCGTTATGCAGGCCGCGCAGCATCGACGCGGGGCGAGCGCCATCGAGAATATGGCGACTGCCCGTTGAAACTGTTTCGCCCTCCATTGGCGCGGCAGGATCGAGGCCGGTGAAATAGGTCGCCCCGATGCCGCGCTCGCGAAGGACCTTGGCGGTCAACAACGCGATGGCCGTCGCTCCGCCCTTCATTTCGGCGATGTCGTTTATGATCACGACGTGGCCGGGCGTCGTCGGATGCCCGCCGAAAAGCTCATCGGCCTCGAGGCTCGTTTCCATAATGGTCCAGTCTTTCAAAGCTCGAGAGCGCGTCGCGGATCCAATCGGCCGCGGAACAGATGTCTGAAAGCGATGAGATTCCCCGCGAGCCGCCCGCGCCGGTCGATCCAAGGTTCGGCACGCAAGAGGCCGGCGAAATTCGCCGCAATGTTCCGCGACATGAGATAGAGAGCCCGCGCAAGTCCGAGCGACCCCTTGTTGATCAGGTAGACCGGGTTCGCGATCTGCGAGTATCCAAGCCGGCGACCAGACTGGCGTCCAATCTTGACGCCGAGATGAACGCCGCGCATCGCGCTTGATTTGACGACGGTCCCGTATCTACTCACTCGGACGCCGAAGTCGACATCCTCGAGCCAAGCGTAGAGCGGGAGGTACTCGTCGAATCGTAGTCGAAGTGGCCGCAGAGCCGAAAGTCTGACGCTCATGTTGCAGCCATAACCGTTCCGCACTTCAATTGGCGTTGGGCTCGGCCGCCACTGTTTGGCATCGTCCTCGATAATCCGATCCGCGTCGCTGAAATTCAGCCCGGGGCCGTGGATGCCGTCGCTGAGAACTTCGCCGGTCGCGAGGGCGACCTCGGGCGAACCGACGTGAAGCCGCTCGACAGCGTCCAGGAACTGCGGCGCAGGAACGAAATCGTCGTCGAGGAAAACCACGACATCGTATCCATCCGCCCGGTCCAGAATAGCATTTCTCTGTTGCGGCAAACCTCGGGGGCCGAGGAGAACAACGATGCCCCCGTATTTTTCGTCCGCGGCGCCGGCATCGCTTAATGTTGGGGCACAGACGAAGATCGCGTCGGCACGGCGTACTTGTCGAGCCAGCCTGTCGAGTGTTTTGAGGAGAATAGATGGCCGATCGGCGGTTGCTATGCCAACGGCTATCTTCAGGCGGTGCGTCGCTTGAAGCCGCTGTTCTGGAAGCCTGGGCGACAAGGAGGAGGCCGTTGGTTTCGTCGCGCCGGTCTGGCCTGAAGTTCCAGTCTCCATCATGTGTTTGCCCGCTGGTGCGTCAGCCATGAATGTTTCAGATGCCGCCAGTGCCTGGGTCTTGACGCGAACTCGTAAGCACGTTTGAGGTCGCCCGACGTCCGGCCCGCTAAGCGAGCCCACGAAATAGTGTGTCACGCAGCGTGCCGTGGCAAAGACTGGCATTGGACGTATTGCCCGGGCTCTCCGTCGGGGCTCGGTGACCCGACTACGCCATTTGGACAATCAGATGCGTCCCGGCGGAGCCAGCCCAAAGACGGAATGGCCGCCGCCGCGCCTCTCGATCAGACTGTGCCAGCAGCGAGAAGTCGGTAATGGGCACGCGCGCCCTGAGGGGGCTTTGCACCGATGGGCAGCGTCCGTCCGACCGTAGCGACCGTTTCACAAGTGTTTTGCGAGGTGGTGCCGCCCCGCCAAAGCTCACTGGGGATTTGGACATGGCAAGTGGCGAGCCGTCTGGCGGATCGATGGCGGCCTGTCGTGTTGGCCCGAGGGGCGATGAGCGGGCTCCGCAGGGTCGAGAGCGAGGGCATTGAGGTTGAGCTGGTGCCCGCTCTCCCCTATGGCCTCTGGCGGAAGGCTGCGAGTGCCTGGCGATGCGTCTCTCCCTTAAGTGATCCGTTGGTCGCACAACCGTTCTACGCGCGAGATTATGTACGGAGCGTAGTTGGCCGCCTGCGGGCGCTTCAGCCCGATTTGATCCACGTGCAGAATTTTCCGAACCACGTGCCATTGCTGCGAAGCGCCATGCCTGACGCTGCCATCGTCCTTCACATGCATTGCGATTGGCTCGCCCAGTTCGATCGCCGATCGATGGCAAGGGCGGTCTCTGCCGCGGACATGGTGGTGGGCTGTTCAAGCCACGTCGTCGAAACAGCGCGTGAGTGGCTGGGCGACGTCGGTGTTCCATACGCCGTCGTGCCGAACGGAGCGCCTGTGAATTGCCGGCCCGGACCGCACCACCGCGACGGCAGCAAGACTGTTCTGTTCGTGGGTCGCCTGTCGCCGGAAAAGGGAATCCACACACTGTTGGAGGCATGGCCCGACGTCGTCGCGGCGCACCCTTCAGCCCGCCTGGACATCGTGGGGGCAATGGTTGCGACGGATCGTGATATGCTTATTGACCTAAGCGCTGACGCCGAGGTGCGTGCGCTCGCACGATTTTATCCGGGTGGCAGCGAGTGCGCCGGTGGTTATGCGGCAGCTCTCCATCGCATTCTGCCCGGGCGCGTGCGGCATACAGTGACATTCGCTGGCAGCGAGCCTTATGCCTTGGTTCAAGACCGTTACCGTCAGGCTGCCCTGCTTGCCAATCCTTCCTTGAGCGAGTCGTTCGGTATGAGTCTCGTCGAGGCCATGGCCGCCGGTACGCCGGTCGTCGCGACGCGCGTAGGCGGCATGACCGAGATTGTCGAGCGGACGGGTGCAGGAGTGCTCGTCGGCACGAGCGATCCGAAGGCGCTCGCTGCTGCGATATGTCGATTGCTGTCGGATCCCGCTCTGAGAGGCGAACTCGGGCGGCGCGGCACTGCTGCTGTGGCGGCGACATATTCATGGGACATCGTCGCCGATCGCACGAACGAAATCTATCTCATCGCGTTGGAGCGGCGTAGACGTTCGCGTGGAGCCATCGGCCTGCGCAACGATCGCCGCGCGCGCCCGAGCGGCCGTACTGACTCGCGAGGGCTGGTCGAGTGACCTCAGCACGAGATGCCGATTGCGGCCGGGCGTCCGTCGGATCGCGATATCACCCGGCGTTGGCCTCTATCGTCAGCGACGACTTCGAGGACGATCGCTCGCCCGGCTGCGTGATCGGGACGAAGGCGTCGACAGGCGCACTTCGGCTCGGCGTGGACAAAGAGGGGCTGGTCGCGATCGACAATGGTGCATTGCGCTTTCAACCGCTTCTCCACCCTGGTTGGGCACGCCAGGGAATCGCCTACGGGCCATTTGCCAGATCGGCGGGTTTGATACTGGGTGTTGCCATCAACAACGGCCACAATACGTCGCAGGGTGGGCCGATCCCCGAAAGTTTCCTTGGCCGCGTTCGGCAGTGGAGTCTGGGCCCCCATGTCGATCCGCTTGCCGCTCGCCTCCTGGCGTGGCTGATGGCTCCGCGACGCCGAGCCACGCTGCGCAAGCTTCGCTGCTGGTTGGCGAGCTCGCGCAAGGCCAGCCGTTCCGGCACGCTCGAGGAGAGCCTGGCCATCGGCTTTTACTCGAGCGTTGCCCCTCCCGATCCACTCGTCGAGGGAAGCGGCTTCGTGCTGCATGCGGCGGAGGCCGAGAACGGAGAGCTTTGGTTGCGGTCCGCCGACCGCTGCCTCTCCGCTTTCCGACGCTTGAAGAACGTACCCCTCGTCTATGTCGTTGCGCTTCGCGATGAGGGCGCTTGCTATTATGTGGCAGGACCACAGGGCGCTCATGGCGTCGGCGGATTTCCAAGATTGCGCCCGGTCGGTATCGATGCGTTTGACCGGACTGCGCTTCTCTACGCTGGAGTCCATCAGGCAGCTCTGGGACAGATTGGCTTCAGGGTCGACACACGCGTGTCGTCGGTTCAAGTAGCCAAGGCTCCGGAGCTGATCGCCTGGTATGGCAGCGCGCATGCGGCCGACGGGCTGCAAGGCAATCAGGACGATCTCGGTCGAGCCGAGCACGGTGGTGCGTGGCGTGTCTTGGGAGATCAGCGCCTCGTCCGAACGCCGGACGGCGCCGTCGCACTCGGGACAGCCCGGGCACTCCTTGATCCGCACAAGCCCTCGGGTCTCATTCACGCGATCGTCGAGATCCGCCATGCCGATGATCGCGTCGCGCTGCTTTGGAAGGCCGACGCAGACGGCAACGGGTTGGGCCTCGAGTGCGACGCCCGCGAATGTCGACTGGTCCATCGCAAGTCGGGTACCGATCGAGTAATCGCGCGTGATCCGGCGCGGTCGATGACGGTTGGCAGGAAGCACGAGCTTCAGGTGCTCGAGGGGTACGGCGAGCTGGGTTGCTATCTGGACGGCGAAAAGATTTTCGGTGAATGGCTCGAGATCGCGGAGCAGGCGAGCGGGACGGCCGTGGGCATTTCAATCGCGGGTGCCGGGGCGCGCATCTCTCGCTTCGAGGCGCATCCGACCGAGGTTGCGATGCCCTCGAGCCTCGATTTTGCTCCGCCTTGGAGCCGGGAGGGCAGCCGTCTCCTGATCGTGGACAGCTTCGAGGGCAGGAGCGGCGATATTGCCGGGCGGCAGACGGAGATCGGAGGGGTTGCCTGGAAGCGATCGCTGGGTGTGGGAAACATCGTTGCCGATGGTCGGGGATCTGCACAGATTGCTGCCAGTGTGGCCAAACCCAACCCGGGCCGAACTCTGTATACACTGCCCTGGAGCGCCCCCGATTTCGCCGAACTCGAGATTGCCATCACCCCGCCAGGAACGGCCAGACACGAGGGACACCGCGGTCGCGCTGGGCTCGTCTTCTGGCAGGACCGCACCAATTATGTCACCTGCTCCTGTTGGCTGGACGACATCTACGGTGGTGCCTCGATATCCTTCTTTCCTAAGCGCTTTGGCTTCGAGGAGCTTTACGATGCGGTGTGGACCAACGTCGACCGGCGCATCTTTTGGGGGCGCCGCCTGATCCTTCGGGTTGCATTTGACGGCAACGACTTCCTCGTCCGCATCGACGGCGAGCCCGTGCTTCAGAAATCGCTGCGCGACATCTATCCGCACGATCCGCCGCTGAGGATCGAGCGGGTCGGTCTCGTCAGCAATTGGGAATGGGGCAATGACACCGGGTCGCAACTGGCTGACTTCCGGGCGTGGGCATAGGACGCCTGCAAGAAGAAGTAGGATGCGTTGATGAGAAGGCCGCGATCGCTCGGCCCGCGCGCCGGCCGGCTCCGCTGCCGAGCGCGACGCTAACCTGAAACTCGCCGGGCGGGACAGCCGCGGGGTACGCTGAGCCAACGATGCTGCACCGTAGCCGCGAGTAACTGCCCGCCTGACGCCGCAACGGCGCACTCTGCGGATCAATCGACAGGTTGGCGGGCGAATGCCAGAGGGGCTGCTGGAGGGGCGACGGGTCTGCGGGTACGCAAATCGAGCGTTGGCAATGGGGTTTCGATTAAAAACGTCCCGATGACAGAGACGGCGTCTGCCTGGCTTTTCATCAAATAGCCGTCGAGATCGGCAATGGCGAGTGTTCCCCTCTCAACGGCCAGGACGGTGCCGTTCGTGAAAGGCTCGATGGCCCCGAGAGCGTTGGCTCCTGACGTCGGGAGGTCGAGCAAGCAGAGATCGCAGCGATCGAGCAGCTTCTCCATGAATGCTGCGATCCGCTCCTCGCTGGGTGGATCGTGGAGTGCGTCGTAACGGCTTGCGGAGCTGCCCGCCGCAATGGCGTCGAAACCGTTAGCATTTCGCACAATAAAGGACTCGTCGAAGCCGTTGGGCTTGCTGAGCATGTCTGCCAGCCCTGGTGCGTCACCGAGCCCCAGCATGACGCTCAGTAGTCCCCTGTCCGGGCAGGCATCCACGAGGATCACCTTCTTGCCTGCCGAAGCGTAGCGACGCGCCAGCAACAGGCACAAGATCGACGAGGTGCTCTGTTTTCCTATTCCCTGAATGCCGATGCAGGACAGGCCAGCGTTGAGCTTGCCATCGAAGACGCCGAGCCCTGCGAGGCGGACCTCGCCGATCAGTCTCATCGCGCGCGAAACGCCGATGTGTTGTGGCAGAGGCACGAGGTCTGGCTGGCTGCGCATCCTCCAACGCCAAGTCTTCTCGCTTTTCCCCGCACTCACGACTCGGCCAAGCGTTGGCCTCCCGGACCTCGCGACATCCTCGAGTGACCGTACGACCCCATCGGGCGACATTCGGATGAGGGAGACGATGGCACCGATGGCACCGCCAAGCATGGTCGCAAAGAGGATGATCAGGAGCGACTTGGGCTGGCTTGAGGTGCGCGACACGGACGCTAGCGAAAGGATTCGCGCATCAGCGACGGGATAGGAAACGCGTTGCAGAGTTTCCATCAACTGCAGGTGGACGCCCTCATAGAGGCGCCGAAAGGTCTGCGCCTTGCTTTCGAGCTCGGCGAGCCGGACGGCCGAATCGCTGATCGCGCCCTGTCCGGATCGCTTGAACCTCTCGGCCTCGCCGAGCGATTCGAACGACTGCCGCCGCAACTCCTCGAGGCGGCCCTGCAACCAGACACCGCCTCGCCGCAACGCTTGCGCCTTCTGGTCTAGGTCGAACTCGATATAAGCATCGGCTACCGCGTTGACGATGCGGACAGCCTTTTCGGCGCTAGTCGATGTGAAGTGGATGTCGATGACCGTCGAGCGTCCGACACGCCTTGTGACAAGGCGGTCGAGGAAGCCCGGGACGATCGACTGCACTTTCGACTGATGAGCTTCTGCCAACCCTGTGACGGCGCTCTCTTGCGAAGGGGCTGGCGCGGCTGGAGCAATCGCGGGATCGCGCGAGCCCGGAGAGTCGATCCGGCTCCTGGCACCGAGCGGATCGAATTCGGTATCGTCTACGAGGCCGAGTTTCTCGATGACACGTTCTGTCACGCTGACTGACGCGATCACTTCGACTTGGCTCTCGATCCGCATCCCCATCTCGACGATCGGCTCAAGTGAGCGGGCTGTCTGCGAGAGAGTGATCGATGACGCAGGATCGATGATCACACTCGCCGTCGCCGTGAACTTGCGAGGCATGAATTGCACGGCCAAGGCAGCAGTGGTGCACGCCACGACGGCGAACAGAAGGATCCGTAGCCATGAGGCGGCAAGCACGCACGCAATGTCTTTGACGCCGATAGCACGGCCGACGGAACCCCCTGGTTCGCCTTTACTCATCGTGGCTTCGACTCCTAGGTCACGGCGCGCTTGGCCACATGGGCTCGGACGCGATCGGGGTGCAGATGGAATTCTGTTAGTTCGCCGCGAGCGTCGCTTGTGCCAGCCGTTGCCAGGGCGGCTAAGGCAGCAAACTGGAGACCAAGAACGACGGATGTTCCGGCGGTCATCGCAGGCAGAAGCGCGGCAAGGCATGCGAAAGCAGCCGCTTTGGCGACCGTGGGGGCCTGATGGCTCCGGTCCGGGCTCCATAGTGGCGCGAGGAGGAGGCCAAAGAAGACCAGCATCAGACAGGCGCCGGGGATGCCGGTGTTGGCTAGAACCGCAACCGGTAGGCTCGAGGTCCTGATGCTTCCGACGCCGGCGCCAAGCAGCCACGTCTTGAGGAAAGCCTCCCACCCATAAACGTTCCACAGAGAGCGCTCGATACCCGAGGCGCTGCCCAGTTTCTCGAAGAAAAGCACGGCCGCGGTATCGTCGAGCCAGAACGAAAACGCCGGCCACAATTGAAGGGCCAGAGCGATACCCACAAAGGCCGCGGGAAACCCGACCACCAGCGCCGAAAGCCTGGCGGAGGACGCACCGACCACCAACAGGCCGCAGCCGCGCAGGAGCATCATGGATAGATAGATACCAAGCCCGACCAGAGCCGAGGACGACATTGAACCGATCACGCACAGTAGAGCCAGACTGGCAACGAGCGCAGCCCTCCAGACCCAAATACCTCGCAGATAGAGTTCCGATGCGAACGCTAGGAAGGGCAGTGCCACGCCGCCAAAGGCAGACGATTCGGGAAACGACCCGATCGTGCGCCTGATCCCTCCGATATCGCCCTCGGCTAGAACCGCGTAATTGGCGTTACGGATGAACTCGAATAGCGCGATCCCGCCGAAGCGGTGATGAACGACGTCGAGAACGCCGAAGGCAAAATGAGCGGTCGCTGCGAATAGAATGGCATAGGCAATCGTTGCCGTCCCGGCGATCCGCGCGTGGACCGAGACGGCGATAAAGAGCGCGACGTCGCCGAGCAAATAGGCCGTCTGTGCAATGTTCCCCCCCCCAAACGCAAGTGGGGTCAGCGTGATCGAGCTCCGGGACTGGAGGTCGCCGCGCGTGATCGTGAACACTTCGACTTCGCCTGCGAAAACACGTGGCAGGAACATGGCCGAGCATAGGCCATAGATCGCAAAGCACACCAGCCAAAAGCCGGGTTGCCGGTAGTCGAGCTGTCGCAGACTGAGGCCGACGCTTTCAGGATGCTTGAAGACGCCCGCTACATAAAAGGCCAACAAGACATGTCCGGGCGGTATACTGGAATCGCCGAGCGCGGGGAGCTTGATCGCAGCCGCCGCGCCGAGAAGGTAGGCCGTCATCAACGCGTAGATGCCAAGGCGTGGGCCTGAATAGAGCATCAGCAAGCCCACGAGCAGGGTCACAGCGCCGATGGGCTCGAGAATCATGGCGCAGCCCTGGCCGAAGCGAACGTCCCAATAGCAGGTTGATACTGCGGTCGATCACCGTAGCGCTCGCAAGTCGTTTCGATGATCGCAATCATTGCATCGATTCCGGCGGCGGCTTCTCCGATTACGGCGGCGTGATGGCTCGCATCAATGCTCTCCTCGAGGGCGCGGCGCATGAGATCAGTGACGGCGACAGCCGAGTGTTCCAGGAGATAGATCAAGTAGGACCGGCGATCGATCGAGGCGAAGAATGCGTCAATCTTGCAGTCCCAGGCGAGACCGATCGAGGGGATCCCGTAGGAATAAGCAACGATGTGAGAGTGAAGCCGATGGGCTATCAGCCCATCAAGTTCAGCGATCGAGCGGCATAGCTGCTCCGGCGTTCGGGCTCGCGCTGCGAAGCGAGCCCCTACTTTCGTATGATCCGCCAACCGCTTCCTGACCTCCGTCAACGCGATTTCGTCTTCAGCTGCTCCATTCGTAAACGCGACGACTTGGTGGCCGGCTTTGACGAGGGCGTCGATCAGTTGGGCGTAGGCATCCAGCGTTTCACTTTGGGTGGCCGTTTCCGTGTGGCTCGAGTGGTAGGCAAGGAGCGTGGGGTGGGCGATGCCGACACCGATCACGCGCTGCTTTCGCGAGGGGTCGCGGCGATGCGGCCACGTCGTTGCAGCAAGTAAGCCCGGATCGCGCACGATGGAAGCCGCGCGTCCAAGCGTGGCGAGCGTTTGCGCCGAACTGTCATCGCGCGCGGCAGCGTGCACCAGCATGCGCGAGGCACAAAGCTCCCTGAGGAGCCGCTCGCCCTTAAGGGACTGCGGTGTTGTTGCCCCGACGGCGAATAGTCCGACAGGCACGCCATGGGACTCGCATGCGGCGATGACCTGAGCGAGTTTCAATGGGAAGTTGAGATCGAAGGCTTGAATGAGTTGCCCGCCGCCGATGACGGCAAAGTCGCACCGCGCAACCTCTTGTCTCCACCTTGGGCCGAGGTCGTTAGAAAGCTTGCGACGCAGCGCGAACTCGACCGTTACATCCCTCCACTGCTGCGGCAAGCTCCTCAGGACTGTAAGGGCCAGTGCGCGTGTGCGACCCGAACGGCTCGGCTCATAGGCGGTTCGGCCAGCGATGTCGATCGAAGCGACTTGCCAGCCTCTGTGTTGGGCAATGTAGTGCTCGAGGCACTCCGCGATCACGCCGTCGCCGAGGTTAGGGCTGAACTTGACATTGAAGATCGCAACTCGCATCGGCTCACGCTTTTCTGTTGCGATGAGAAACGATCGATGTCCCGCGATGTGGCGCTGGTGCTGGCGTTGCACCCCCCCGCTCGATTAGTGCCGTACCGGCGCGCTTCAGCTCCGACGCGACCCGCGGTGATATGAGCGCAACGACTTCAAGCCCGTAGCGGGCAAGCTGTCGGGGGCTAGCCGCCCAGGCCAGAACGTAGGGTAGCATGAGATGAATCGGTACATGGCGCCTCGCACGAAGCGTAATGCCTATCAAGTGCCACAGAAGCTGCAGATGCTCGCATTCGGGCGTCAGCTTGCGTTTGCCTGTGTGCCACATGTGACGCTCCGCCTTTTCGACAATCTGAACCGATCGGTACGGATGCTCACGATTGTAGAATGCCGCCGAAGTGGCGATGAACCGCCCGAGCAGTGCACATTCCGCGAGAAGCGCAATGTCAGAGCTGTAATAGGCCTGGTGAAGGCCCGTCTTGGCCAGAGCCTCGCGCCGGAATAGACCGAACATCGCCGCATCATAGCCCTGCGTCGAGAAGACCGTGCGAAAGCGCAGTGCCGCGTCCTGGATGTGAGACGTGTCTGAAAGACCACCCGTTATGC
>LNFM01011547.1_pt1 | contig 16692 bp, 17 predicted proteins | sample 596031 | NCBI WGS metagenome assembly LNFM01 (sample SAMN04254537, study PRJNA301005) | activated carbon metagenome | isolation source: dual media filters at the Ann Arbor, Michigan drinking water treatment plant | place: USA: Ann Arbor
CGGATCCGGGGGCCGTGGTGATCGCCAGGGTCCCGCCGAGCACCTCCACCCGCTCGCGCGCCGACGCGAGCCCGAGGTGGCCGACGCGGAACCCGCCCTCCCCCGCTGCCGGCGCGAACCCCACGCCGTCGTCCTCCACGACGAGCGTGACGACACCCGCCCTCGCGCTCACGGCCACCGCGACCCGCGCCGCGTCCGCGTGCTTCTCGGCGTTGACGAGGAACTCACGGGCGAGGGACAGCACGAGCCGGTCGTGGGGCCCCGCCGCCGAGTCGGCCACGGCGCAGTCGATCCGCAACCCGGCCCGCCGGGCGACACGGGCGCACGCCGACTCGAGGGCGCTGCGCAACCCGTCGTGCGTCAGCGTCAGCGGGTGCAGCTCCCCCACCGCCTCCCGCAGGGCCGCCACCACGACCGTCAGCCCGGCGTCCGCCCGTGCCAGGCGCGCCCGGCCCCGCGTGGTGAGGCCGTCGGCCTCGTCGAGCGACTCCCCCAGGTCCTGCCGCGCGGCGAGGAGGTCCTGCAGGACGCTCTCGTGGAGCACCTCCGCGATCCGCTGGCGCTCACCCTCCTCGGCGTCGAGGACCTCCGCCACCAGCCGGCGCCGGTCGGCCGCGAGGTCCGTGATCCTCTCGGCCTGGAGATGGAGGGCGTCCTCGGCGTCGCGGCGGCGCGTGATGTCGAGCACCGTCCCCCGGACCCGGGTGCGGCCCCCCTGCGGGCGCGCGGCCTCGGCCCGGACGAGCACGGTCCGCACCTCCCCGCCGGGCCGCACGACCCGGTGCTCCCAGCGATGCGCGCCCCCCCGGTCCGCGACAGCCGCCATGGCGGCGGCGACGGCGTCCCGGTCGTCGGGGTGGATCCACTCGAGCAGCGCGCCGAGGTCGGGGGCGAAGCCGGCGGCGTCGCGCCCGAAGATGCGGTGGACCTCGTCCGAGCACGTCAGCCGGTCGTCGGCGGGGTCGTGGATCCAGCTCCCCATATGGGCGATGCGCTGCGCCTCGGCCAGGTCGCCGCGGCTCTCCTCGAGGTCGAGCTCGCGACGCAGGCGCTCGACGGCGACGGAGGCGATCTGGGCGATCTGCGACGCGACGGCCAGGGCGTCGGACGCGAACGGCGTCGCGGCGCTCCAGGCCCGGACGCGCCCGAGGTGCTGGCCGTCGCGGCCGGCGAGGGCGACGGTCAGACCCGCCGGGCCGGCCACCGGGACGGGGACGGGGGCCGACGCGGTCGCCGCGTCCGCGTCGTCGGGGGTCCACCCGTCCACGGCCGACACGGCGGTCATCTCGGCCCCGCGGACCCCGGCGACCAGACCGACGACGCAGGCGCGCGCGCCCACCGCCTCCCGCACGCGGACGGCGACGTCGGCCAGGAGCCCCGCCGGGTCGAGCGCCCGGTTGATGCTGACCGCGGCGTCGGCGATGGAGCGCTGCGGCTCGGCCCGCGGCGTCCACGGACCCCCCGCGCGCCGCGTGGGCTGGTCGTCCACGCGCGGGACCGGGATGTCGTCCATTCCCGGCCATTGAACCAGCCGGGGGCACCGGGGGCGAACCGGCCCCGGGCCGGGGCCCGCGGGATGTCGCGCGGCGACCGGTGCCCGGCCGGCGCCTCAGGCGGGTGCGGGCCCCGGCCGACACCGTGACGTATGCCGCAACGTGGTGCAGAGCCCGTGGCCGCGGGAGGCTCGCCACCGCCCCCCGCGGGTGCGCGCGTGCTCGTCGCCGAGGACGACGCCGTCGAGGCGGGCCTCCTGCGACGCGAGCTGGAGGGTGAGGGGCATCGCGTCGTCACGAGCCGCGACGGCGGCGACGCCCTGCGCCGCGTCCTCGACGACGACCCGTTCGACCTGCTCGTCACCCACGGGTCGATGCCGGGCCTCGACGGCCTGCGCCTCTGCCGCCTCATCCGCCGGTCGTCGGCGACCCTGCCGATCATCTGCGTGACGGCCACCGCCGCGCACCTCGCCGACGCCCTCGACGCCGGCGCCGACGACGTCATCCGCACGCCCTTCGCCCCGCAGGAGCTGCGGGCGCGGGTGCGCGCCGCCCTGCGGACCGGGCACCTGCGACGGCAGCTCGCCGCGGAGCGCGACCGCTCCCGTGCCCTCGCCGACTCCCTGCAGGACGGGCTCGTGGTCTTCGACGGCGACGGCCGCATCCTCGAGGTCAACGACCGTCTCGTCGACATCACGGGCGTGCCGCGGGCCGACCTCCTCGGTGCGGTCCCGCCGTTCCCCTTCTGGCCGGGCGACCGGGCCGCGGCGTACGGCCGGCGCCTGCGGCGCGGGATGGCGGGGGCCGGCGGGTCCGAGGGCGACCGCCGCTACCGGCACCGGTCGGGCCGCGACGTCGACGTGATCGTGAGCATCGCCCGCCTCCAGGGCGCCGGCGAGGGCGCCACCGCCTCGTTCGTCAGCACCGTGAAGGACGTCACGGACCGCCGGGCGTCCGAGCGCGAGCTGCGGCGCAGCGAACGGCGGCACCGGGCCCTCGCCGAGGAGCAGGCGCGACTGCGGCGGGTCGCGGCGACCGTGGCCGCCAGCCCCGACCCGCGGGAGGTGTTCGCCCTGGTCGCCCGGGAGGTCGCCGAGATGCTCGGGGCGGAGGCCGGCGGTGTGGTGCGATACGCGGACGAGGGCGCGGAGCTGGTCGGCTCGTGGGCGACGACACCCGAGGTCTGGCTCCCCGAGGGCTCCCTGCTTCCCGTCACCGGCGACGGCGCGACCGCCCGGGTCCTCCGGGAGGGCCGGCCGGTGCGGGTGGAGGAGGACCGCGGCGTCCGCCTGCCCGACCACCCCGCGCGGGGTTCCTCCCGTCCCGATGCGGTCGCCGCCCCCGTCCGGGTCGGTGGCGGCCTGTGGGGCAACGTCGGCGCGATCAGCCGCACCCGCGGGGCCCTGGCGCCGGGCGCGGAGGAGCGGCTCGCCGAGTTCGCCGCCCTCGTCGGCATCGCCATCGCGGGCGCCGACGCCCGCGCCCTGCTCGCCCACCAGGCGTCGACCGACGCCCTCACCGGCGTCGCGAACCGCCGCGCCTTCGAGGTGCGGCTCTTCGCCGAGATGGCGTCCGCGGTGGAGCGCGGGACCGACCTCAGCGTCGCGCTGTTCGACCTCGACCACTTCAAGGACGTCAACGACACCCACGGCCACGCGGTCGGCGACCGGGTGCTGTGCGAGCTGGCGCGCCGGATGCTCGACGCGAGCCGCGTCTCGGACCTGGTGGCCCGCGTCGGCGGCGAGGAGTTCGCGATCGTCCTGCCGGGTGCGGACATCGGCGTGGCGAGCGGCGTCGCGGAGCGCGTGCGCGCCGCGGTCGGCGGCCGCGCGTTCGGCGCGGCCGGCAGGCGGACGATCTCGGCGGGTGTCGCGACGCGGACCGACGAGGCGGACGCCGCCGACCTGCTGCGTCGCGCCGACCGGCGGCTCTACGCCGCGAAGGCGGCGGGCCGGGACCGCGCCGTCGCCACGGACCCCGAGCCGGTGGCGCGCCCCGCCTGATCCGCCTACGGGAAGGGCAGCACCCCGGCCCAGGCGGCGACCGCGACGGCGGCGGCGGCGAGGAGGAGGACCAGCACGGGGCCGCGGCGCCACCACGGCGGGCGGGCGCCGACCCCCCGGGCGGTGATGCGCGTCGCGGTCAGGCTGACCGGGCGGGGACGGCCCCGGCCCCCCGGCGCGACGGCGTTCGCGGGGAGCTCGCGGACCGGTCCCTCGACCGCCACGCCGAGGTGCTCGGCGTAGGCGCGGACGAACCCGTTCACGAACGCCGGGTCGGGCAGCGACTCGAAGCGGCCGTCCTCGATGGCCACCAGGTAGCGCTCGCGGATGCGCGTCGCCGTCGCGCAGTCGGCGATCTCCAGACCCTGGCGGAGGCGCGCCTCGCGGAGACGCGCACCGATGGACGGCCGTTCCTCCACGCCGGGAGACTACGCAGGTCGGGACCGGGACGCGCGATCCGTCATGCTCCCGGGTGGCGGTGAGCGACCACGACGACCACTACGCCGCGCTCGAGGTGGCGCCCGACGCGGGTGCGGAGGAGATCCGTGCGGCGTGGCGTTTCCTGATGACCGCGTTCCACCCGGACCGCTTCCGCGACCCGGACCAGCAGGAGCGCGCGCAGGAGATCACCAAGCGCGCGAACGCCGCGTGGCAGGTACTGGGGGACCCCGCCCGCCGGCAGCGCTACGACCTGCGACGCGCGTCGCCACCACCCCGCCCCGTCGCGGCGGCGGGCCCCCCGGTGCGCTCCCTCCCCTGCCCCACCTGCGCGACGCGCTGCCGGGTCCCGGACCCCGGTGGGCGCACCATCGACCTGCGATGCCCCGCCTGCGGCGAGACGTTCCCGGCGATGATCGGTGCGCGGTGCATCGGCCGGCCGCGCCTCGAGCGCCGGTGGATGGGCCTCCGCTACGAGGCGGTGTTCGCCGACGCCCGCGGGGAGCGGCGGTCGGTCAGCTTCCGGCGCCTCCCCCAGGAGCTCGCGCTCTCCGAGGGTGAGCTGTTCTCCATCGCCTTCCACCCGCGCACCGCCCGGCCGGTCTACGCGATCGTCCACGGCGACGGCCTCGACATGGGGTGGCGGGTCGGCTGACCCCCGGGCGCGGCCGCCCGGGGCAGCCGGCCTCACCGGCGGCGGGGGCCCACGGTGATCCTCACGGTGTCCCGCAGCCGCGTCGAGGCGCGCGCCGAGACGACGTAGGTGCCGGGCCGGCGCATCGCCCGGGTCGCGGCGCGCGGGAAGCGGACGGTGGTGAGACCGGCCCGCGTGCGGATGCGGAACGTCGCGACGGGCCGTGCGGCGCGGGCGCGCCGGACGGTGACGGTCACACGCATCGCCGAGGGCATCCGCACGCGCAGCAGCGGCGCGGAGCCCGACGCGAGACGCGACGGGGCGACCAGGGTGAGACGTCGCGCGACCGGGGCCGACGGCGTCGAGAGCGCGGGGATCGTCCCCGTCACCGACAGGGTCCGCGGGGCGCTGACCGACTGGTTGCCGAGGCGGTCCACGGCGACCACCTGCCAGCTGTGCCCGCCGCGCGTCATGGAGACGCGGGCGGCGCCGGCGGTCCCCGGGACGGTCGCGACGGGCACGCCGTCAACGACGACGCGGTGCGACTCGACCCCGGTGACGGCGTCGGTGGCGGGCGTCCACGTGAGGTCGACCGCGGGGCCGGGCACGCGGGCGGCGGCGGCGGGGCCGCGCAGCACCGGCACCGACGGCGCGGCCCGGTCGACCACCAGGGTCCGCGCGGGCGTGGCGCGCGTGTTGCCCTGCCCGTCCACCGCGACGACGGACCACGTGTGGACCCCGTCCGCGATCGCGGCGGGCCGCGCCGACCGCACCCCGGCGCCCACCGTCGCGACGACGGCGCCGTCGATGACGAGGCGGTACGAGGCGATGCCGGTCTGGCCGTCGGAGGACGGCGTCCAGGAGAAGAGCGGGGCGGACGCCGCGGCGGTGGCGTACCCGTCGGCCGGCGCGAGCGGGCTGAAGGCGTCCGGGGGGACGGTGTCGGGGCCGATGCCGGTGCCCGCCGCCGCGAGGGCGCCGGCGAGGTCGACGCGGCGCCCCGACACCGTGAGGCCGGCCAGGGCGGGGGCGACGTCGCCCCCCGTCATGATCGCCGCCTTCAGCTGCCACGGGCTGAGGCCCGGGTGCATGCCGCGCACGACCGCCGCGACGCCCGCGACGTGGGGGGCCGCCATCGACGTTCCCGACTTGTCGCCGTAGGTCAGGCTGGGGACGGTGCTGAGGATCCCCTCGCCGGGTGCGCCGATGTCGACCGACGCGGCGCCGTGGTTCGAGAACGAGGAGATGTCGTCCATCGGGGTCGTGGACGCGACGGCGAGCACGTTCGGTGCCGGGCAGTTCGCGGGCCACGTCGGCGCGGCGTCGTTGTCGTCGCCGATCGCGTCGGACCCGCCGTTGCCGGCGGCCACCACGAACAGGACGCCCGCGTCCCCCGCCAGGCCGATCGCGTCGCAGAGGGGCTGCGAGTAGGACCCACCACCCCAGGAGGCGTTGATGATCGTCGCGCCCTCGGCCGTCGCGTACTGGATGGCCGACATCGCGTCGGAGGTGTAGCCGCCGCCGGGCTTCAGGAACTTGAGGGGCATGATGCGGGCGTTGTCGGCGACCCCGGCGATCCCGGAGCCGTTGCCGCGCCGCGCCGCGATCGTCCCGGCGACGTGCGTGCCGTGGCTGTCGCCGTCGGTGGCGCTGTAGAGCGTCGCGGTGTCGTCGTGGAAGTTCCAGCCGTGGACGTCGTCGACGTGGCCGTTGCCGTCGTCGTCGATGCCGTTGCCGGGCGTCTCGCCGGGGTTCGTCCACAGCCGCGACGCGAGCTCCGGGTGGGCGGTCTGCACGCCGGTGTCGATGACGGCGACGACCACCTGGGCGGCCGAGCCGGAGGCGTCCCAGCCCATCGGGGCGCCGATCGCCGGCAGCGACCACTGCTGCGGGTAGAGCGCGTCGTCCGGGATCTCCATCGGCTGCAGCTTCTCGTCGAGCACGACGGCCCCGGCGGCCGGCTCGTCGGCGAGCAGGCGCCGCGCCTCCGCGAGCGTCAGCTCGCCCGGCAGGTCGTAGGCGCGCCACCCCGCGACGAGGGGGGTCACCGACCCGGCGTCGAGCGCGCGGCGCACGTCTGCCCGCTCCGGCGCGGGCGCCGAGGGGTCGACGCGCACCAGCACGGAGTCGCTCCGCTCCGCCGCCGAGGCGGCGTGCGCGGACGCGGCGAGCGCGAGGACGGCGAGCGCGAAGACGGCGGCGGCCCGCGGACGGCGCGGGACGGGCACGGCGGAGCCGCCCTGGATGGGTGCGGGTGACATCGAGACGGCCGGCCTCCTTGCCTGATCGTCCACGCGGATGGGGGCGCCCCGGTCCGGACCCCCCCGGTGTGCGGGGGGTGGGGCGTCGTGCAGAGCTGGTATCGGCATCCCCCGTCCGGGGGATAACCCCCCCGGGTCGCGCCGCGACGCTCAAGGTCTCGACCGTCGCGTCCGATGCCACGGGGGACGTCCATCACGAGGTGTCCGATGCCACACCTGCCCGGCGTCGTCAGCGCCGGAGGTCCCGAGGCCACGCGCCTCTCCCAGGCACTCCTCCACCGGGGGGCGGAGGCGGTCGCCGTCGTCGTGGCCGGCGAACGCGCCGACCGCATCCGCGCCGAGCGCCTGCCGGAGGCGGGTGACGCCCACGGGGTCGTCGAGGAGCGCCGGGGCCGCGAGCGGCGGCGTCGCGACGGCCGGCGGCGCCGGTCACCGGAGCCGCCACCCGACCCCGGGGCGCCGGTCGGCGGCCTGATCGACCTGCAGGCCTGACGCGTTCATCCGGAGGGGCGCACGCCCCCGAGCACTAGTGGGTGGCGGGGGGCTCCTGGAGACGCGAGGCGAAGAAGGCGCGGATCGCGTCGCGGCCGCCCTCGGTGGCCGCCTCGGCGAAGCGCGCGGCGAGCGTGCCCCCGGGGCGGTCGTCGAGGCGCACGACCTCGGCGTCGAGGGCGTGCCACCCCATCTCGGCGAGCTCGATCTCGATCCTCACCTGCCCGGCCGACGGGAAGTCGGAGCCGGCGAGCAGGATGCCGCCCTCGCTGAGGTTGAGGCTCTGCGCGTCGACGACGGCGCCGTCGGAGACGACCCGGGCCGGAAGCTCGACATCGGCTCGTGGGTGCTCGCGGCGGTCGTCGTGCGGCGTCGGCGTCGGTTCGGACATCTGGCCCCCTGCGGTCCCGCGGTCACCGGATCGGCGCGATGCTAGCGGAGTCGTCCCCCCGGACAGCGGTAGACCCCTCTCGTACACCGTACGGTCGGCCTCCGGGCCGAGGTAGCCGGGCGCGTCGCGGCCCGTGAAGCCGAGGCGCTCGTGGAAGCGCCGGGACGCGGCGCGGTCGGGCGCGGCGAGGGCACGGACCCTGCGGCATCCGCGGGCGTGGGCGCGGGCGCAGAACTCGGCGTAGAGGCGGTCCCCCGCCCCCCGGCCGCGCCACGCGGGCGCGACGACGTGCATGTGCACGTACGCCAGGTCGGGCTCGCTCTCGCTGACGAGGCCGAGCAGGAAGCCCGCGGGTTCGCCGCCGGGCTCCTCCATCCAGACGCCCGACGGCCCGAGCTGGTCGAAGAAGAGGCGGTGCATCACCAGCCCCACCGGGTGGCCGAACCAGTCGTCGACGACCGCGCGGGCCCGGGGGTAGTCGGCCGCCGTCAGCGGGCGGCAGGCGAGCCGGCCGGCGTCACCCGGCCCGGCCGGTCCCGCCCCGGGGGTCACTCCCCGGCGGCCAGCGACCGCGCCACGTAGTCCTCGACCAGCAGCAACCCGGACTCCCCGGCGCGCCGGGTCACCTGGAGCAGCTCGCCCATCGTCGCGACCTCCTCGACCTGCTCGGTCACGAACCACTGCAGGAAGACCTGCGTCGCGTGGTCGCGCCGCTCGGTGGCGAGGTCGACGATCCGGTGGATGCTGGCCGTGACGTCCTCCTCCCACTCGAGGCTCGCGGCGACCGCCTCCTCGGCGCTCTCGAAGGACGGCTTGGGCGCGGCGAGGGCCGGGATCACGACCGGGCCGCCGACGTCCTGCAGGTAGCTGAGGAACTTCATGGCGTGCTCGTGCTCCTCGGCCGCCTGGGCGGCGAAGAACCTGGTCAGCTCGGGGAGACCCTCCGCATCGAACCAGCTCGAGATCGAGAGGTACTGCAGGTGGGCTTCCAGCTCACGCCCCATCTGGGCGTTGAGGGCATCGACGACGGCGGGCTCGACGGGCATCCACGGCTCCTTGGTGGGACTCGTCCGAGTCTAGTCGGCGGGCACCCCCCTCACGGGCGGCGGCCTCGACCGGCGGCGGCCCGTCCTCCCCGGACGGGGGATCGCAGCCGTCGGGGCCCGCAGGTATCGTGCCGCCGTTCCTCCATCTCACGGGAGTATCGGAAATGCCCCTCGCTGTCCGCCGGTCCATCGCCGGTCTCGCCGCCATCGGAGCGGTCGCGTTCATCGCCGGTTGTGGGGGGGGCTCCGACTCCCTCAGCGCCGAGGAGTTCCGTACACAGGCCGACGCCGTCTGCGCCGACACCGATCGGCAGATCGACGAGCTCACGGAGCCCACCTCCGGCGACCAGGTCCTCGCGTTCCTCCGCGCGGGCCTCCCGATCCAGGAGGCCCAGCTCGCGAAGCTCCGCGAGCTCGAGCCCCCCGAGGAGCTGAAGGCCGACTTCGACAGCGCGATGGGCCTCCTCGAGCAGCAGACGACGGCGATCGACGCGGCCGCCGACCGGATCGAGGGCGGCGAGGACGCCGAGGCGGTCCTCACCGACGTCAACGACCAGATCAGCGGTCTCGGCGACCAGGCCGACGAGAAGGCGCAGGCGCTCGGCCTGACCGTCTGCGGCGACGACTCCGACTCCGGCGACTCCACCGCGACGGCCGCGACGGTCGCGACCGCCCCGGCCGTGACGGTCGACCCGGCCCCGACGACGTCGGCCCCCGCCGAGACGACCGGCAGCGGTGAGACCGCCGCCTACGTCGCGGACGTGCAGGAGGCCGCCGGCGCCCTCCAGGAGTTCGGCACCCTGCTGCAGAGCACGACCGGCCTCGACGACCTGCGCGGCAAGATCCCCGCCGCACAGGCCGAGCTCGACACGTTCGACGCCGCGATCGCGAAGCTCGACGGCTACACGCTGGAGGCGGCGCAGCTCGAGGAGCAGCGCGCCGGCCTCGCCCGCACCGGCCCGGCCGTCAGCGACGTGCTGCGCCGCTTCCTCGACGCCGCGGACGAGGGCGACCTCGCCGCCGTCCAGGCGCTCGTCCCGGAGGTCACCCGCACGATCGGCGAGTTCCAGGCTGCCGCCACCGGCTGACCCCGCACGACGCGACGGGAGGGGGCCGGCGACCGGCCCCCTCCCGGCGTCAGCGGTCCCGGCGCGCCTTCTCGGACCGGCTCGCGCCGACCACGGCGCCCGTCGCCAGCACCCCCCAGAAGACGGCGTAGAGCAGGCCCCGGAGCGGCGGCTGGTTCATCAGGAACACGTGGGCCGCCCAGAGCACCATCACCGCGACCGGCGCGACCACGGCGACCTGGGTCGCCACGTGGAGGCCCTCCCACCGGCGGAGCCAGGCGGGCGGCGGTCGGCGCGGGGGCGGGCTCACCGGCCGAGGATACGCCCGGCCCCCGGGGGACGGGCCCACTATCATCACGCCCGTGCCGGGACGGACGTCATCCGAGCGTGACCTCGTCCGCGAGTGGATGGGGACCCTCGCCGACCTCGGCGGCGCGGCGGGCCTCCTCGGCTGGGACCGCGAGACGCTGATGCCCCCGGGGGGCGCCGAGGGCCGCGCCGTCCAGATGGGCACCCTCGCCGCGCTGCACCACCGCGAGCTGGTGCGCGCCGACGCCGGGGAGGCGCTCGCCGTCCTCGCCGCCGACGCGGACCTCGACGACGACATGCGGGCCGCCGTCCGGCTCGCGACCCGCGCCCGCGACCGCGCGGTGCGGGTGCCGGAGGCCCTCGTCCGGGAGATCAGCGAGGCGTCGTCGCGCAGCGTGTCCGCGTGGGCGGACGCCCGCGCCGCCGACGACTTCGGGGCGTTCGCGGGGCCCCTCGCGGCGGTGCTGGAGCTGAAGCGGCGGGAGGCCGAGGCGATCGGCGTCGGCGACGAGCCGTACGACGCCCTCCTCGACGAGTTCGAGCCCGGCGCGCGCGCCGTCGACCTGGAGCCGGTCTTCGCGAACCTCCGCGAGGCACTCGCGCCGCTGGTGGCCGAGGCGTCGGAGCGTCCCGCGCGCACCCTCCCCACGCGGGAGTGGGACCTCGAGGGGCAGATGCGGCTCGCCCGCGAGGTCAGCGAGATGGTGGGCTTCGACATGTCGTCGGGCGTCATCACCCGGTCCGCCCACCCGTTCACCGGCTCCCCCCACCGGGGTGACGTCCGCTTCACCACGCGACTGGAGCTGGAGTCGCCGATCAGCGGCCTGAGCGCGGTGATGCACGAGGTCGGCCACGCCCTCTACGAGCAGGGGTTCCCCGGCGAGGCCGACCGGACCCCCGTCCACGACTCCCCGTCCCTCGGCGCCCACGAGTCCCAGTCGCGCTTCTGGGAGAACCAGGTGGGCCGCAGCCCGGCGTTCTGGGAGCGCATCGAGCCGATGATGCGGCGCATCTTCCCGGAGGCGATGCAGGGCGTCGACGCGGCGCTGCTCCACGATGCGGGGCAGGTGGTGCGCCCGTCGCTGATCCGGGTCGAGGCCGACGAGGTGACCTACAACCTGCACATCGCCCTCCGCTTCGGGCTGGAGCTGGCGATGATGCGCGGCGACCTGCAGGTGGCCGACCTGCCGGGCGCGTTCGCCGACGGCATGGAGGACATGCTCGGCATCCGCCCCCCGACCACCGCCCTCGGCGCGATGCAGGACATCCACTGGGCCGACGGGTTGTTCGGCTACTTCCCGACCTACACCCTCGGCAACCTGTACGCCGCCCAGCTCGCGGAGGCCGCCGACGTGGCGCTCGGAGGCGTCGAGAACGCGATCGCGGCGGGCGAGTTCGGCGCGATCCTCGGCTTCATGCGCGACCGGGTGCACCGCCACGGCGCGCGCACCACCACGCGGGAGATGATGCGGGCCGCGACGGGCGTCGAGCTCGGCTCCGACGCCCTCATCACCCACCTGCGCCGCTCCTACCTGGGGTAGCGCGAGACCCGGCGCCCGGCGGGGGCGCCGCCACCGTGTCGCGACGGTCGAGAAGGGACCCGCGGCGACCGATACCCGGAGGGTGCGCCCCCTCCCGCCCCGCCGTGTGCGCCGCCGGCTCGCCGCCGTCCTGCTGGCGGGGCTCGCCTGCGCCCCCCTCGCCACGGCCGCCCCGACCGCCGAGGAGCTGCGCGCCACCCGCGACGCCCTGGCGGAACGCGACACCGCGCTGGAGCGCCGACTCGCCCGTGGCCAGGGCGCCCTCGCCGTCGACCGCGCCCACCACCGGGCGGCCCTCACCGGGTTCCAGCGGCGCCTGCGCGCCCTGTACGTGAGCCCCGACCCGAGCCCGGTGATCGAGGTCCTGACGGGTGGCGACCTCGACGACGCGCAGGCGCGGATCGACCTGCTCGCCGCCCTCGGGCGCAGCGACCGCGACCTCGTCGGCCGTTACCGGCGCAGCGTCGCCGGCCTCCGCGACGCGGAGGCCGAGATGCGCCGCGGCAAGGACTCCCTCGTCCGCGAGCACGAGGACCTGGCGACGCGCCTCGACGCCGCGGAGACGGCCCTGCGCATCGCCGAGCGGCGCGAGGAGCGGGAACGGCGCGCCGCGGCGGCGTCGGCGGCGCTGCCGGTGCTGGGTGGCCTGACGGTCACCCCGTCCTCCGGCGTCCCCGCCGCCCCGGCGGACTCCGGGACGCCGACCCGTGGCCTGCCGGCGGAGTTGATCGCCGCGCGGGGCCTGCCGGGTGAGGCGCCGCGCGACGTGGCGACCGGCGCGACGGTCGACACCGAGCCCGCGGGACCGGGCCCGGCGACCACCCGCGCCTACCCCCGCCTCGGCGCCGTCGGCCCCGCCGCCGGCGGGCCGCTGCCGGGCCGCCTGCCGACGTTCACGGCCGTCGCCGGGTGGTACGGGCCGGGTTTCGAGCGTGCCCGCCTCGCGAGCGGCGAGGCGTACGACCCCACCGCGTTCAGCGCGGCATCACGCACGTTGCGCCTCGGCACGTTGCTGCGCGTCGCCTACGGAGCCCGGGTCGTCACCGTGCGCGTCAACGACCGTGGACCCTACGTGCGGGGCCGCGACCTCCAGCTCTCGCAGGCCGCCGCCGCCGCCCTCGCCCTGCCGGGCGTCGGGACGGTCACCGCGCAGATCCTCCCCGGGTACTCACCGCCGTCCCGCGTGCAGTAGCACGCGGCGCGCGGGGCGGCACGAGCAGCGCCTTCGCCCGCATCGCGGTCCCGACGATCCCCGCCTCGTTGCGGAGGGTGGCGGCCACCACCGGCGGGCGCGCGGTGAGGCGGTGCAGGAACTTGTCGGCCCGCTTCGAGATGCCGCCGCCGAGGATGACGAGGTCGGGCCAGATGAGCTGGTCGACGCGGTGGAGGTACTCGTCGAGCAGCGGCGCCCACTTGGCGTAGGAGAGCTCCTCGCGCTCGCGGGCGCCGGCGGACGCCCGCAGCTCGGCGTCCTTGCCGCGGATCTCGATGTGGCCGAGCTCGGTGTTCGGCACGAGCCGGCCGTCGGTGAAGAGGGCGGAGCCGATGCCGGTGCCGAGGGTCAGCATGAGGACGACCCCGGGGACGCCCCGGCCGGCGCCGAACCGCATCTCCGCGACCCCCGCGGCGTCGGCGTCGTTCAGCACGACGCACGGGCGGCCGACGGCGTCGCTGAACAGCTCGGCGGCGGACTGTCCGATCCAGCTCGCGTCGATGTTCGCGGCGGTCATGACGCGGCCCCCGACGATCGCCCCCGGCAGGCCGATGCCGACGGGCCCCGAGTCGCGCGGTAGTGCCCGGACGACCTCGGCGGTGGCGGCGAGGACGTCGGCGACGAGGGCGGGCTGCGGGGTGTCGAGCCGCACCCGTTCACCGATCAGCGTGCCCCGGCGGGCGTCGACGACGCCCCCCTTGATGCCGCTGCCCCCGATGTCCACGCCGATCAGTCCCCTCACGCCGGCACCGCCTCGTTGTCGTAGGTCACCAGGGAGAGCACGTCGCGCCCGCCGAGCGCGGCACGCCCCGGCAGGAAGGTCAGCTCGGCGACGACGGCGACGCCGGCGACGACCCCGCCGAGCTCCTCGATGAGCTCGCAGGCGGCGCGCGCCGTGCCGCCGGTGGCGAGCAGGTCGTCGTGCAGCAGCACGCGGGTGCCGGGGCGGACGGCGTCGCGGTGCATCTCGAGGGCGTCGGTGCCGTACTCGAGCGCGTACTCGCGGCGGACGGTGTCGTGCGGCAGCTTGCCGGTCTTGCGCGCGGCGGCGAAGCCCACGCCGAGGGCGGCGGCGACGGCGCCGCCCATGACGAAGCCCCGCGCCTCGATGCCCACCACCAGCTCCGGCGCGCGCGGGCGGGCCCAGTCGGCGATCCGCGTGACCCCGGAGGCGAGGCCGTCGGCGCTCTGGAAGAGCGGCATGAGGTCGTAGAACAGGATCCCCGGGTGCGGGTGGTCGGGGATGCGGCGGATCACGCCGTCGAGGTCGAAGCCCGGCGTGGTCACGGGTTCGCGATCTGCCGCAACTCCGAGATCAGCATGAGGTGCCGCATGTGGGAGGCGAGGGCGGCGAGGGTCTCGAGCGCGTCGAGGGCCTCGCGGCGTCGCTCGGGGTTGCGGGAGCGCAGGCCGACGGTGAGGAGCTGCTGCAGCAGCCCGGCTTCGCGTTCGGCGGCGACGCGGAAGATGCGCAGGTGGCGGGGCTCGACGCCGTAGCTCGACAGCTCGAGGGCCGTCTGGACGACCTCGCGGTCGGTCTCGTCGAAGCCGGAGCCGCCGTCCCCGCCGATGAGCCCGTACTCCTCGAGGGCCTTCAGCAGGGCGGCGGACGCGCCGGTGGTGGAGAGGATCTCCCCCACCGAGTACCGCCGGGTGGGGGCCGGTTCGGCGAGGTGCGCCCGCTTGAGCTGCTTCGCCTGGTTGGCGACGCTGAACGCGCCGGTCGTCGACGACTCGAGCTCCTGCTTGATGACCCGCAGCGGCAGGAACTCGTCGCGCTGGAGGCGGAGGATGGTGCGGAGGCGCTCGACCTCGAGGGGTGAGTAGAGCCGGTACCCGCCGGGGGTGCGTTGCGGGGAGACGAGCTTCTGGTCCTCGAGGTACCGGATCTTCGAGATGGAGATCGACGGGAAGTCGGCGCGCAGGAGGTCGCAGACGGCGCCGATCGTCATGCCGCCGGTGCCGGCGGACGGGTCGTCGGCGGGCAGGAGGCTGGGTTCGTTCACCCGACGAGGAAGGTCAGGCGGAACTTCCCGATCTGCAGCTCGTCGCCGTCCTCGAGGCGCTCCTCACCCTCGATGCGGCGCCGGTTGACGTAGGTGCCGTTCAGGCTGCCGAGGTCGCGGAGGGCGATGCCGCCGGGGCCGGAGGTGACGACGGCGTGGTTGCGGGAGACGGTCACGTCGTCGAGGAAGACGTCGGCGGACGGCTCCCGGCCGATGGTCACCTCGGCGCGGTCGAGGGCGAACACGGCACCGGGGGGGCCACCGGAGCGCACGGCGAGGGTCGGGCCCTCGATGGCCGGGCCCTGCCAGGCGCCGGTCTCGGCCTGCTCGTCGCTGATGCCGAGGGGGCCGGTGATCTCACCGGTGCCCTGGTTCTCGACGATCAGCAGCGCACCGCACCGCCCGCAGTACTTGTGCGCCTCGCTCTGGTGGAAACCGCATTCGGGGCAGTACATGGCGCCCCCGCCTCTCCGGTCGGCCTAGTCGCGCTCGAGCTGGTCCAGATCGGGGAGCCGCCCGGCGAGGATCTTGCTGAGCGCGTCGACGTCCACGACGGACAGGGCGCCCTCGTCGCGGCCCTTGAGGCGCGCCACGAGCTCGCTCTTCAGCAGCTCGATGCGTCCGTGCAGCAGACGCCGGGTCCGGGAGACGGCGAGCTCCTCGTCCGACAGCTGGCGGATGAGGTCCTTGAGCTCGGCGTCGCTGAGCGTGCTGAGATCCGGCTGGACGTCCATTCGCTGCTCCTTCTCCTGTGGACGGTCAGCATAGCGACCGCGTCGGCGAACCCTCAGGGCCGGGTCGAGGTGGGCCGTGCCCGCAGTTGCCGGGCCGCGATCCGGCTGTAGTGCAGGAACGTCGCCACGGACAGCACCACGGCCGCCCAGAAGATGACATCGACCCAGAGCTGGTCGAGCAACATGCAGCCGCCGGTCCCGACCATCGCGAGGGCCGATGACGCCTTGCCCCAGAAGTCGACGCGCATCTCGACGCCCTGCTTCAGCAGCCAGCCGAAGGCGGCGACGATCAGGACGTCGCGTGCGATGAGGATCGCGGGGCCGGCGGGGTGGACGCGGTCGAGCACGATCAGCCCGATGAGGCCGACGACGACGAGGAGCCGGTCGGCGAGGGGGTCCGCGATCCGCCCGAACCGCGACTCGGCGTCGAACCGGCGGGCGATGTACCCGTCCGCCAGGTCGGTCGCCGCGACGAGGCCGAACACGAGCCCCGCCCACGGCGCCGTCGGCCCCTCCGCGCTCAGCAGCAGCCACGCGAGGAGCGGGAGCGCCGCGAGGCGGACGAGCGTCAGGATGTTCGGCAGCGCGCGCATCCCGCCCATAGTGACGGTTCGTGGAGACGTAGGGCCCCCTCCCGTCGCCGGATCCCTGCTCCGGGTGTTGGGCGGGACGGTCGATTGGCCCGGGCACCTTTCGGGACGGGGCCGGCCGGTCCGGTCGCGCCCGTTGAGGTTCACTTGGCCACGGGGTCGAGGTCCACTTGGCCGGAACCCTCCGGGGACGGGGTTCGCCGGGTGGCTCGGGCGGGACGGTCGACGGCCGATTGGCCACGGGGTCGAGGTCCACTTGACCGCAGCCCGCAGGGACGGGATCGCCGGCTCGATCGGTCGCGCCCGTCGAGGTTCACTTGGCCACGGGGTCGAGGTCCACTTGACCGGAACCCACCAGGGACCGGCCTCGCCGATGGATGACCCACGCCGTCGTCGACCGATTGACCGCAGCACGGAGGTCCAATTGACCGCGACCACGGGGACGGAGCTCACGGGCCGATCGGCCTGGCGCCC
>LNFM01007703.1_pt1 | contig 16686 bp, 14 predicted proteins | sample 596031 | NCBI WGS metagenome assembly LNFM01 (sample SAMN04254537, study PRJNA301005) | activated carbon metagenome | isolation source: dual media filters at the Ann Arbor, Michigan drinking water treatment plant | place: USA: Ann Arbor
TGGCGGGCGTACACGAGCGTTGGGTGGACGGCTTGCTCGGCCTCTACAACAAGGCGGAAGTGGGGGAGCTGATCGAGACGCTCGATCGTGTCGTCGACAAGCTGCGCGGTGGAAGTGCAGGAGGTGCAGAGCCGGGGGCCCCGCTCAAGAGGAGGCAGCGCAAATGACGACGTCTTTCATTTCGGCCGATTTCAAACCTCGCCATTTCAGTTGGCAGCGAGAAGGTGGGGTTGCAATCATCCGGTTGACACGGCCGGACCGGAAGAACCCGTTGACTTTCGAATCATACGCCGAGCTTCGCGATACGTTTCGTGCGCTGGTCACCACAGACGATGTGAAAGCGGTAGTGTTCGCGTCGAATGGCGGTAATTTCTGCTCGGGCGGCGATGTGCACGAGATCATCAAGCCATTGCTCGATCGCGACATGAAGGGCCTGCTCGCTTTCACGCGAATGACGGGCGATCTCATCAAGGCGATGCGTACCTGTCCGCAGCCGATCATCGCTGCGGTCGACGGAATCTGTGTCGGCGCCGGTGCGATGATCGCGCTGGCGTCGGATATCCGGCTCGGTACGGCAGAAGCGAAGACGGCGTTCTTGTTCACCCGCGTGGGGTTGGCTGGTTGCGACATGGGGGCCTGCGCGATGCTGCCGCGCGTGATCGGACAAGGTCGCGCATCGGAGCTTTTGTTCTCAGGCCGCACGATGACGTCTGAGGAAGGCGACCGCTGGGGATTTTACAATCGCTTGCTGCCCGCTGCCGATATCGAGCGCGAGGCGATTGCGCTGGCAACGAGCCTCGCGAGTGGACCGACTTTCGCGCACGGGATCACAAAGACGCAGCTCAACCAGGAATGGTCGATGCCGCTCGAGCAGGCGATCGAGTCGGAAGCGCAGGCGCAAGCGATCTGTATGCAGACGGCGGATTTCGGCCGGGCCTATGAGGCGTTCGCAGCGAAGCAGCGGCCCGTGTTCAAGGGGGATTGAGCGGTGGCGGACAAGACGTTTCTCGAGTGGCCGTTCTTCGAGCCTCGGCACAAGGCGCTCGCAGCGGAACTCGATCGCTGGGCGCATGATAACTTGGGCAGTGTCGATCATGGCAACGTCGATGATGCCTGCCGGCAGATCGTGGGGAGGCTCGGCCGTGATGGCTGGTTGATGCACAGCGCGCCCGATCCGGAGAGTTCGGACGCCAAGTTAGATGTGCGCACGCTGGCGATCATCCGTGAGACTTTGGCGCGGTACGAGGGGCTCGCCGATTTCAGTTTTGCGATGCAGGGCTTGGGAGCTGGTCCGATTTCGCTGTTCGGAACGCCGGAGCAGCGCCGGGATTGGCTCGTACGAACGAGGAGTGGAGTTGCGATTTCCGCGTTCGCGCTAAGCGAACCGGCATCCGGATCGGACGTCGCCAATGTTTCGACGACTGCGCGGCGTGACGGCGGCGACTATGTAATCGACGGCGAGAAGACCTGGATTTCGAACGGCGGCATCGCGGACGTCTATGTCGTGTTCGCGCGAACGGGTGAAGGCCCCGGCGCCAAAGGGCTCTCCGCGTTCATCGTGCCCGGTGACGCCAAGGGCTTGCACATCGCCGAGCGGATCGAGGTGATCGCGCCGCATCCTCTCGCGCGGCTGCGATTCGAGGGATGCCGCGTGCCGGCGTCAGCGATGATCGGCAAGCCCGGCGAAGGTTTCAGGATCGCGATGGCGACGCTCGACGTGTTCCGCTGCACGGTCGGTGCGGCAGCACTGGGCTTTGCGCGGCGCGCGCTCGACGAAGCGGCATCACGTGCTGCCAACCGTAATCTGTTCGGTGCGCCGCTGGGTTCGCTGCAGATGGTGCAGGGGCATCTCGCCGACATGGCTGTCGATGTCGACGCATCCGCGCTGCTCGTCTATCGCGCGGCGTGGACGAAGGATCGGGGTGCTGCCCGCGTCACACGCGAAGCGGCGATGGCGAAGCTCTATGCGACCGAGGCAGCGCAGCGCGTGATCGATGCGGCCGTGCAGCTTCATGGAGGCGACGGCGTTCGCTCCGGTCATCCGGTCGAGAAACTTTATCGCGAGATTCGTGCGCTCAGGATCTATGAAGGAGCCAGCGATGTTCAAAAAGTGGTTATCGCGCGGAGCCTTTGACGCTTCGTCAGCGGCCCCGTCACGTGCGAAGGACAGGCTGGCGATCAGAGGCCGTGCAGGGCTCGGTCCGTCGGCGCATGTCGACACGTTCGCCCGCGACAATCTTCCTCCCGATGAGTCTTGGCCGGATCTGCTGCTGGACCGGCCGGAGTATCGATATCCGGAGTTGTTGAACGTCGGCGTCGAGTTGACCGACAACATGGTCGCCAAGGGGTTCGGCGATCACACTGCGCTGATCGGCAATGGCCGGCGTCGCACGTACAAGGAACTGACCGACTGGTCGAACCGGCTCGCGCATGCGCTGGTCGATACGTACGGTCTGAAGCCGGGAAATCGCGTGCTGCTGCGGTCGGGCAATAATCCTGCCTTCGTCGCTGCGTGGCTGGCGGCGACCAAGGCCGGCGCGGTTGTCGTCAACACGATGCCGATGCTGCGTGCGGGCGAACTCGCGAAGATCGTAGACAAAGCGGAGATAGCGCTCGCGCTTTGCGATAGCCGGATCTCCGACGAGATCGTCGCATGTGCGAAGGAAAGCCGCTTTCTGAAGAACGTCGTGTGTTTCGACGGCACGTCCAATCACGATGCGGAACTCGACCGGATAGCGCTCGGCAAGCCCGTGCGGTTCGATCCGGTGAAGACGGGCCGCGATGACGTGGCGCTGCTCGGTTTCACGTCAGGTACGACAGGCGAGCCGAAAGCCACGATGCATTTTCATCGCGATCTCTTGATGATCGCTGACGGCTATGCGCGCGAGATTCTCAGTGTGACGCCCGATGATGTCTTCGTCGGATCGCCGCCGCTCGCTTTCACGTTCGGTCTCGGTGGGCTCGCGATCTTCCCGCTGCGTTTTGGAGCCACGGCGACGCTGCTCGAGAATGCATCCCCGGCGAACATGATCGAGATCATCGAGACCTATAAGGCGACGATCTGTTTCACGGCGCCGACCGCCTATCGCGCTATGATGGCGGCGATGGACAAGGGCGCCGATCTGTCGTCGCTGCGCATCGCAGTATCGGCCGGCGAGACGCTGCCGGCGCCGGTGTTCGATGAATGGACGCGCAAAACCGGCAAGCCGATCCTCGACGGAATCGGTGCTACCGAAATGCTGCACATCTTCATTACCAACCGAGTCGGCGATGCGCATCCCGGCAGCACGGGGCGGGCCGTCTCCGGCTACGAGGCAAAGATCGTCGACGACGAAATGCGGGATGTGCCCGATGGTACCGTCGGGCGTCTCGCGGTGCGCGGCCCCACGGGGTGCCGCTATCTCGCGGATACAAGGCAAGCGGCCTACGTGCAAGACGGATGGAACATTACCGGTGACGCATTCGTTCGCGACAAGGATGGCAGGTTCCATTTCGCGGCGCGCAATGACGACATGATCGTTTCGGCCGGCTACAACATCGCGGGACCGGAGGTGGAGGCGGCACTGCTTGCGCACGCGGACGTGGCGGAGTGTGCGGTCATCGGCGTGCCGGATGTCGATCGCGGGCAGATCGTGGAGGCGCATGTCGTGTTGCGGCAAGGTGTGATCGGCGACGAGGCGTGCGTGAAGCGGTTGCAGGATCATGTGAAGGCGGTTATCGCGCCGTTCAAATATCCGAGGTCGGTGCGTTTCACCGAGGCGCTGCCGAAGACGCAGACGGGCAAGATCCAGAGGTTCAGGTTGAAGCGATCGCCGTCGTGATTAGCGCGCGAGGCGCGCTACGGGGCTAGCCCCGCACCCCATTGGGCGGGACACCCGCCCAAACCCACCCGTTTTTGGGACTTTAAAGATGAGCGATCCATTTTCAATTTTGCAGCCTGCGGGTTGGGCGAAGCCGAAGGGGTATGCCAACGGCATCGCGGCGAGCGGGCGGCAGGTTTTCGTCGCGGGGCAGATCGGCTGGAACGCGCAATGCGAGTTCGAGAGCGATGATTTCGTCGCCCAGGTCGAGAAGGCGTTGGCCAACATCGTCGCCGTGCTCGCCGAGGCGAAGGCCGGGCCGGAACACATCGTCAGGATGACCTGGTATATCCTCGACAAACGCGAGTATCTCGCGCGGGGCCGTGAGGTCGGCGAGGCCTACCGCCGGGTGATCGGTAAGAATTTCCCGGCAATGACGCTGGTGGTCGTCGCAGGGCTGCTCGAGGACCGCGCCAAGGTCGAGATCGAGGTGACGGCGGTTGTGGGGTAGGTCGAGCAAAGCTCAATTGTTAATCCTACGGACGAGTTTTGTGCAGGGGCCCCTGTGCTGGGTCCCCGCCGCTGATGCGCCTGCGGCGCACTTCGGTCGAGGATGACGATCACCTTTGAGATTTGTCAGTTCTGTTTGTCAGAATCGCCACCTGCCCTCTCGTCGCCGTGATCCGACCAGGCCGTGAGGCGTTCGTTAAGCCAGCGCCACGCTCACCGGCGTATGCGGCAGCTTCAGTGCATTCGCTACGGCTTCGTGGGTGATCTTCCCGTTCCAGACGTTGAGGCCGTTGGCGAGGTGCTTGTCGTCGGCCAGTGCGCGTTTCCAGCCTTTGTCGGCGAGCGCCATCACGAATGGCAGCGTCGCGTTGTTGAGCGCGTGCGCCGACGTTTTCGGCACAGCGCCGGGCATGTTGGCGACGCAATAATGGATGACGCCGTCGACCATGAACACGGGATCGTCGTGGGTGGTTGGTCGCGAGGTCTCGGCGCAGCCACCCTGGTCGATCGCGACATCGACGATGACCGAGCCCTTCTTCATCATCGCGACATGTTCTCGCGTGATGAGTTTTGGTGCCGAAGCGCCGGGGATGAGTACGCCGCAGATCACGAGGTCGGCTGCGCGCAAGTGGCGGTCGAGGGCGTCGCGGGTCGAATAGGCGGTGTTGAGCGCACGGCCGAACTGCGTCCACATCCGCCGGAGCACGTCGACGTTGCGATCGAGCACCCAGACGTTGGCGCCCAGGCCGAGCGCGACATCTACGGCATGCGTGCCGACGACGCCGCCGCCGATCACGACGACCTTGGCCGGGTCCACGCCCGGCACGCCGCCGACGAGGATGCCGTGTCCGCCATGCGCCTTCTCGAGATAGTACGCGCCTGCCTGGACCGACATGCGGCCGGCGACCTCCGACATCGGCGCGAGCAGAGGAAGCGTACCCGTCGGCGATGTCACGGTCTCGTAGGCGATGCATGTCGCGCCGGAGCGGAGCAGGTCCTGGGTCTGGGCAGGGTCGGGGGCGAGGTGGAGATAAGTGAAGAGGACCTGCTCGGGCCGGAGCATTGCGCGCTCCTGCGGTTGAGGCTCCTTCACCTTCACGATCATGGAAGCCTTGGCGAAGATCTCCGCCGGACCCGGTGCGATTTCGGCACCCGCTCTCACATAGTCGGAATCTTCGCAGCCGATGCCGTCGCCAGCACCGGTCTCGACCAGCACCTGGTGGCCATGGGCCGTGAGTTCGCGAACACTGGTCGGGGTCAGACCGACGCGATATTCGCGAACTTTGATCTCCTTGGGCACGCCGATCAGCATAATGAGGTTACCTATCTCTTTCGCGTGTTCTCTCGAAGCGTGGGGTGCCCAAGCATGGAGAACATGCAGGAGGTAGTGCCCATACGACGACGCTGCCAGGGGGCGCCGCGGCCCCCTCCTATCGAATCCCGTGCTTCAACCACGGAGCCCGCTGCCGTTACAGCATGTTGTGACTGCCGTCGCAGAACGGCTTTCCATCGGTGGCCTTGCAACCACAGAGGTTCTGAACGCCTTCGTTCTCGGCGGTGAAGCGCATCGGCGTGAAGGTCGAGCCCTTGTGGCTGCCATCGCAGAACGGCTGCTTTATCGACTTACCACAGGTGCACCAAGCGTAAGACTTGCCTTTTTCGAGGGCCACCTGATAGGGGCCCTTCTGGGCGACGACGGGTTCATCTGACATGGAAGAATCCTCTCGGTTGCCGGTCACACGGTATCTAGGTCGATTTCGCGTCTAAGGGAGGCTTAGCCGATTGTCCAGAAGACGAGGGCGCGCACCCGCCATTCCGGAGGGCGATTCCCGGCAATCGAACCGCCGACGCACTTTGATGATTCGAGCGTCTTGTGTCTGGCTCGATGTTGATCTAGAACGTGCGCCAACCTTATCCCGACAAATCGCCCGACTGCCGCATCGGCTCTGCCGTCGGCGCCGTGGGCTTGTCCAAGTTTCGAGAGACGACCATGAAGAAGGACGCCGACCTGCATCCGGACTATCACCAGATCAAGGTGGTGATGACCGACGGCACCGAGTTCATCACCTATTCGACTTACGGCAAGGAGGGTGATTCGCTCGCTCTCGACATCGATCCGACGACACATCCGGCGTGGACGGGCGGTGAAGCGCGCCTTTCGGATCGTGGCGGTCGCCTGTCGAAGTTCAACAAGCGCTTCGAAGGCTTGTTCAAGAAGTAAGCGTTCGCGCTTGCTTCTGCCGCTCGTGTGTCCGCTGCCTTTTCTGTTCATGAGGCAGCGCGCGACTACGGCTGGATTTGCTGTCTCAGACATTGTCCGTGTTTTTGCACCGCGCCGCCGAGCGGCGCGGTTTTCGTGATCGTTATCGCCACCTGCGTTCAGGTGCTGTGACCGAAGTGCAACCTTGCCGCCACAGTGTTGCCGCCTCTCGGCGTCAACGATGACTTCATCGTAGTGGTGTGCTCGTCCGGCTTGCTATTCTTTCCATGTCTTCAGGCGTTCGCTCGCGTGATTCGCGAGTGCTGATCCGAAGTGTTCGGATCATCCATCAGGCGATGGTCATGCGGCGAGTGGTGCGGCGCGTGTCGTGGAGCCGACGAGATCGAGGCGTCTCAGCGCGCCTTTTCTTGGTCCGACCCAACTCGTCGAGCCAAGCTAGTTCAACCCAGTCAACCAAGGGTCACTCATGGGACGGTCGATCAAGACTCGTTCTCCGCGTGTCGAAGCCCTCAAGGTCGAAGGGCTGCCCGCGCCAGTCGAAGTGCGACGTCATCCTACGGCGCGCAGGATGACGTTGCGCGTGAGCCGGACGAAGCATGCCGTCATCATGACCGTGCCGATGCAGTGCAATCTCGCCGATGCCGGCAACTTCCTGCATACGCACATAGATTGGGTGCGCCGGCATCTGGGCGCGGTTCCGCAGCCGGTTGCGTTGGCGCACGGGGAAGTGATTCCATTTCGCGGTGTTCCGCATCGTGTGGTTTTTACCGGCGAGCGGAACGCGGACTATCTTGTCCGGACAGAGGAAGAGGCGGGTGGGGCCGCCCGGCTGGTGGTCGCCGGTACGCGCGAGGGTGGATCGCGACGCCTCGCCAATTGGCTGACGCAGCAGGCGACCGAGCAACTCGACGTGCGCGTTCGCCATCATGCTCTGCGTCTCGGCTTGAAGCCGAAACGGATCGTGCTTCGTGATCAGTCGAGCCGGTGGGGATCGTGTTCGACCACACGGGTTCTGTCGTTCTCATGGCGGCTGATCCTTGCGCCACCCCACGTACTGGACTACGTCGCCGCGCACGAGGTGGCGCATCTGGCGCAGATGAACCACGGACCGAAGTTCTGGGCGCTGGTGGCCAAGACGATGCCGAAGATGGAAGAGTCGCGGGCGTGGCTGCGAGTCTACGGGATGGACCTGCATCGCTATCAGCGGTAACTCTCAGCGGTGAGGCCGCCTGGCGTCAGCCGACGACCAGAACATATCAGATGCTAGGTTGACCGACACCGTAGGTTTCGGGATCGGCATCGATCGCTTCGAGGCGGGCCGCCGTGAACAGGCCGATCACCAGAATCGTCAGGGCTCCGATCAGAATAGAGGGTTTCGACCCGATGGTGTTGATCCCCACGGCATAGAATGCGGGGCCAAGAGCGTTTCCGAGCGTAAATGCGCACGAATGCATCGATACCGAGGTGCTGCGGAGGTCGTTCGCGACGTCCGTCGCCTGGGCCTGTAACGATCCGTGCAGCATGAAAAAGCCGAAGCCGATGATCGCGAACATGCACATCTGAAGTGGCCAGGGCCCGCCGTAGGCGATCACTGCCATGCCGACCGAGCAGATGGCGCCGCCGAACCGCAGCATATTGTGCATCCCGCCGACGAGATGCAGCACGCGGCCTACAGTAAAAGTGTACAAGAGGCCGCCGATGGCGAGGCCTGAGATGACGAAGCCCGACTCGCGCAGGCCGCCTTCGCCACTCGATTCCAGGAGGATAGCAACGAAGGGGACGAGGCCGGTCACAGCCATGCCGTCGAAGAGAACGCCGGTGTAGCAGGTCTGCGTTCGCGGATTCCGGAACAGCGACGACAGCGTGGCCCTTATGCGGGTCATGTCGATGGGGTAGCGTTTGGCGTCTGGCCGGGGCTTCAAGTTCCGCTCGAGCATGATCGAGGCGGCAATTGCGACGAATGCCGCGCCGCCCACAGCCACGCGCCATCCGACGAAGCTCGCGATAATGCCGGCGGCCACCACACCGAAAAGCTGGGCGCTCTGGGACGCCATGATGAGTTTGGAGAGCGCGACCTGGCGTTCGGAGGCAGCCACTCGATCGCCGACGATGGCGAGCGCCACGGTGAAGACGCCACCGCCGAAAATGCCGCCGAGGATGCGGGCGGCATACATCACCTCGATGGTGGGGGCGAGCGCCATCGCCACGAGCATTGCGGCTAGCGCGGAGCTACAGATCTTGAGGATGCGAACCTTACCGTAGGCATCGGCGATTGCGCCGACGAAGGGCTGGGTCATCGCGTAGGTGATCAGGAAGGCGGTCGACAGAAGCGCTACGGCTTCGGGCGACGTCGACAGATCCCGCGCGACCTGGGGGACGACGGGGTCGAGCAGGCGAAGCGATAGGGAGCCTACGAAACAACTCGTGGCGAGCAGGAAAATGAAGTTCATGGATGACCCATCGGGAGACGATGAACTTAATGGGCTGCGTCGTCCGGGGCGGCAAGGCTGACGGGTGCATGTGTGTCGTGCGCGGGCCGGGAAGCTCGGGGTCCGGGCGTAACATGCATGTCGAGCCTGAGAAGTCCGTGTCTGAGAAGTCCGTGGCGACCCTCAGTATTTTGGTCTAGGCTATTCAATCAGAAAAGCCATTATCGGCTGCGGCAGGCTCGACCCCATCGGGTGCTCGCAGCGGAGGAAACGACGGTGCTCCATCAGGGGGCGCTGCGACGATAGGGGACACATGCGCGCACTTCGTGGATTGCTGATTGCGGTGGTGGTGCTGGTGGTGATCGCCAGTGGGTATGCGTGGCGCTCTTCGATCGGGCCGATCGAAAAGCCGGAGATCGCCAAATTTCCCGCGAGTGACGTGAAGGCCGGGGCCGCGCTCGCCGCGATCGGCAATTGCGTCAGCTGCCACACGCGTGAGGGTGGCGCGCCGTACGCCGGGGGAAGACCGATCGACACGCCGTTTGGTAAAATCCATGCGACGAACATCACGCCAGATGCTTCCACGGGCATTGGCGGGTGGTCCGAGGCGGCGTTCTCGCGTGCGGTGCGCGAGGGCGTATCGCGAGATGGGCGCCACCTCTATCCGGCGTTCCCCTACGATCACATGGCGAAGATGTCCGAGGCGGACGTGAAGAGCGTCTACGCGTTCCTCATGACGAGGCGAGCCGTGGCGGCGGCTACACCTGTCAACGACATCCCGTTTCCATTCAACATCCGAAGTCTGGTGGCGGGATGGAAGCTGTTCTATCTCGACCGTGCCGGGTTCAAGCCGGATGCGGCCAAGTCGGCCGAGTGGAATCGCGGTGCCTATCTCGTCGAAGGATTGGCACACTGTGGCTCGTGTCACACGCCGCGCAACATTCTGGGCGCGGAGGACAAGTCGCGGGCTTATGCCGGCTCCGAGGTGCAGGGTTGGACAGCGCCGGCGTTGGGCGCGACGTCGACGGCAGCGGTGCCGTGGACTGCCGAACGCCTCACCGACTATCTGGGTAAAGGGCGGAGTCCGCAGCACGGCGTGGCCGCAGGGCCGATGGCAGAGGTGATCCGCAACCTCGCGCAGGTGCCGGAAAGTGACATCAAGGCGATGGCGACGTACGTGGCATCGCTCGCGGGAGCGCCGAGCAAAGAGCGGCAGGATCAGGCTTCGCGCGCGATCGCGAGATCACGCGGCCAAGGTACGCCGTCGCGTGCCGCAACCGTGCCGATGCCAGGCGCCGCGATCTATGCTGGCGCATGTGCGAGTTGCCATGGCGAGGCCGGCCGTCAGCCGCCCGATCCGGCGCTCAATCTGGCACTATCGACCTCGGTGAGAGCGGCTTCGCCCAACAATCTCGTGCGTGTCGTGCTCGGCGGCATCGGGCGGGCCGACAATCAGCCGGGTCCGCAGATGCCGGGGTTCGCCGGTGCGTTGACGGAGAAGCAGACAGCGGAACTCGTCGACTACGTGCGCGCCAACTTCACAGACCGGCCTGCTTTTGCCGGTTTGGACGTGGCGATCAAGAAAGCCAAGCAGTAGGCAACAGACAACAGGCAGTTGGCGGAGTTTGCGACGCGTCGCGATCTGCGGAAAGAACTGCAGCAGGAAGCGAGGAGAGGCACCATGGCCAAGCTCAACATCAACGGACGGGCCGTCGAGGTCGATGTGGAGGCGGACACGCCGCTGCTGTACGTGCTGCGCGACGATCTCAAGATGAACGGGGCAAAGTTCGGTTGCGGGCTCGGGCAGTGCGGTTCGTGCACCGTCCTCGTCGACGACAAGCCGGTGTTCTCGTGCGTGGTGCCGGTGTCGGTGCTCGAGGGCCGGAAGGTCACGACCATCGAAGGGCTCGGCACGATCGACAAGCCGGGGCCTCTGCAACGCGCGTTCATCGAAGAACAGGCGGCGCAGTGCGGCTATTGTACGGCTGGCGTGCTGATGCGGGCGGAAGGGCTCTTGCGGGAAAACAGAAAGCCTACGGATGAGCAGATCCGCGAGAAGTTGTCGGCGAACCTGTGCCGCTGCGGCACCCACAACCGCGTCATCAAGGCGGTGAAACGAGCGGCCGAATACATGCGGACGGCGTCGGCCACCGGCAGCGACCGGACCTGAGGAGAACGGGACGATGACGACTAAGATCAAATCAGCAAAGCTGCCTTCGGGCCAGTTGCCTGCGGGCCAGTTATCTGCAGGACTGTCGCGCCGTGCGCTGATCGCCAACGGCGGCGCGCTCGTGGTCGGCTTTTCGCTGACCGATGCCTTCGCGCAGGCGCCCGAGACACCGGCGGTTGCACCCGCCGCTGCGCCACCGGCGCCACCGCTACCGGGGTCGTTGCGCGGTGCTCCGATGATCGATGCCTGGGTTCGGATCGATGCGGCCGGTAAGGTCACGGTGCTCACCGGCAAGGTCGAGATCGGACAAGGTGCCAAGACGGCGCTTCGCCAGGTTGCGGCCGAGCACTTGGGCGTGTCGTACGGGACGGTAGATCTCATCACCGCGGATACCGCGCGCACGGCCAACGAAGGCTATACGGCGGGCAGCCAGACGATGCAGGACAGCGGCACGGCGATCATGCACGCTGCTGCACAGGCGCGGGAAATCCTGATCCGGATCGCAGCGGAGAAGCTCGGCACCGATGCTGCCACGCTGAAGGCCGAGGACGGCTTCGTCATTGCGACGGACGGGCGGAAGCTGGGTTACGGCGAACTCGTCGCCGGCGACGTGCTCAAGGTAAACGCGCAACCGGCGGCGACGTCCAAGCTGCGCGATCCCAAGGCCTATAAGGTGGTCGGCCAAAACGTCCCGCGCATCGATATTCCGGCGAAAGTCACGGGGGGCGCAGCGTTCGTGCACGACTTCCGGCCGGATGGGATGCTGCATGCCCGCGTCGTGCGGCCACCGAGCTACGGGGCGAAACTCGACAGCGTCGACATTGCCCGCATCCAAAAGCTGCCGGGCGTCCGTGGCGTCATTCGCGACGGCAATTTCCTAGCGGTCGTCGGTGTGCGCGAGTTCCAGGTCGTCAAGGCGATGGAGCAACTCGCAGCATCCGCGAAGTGGTCCGAGCAGCAGACGATGCCGGAGCAGGCGTCGTTCGCTACCTGGCTGCCGGCGCAGGATAAGCGGGCGATCCCGATCCGCGACTTGAAGGGTGAGGCGCCGGCCACGGCGAAGACCCTCGAAGTCGAGTATTTCCGTCCCTATCAGATGCACGGTTCGATCGGACCATCGTGCGGTGTCGCCCAGTTCAAAGACGGCGACATGACCGTATGGGCGTGTTCGCAAGGCATGTTCCCGCTCCGTGCGGCGATCGCCGAACTCACACGGCTGCCGCCGGCAAAAGTGCGATGCATCCATCTCGAGGGCTCGGGATGCTACGGCCACAACGGCGCAGACGATGCGGCGGCGGATGCGGCCTACATCGCGCTCAAGATGCCGGGCCCGCCGATCCGCGTGCAATGGATGCGTGCGGACGAGCATCTCTGGGAGCCCTACGGGCCGGGCATGGTCATGCGGGTCAAGGCCGGCGTGGATGCCAAGGGCATGCTGACCGGCTGGGACTACGAGGTGTTCACGGATGCGCACTCGACCCGTCCGGGCGGGGCCGGCTCGACGCTCGTCGGGCAGTCGATCGAGAATGGTTTCAAGCTACCGCCGCCGCAGCCGATTCCGCAGCCCAACGGCTCGGGTGATCGCAACATCATCCCGCCCTACAAGGTTGCGAACCTCCGGCTGATCCACAACTTCCAACCGCACAACAAACTCCGCGCTTCGGCGTTGCGCGGTCTCGGCGCCTACTCGAACGTGTTCGCCATCGAAAGTGCGATGGACGAGCTGGCGGCAGCGGCCGGGGAAGATCCGGTGGTGTTTCGGCTCAAGCATCTGGCACACGATGCACGGGCAAGTGATTGCGTAAAACTGACAGCTGAAAAATTCGGCTGGAAGGCCGGTGCGGTCGCGGGGCGTGGCAACGGTCGGGGGCAGGGTATCGCCTACTCGCGCTACAAGGGGCTCGCCGGCTATTGCGCCGTCGCTGTCGAGGTCGAGGTGGAGCAGGAGACGGGGCGTGTTCGGCTCATTCGTGCGGTTTCTGCAGCCGACAGCGGCACGATCGTCAATCCGGACGGCATCAGAAACCAGATCGAGGGCGGCATCCTCCAGGCGGCGTCCTGGACGATCCACGAGCAGGTCGATTTCGATCGTACGCGGGTGCTGTCGCGGGATTGGAGCCGGTATCCAATACTTACGTTCAAGGAGACGTTCGAGAGCGTGGAGGTGCATGTGATCGACCGGCCAGGGGCGCCGTTCCTGGGGACGGGCGAGGCGAGCCAGGGGCCGACGGGCGCTGCGATCGCCAACGCGCTGTTCCATGCCACGGGGCAGCGGATACGGGCGCTGCCGTTCACTGCCCCCCGCGTCAAAGCGGCGATCGGAGTTTGATGGGGAGCATGAGCCTCAGAAAGGCCGCGTCGCTTCGTCTTGAGCCGAAACCGTGAAGTATATCATTGCTGCTCGGCTCTGGGGGAAGGCTTTTTCGAGGCCTTCCTCCCCCACCCACCCATCGGCGTACTTGATCCGGCGGGAAATCTGCCCCACAAGCTGCCCCGACAATTCTCGGGGCTTACCATGTGATGTTCGCCCTTGGTATTCCACCTCGGACGGTCGCACTCTAGGGGCATGTTATGGCTATTCTCGTCGACAAGAATACGAAGGTCATCTGCCAGGGCATTACCGGCAGCCAGGGCACTTTCCACACCATCCAGGCGATGGACTACGGCACGCAGGTCGTGGGGGGCGTCACGCCCGGCAAGGGCGGCTCCAAGCACCCCGACGCCAAGCTCGCAGGCGTGCCGATTTTCGACACCGTTGCCGAGGCCAAGGCCAAGTCTGGCGCGACGGCGACTTCGATCTATGTGCCGCCTCCCTACGCCGCCGACGCTATTCTCGAAGCGATCGACGCGGAGATTCCGCTGATCGTCTGCATCACCGAGGGCATTCCAGTGCTCGACATGGTGCGGGTGAAGCGCGCCCTGACCGGCTCGTCCTCGCTGTTGATCGGGCCGAACTGCCCGGGCGTGCTGACGCCCAACGCCTGTAAGATCGGCATCATGCCGGCAAATATCTTCAAGAAGGGCTCGGTCGGCATCGTGTCGCGCTCGGGCACGCTAACCTACGAAGCCGTGAAGCAGACCTCGGACGCGGGCCTGGGCCAGTCGACGGCCGTCGGCATCGGCGGCGACCCGGTCAAGGGGCTTGAGCACATCGACGTGCTGGAGATGTTCCTGGCCGACCCCGAGACGACCTCGATCATCATGATCGGCGAGATCGGCGGCTCGGCCGAGGAAGAGGCTGCCGACTTCATCAAGCGCGAGCGCGCCAAAGGCCGCTGGAAGCCGATGGCGGGCTTCATCGCCGGTGCAACGGCGCCTCCGGGCCGCCGCATGGGCCATGCCGGCGCGATCATTTCGGGCGGCAAGGGAAAGGCCGAGGACAAGATCGAGGCGATGAAATCGGCGGGCATCGCGATCGCCGACAGCCCGGCAGCACTCGGCACCACGCTGGCGAAAGTGCTTAAGGGCTGACCAATCACTGTCGAAGTGGGGAGCGTGCGGGCGGTCTTGCCCGCGCTTCCAACGAATTTCGGATGTTTGGGGCGGTTGTCGGGCATGAAGCCCGATAACCGCTCTTTCTTTCTGGAGCGGTCTTGCTTTCCAGAGCGGTCTTGGAATGCAGTGTCGAGATGCACTTCACACGTCGAGGGTGTCGATGCGTTCGTTCATCTCAGGCTCATATCGCAGGTTCGATATAAGCCGCGCTGAGCGACAGCGGTCGCGGTCGAAGGAGTAGACAGGTTGCCCGTTTTTTCAGCGATTTTATTCTGAACTGATCACAATCCCGACAGTTGTTCCCATGTCGCGTTCATCCTGCAGGCGTACGTCCATGTGCGGACTATACTTGCCCTCGGAAGGTGACTAATAACCGCCTCGAATCCGTGTTCCACGACGTGTCTTCCAGCAGTTCGCGGTCCACGCGAACGTGCCTTCCGTGTCGAAACCGATCCAGGACCAGCCATGTCCCGCAATCCGCAGAACGAAGCCCTCGCCGAGACATCGTTTCTTCATGGCGTAAACGCCGCCTACGTCGAAGAGATGCAGGCGATGTACGAGAGTAATCCGGGTTCTGTCAGCGACGAATGGCGGCTGTTTTTCCAAAGCCTCAACGAGGGGAGCCGAGGTTCCGCCGCCGAGGCCAACTCGCACGGCCCATCCTGGGCGCGGCCTCTCGACGAGATCGGTCCGCAGGGCAATCAGGATCTGCTGGGCGCGTTGACCGGCGATTACGGCGGAACGGAGAAGAACTTCCGCGAGAAGATCGCGAGCCGCGCACAAGTGGCGGGCTACGATATGTCGATGGCGGCATCGCTGCGCTCTACCCAAGACTCGATCCGCGCGCTGATGCTGATCCGCGCCTATCGCGTGATGGGCCATCTGGTAGCGGATCTCGATCCGCTCGGCATCTCCGAGCGGAAGATCCACAAGGAATTGCGGCCCGAGACCTACGGCTTCACGGAGGCCGATCTCGACCGCCCGATCTTCATCGACAAGGTTCTGGGTCTCGAGACCGCGACCGTGCGTCAGATCCTGCGAATACTGAGGCGCACGTACTGCCGCAAGATCGGCGTCGAATTCATGCATATCACATCGCCGGCGCAGAAGGCTTGGATCCAACAGCGCATCGAGGGAGAGGAGAAGGACATCCGCTTCACGCCGCAGGGCAAGAAAGCCATCCTGAACAAGCTGATCGAGGCGGAAACGTTCGAGCAGTTCTGTCATACGCGCTACACCGGCACGAAGCGGTTCGGCCTTGAAGGTGGCGAGTCGATGGTGCCGGCGCTCGAGCAGATCATCAAGCGCGGCGGCCAGCTCGGCGTGAAGGAGATCGTGCTAGGCATGCCGCATCGCGGGCGCATGAACGTGCTGGCCAACGTGATGTCGAAACCGCTGCGCGCGATCTTCAACGAGTTCCGCGGCGGTTCGTTCAAGCCCGACGACGTCGAGGGCTCGGGTGACGTGAAGTACCATCTGGGTGCATCGTCCGACCGCGAATTCGATGGCAACCGCGTGCATCTGTCGCTGACCGCCAACCCGAGCCATCTCGAGATCGTCGATCCTGTCGTGCTGGGCAAGGTGCGGGCGAAGCAGGACCAGCACGGCTGCCCGCGAGACGACCGGACGCCGGTTCTGCCGCTGCTGATCCACGGAGACGCGGCGTTCGCGGGCCAGGGCGTCGTCGCGGAATGTTTCGGCCTCTCGGGTCTGCGAGGGCATCGCACCGGCGGGTCGATCCACTTCATTGTCAACAATCAGATCGGCTTCACGACGAACCCGCGCTATTCGCGCACGTCGCCTTACTGCTCTGACGTGGCGAAGATGATCGAGGCGCCGATCTTCCACGTCAACGGTGACGATCCGGAATCGGTCGTGCATGTGGCGAAGGTCGCGATCGAGTTCCGCCAGAGGTTCCAGAAGCCCGTCGTGATCGACATGTTCTGCTACCGCCGCCACGGCCACAACGAGGGCGACGAGCCGGCGTTCACGCAGCCGCTGATGTATCGCAAGATCAAGGAGCACCGTACCACCGCGTCGCTCTATGGTGATCAGCGCGTC
>LNFM01007704.1_pt1 | contig 16685 bp, 13 predicted proteins | sample 596031 | NCBI WGS metagenome assembly LNFM01 (sample SAMN04254537, study PRJNA301005) | activated carbon metagenome | isolation source: dual media filters at the Ann Arbor, Michigan drinking water treatment plant | place: USA: Ann Arbor
TCAAAGTCCCCACACCCCTTGGGACCTACAACCCGGACTGGGCGATCCTCGTCGAGGTCGATGGGCAGGACCGGCTCTATTTCGTCGTGGAGACAAAGGGCAGCCTCTTCTCCGACGATCTACGGGGCAACGAGGCCGCCAAAATGGATTGCGGCGCTGCGCATTTTGCCGCGCTGGCAGTCGGCGAAAATCCCGCACGCTACGTCAAGGTCACGAAGGTCGATGAGTTGATGAGGAATACTTGATGGCAGCTGAAGCTGTAACTGCGCAGAAATGCTGCGCGCGGGTCATCGCGGTCCAGATCGGGCAGGCTTCCACCTAGGCCCTCACGGTTGCGCCGCCTGTCCGGTCGAATTGGGGGCCGCTCCATCAGGCGATGACCGGTAGCCAGCAACGGGCAGGAACCCTCCTATATCTTGCTGACATAATCTCCATTCAGGAACTGCTGAAAATCGTATATACCCAGATAAGTCGGGGTATTTATCTTCGAATATTTGTAAACGGATAAACGTGTGGCATCGTCGCGAAAAGGAGATTTTTCCCGCAGGTTATAAGCGATTGTAAAAAGCACGCCGCATCTGTCCGCTACCGAAGACAGAAGATTGAAATTCGCGTAGTCGTCGGGAAATGGGCGCCATTTTTCTAGAGATATGTAAGAGCGCTTTAACTCGATAATTTCGCCTGGCGCGCCTCCAGAAGATTTTCTGAATAGGTCAATATCACTAACCGTGATCGATCCAAGATTGGCTCTTTGCCATTGATGATATGCGCTGCTTGATGAATCGTTAATGGCTTTTGAGGCTGCGCCACGCTTAACTGGCAGGCCAAAAGACTCGAATATGTCTCGTAAGTCGCTAAGAGAAATCAGCAGCATTTCTTCTTCATTTATTTTGAAGAATACGTCGGTTATTTCCGTGGCTGCGTCATCAAACATTATTGATACGAATGGAATTTTTGAAGCTTCTGCGATTCTCTTCAGTAAAGTATGCATTTCGACTTGAAAATTCCAAGATTTCCCGTAGACAAGTGCGCAGGCCAGAGGAGTGGAATTGCGATCTCCATAGATCAGTGCCCATGCATTCCCGGACACCCATCTAAATTGGTGGTTCGGTGTGTTTTCTAACATCTTATAAACTGCGTTTGATTTGTAATAGGACATGCGCCGGCTTTCTTTCTCGATCGCGATATGCTCACCGTGCATAGAGGCCGTGGCAGGTGAGGCTGGCGGATCAGGTCACGACGATTCGGCAGGTGAAGCAGATGCTTCGTTTTGCACATTGCGTTGTGATCACGATAGATGAATCTGACAGTCCGTCAGAGTCTGCTTCGCAACGGTTGCGCCAAGCGCATCAGCCAGTGCTGGGAGTGAAGAAGCCGATGGCGGAGCTGGCGGTGGCATCGTGATCGCGTAGCAAGCGGCGACATCGCACAAACCATGCGAAGGTGCGCTCGATTAGATTGGGGCGGGGCTGAACGGCACAGCGGCGCTAACCGGGCTTCCACCCAGATGAGTTCGATGCGGACCTGCGTGGCGCCTGCAACGCGCGGTCCGTGGCACGGCCTAGGCGCGTTCTGCCCAACACGACGCGAGAAGGGGCCAAAGGGGGCCCGCGGTGTGTGTCGCGCCCATGAGGCAGGTCTCCGCGGCTCTTCTTAATTATGCCTACGAGGCTGCTTAAGTCGGCACGAGATTTCGCGCTCGCAGTACGGATTTCGGGCAAGTGGGGTTCGAACCGGCGCAAGTGCCCACCGCGCTGAAACTGGCCTTTAACCTAGGTTTTTGCGTTCCGTACTAAAAGGCCCAAGTCAGGAGGTCCGGAGAGAATGGGCCTCAGGAGAGCGAATTTCGGACGTCTCCGCGTCCGGCCAGTCAACAGCTCTGCCCCGAAAACCCCAGGAAACCTGCCACTCAGCGCGGCGCTCGGTCAGGCGGAGAGCACGGCTCGTATGGGAACTGGCGGATGGGGTGGGATTCGAACCCACGGTGGGCGTGAACCCACGGCGGTTTTCAAGACCGCTGCCTTAAACCACTCGGCCACCCATCCGATGGCCGCAACCTAGCCCAGCCAGGCGCCCAGGGGAATCACCCGGCGTGGTCAAGTTCTTCCACCAGGCTGAGCACCGCGTCGATATGGGTTGGCCAATTCGGCGCTTCCCAACCGGCCAGGCGCCGCAACTGCGCGGCACGGCGCGGAGCGGCGGGGGCGGCATAGTCCGTGACCGCACGTTGCCAGCAGGGCAGGTCCAGCGGATCCAGGAAATCGGGCACGGACCCGCCGATTTCGCGATGCGCGGGGATGTCGCTGCACAGCACCGGGGTGCCGCGGGCGAGGGCTTCGGCCACCGGCAGGCCGAAACCCTCGATGAAGGACGGCATGAGCAGGGCGCGCGCCTGGTCCATCAACCCGGCCACGACGCCATCCGAAACGCGGCCGAGTTCGACCACATGCGGGCGCAGCCGGGCGCATCGGTCCAGCAGGTCCAGCACCTGTTCGTTGTCCCAGCCGCGATTGCCGACGATGACCAGCTTGGGCACCGGCCCGGGCGCTTCGGTCAGGCGCCGCCAGAGATGCAGCAGCATCAGGTGGTTCTTGCGCGGCTCGATGGTGCCAAGGCAGAGGAAGAACGGCGTGCCGTCCAGCGCGGTCGGCAAGGGGGCTGCATGCCGGGGCATCACGCCCAGCGGGGCGGCCAGCAGGGGCAGACCGGACGGCAGCAGCGGTCGCAGGACCGCGGCGGTCGCGGCGGAGTTGGCGATGACGGCGCTGGCGTGCTTGCGGATGGTCCGCATGCGCCGGTGATGCCGCACCGTCTCGGCGGTGGCGACATATTCCGGCCAGTCGAGCGGGATCAGGTCGTGCACCAGCGGGACCAGCCGGGCGCCGGTATGCTGCAACAGTCGCGCGATGGAGGCGGTATGCGCCAAAGGATGGTGTGAGACGTTGAGGTAGATCGGCGCCGGGGTGCCCTGTATCCGGCGCGGGGGGGCGCGCCAATCTGCCAGGCTGCCGGCGAACAGCGCCAAGGCCTGCGGCGCCAGCCGCGATAGCGTTCCGGACTGCCAGGCCGGCCCCACGGCACGAACCAGCGCCGCCATGCGGGCCTGCGGCAGCATCCGGAAGCCGCCACGGTAGTTGAAGGCCACGAAGCGCAGCCGGTGCCCGGCCTCCATGAGCAGATGCTCCGCATAGGCCAGTTCCACTCGGTCCACCCCGGTCAGATGGCCGCGGAATACGCGCCAGAGCAGGCGCGAAACATCCAGCCAGATGGGTGCCGCCAACTCCCGGCCCAGATAGGGGCGCGGCAGCGGCTGGGTCGGGGCGAGCAGGGCAGGGGGCGGAGATACATCCAGCAACTGCAGTGCAGGGGGCGTCACGATGCGACTCCACAGCCGAGGAAACACGACGGCCCAGCATCTGAGGACTGGTCTCGTTAATTTTTCCTGACTTTATGTCATACTGGTTGAACATGGTCGACGCAATCTATTGCGAAGACCCGAAGCCGAGGTGTACTCCTCTACCCCAGGTTGCTTGCCAAATGCGAACAGGGATTCAGCAGCTGTGCATATCGGCTCGAAAACACCTCAGGTGGGTCATCGCATGGCACGCCGGCCCCGGGTCGCGATTGTCAGCACCTATGACGAGCTCTGCGGAATTGCTGGATATACCAGGGCCTTGGAGCAGCAGCTGCGCAGCGGGATGGATGTGCAGGTCTTCGATCTGGACCAGTATCTGTTGCGCAGCCCGCATGCCCGCGTGCAATCTCTGGCCGATCAACACGTACAAGAAATAGCCTCCAAGCTACAAAAATTCGACAGCGTTAACATTCAGCTCGAACACGGCACGCTGGGCCGAACCACGTCTCAGATCCTGCGGCGATTTCAGGTCCTGGCGCGCGCGGCACCCGCCTTGTCCGTGACCTTCCACACCATATTGGATGAGGCCGCGCCGCCTCCCGGGCAGATCTGGCAGCAGGCTCGGCGCCTGCGGATCGGCAGCGCCACCCTGTCCGCGCTCGAAAGCCTTCGCTGCAAGTGGCTGTCCTACGGTGTCTATGCGGAGCTGCGCCGCCAGCAACGTCGCAAGCCGGTGCATGTCATCACCCATACGCGGCGCGACATGCGCCTGCTGCGGGATGTGCATCGCCTGGCCGATGTGCATCACCACCCGCTGGCCTTCGTCGCGCCGGAGGCCGCGTCGGCGATCCGCGCGGCCGCCACGCGCGATGCCTTTCCGATGATCAAGCGCCTGCCGCCGGGGGCGAAGCTGATTGGTACCTTCGGCTTCCTGTCCCCCTACAAGGGCTTCGAGACGGCAGTGGAGGCGCTGCGCTATCTGCCGGAGGACCACCACCTTGTGGTGTTCGGCGGTATCCACCCGCAGGCCATCGCGCGCCATCAGCCGCGCGACCCCTATATCGAGAAGCTGTTGGCCAAGGGCCATATCGGCCACAGCGTGATCGACACGCTGCGTGGGGACGCCGCCGCCAACACCAGCCTGGCGCTGGATGGATCCGCCGCGCAATTGCTGGCGCGCCACCCGCAGGATCTGCACGACCGGCTGCATTTCATGGGCGTGCTGGACGATGCGCAGTTCATGACCGCCATGGCGCTGTGCGACACGGTGGTGCTGCCCTATCTCGAAGTCGGCCAGTCCAGCAGCGGGCCGATCGCCATGGCGCTCGAAATGGGCTGCCGGGTCATCGCCTCCCGCACCCGCGCCTTCCTGCAATATGCCCGCTACCACCCCGACCGCATCGAGTTCTTCGATATCGGCAACTTCGCCGAGCTGGCGCGGCGGATCGAGGCAGGGCCGCCGCCGGCGCCGGCGGATCGCCGGCTGACGCATGACACGGCAACCAATGCCGCGCTGTATCTCCGCGTCAGCCTGCCGCCCGGCATGGTGCCGCCAGATGGACCGGCCGAGGCCAGGACAGCCGCGGCGCCCCCGGCGGTCAGCCTCGCATCCCGGGACGAGGTCGGCGCCGCAGCCGGGTGATGGGCGGGGCCGGCGCTGTCATGCCAATCTCGTGACGACGCCAGGGTGCCACCGTGGCGGTTGGCGGCGTTGCTTGCATCATCCGTAATGGATAGATGGCGCCATGCAAAAAGCCCCGCTGCTGCTGACGCTGTTGCTCGCGCCCTTGCCTTCGCTGGGCCAGGGCATCCTTCCGACGCTGCCCGGTGCCCTGACGCCGACGGTCGGCACCGTGACGCCGCCGCCGCCGGACCCCGACGGCAGCTGGACCTTCAACTACGAGAACGACACGCTGGGCGGTACGGACCAGAACTACACCAGCGGCCTGCAATTCGCCTGGCGGTCCCCCTCCGCCGACCTGCCGAGCCCGCTGCGCTGGCTGAACGAACAGGCCACGCGGCTGCTCGGCCCCGGCCAGGTGCGCTGGGGCGTGGGTGTGGCGCAGGCCATCTACACGCCCGCCGATACGCAGCGCCGCATTCCGGATCCGCAGGACCGGCCCTATGCCGGGCATCTGTACGGCGCCCTGGTGCTGCAGCGGGATACCGGCTTCGCGCTGAGCACGCTGGAATTCCAGGCCGGCGTGGTCGGCCCCTCCTCCCTCGGCGAATTCGTGCAGAATTCGGTGCATGAGGCGATCCGGGTCGAGACCACCAAGGGCTGGGACAGCCAGCTGAGGGATGAGCTGGCGCTGAACATGGTGTTCGAGCGCACGATGCGCAGCGCCCCGCTGGAACTCGGCGGCTTGCAGGCGGATATGCTGCCCTCCGTCACCGTGGCGCTCGGCAATGTGGCGACCTATGCCGGGGCGGGCGTGGCATTCCGACTGGGGCAGGGGCTGGAGGCGGATTTCGGCGCGCCGCGCATCCGCCCGGCGCTGGTCGGCTCCGCCTTCTTCCAGCCGCGCGAGGAATTCGGCTGGTACGGCTTCATCGGCGGGCAGGGCCGCGCCGTGGCGCGGGACATCTTCCTGGATGGCAATACCTGGCGGGATGGCGGCCCCTCCGTCGACAAGCGGCCGCTGGTCGCGGATGTGACGGCAGGTCTCGTCGTGCATTATCGCGGGCTACGCCTGGCCTACAGCCAGGTGTGGCGCACCGAGGAATTCTACGGCCAGCGCGGCGGGTTGCAGAGCTTCGGCTCGGTCGGCTTCACCGCGCGGTTCTGAGGCTCACATCCCCAGCAGCGCCGCGCGCTGGCGCTGGAACAGCGCGGCGACCGCATCGGCCACGGCGCGCACCGCGGGCAGCTGCGCCAGGTCCTCATGCATCACCAGCCAGGCATCCTCGTCCAGTTCGGGCGGGATGCCGGCGATGCGGACCAGCCTGCCGCTGGCCTCCGCCGGCAGGCAGGGCAGCAGCGCCATGCCGAGGCCCTGGATGCAGGCGCGCAGCCGGTTCGGCGTATCATCCAGCACGATGACCGGCGGCCGCGCCCCCACCAGCGCCTCCAGCGCCGCCACGGTGCGCGACTGCGCGGCGGGGCGTGCCAGGCCGATGAAGGGCAGGGCGTGCAGATCCGCCGCCGCCGGATCCGGCACCAGCGTCGGCGCGGCATAGAGGGCGACGCGCACCCGCGCCAGGCGGCGCATCACCAGGCGCCCACCTTCCGGCGGGGTGCGCATGCGGATCGCGATCTCCGCCTCTCGCCGCGCCAGGCTGAGGATGGCGCGGGACGGCAGCAGGGAGATCACGACCCCGGGCGTCGCCGCGGTCAGCGCGGCCATGTGCTCGACCAGCACCAGCGCCATGGAGGCGGTGGCCGAGATCCGCACCACCTCCGCCTCCCGCTCCGCCGTGGCGCGGCGGATGCTGTCGGCGGCCTCCCCCATCTGATGCAGCGCGGCCATCACGCGTTCGCCGCGGGGCGTCAGGCGCAGCCCGTCCGGGCGGCGTTCCAGCAGCTTTTCACCCGCCCAGGATTCGAAGGCCTCGACGCGGCGGCTGGCGGTGGCGGTGCTCAGGCCGAGGCGGCTGGCCGCGCGGCGCCAGCCGCCGGCTTCCACCACGGCGGCAAAGATCTTGGCATCGTCCCAGGAGAAGTCGCGCATCAGCCGCCGTGGCTCCTACCGATCCAGCGAACGCAGCGCGTACCAGGGCGGTGGCCACAGGAAGCGGGTGGCGCTGGCGGGCCGAAGCTGTTCCGCCGCAGCATAGACTGGCCGCCGCAGCGCCCGGAAGGCAGCCTCCAGCCCCGGCGCGGCACCGAGCAGCACGGCGTCGTCGCAGAACCGTGCCAGGCGGCGCGCAGCCGTGGCGCCGGGACCCCCGGCCGCCAGCGCCTGTTCCACCCATTCGGCTTCGATCGGCAGATGCCCGGCCCGGCGCAGCGTTGCCGCGGCGGCCTGCCAGGCGGCGCTGGATGGGGCCGAGAGCAGGATGAGGCGTTCGGGGTGTCGCATAGCGGTCTCCGCTGTCCTTGGCCGAAACTGGCGGGGCAGGGACCTTTCGGCGACCGCCAAACCCGCAACGCGCCGTTGCATGGGCTCAAGCAGAGGCTTGCGAGTGCAATCGATTGCGTGCAATCTCGCCCTGCTCGCATCCCGTGGGGAGGCGGCGGGAAGAAACGGACCCTGCATGAACAAGACCGAAGCCCCAGGCCTCGGCCGGCGTGGGCTGCTGGCCGCTGGCACCGCGGCGCCGCTGTTGGCCGGGCTGGCCCAGGCCCAGCCGGCCCAGGCCCAGGGCCAATCTCAGGCTGCGCCGGGCCAGCCGATTTTGCTGCGCGGCGCCTTCATCCTGTCCATGGACCCCGCCATCGGCGACCTGCCGCGCGGCGACATCCTGGTGCAGGACGGCGTGATCCGCGCCGTCGCCGCCAGCATCCCCGCGCCGGAGGGCGCATTGGTGGTGGATGCCAGCGGCCGCATCGCGCTGCCGGGCATGGTGAATGGCCATATCCACCTGGCGCAGACCATGCAGCGCGGCCTGTCCACCGAACATGCCTTCGGCGGCTATTTCCAGACCATCGTGCTGCGCCATTCCAACCGCATGACGCCGGCCGATGTGCAATTGGCCGACCAGGCCGGCGCGCTGGAGCAGATGGCCGCCGGCGTCACCACCGTGATGGACTGGTCGCGGGAGACGATGTCACCCGACCATGCCGATGCCGCGCTGGCCGGGCTGGATGCGGCGGGCATCCGCGCCATCCTCGCCTATACCGCGCCGCCCATTCCCCAGGGTGGCGATGCGGCGGCGATCCATGGCCGGATGATCGCCCATGCGCGCCGCCTGCTGGCAGCCCGCACGGATGGCCTGGTGCGGATCTGGACCTGCCTGCAGGGGCCGGACTTCACCCCGCTGGAGCCGGCGCTTGCGGATATGCGGCGCCTGGCGGAGCTCGGCGTGCCCATCGCCATCCATACCGGCGCCTCCATCTACCCGAACCGGAAGCCCGGCCTGCTGCGGCTGCTGGATGCGCAGGGCCTGCTGAACGACCGCTTGCAGATCGTCCACGCCAACGGCCACGAACCCGACGAATACAAGCTGGCGGCCGATCGCGGCGTGATGCTGTGCTCGACGCCGGAGGTCGAGATGCGGATGGGCCATGGCCACCCGGCCATGTTCCAGGCGGCCGCGGCGGGGATGAAGGTCTCGGTCGGCACGGATATCCCCTCCATGGTCGGCGGCGGGCTGCTGCCGCAGCTGCGGGTCGCGATCGCGGCGGAGCTGCACCGGATCAACCTGGCGGCGCTGGCGGCCGGGCAGGGGGTGCCCGCCACGCCGCCCGTCACCGCGCGGCAGATGCTGGAATTCGCCACCATCGGCGGCGCCCGCGGCCTGGGGCTGGACCGCGTGACCGGCAGCCTGACGCCGGGCAAGCGCGCCGATCTGTTGCTGGTGCGCGCCGACCAGGCACTGACCGCGCCACGCAGCGACCCGGCCGGGCTGGTCCTGTTGCAGGCCAGCGCCGGGGAGATCGAGACGGTGCTGGTGGATGGCCGCTTCCGCAAGCGGGATGGCCGGCTGGTGGATCCGGGCGCGGATGCCGTCTTCGCCCGTTTGCAGGCCCGGGCGGAGGAGATGGCCGCGGCCGCGGCCCGGTAGGCAATCGCGGCCGCCGCCCGCTAGCACCGATGCGTGCCGGGTGATCCCACCGCAACCGTGCGTTGCCCCGCCCCCCCGGGCTGTGGCATCCAGCGGCATGGTCCCGACTCGGCGCATTCTGCTTTCCGCCGCTGCCCTCCTGCTCGCCCCGCGCGCGCAGGCGGCCAGCCAAGGCTTCGATGCCTTCCTCGATGGCGTGCGCACGGAAGCGCGGCGCGCCGGCGTGTCGCAATCCACGCTCAACCGCGCCTTGGATGGGTTGCGCCCGAATGACCGGGTGCTGGAGCTGGACCGGCGGCAGCCGGAATTCACCCAGACCTGGGAACAATACCGCGACGCCCGCCTGTCCCAGCAGCGCATCGATGCCGGGCGCCGCGCCTTCGCCGACAACCGCGCGACGCTGGAAGCGGTGCAGGCGCGCTACAGCGTCTCGCCCCGCATCGTCACCGCCATCTGGGGGCTGGAGACGAATTACGGCGGCTTCATGGGCAACATGAATGTCATCCAGTCCCTGGCGACCCTCGCCTGGGATGGCAGGCGGTCCAGCTATTTCCGCGCGGAGCTGCTGGCCGCGCTGAAGATCCTGGATGCCGGGCATGTCACGCCGGACCGGATGCGCGGCAGCTGGGCGGGCGCCATGGGCCACCCGCAATTCATGCCGAGCAATTTCGAGCGCCTGGCCGTGGACATGGATGGCGATGGGCGGCGCGACATCTGGGACAACCGGGCGGATGCGCTCGGCTCCATCGGCCACTACCTGGCCCGCTCCGGCTGGCGCGACGATGAGCTGTGGGGGCGGGAGGTGGTGCTGCCGCCGGGCTTCAACCCGGAGCAGGCCCGGCGCGACAATATGCGCCCGCTGCGCGATTGGGTGCGGATGGGCGTGCGGCGGCCGGATGGCGCCGAATTGCCGGCGCTCGACATGCAGGCGGCGGTGCTGATCCCCGGGCCGAGCGGGCAGGCCTTCGTCATCTACCACAATTTCAATGTCATCCGCCGCTACAACCCCTCCAACTTCTACGCGCTGGCGGTCGGGATGCTGTCGGACCGCGTCGCCTGATGCGGCGCGGCTGGTTCGGGCTGGCGGCGGCCCTTCTCGCGGGCCTGGCGGGCTGCGCGCCGCGGGATACCGCGCCGGTGCCGCAACCGCGCTACATGATCGGCGCGCCCTACCAGATGGGTGGGCTGTGGTCCTATCCGCGTGAGGATTTCGCGCTGGATGAAACCGGACTGGCCACGGTGGCCACCGATGCCCGCGCCGGCCGCCGCACCACGAATGGCGAGGTGCATGACCCCACCGCGCTGACCGCGGCCCATCGCACCCTGCAACTGCCGGCGGTGCTGGCCGTGACCAATCTGGAAACCGGCCTGCGGGTGGAGGTGCGGGTGAATGACCGCGGCCCGGAGAATCCCGGCCGCGTCGTGGCCCTGTCCCGCCGCGCGGCGGAGCTGATCGGGCTGCGGCCCGGCGGCGCCGCGCAGGTGCGGATCGAGGTGGTGGGGGACGCCTCGCGCGCCTTCGCGGCCGGCCTGCCCAACACCGAGGCGCCGCCGCTTGAGATTGCCGCAGCCCCGGTTGGGGCCGTGGGACGGGAGGATCTGGCCCCGCCGCCCGGCGCCACCCAGGCCACCCGGCTGCGCCAGGCCCGGCAATTGCCGGGCGCGGGCCAGGCCGGTGGGGCCACCAATGCGACAACGGGCGCCGCGCCCCCCTTGCGCCTGCCGGAACGGGTGACGCGGGTGCCGGCACGACCGGGGCAGCTTTGGGTGGAACTCGCCACCTTCTCCCGCCGCGATCTTGCGGACCGGCAGGCAGCGCGCTTGTCCGGGCTGCGGGCGCGGGTGGATGTGCTGGGCGGCCGGGGGCGCGGGGTGCAGCCGAGCTACCGTGTGCGGCTCGGCCCCTTCAATGCGGCGGCGGAGGCCGACCGGGCGCTTGAGGGGACTCTGCGCGCCGGCGTATCCGAGGCGAGGATTCGCGTTGACTGAACAACGCCGCGATAGAGGGAGGCTGCCGATGCGCCGCCGGGACATGATGGGGGCCGCTGCCGGCCTCGCCACGGGCCTGATGGGAACGGAGGGGCTGGCGCAACAGCGCCCGGCGCCGCCGCGCGCCGCCCCCCGCCCGGCGCCGCCGCCGACCAGCCCGGCCAATACGCCGCTCGGCCCGCTGGACACCACCGCGCGGCATGCGCTGATCATGGATTTCGATACCGGGGCGGTGCTGCTGGACAAGGCGGCGGATGAACGCATGCCGCCATCCTCGATGTCCAAGCTGATGACCATGTATGTGGTGTTCGAGCTGCTGAAGAACGGCCGGCTGCGGATGGACCAGCAGCTTCCGGTCAGCGAACGCGCCTGGCGCATGGGCGGCAGCAAGATGTTCGTCGAGGTCGGCAGCTCGATCAGCGTGGAGAACCTCTCCCGCGGCGTCATCGTGCAATCCGGCAACGATGCCTGCATCGTGCTGGCGGAAGGCATCAGCGGGTCGGAGTTGCAATTCGCCGAGCTGATGAACGAAACCGCCCGCCGCATCGGCCTGCGCGACAGCATCTTCCGCAACGCGACTGGCTGGCCGGACCCGGAACACCGCATGACGGCGCGCGACCTGTCGACGCTGGCGCGGCGGATCATCCGCGACTTCCCCGAATACTACAGCCTGTACAATGAACGCAGCTTCCGCTGGAACGACATCTCCCAGGAAAACCGCAACCCGGCACTCAGCCGCGTGGCCGGTGCCGATGGGCTGAAGACCGGCCATACCGAGGAAGCCGGCTTCGGTCTCACCGCCTCCGCCATCCGCGGCGGGCGGCGCCTGATCCTGGTGGTGAACGGCCTGCCTTCCATGCGCGCCCGTGCGGAGGAAAGCGAAAGACTGTTCGAATGGGCCTTCCGCGAATTCGAGAATGTGGTCGTGTTCCGCGCCGCCGATACGGTGGAGGAGGTGCCGGTCTATCTCGGCGATCGCCCCACCGTGCCGCTGGTGGCCGGCCGGGACCTGGTGCTGACCCTGCCGCGGCAATGGCGCCGCAACCTGGAAGTGCGGGTGCGCTATGATTCGCCGGTGCCGGCGCCGGTCAGCAAGGGCCAGGGCATCGGCACGCTGCTGATCAGCGGGCAGGGGGTGCCGGAGATGAATGTGCCGCTGATCGCGGGGGCCGATGTGGAACGGCTTGGCCTGCTGCCGCGCATCCCCGCCGTGATCGGGCGCTGGTTCGGCAGCTGAGGGCCGCGGGGGCGCGCAATGCCCCCGCCTGCCAAAGTCATGTCAGGCCGCGCGGATGCCGGCCAGGAAGCGGTCCACCTGGCTGCGCAGGCTTTCCGCCTGACGCGACAAGGCACCGGAGGCGGAGCGCACGTCATTGGCCGCCCGGTTGGTGCGTTCCGCGCCATCGGCGAGGCCGGAGGCATTGCGGCTGGCATTCTGCGTGCCGCTGGCTGCTTCCGCCACCGAACGGCCGATTTCCTGCGTCGTCGCGGCCTGTTCCTCGGCTGCTGCCGCCACCTGGGTGGCGATGCCATTCAGCGATTGCACGGTGCGCGCAATGCCCTGGATGGCGGCGACGGCGGCGCTGGTTTCGGCCTGCATCTGGCTGATCTGGCCGCCGATCTCCTCCGTCGCCTTGGCGGTCTGCGCGGCCAGGGTCTTCACCTCGCTTGCCACCACGGCGAAGCCCTTGCCGGCTTCCCCGGCGCGCGCCGCCTCGATCGTCGCATTCAGCGCCAGCAGGTTGGTCTGGCTGGCGATGTCGCCGATCAGCCGCACCACATCGCCGATTTTTTGGGCGCCGGCGGCCAGGCTGGAGACCGCCTGGTCCGTCGCGCGGGCTTCCTCGGCCGCCTGGTTGGCGACGCGGGCGCTTTCGGCCACCTGGCGGGCAACCTCGGCGATGGAGGAGGCCATTTCCTCGGTGGAAGCCGCCACCGTCTGCACATTGGTGCTGGCCTGCTCGGCGGCCGCGGCCACCGTGGTGGCCTGGGATGCACCCTGTTCGGCGGTGCGGCCCATTTCGCCGGCCGTCGCATCCAGCTTCGTCGCCGCGGCGCTGACGGCGCCGAGCACTTCCGCCGCCTCCGCCTCGAAGCCACGTACCAGCGTGTCGATGCGCCTGGCGCGTTCCACCTGCGCCTTCGCCGCGTCCTCCTGCACCTCCCGCGCCTTGCGGCCGGCGGCCAGGCCATCGCGCAGGCGCAGCAGGCTGGCGGCCATGCGGCCCACCTCATCCTTGCGCGTCGCGCCTTCCACTGCCGTGGTGTCGTCGCCGTCGCGGATGCGGGCCATGGCGGCCTCCAGCTCCGTGATCGGATGAATCACGCTGCGCTGGACAAAGGCCATGACGCCGAGCGCCGTCGCCAGCAGCAGGACGAAGATGCCACCGAGTACGGTCATGGCCGTGTTCCAGCCAGCAGCATCCATGGCGGCGGACTGGCTGCGGACCGTGTCGCGCATGGTCTGGGCGAAGGCGGCGATTCGGTCATACAGGCCGAGCACCGCGATGCGCCCCTCGGCACCGTTCCACAGTGCCTCGATCGCCTCCGAATGCCCCGGCGCGGCGGCGCGCTTGACCGTGAAGATCTGGCCGGCGGTGCGGCGGATGCGGGCCGCGGTTTCCCGCGTATCGGCCACCATCTGCGCGGCGATGCCCTGGCCGGTCTGCTCCATCAGCCCGGCGCGGCGCTCAATCTCCGCCAGCAGCCGGTTGATCTCGTTCTCGAAGGGCGGAAGCGCGGCGGGGTCGTTGTCCAGCAGGCGGATGTTGTTGATGTTGCGTGCGACGTTCTGGATATCGCCGCGGATGGTCAGGGCATGGCCCACCACCTCCACCTCGCGGCCGAGCATCTCCTCATACTTGGCGCTGTCATTCAGCCAATGAGAGACCAGGAACCCGGCCGCGCCGAGGTTCAGCACGCCCAGCACGCCCACAACCACAAGGATCTTGACCTTCAGGCTAGCCTCGATGAGCCATGACATCATAGAACCGCTCCAGTTCGCGCCAGGACCGAGACGGGTCAGCGCTTCACGGATAATTGTAGATAGGGTTTAAAGGACCGTTTCCAGGCACCGTTGGCTTGCGCGGGGACTTGGAAGTGGCGAGACAGATCCATGCATTATTACGGACGTTTCACTTTACTGATAGATGGCGAGGGAGCGGGGAAATCCACCCAGGCGCGGCGCCTGCCCCGCCATTTGGCTTGAGTGGCGACTTGGAAGCGGCGAGATAGAGCCATGCAGCATTACGGCCGATTCATTTCCCTGGAAGGTGGCGAGGGCGCGGGGAAATCCACCCAGGCGCGGCGCCTGGCCCGCCATTTGGCCGAACGCGGCCTGCCGGTGCTGCTGACGCGGGAGCCGGGCGGCGCCCCGGGAGCGGAGGCGATGCGCCGGCTGCTGCTGGACGGGCAGGGGCTGGATCCGCTGGCGGAGGCGCTTCTGGTCTTCGCCGCGCGGCGCGATCACCTGGTGAGCACCATCCGCCCGGCCCTGGCTGCCGGCATGTGGGTGATCTCCGACCGTTTCGTGGACAGCACCCGCGCCTATCAGGGCCACGGCCAGGGGGTGCCATTGCAGGCAATCGAGGCATTGGCCGGCCTGGCGCTGGACGGCCAGGCGCCCGCGCTGACCCTGGTGCTGGACCTGCCGGTGGAGATCGGCATGGCCCGCGCCCGGCGCCGCGGCGTGGCGGCGGATCGGTACGAGAAACTGGACCTGGCCTTCCACCAGCGCATCCGCGACGGGTTCCGCGCCATCGCGGCCGCGGAGCCGGGGCGCTGTGCCATGGTGGATGCGACGGCGGATGCCGATGCGGTGGCCGTCCAGATCGCGGCGCTCGTCGACAGGCGCCTGGCATGAGCCGCGCACCGCGTGCGCTGAAGGAACAGGTCTTCGAGGAGGACCCGGACCTTCCCATCCGCGCCATGGCAGAGTTGTTCGGCCACCACGCGGCGGCCGAAACCCTGCAACGCGCAGCCCAGTCCGGCCGCCTGCCGCATGCCTGGATGCTGGCCGGCCCGCCCGGCATCGGCAAGGCCACGCTGGCCTATCGCTTCGGCCGCTGGCTGCTGGCCGGCGGGGCGGAAGGGCAGGTGCCACCTGGCGCGACGCCGCTGCAGCTGGACCCGCAGCACCCGACCTTCCGCCGCATCCTGGCCGGCGCGCATGCCGATCTGCGCGCGATGCGGCCCAATACCGGGGAGAAGGGCGGGGTGAAGCTGGTGATCCGGGTGGAGGATGTGCGGGCCGCCATCCGCTTCCTGGCGATGACCCCGGCGGAGGGCGGCTGGCGCTTCGTGCTGGTGGATGGGGCGGAGCAGATGCAGCCCCAGGCCGCCAATGCCCTGCTGAAGACGCTGGAGGAACCGCCGCCGCGCGCCGTGATCGTGCTGACCACCGCCGCACCGGACCGGCTGCTGCCCACCATCCGCAGCCGGGTGCGCCGGCTGGACCTGGCGCCGCTCGACCCTGCCACGCTGGACCCGCTGCTGATGCGGCTGCTGCCGCAGTTGAACGCCACCGAACGGGCGACGCTGGCGCAGATCGCGGAAGGCTCCGCCGGGCAGGCGGTGGCGCTGGCGGAAGGCGAGGGGCTGGCCTTGCAGGCGCTGGTCGACCAGGTGCTGGCGGAGCCGGGCCAGCGGCGGAACTGGCACAAGATTGCGGATGCGGTGGCGGCCAAGCGCGATGGCAGCGGGTTTGCGACCTTCATCGCGCTGCTGCGGCGGGCGATCTCCGCCGGCGTGCGGCAGGCGGCGCGGGGCCAGGGGGGCAACCAAGCCGCGCCCGTTTGGTTGGAGGGGCGTCCGCTTGCCGAGTGGTCGACCCTGTGGGATAGCCTTGGCCGGCTCGCAGCCGAGACGGATGTGCTCAGCCTGGACCGCAAGCAGGCGGTGCTGACGGCGCTACTCTGGCTCTCGCCGTCCCGTCGCTAGTGGGGGGCGCTGATGGCCGAGAAACCGGAAGCGAATGCTGTGACCTCAAGCTCCTACATCACCACGCCCATCTACTACGTGAACGACAAGCCGCATGTCGGCCACGCCTATTCGACGCTGGCCGCCGATGTGCTGGCGCGCTGGCGGCGGCTGCAGGGCCAGCGGGTGTTCTTCCTGACCGGCACGGATGAGCACGGGCAGAAGGTGGAGAAGGCCGCGCAGGATGCGGGGATGGACCCGCAGGCCTTCACGGACAAGGTCAGCCAGAGTTTTCGCGACCTGACCGCCACCATGGGTTTTTCGAACGACGCCTTCATCCGCACGACGGAGGAACGCCACAAGCGCGCCTGCCAGGCGCTGTGGGAAAAGCTGGTCGAGCGCGGCGAGATCTATCTCGGCGCCTATGAGGGCTGGTACGCGGTGCGCGACGAGGCCTTCTACGGGCCGGATGAATTGGTCGAGCGCGATGGGCAAAAATACGCGCCCTCCGGCGCGCCGGTCGAATGGGTGAAGGAGCCCTCCTACTTCTTCCGCCTCTCGGCCTGGCAGGACCGGCTGCTCGCCTATTACGAAGCGAACCCCGATTTCATCCTGCCGGCCAGCCGGCGGAACGAGGTGGTGGCCTTCGTGAAGTCGGGGCTATCGGACCTGTCCATCTCCCGCACCTCCTTCACCTGGGGGGTGAAGGTGCCGGGCGACGACAGCCATGTGATGTATGTCTGGATCGACGCGCTGA
>LNFM01007705.1_pt1 | contig 16684 bp, 12 predicted proteins | sample 596031 | NCBI WGS metagenome assembly LNFM01 (sample SAMN04254537, study PRJNA301005) | activated carbon metagenome | isolation source: dual media filters at the Ann Arbor, Michigan drinking water treatment plant | place: USA: Ann Arbor
CTTGACCGTGGTCTCGAGCTGGTTGGCCCGCCAGAGCGCGAGTGCCTCGGCGCTCGCCGAGCCCGGCGCCTGCCCCGGGGGCGGGCCGTGGTGCCAGTCGATGGCGTGCAGCAGCTCGGCGCGGCGCCCGGGCTCCAGGGACACGGCCCGGCAGGCGTCGGAGACGATCTCGTGCCCGATGGCGACGTGACCGAGCAGGCGCCCCTCCTCGGTGAGCTCGAAGGTGGCGCCCAGGTGGAACGCCCGGGCGTGGCCGATGTCGTGCACGAGGGCGGCGGCCAGCACCAGGTCGGAGTCGATGCGCGGATGCCACACCGACAGCGCCTGCACCACCGCCGCGACGCCCACCGTGTGCTCGACCAGCCCGCCCAGGTAGGCGTGATGGCCCGAGCGCGTGCACGGCATCGTGCGCCAGGCGCGCGCAAGGTCGTCGTCGCCGGTCAGGGCGCCGAGGACGCGCCGCAGGCCCGGATCGGCCACCTCGTCGGCCAGGTGGAGCACGAACCCGAACAGCTCGTCCGGGTCGCGATGGCTGCGCGGCAGCAGGTCCTCGGCGGCGACCTCGTCGGCGGCCGGGCGCAGGTGGCTGACGACCACGCTGTTGCGCCCGTCGCGCTCGGAGACCCGCCCGGTGACCCGGATGCGGTCGCCCTCGGCGAACTGCTCCCCGAAGAAGTCGGCCTCGTCGAAGACGAGCGCCGGCACGGAACCCGTGGAGTCGGCGAGGGTCAGCGCCAGGAAGGGCCGGCCCTGGCGCGACAGGCGCCGCTCCTTGCGGCGCACGGCGAAGACGCCCTCCACGGCCTCCCCGGGGGCGAACGACGAGATCGGGGTCATCGGTCCTGGGTGGGGCAGATGCGGGCGAAGTCGCAGGTGCGGCAGGCCCACGAGGTGCGTGCGGGGAAGCGCCCGGCCGAGATGCCCTCGGCCGTGTCGCGCACGGCCTCGACCACCGACGCGTCGTCGGCGGCGTCCGGGTGCACGCCGCGGGTGTCGCCGTCGAGGATGTGCACCACGGTCGCCCCGCGCGGCTCGATGCCCCACGCCTCGCGGGCGCCGAGCAGGTAGAGCCGCAGCACGAGGTCGTCGGCGTCGCCGCGCGCGCCGGCCGTGGGCGGCTTGCCGGTCTTGTAGTCGACCAGCTGGTGGCCGCCGGCCGGGTGCGCGTCGATGCGGTCGATGCGCCCGTGCACGCGGTGCGGGCCGACGGTGAGCGTGAAGTCGCGCTCCACGGCGACCGGCCGGGTGCGGCTGCGCACGAGGCGCTCGTGGTAGTCGGGGAAGCGCTCCTCGGCCCGGACGAGCGCCTGGCGGCCCTCCGCGGTCTCGGCGACGCGCTCGCGCTTCAGCGCGACGGCGAAGCGCCGCACGAGCATCGCGCCGTCGCCGCCGGTGCCGTCGGGCCGGTAGTGGGCCTCCAGCGCCGAGTGGGCGGCAATGCCGATCGCGCGGGCGACGCTCGGCGGCGCCGGCACGCGGTCGATCATCGCGAAGCGGTAGCGCAGCGGGCAGCCGCGGTACATCTCGACGGCGCTCGGGCTCAGCTCGAGCCCGGGCCGTGCGGGACGCGGCGGCGCGGCGACGGGCGGAACCGGTGGCGGAGGACGCATCACCTCCGCGCGGGCGGTCACCAGTGCGGCCGCGGCCTCGGCCGCCTCGGCACGCAGCGACGCGGCGTCGGCCGCGTCCTCGGCGATCGCCCGCGCCGCGCGCATCGACGCGCGCTCGAACTCCTCGCGACGCTCTCCGACGACGCCCAGCAGCGCGCGCTCCGACGACTCGCCCACCTCCTCGACCGGCGCGCCCAGCACCGCCCGGGCCTCGTCGAAGAAGGGCGAGGGGAACTGCTGCACGCCGGTCGCCCCGGAAGCGAGCGTGCTGAGCACGAGGTGGCGCCGGGCCCGCGTCATCGCGACGTAGACCAGGCGGCGCGACTCGGCGACGTGGGCGTCGCGGCCGCGCGGCAGCACCTCGGTGAGCAGCTGGTCGGGGATGTCGATGCCGCGCTTGTCCGGTCCGGGGAAGTTGGCCCGGGTCATGCCGACCACGAAGACGGCGTCGAACTCGAGGCCCTTGGCCTGATGGACCGTCATCACCTGGACGCCGATCCGCTCGGTGGGCGCGACGCCCTCCCCGCGGTAGCCGATCTCGGCGAGTCCGGCGAGCATCGCGCCGAGGCCGCGGGCGTCCATGGCGGGGTCGCGGGAGGCGATCTCGCGCCCCAGGCGCTCGAGGGCCGCCAGGCCCGCCAGCCGGGCCGAGCCCTCGGCGCCGCCGGCCGCGATGGCGGCGGTGCGCAGGCCCGAGCGGTCGATCGCGACCCGCAGCGCGTCGGCCGGCAGCAGCTCGGCCGCGGCGCGCCCGACCTCGTCGAGAGCCGCCACGAGTCCCTCGGCGTGGTGGTCGCGGGCCACGCGGCCCACCGCCCCGAGCACCGCCCCGTCGGCCGACGCCGCCGACGTGACCGCGTCGGCCAGCTCGGCCCAGGGGAGGCCGTGGCGGGGATCGGCCCCGATGCGCAGGTGCTCCTGCACGGCCGAGGGGTCGCACGCCGCGCGCAGCCAGGCGACGGCGGCGCGCACCTCGCGCCGCTCGAAGAGGCCGATGCCGCCCCGCACCTGGTGGGGCACCCCCGCGCGCTCGAGGGCCTCCGTGAAGGGCCGCGCCTCCAGCCGGACGGCGCGCATCAGGACGGCCTGCTCCTCGAGGGGGACGCCGTCGCCGGCCAGCTGCACGATGCGGTCGACCACCGCGCGGGCCTGGCCCTCGGGGTCGGGGGCGATCCAGAACCGGGGCGGCGGGCCCACGGCCGACTCCAGCGCCATGCTCTGCTTGGGCGCCCGGTCGGCGATGGGCTCCACGACCGCCGTGGCGGCGTCGAGGATCGACTGGGTGGAGCGGTGGTTGCGCTCCAGCCGCAGCTCGGCGGCGGCCGGGAAGCGCCGGCGGAAGTCCAGGATGTTCTTCGCCGAGGCGCCGCGGAAGCGGTAGATGCCCTGGTCGTCGTCGCCCACCACGACCAGGCTCTCCGCGTCGCCGGCCACCGTGTAGAGCAGCTCCGCCTGGGCGTGGTTGGTGTCCTGGAACTCGTCGACCAGAACGTGCCGCGCGCCCGCGCGGGCGGCCTCGCGCCGGTCGGGGTGCACCCGCAGCAGCTCAAGCGCGCGCACGATCGACAGCCCGAAGTCCTCGAGCCCCGACTCGGCGAGCCAGCGATCGTGCAGCTCGTAGACGCGGGCGATCTCGAGCTCGCGCCGCGCCCGGTGGGCCGCCGACCCCGAGGCCGCGCCGGCCACCGCCGCCTCGGCCCAGCGGCGGTAGTCCTCGGCCGAGACGAGCTGGTCGCGGCAGGCGTCGATCCGCTTGACGAGGTCCTCGACCATCCGGGCACGGTCGCCGCGCAGGTCGTGCAGGCGCAGGTCGAGCTCGTCGAGGCGGTCGAGCAGCATCAGCATGCGGTCCTCGGTGCGGGCGACCGACACCGAGGGCAGCAGGCCGCGCTCGACCCCGTGCACACGGGTGATCTCCTGGGCGTAGGAGTGGAAGGTGGTCACGCGAAGCGTCTCGTGCGAACCGCCGAGCAGCTCCTCGGCACGCGCCCGCAGCTCCACGGCGGCCTCGCGGGTGAAGGTCAGCGCGAGGATCTCGTCCGGCGACGCGCCCTCGCCCACGAGCCACGCGAGGCGCCGGCAGAGCACCCGCGTCTTGCCCGCCCCGGCCCCCGCGAGCACGATGGCGGGGCCTCCCGGATGGGTGACGGCGGCGTGCTGCTCGGGGGTCAGGTCTGCCGGCACGGACCGGTCATGGTAGCCCTCCCGCCGGACGCTCCGGGAGGTGACATCCCGTCACGGGGACCGCTGGTAGCATCGGCCCCCGTGGCCGACGTCCGACCCTTCCGAGCACTGCGGTACACCCCGGCTGCCGGCCCCCTCGCGGACCTCGTCGCGCCCCCCTACGACGTCATCTCGGCCGACGAGAAGCGCGGGCTCCTCGCCCGCAGCGCGTACAACGCCGTCCGGCTCGAGCTGCCCGAGATCGCCTACGAGGAGGTCGCCGGGCTGATCGCGCACTGGCGCGACGACGAGGTCCTCGAGGCGGCCTCCGCGCCGTGCGTCGTTGCCTGGACCCAGACCTTCACGCTGGCCGACGGCGTGCCGCGGGAGCGGCGGACGCTGCTCGCCACGGTGGGCCTCGAGCCCTACGAGGCGCGCGTCGTGCGCCCGCACGAGCGCACGCACGCCGGCCCGAAGGAGGACCGCCTGCGGCTGATCCGCGCGGTTCGGACCAACATCTCGCCGGTCTTCGGCCTCTACCCCGATGCCGAGGGCACCGCCTGGGCGGCCGCCGCGGTGAGCGGGCCGCCGCAGGCCGAGGCCACCGACCGCGACGGCACCGTGCACCGCTTCTGGGTGGTGGACGACCCGGACGCCCTCGAGGCGCTCACGGCCGCGATGGCTGACCGCTGGATCCTGATCGCCGACGGCCACCACCGGTACGAGACCGCGCTCGCCTACCGCGACGAGCTGCATGCCGCGGGCGAGGGCCCCGGGGCGCACGACCGGGTGATGATGGGCCTGACGGCGCTCGACGACGACGGGCTCGTGGTGCTGCCGACGCACCGCCTGCTGACCCGCTGGCCCGAGGGCGCCGAGAGCGCCTTCGCGTCGGTCGATGTCCCCGGCCTCGACGACCTGACCGCCGCCCTCGCCGCGGCCCCCGAGGACGCCCCTGCCTTCGGCCTGGTGCGACCCGGGCGGATCCAGCTGCTCACCGGCACGGCCGACGCGAGCCTCTCGGCCGCCCAGCAGCTCGACGTGGCCGCCATCGAGCGGGAGATCCTCGTGCCGCACCTCGGGGCCGACCAGGCGGCGCTGGCGCACGACGAGGCGCTGTCCTATACCAAGGACGCGGCGGAGGCTCTCGCCCTGGTGGAGTCGGGCGCGATCGCCGCCGCCCTCGTGCTGCGCGGTATCCCGAAGTCGGCCGTCGCCGCCGTCGCGGAGGCCGGCGAGACCATGCCCCAGAAGTCGACCTACTTCTTCCCCAAACTGCTGACCGGCGTGGCGTTCCACTCGCTGGTCGATGACTGAGGGCCCGGAGACCGACCACGACATCTGGCTCGCCGCATTCCGGCGGGCCTGCGACCGGATCGGTGCGGCGGCGGCGTCGATGCCGCCCGCCGAGCGGCGGGCGCCCACCGGCGACGGAGCCGGCGGCGACGTGACGGTGATGATCGACCGCGTGGCCGAGGACATCGTGATCGACGAGCTCCGCGCGCTCGGCCTGCCGTTCACGCTGGTCAGTGAGGAGGTCGGCACGGTCGCGATCGCCGGGGGCGGGCCGCCGGTGGTGGTGGTCGACCCGATCGACGGGAGCGTCAACGCGAAGCGGGGCCTGCCCGTCTTCTGCACCTCGATCGCGCTGGCGGAGGGCCCCGCCATGGGCGACGTGGTGCTCGGCCTCGTACGCGACCACGGCTGCGGCGAGGAGTGGACGGCGACGCGCGGGGGCGGCGCCCGCCTCGGCGGCCGGCCGTTCACCGCCGAGGGCGGCGCCGGATCGGACGGCCACCTCGAGCTGCTCCTCGTGGAGGGCGCCTTCCCCGCGCGTCTCGCGGGGATCGTGGAGATGCTCGACGGCCGCGTCGGGCGGATCCGCGCGCTGGGCTCGCTGGCCCTGTCGCTCTGCCACACCGCCGCGGGGCGGGGCGACGCGATGGTCTGCCTGGGACCCGGTCGCACGGTCGATGTGGCGGCGGCCCAGCTCGTCGCCCGCGAGGCCGGCCTTCACGTCGGCCTGCCGGACGCGGCCGCCCTGCCCGGCGTGCCGCTCGACCTGGAGACGCGCTTCCACGTGACGGCGGCGCACGACGCGACCACGCTCGACCTGCTCGGCCGCGTCGCCGCGCGATAGGACCCGGATCCGCGCGGACCGGGAGCAGCCGCTCGGTCTCAGTCGTCCCGGGGGACCCGCATCGAGACCAGGCTCGGGCTGACCGTCAGACCCGGCTCCGGCCCGCCGAGCGCCTGGAAGACCGTGCGGCCGATGCCCACCACGGCGGCGCCGTGGCGCGGCCGGGGGCTGCGCGGCAGCGAGCGCCAGGTGCGGCTGCCGGGGTCGTAGGCGTCGACCGCGGCGATGGTGCCGCCGGGCGCCTCCCCGCCGACGGCCACCACCTGGCGGTCGGCGGTCGCCGCCCCGCCGCCGCCGCGGGGCGTCGGGGCGTCGGGCAGCGCCGACCAGCCGCGGGCCACGGGGTCGTAGACCTCGGCGGTGCGCAGGTTGCTGTAGATCCCGGCGGTGCGCCCCCCCACCGCGTAGATGCGCCCGCCGAGGGACGTGACACCGAGGTGCTCGCGCGGAGGGCTGAGCCCCCGGAACCGCCGCCACGTCAGCGTGCGCAGGTCGAGGTAGAGCGACGTGTCGGCCAGCGCGCCCGCCCCGGGCCCCCGCGTGCCCCCAACCACGTAGAGCCGGTTCCGGACGATCGCGGCTCCCCCTGCGGCGCGCGCCTCGGGCATCGCCGGGAGAGGGTGCCAGCGCCGGTCGAACAGGACCCAGGCCGTGTCGGCGGCCTGCGCGCCGTCGGCGCCCGCCCCGTAGCCCCCGGCGACGTAGAGCCGCCCGCCGCGGGAGACGGCCATCGCGTGGTGCCGGGGCGCGGGCAGATCGGGCAGGCGGATCCAGCGCTGGCGGCGGGGGTCGTAGAGATCGACACGGGCCGACGGGGCGCCGGCGGCGGTGAGGCCGCCGACTGCGGCGACCCTGCCCGACAGGGCGGCGCCGGCGACCTCGGTGCGGGCCTCCCCCGCGGGCGCGAGGACGCGCCAGGCCGGACCCGGGTCCGAGCACCCCGCGAGCGCGGCCATCGAGAGAAGCACGGCGAGGAGGTGGCGCACGAGGGCTCCAGCGTACTATCCGGTGGCCGGAGACCGGGCAGGAGGTGCGATGGGACTCTTCCGCAACCGCGGAGTCAGCGACGACGAGCGCGACCGGATACCACCGGGTCAGCACCTCGTGCGCGATTTCCCCGTGCTCCACGCCTCCGGCATCCCCTACCGGAGCGCGCCTCCCGACTGGGACTTCCGGATCACGGGGCTCGTCGAGACTCCCCTGCGCTGGACGATGCAGGAGTTGCGCGCGCAGCCGGTCACGAGCGTGACCTGCGACATCCACTGCGTGACGAGCTGGTCGAAGCTCGACACGCGGTGGGAGGGCGTCGCGGTCGCCCCGCTGCTGCGCGAGCTCGGAATCCACGAGCTCGCCACCCACGTCGTCGCCCACGCGGAGGAGGGCTACACGGCGAACATGCCCTTGCAGGCCCTGCTCGCCGACGACGTGCTGCTCGCCTACCGCTTCGACGGCCGGGAGCTGGAGCCCGAGCACGGCGGGCCCCTGCGGCTGCTGCTGCCGAGCCTCTACTTCTGGAAGAGCCCGAAGTGGCTCCGGGGGCTGGAGCTGCTCGACCACGACCAGCCGGGCTTCTGGGAGCGCCTGGGCTACAACAACGACGCCGACCCCTGGAAGGAGGAGCGCTACGCCTTCTGACGCCGACCCCGACGACCTGCACGAGTTCGACCAGATCCAGCGCGTCACGCAGATGGTCGGGCGGATGGCCGCCATCGGCTTCCCGGTCTGGATCCTCCTCCTGTTCCTGTTCCCGTTCACCGGGCTGGGACCGCTGCTCTGCCTGACGGGGGCGACCCTCGTCACCGCCGGCGTCCTGGTGTGGACCGAGCGGCGCCGCGGCCGCCGGGGCGGGGACGAGGACCGGGACGCGGCGGCGCCCGACGCGCCGCGCGCCCCGATGGGCGCCCTCGCGGGTGCCGGCATCGCGATGGGCGTGGTGGTGCTGCTCGTCTACGTGATCTTCGTCATCCGCTCCGCCTGAGACGCACTCCGCGCGACGGATCGTGGGCCATGCGGGCCGGGGAAGCGTAGGGTGCCCTCCATGAGCCCAATGGTCCCCATGGTCGTCGAGCAGACGTCGCGCGGAGAGCGCGCCTTCGACATCTACTCGCGCCTCCTGAACGAGCGCATCGTCTTCCTCGGCACACCCGTGGACGACCAGATCGCCAACCTGATCGTGGCCCAGCTGCTCCACCTGGAGAGCGAGGACCCCGACAAGGACATCTCCATCTACATCAACTCGCCGGGCGGGTCGGTGTACGCCGGGATGGCGATCTACGACACGATGCAGTTCATCAAGCCGGACGTCGCGACCATCTGCTGCGGCATCGCGATGAGCATGGGCGCGCTCCTGCTCGCCGCCGGTGCCCACGGCAAGCGCATGGCGCTGCCGAACGCCAAGGTGATGATCCACCAGCTCTCCGGCGGCTTCAGCGGCCAGTCGAGCGACATCGAGATCCACGCGCGCGAGGCCCTGAAGATGCGCCGCCAGCTCGACGAGATCATCGCCAAGCACACCGGCCAGCCGATCGAGAAGGTCAGCGCCGACACCGAGCGCGACTACTTCATGAGCGCCGAGGCGGCCGCCGAGTACGGCATCGTCGACCGGGTGATCACCTCGCACTGAGCGGGAGAGATCTCTATTCGGGACAGGCAAGCGGAGTGTCCTCCAGCCAGCCTCGAACGACCGAGAGTTCTTGGCAGTTCTCGGATAGTTGCCGCCGAAGTTGGTCTCGGGATGCCTTCGAAAGGCTCCAGCCGAGGGGCGGCTCATCGTTGGGTGACGCCCTCGGGTAGACGCTAACTGCCCGTCCGCCCACCCGAAACTCGAGCGCGGCCTCTTGCCGGGCTCGCGCCTCGCGAGATCCCACAGATGCGGAAACAGCCCTTAGTGGAGTCGCAATCTCACCGGTGCGCCCGCCAAGAGACGGCTGGGGGTCGGCGAAATGGTTGTCTATCTGCAAGAACACGGGCTTGACGAACGGCTCCGCCGGTTCCGATGAGGCCCTGCCGTCCTGCGCTCGACGTGCGCGCGTAGCCGCACGGGCGTTCTGCGCGGCGACATCGTCCTCGACCGCCCTCCAAAGCTCCGCGATGGCTCCGGCCCCGCTGTTGTCAAATATTCCACCGTCCACGACGTTGACTTGCGGCGTGCCCGTCCGGCACCCAGGTTGCAATCTGCCGGACGGCGAGACGAACGGAAAGCGGGCCGAGAGAAGCGCTGCCGTTGACAGCCGAATATCTTCCTTCGGGCACAACACGTCGACGAGGTCTTCTGTCGAGCTGAGCGCCCACCCGCGCGCTTCGGCAGGTCCGTTGGCTCCGGTCGATCGCGGGTGCGCTTCGAGATCTCGCACACCGAGGCACTCGTCTACGCGCCTCCCCCCGTTGCGTAAGAACTGCCGCTGCTCGACGCTCACGTTTAGCGCCGACGTGTTGAAGCGGCAGCCGTCCTGAACAGTTGTGCCGTTGAGGACGAGGTAGGGGATTGGCGCAACCTTGCGCCACTTCTCAAGTTCAAGGAAACCGACGTGAAGTGGGTTCGCGGTGGCCCCCCATGAGCTTTCCCAAGCCACCTCCAGCGCATCGGCGCGATTGGCGATGTCGTCGCTACGGATGAAAGCAAGGGGCAGATCCCGGAAGAGACCCGCCGCGAGAATCGGACCCAGGAAGTCGTCGCCTGCCGTACGGTCAACCCAATCGGGGTCCCGGCGACTCCCCGGCTGAGAATCAAGCCGCTCGCTTCTGATCAGGTCCGCGGTATAGGTCGCGAGACCGAAGGAGCCACCTGACGCTCCGCTGGCCAGGAAGATCGCGGACGCCACTCTCCTCCGATCCCACGGGGTCCGGACGGGACACACATCGACACCTTCTCGGCCGTTGACGATGCAGTCCATCGTGAGGGCGGTCCAGTAGCCGGCGCGGGCGCCCCCACCCGACGCGGCGATGAAGACCATCGGCAGCACCTTCGTCGGCCCGCTCTCACGCTTCGCGTTCTGGAGCCATGTCGTGAAGGCCCGGGCTACGGGGTCGGTACCAGCCTCGGGCGGGCGCGACAGGGGTTCATGGGGGGCGGGTCTCCCGAAGGCTGCCACGGTGCTCGCTTCGGCCACCTTTGCTGAGAGAAGCCGGACGTTGTAGCGCCTGCCATCGTCGTCAGAGGCGGACGCGACGAGGAGCCACAGACCGAGCAGCACTATCAACGGAGCCCTAGTCATGCCGAACGCGGCGAAGGCTCTGCCGGGTGGAAGCCAGTCAACTGCCACGCCGAGTCCATAGGCGAGGACAGCGGCGACGAACATGAAGGCCCCCAGGACGCCGACCGCACCCAACTGATAGCCGAGACCATTAGGGGAGAGCGCAATCGTAAGGGCCGTAGCGGCGGCGAGAACGGCGGCGCACAGGAGCGGCGCGTTCGTGCCCTCAGAGCCGGTGAGTCTCGCCATCAACCAGTTCCGTCCGAGGTAGAGCCACCACCCAACAGCCTGCAGCGCGAGAGCCCAGACGATGCTCAACCAGAGGGAGAGGGCAGGTCTCCCGGTCTCGGAGTAGGCAATCTGAGATACGCCGGCGCTCATGAGTGCCAAACCGAGCGCGATGAGGGGGGTAGCCGCGATCGCCGCGGCGACCGCGACGGCCGCCGCATCTCGGGGCGGCTCACGCATACCGAGTGCCGGACGGCCGATCGACGGAAGGAATCGACCGATCAAGGTGACCGTAGCGACCATGACCCCGAGCACGATCAAGCCTCGCCCGTCGTGCGTCGCGTTGTCCCCGTAGAGGCCGACACCGATCGAGCCTGCGCTGATCGCTAGTCCGACGCCCTCTAAACGGTTGAAGCCGAACACCCCAGGGTCAACCCAGTGGTCGGCCGGTCCCCGCGGGGAGGCTGCGCGCCCGAGCAGAGCCCAGCCGCCCCCGAACAACGCCAACGAGAAGAGCACGATCCAGGCAGTTCCAACGGCCGCGTGCCCCAGGTCATCCGGCCAGCCCCGAAGAACGTCGGCACTCTGTTGGGCGGCGACAGGCAGAAGCATTACCGCGGCAGCGAAGATACCTGCCAAGGCGCATTGCCCCCTGAGGATTACCAGTCGTCGCCAGGCGAGCCGAGCGCGACTCCTTGCGTTGGGCCTGCTCGGGGATCCGTCGCTGCCTGGGGAGCGCATGACTGCGACGAGGTGCACGAGCAAGCCGAGGAGGGCGAGGACGAACGCGAGCGACTTGCACCAGGAGGCCGCCGTGAGGAACTCAGCCAAGTTGGGGTCGACGACTGATGCCCTTCCGCCACCCCAGAGTCCTAGTCCGTGAAGCGTGACGAAGCTCAGCCCGTTCTCCGTTAAGTCGAACGCGAGGTAGAGGACGAGAGCGAGTAGAACGAAAGCCGGACGAGGGGGCGTCGTCCCACGTTCGAGCGCGGCGACAGCGCGGGCGAGGAGCGCCCAGAGGAGAAGTGCCAGTACCACGGCAAAAACCACATCGACGAGGAGGTACCACGTCACCACTGTCCCGGCGGAGGTGAAACCGGAGGGACGATCCGTGGTCCACGCGGCCACCGCATCGAGGGCCCGCTCCGGCTTCCAGGGAGGCAACATCGTGACGAGATCGCCCATGCCGTAGGCCGAAGAGCCCTGTGGATGCATCCCCCGCAAGACGTCGTCAAGACGGGAGAGAACGACGAACAGCGGCAGGGCCAAGGCGACCAGCACGGCGGCCATGCGCGGCGGCGGGGCTCGCCGACCCGTAGTGGCCGTCGTTGATTCAGTCACGCATCGCCCCTCCCCTCCGGACGGCGCGGCCCGGTGGGGAGAGAATATATGGCGGACCTACGGAACTGGACTAAGACCTCAGACCGGGACCTCGCGCACCTCGACGGTGACCGCCATGCCCTGGGTGGGCGGGCCGAGGTAGCTCCCGCGCAGCGGGGGGACGTCGGCGTAGTCGCGGCCCGACGCCAGGCGTACGTAGTGCTCGTGCGCCGGCTCGGGGTGGGTGGGGTCGAACTCCACCCAGCCGAGGCCCGGGATGGCCAGCTCGACCCAGGCATGGCTCTCGCCGGGCACGTCGAGCCCGGGAAGGTGGAGCCAGCCGCTGACGTAGCGGGCCGCAACGCCGCGGCGGCGGGCGATCGCGATCATGAGGTGCGCCATGTCCTGGCAGACGCCGCGGCCCACCCGCACGACCTCCTCCACCGGCGTGTCCACGTCGGTGACGCCGGGCGTGTAGACGATGGCGCGGTTGACCTCGGCCTCGAGGCTCCGGCCCCAGGTGAGGGCGGTGCCCGACTCGTCGAGCACCAGGCCGTCGGCGAACGCCCCGACGGGATCGACCCAGCGCACCTGCGGCGAGCCGGACAGGAACTCGGCGTGCAGATCGGCGTACACCGGGTCGGCGGCAGCGGCCAGGCGGTCGCCCGCATCGGCCAGCCGGGGGGCCGACGGGCGCGTCACGACGATCGCCTCCGACTCGACCACCAGGACGTCGTGCGGATCCGTGAGCTGGAACCAGTGGACCTCGTTGCCGTACGCGTCCCTGTGGGTGAGCAGTTCGGCCGCCGGCTCGGTGCGCACGTGCGACCACTCCACCTGCTGACGGCCGTTGCCGGACGGCGTCAGGCGGATCTCGTTGACGCTCTCGCCGACCGATCCGGCGTAGCGGATCTCAGTTCTGTGCTTGGCGTGAAGCCTGGGCATGCTGTCCGATCGGAGTGCGTTCGTAGGCGGCGAGGAAGCACGAGTCGCCGAGGGCCAGGTCGATCGAGGTGCAGCGCGCGAGCAGGCGCTCGATGAAGTCGGCGACCTCGGGACCGCCCCAGGGCTTGCGCGCGGCACCCTCGACCATGTCGCGGGCCGTGCGGGCGAGCACCAGCGGCGCCGGATTGGGCGCCATCGCGTCCATGGCGACGAGGTCGCCGATGGCCGACTCGACCTCGCCGAGGCAGAAGGCGACCGACCGCGGGAAGCGCGGGTCGAGCATCAGGAAGCGACTGATCGACTCGGGCGACAACGCGGAGGCGTCGACCTGGAGGTAGGCCTCGTGCGCCGAGGCGTCGCCGAGCAGCGCGCGCCAGCCGTGGAGGTCGAGGACGTCCTCGTCGAGCGAGTTGCGCGCCTGCGCGCTCTGGCTCGCCTGCACGAGCCGCGCGGAGCGCTCGGCGCGCTCGAGGAATCGCCCGAGGCGCATGAACTGCCACCCCTCGTCGCGCCGCATCGACTGCTCCACCAGCCCGAGGATCAGGTACGAGGATCGGCGGATGCCCTGGCAGAAGGGGTAGACGCCGTCGCGGGTGATCCGCTCGGGCGGCCACTCGATCAGGTCGAGCCACGCATCGTTGATGCCCTCCCAGACCTCGGTGGGGAGGCGGTCGCGCACGCTGCGCGCGTTCTCGCGTGCCCGGTTGAGGCAGGCGACGATGCTGTCGGGGTTGTCACGGCCGAAGGTGAGGAACCAGGGGACGCTGCGCTCGTCGGCGCGCCGGTGCGTGGCGAGGAAGCGGTCCATGTCGCCCGCGATCTCGACGAGCGGCTCCCACACCAGGCGCCCCCCGGCGCCGTTGGAGGAGTCGCCCTCGAGGGCGGCCGCCTGCCCCACCTCGAGCAGGCGCGCGAAGCTCTCCGCGCGCTCGAGGTCGCGGGCGATCCAGTAGAGCGTCTGGGCTACGCGGGCGAGCATCAGTGCCCCGACTCCCCGACGCGTATGAGCTTCCCGAGCGAGTCGCCCGCGAGGCAAGGACGCAGATCAGTGCCGATATCCGTGATATCGGTGCTGCCGAGGACGCCGCGTCGCGGTGCGGCGCAGCCGGGAAGGTCCGCGTGGTCGGGGAGTCGGGGCACTTAGTCGGAGAGGACCCAGGTGTCCTTCGAGCCCCCGCCCTGGGAGGAGTTCACGACGAGCGACCCGTCGCGCAGGGCGACCCGGGTGAGGCCTCCGGGCACCACCACGGGGTGCTCGCCGTAGAGGATGAAGGGGCGCAGGTCGACGTGGCGGGCCCGGAAGCGGTCGCCGACCAGGGTGGGTGCGCGGGACAGGCGGATCGTCTCCTGCGCGATGTAGCCGCGCGGGTTGGCGCGCACGCGCTTGGCGAACGCCTGGCGCTCGCCGGGCGTGGCGTGGGGGCCGATCAGCATCCCGTAGCCGCCGGCGCCGTCGACCGCCTTGACCACGAGGCTGTCGAGGTTGGCCAGCACGTACTCGCGCTCGTCCTCGCGGCCGAGGAGGTACGTCGGGACCTGCTCGAGCATCGGCTCCTCGCCGAGGAAGTACCGGATCAGGTCGGGCACGTAGGCGTAGACGGCCTTGTCGTCGGCCACGCCCGTGCCGACCGCGTTGCACACGGCGACGCGCCCCTCGCGGAACGACTGCATCAGCCCCGCGACGCCGAGCAGCGAGTCGGCCTGGAGCGCCGCCGGGTCGAGGAAGCCGTCGTCGATCCGGCGGTAGATGACGTCCACGCGCTCGCGGCCGGCCGTGGTGCGCAGGTAGACGCGCCGGTCGCGCACCGTGAGGTCCCGCCCCTCCACCAGGGGCACGCCCATCTGCTGCGCGAGGAACGCGTGCTCGTAGTAGGCGGCGTTGGCGGGCCCGGGCGTCAGCACCACGACCCGGGGCGAGTCGCGCCCCTCCGGCGCGGAGGCCATCAGGGCCGACAACAGGAGGAAGGGCGCGTGGCCGACGGGCTCGACGTGGTGGTCGGAGAAGGCCTCCGGGAAGGCGCGCCGCATGAAGGCCCGGTTCTGGACCACATACGAGAGCCCCGAGGGGCAGCGCAGGTTGTCCTCGAGCACGCGCCAGGTGCCGTGGTCGTCGCGCACCAGGTCGATGCCCGCCACGTGCACGAAGCGCCCGAGCGGCGGGACCACGCCGACCATCTCGCGCACGTACCCCTCGCAGGTGGAGACCAGGGCGTTGGGGATGACGCCGTCGGCCACCGCGCGCCGCTCGCCGTAGATGTCGGCGATGAAGCGGTCGAGCGCGCGGACCCGCTGGGCGAGGCCCTGCTGCAGGTCGACCCACTCCCCGGCCGTGATGAGGCGGGGCAGCAGGTCGAACGGGAAGGGCTGCTCACGTCCTCCGTGGGCGAAGGTGATGCCCTGGGTCAGGTAGGCGCGGTCCACCAGCGCGCTGCGGGCGGTGAAGGTCGCCGGGCGCAGCATCTTGAGCCCGCTGAAGAGCCGGCGGTACTCCTCGCGGGGGAGGTCGGGCGCCTCGAACATCTCATCGAAGAAGCCGTCGGTCGTATAGTCGGTGAACAACGGCATGACGCCAGCCTCTCGAACATCTCCGGGAGCCGGACGGTATCAGCGCACGGGCGCGCGACCCTTGGCCGGGCGGCCAAACCACCGGCGCCGGGCTGTTACCTCGGGAGGGCCCGGGCGACCCAGAGGGTCAGGACGAGCGCCGCCGCGGCCGCGGCCAGCACCGTAGCCTGGAAGGGCATCACCGCACTCGCCGCCGCTCCGAGCAGGGGGCCGAGCGAGTAGCCGAGCGCGAAGACGATGGTCAGCGTCGCCGCGCTCAGTCCGTACCGCCCCGTCATTCCGGCCTCGTCGACCGCCTCCACCATCAACGGGCCGCTCGGGGTGCCGAGCGCCGCCATGCCGGCGCCGACCACGGCGAAGGCCACGGCGACCGTGACGGCGGTTCCCATCGCGAGGAACGGGAGCCCCGCCGCGATCAGGATGCCCCCGATGATGAGGGGCAGGCGGCGCCCGCGGCGGTCGGACCAGCGGCCGGCCACGGGAACGAGCGCGAAGTAGGCGAGCAGGCCCGCGCCGAACACGAGCCCGATGGCGAGCGACGACAGCCCCAGGCGGTCGTCGAGGTCGAGCGGCAGCAGCGGCTCCACGAGGGCCAGCACCGCGGCGACGCACCCGAGGGCCGCGAAGGCGACGCGCGCCTTGGGCTCGGCCGAGAGCCGTCGCAACGCCGGCAGCAGCGGCGGCGCCTCGGCCGGGCCGCGCCGCGTCTCGGGCATCAGCAGCACGGGGATCAGCGCCAGCGCCGGGAGCGCCGCGGCGAGGGTGAACGTCGTCTCCGTGCCGAACGCATCGACCAGCGCGCCGCCGACGACCGGGCCGAGCAGCCCGAACGCACCTCCCGCCGTCTCGGCCAGGCCGATGCGCAGGCCGAGCTCGTTGATCGGGAAGCTGTCGGAGATCGCGGCGATGCCCGCGGTCCAGACGAAGCCCGCCGCGACGCCCTGGGCCAGCCGGGCCAGCGCGAGCATCTCGATCCCCGTCGCGAGCGCGAACGCGAGGGTCGCCACCGCCAGCATCGCGGCGGCCATGATCATCACGGGCCGGCGGCCGAGCCGCTCGACGAGGGTGGCGGCCGCGAGAGCCGCGACGAGCTGGCCGAGCGGGAAGGCGGCGAAGATGAGGGCGGCGACCGAGGGGCCGAAGCCGAAGCGGTCGGCGAACGCCGGCAGCGCCGGCACCACCATCGTGAACAGCAGGGTGTCGATGGCGATCAGGCCGGTCGCCGTCCAGAAGATCAGCGAGCGGCGCGCGACGGGAGCGTCGGAGGGCACCCGGGGACACTAATAGCCCCGTCCCGGGAACGACGAAGGGGGCCCCGAGGGGCCCCCTTCGCACACCACACGTGCCGCCGGCCCCGGTCGGGGCCCACGGACCGTCTTACATCATGCCGCCCATGCCGCCCATGCCGCCCATGTTGGGGGACATGCCCATCCCGCCGCCGCCATCGGACTCGGGGGCGTCGGCCACCACGCACTCGGTGGTGATGATGTTCTTGGCGATCGAGGCCGCGTTCTGCAGCG
>LNFM01007706.1_pt1 | contig 16683 bp, 14 predicted proteins | sample 596031 | NCBI WGS metagenome assembly LNFM01 (sample SAMN04254537, study PRJNA301005) | activated carbon metagenome | isolation source: dual media filters at the Ann Arbor, Michigan drinking water treatment plant | place: USA: Ann Arbor
CGAGCGGGGGCCCATCTGGCCGAAAAAGGCGCGATGCTTGGCCTTGCTGATGGAGCGGTTCCTTCAAAATGAATACTTGCTCAGACATGGGTCCCCGCTCGCGCTGCGCTTGGCGGGGATGACAATTTGGGGGATGGGTGCAGATGGCCCTAAAACGGCCGCCGCGCCCTCAGCGCCGTGGTCAGCGTGCCGTCGTCGAGATAATCCAATTCACCACCCATGGGGACGCCGTGGGCCAGGCTGGTGACCGTCACGCCGGCGTCCTTCAGGCGATCGGTGATGTAGTGGGCCGTCGTCTGGCCATCCACCGTCGCGTTCATGGCGAGGATCACCTCGCTCACCTCGGGCCGGCTTTCCCGGTCGATCAGACTCGCGATGTTGAGATCGTCCGGGCCGACGCCGTCGAGCGCCGACAGCACGCCGCCGAGGATGTGATAGCGGCCCTTGTAGGCGGCCCGCTCCAGCGCCCACAGATCGGCGACCTCCTCGACCACGCAGAGGATCGCCGGGTCGCGGCGCGGGTCGGTGCAGATGTGGCACGGATCGACCGTGTCCAGGTTGCCGCAGACGCCGCATGGCTTGATGTTGGTCGCGGCTTCGGTGAGCGCCCGGGCCAACGGCTCCATGGCCGACGGACCCTTCTTCAGCAGGTGCAGGGTCGCGCGCCTCGCCGAGCGCGGACCGAGCCCCGGCAGCTTGGCGAGAAGCTGGATGAGTCCGTCGATCTCGGGACTGATGACGGGCGCCGCCATCCCTTTAGAACGGCAGGCTCATGCCGGGCGGCAGCTCGAGGCCGCCGGTGACCTTCTTCATCTCCTCGGCGGCGTAGGACTCGGCCTGGGCCTTGGCGTCCTTGTGGGCGGCCAGGATCAGGTCCTCGAGCATCTCGACGTCGTCGGGATTGGCAATGGACGGATCGATACGGATGCGCTTCATCTCGCCCTTGCCCGACAGGGTGACGACGACCATGCCGCCGCCCGAGGTGCCGTCCACCTCGGCGCTTTCGAGCGCGGCCTGCATGTCGGCCATCTTCTGTTGCATCTGCTGGGCCTGCTTCAGCATGCCGGCGAGATTCTTCATAGGTCCAGTTCTCCCAATTCGTCCGGGTCCGCGTCGAGAACGGCGTCGGCCTCGGAAGGTGCCACCTCCGCCGCGGCGGTGTCGATGATCGATGTCACCTGGGCGCCCGGGAAGGCGCGCAGCGCGGCCTTGACCAGCGGGTGCTCGTTGACCTCGTCGTGCCGCTGGCGTTCGGCCGCCTGGCGTTGCTCGCGCAGGGTCGGCTCGCCGGCTTCGCGCGACACGGTGACCACCCAGCGCATGCCGGTCCATTCGTGGAGGCGCTGGCTGAGCTTGCCGATCAGGTCGGGCGGCGCGCGGCCCGCGGGCCGCAACTCGATGCGGCCGGGCTGAAAGCGTACCAGATGCACGTTGTCGATCAGGTGGGCCTCGAGCACGCCTTCCTTCTGCTCGACGGCGAGCGCGACGATGTCGAGGAAGGTGCGCGGCTGCGGCAGGCCGCTGGCCTGCGGCTGCAGGTCGGCCTGAGGCAGAGGCTCGGCGCGCGCCGAGCCATGGGAGACGGCCGAGGCGCCGCCATTGCCTGAAGGCGGCGGCGCGGCGGCCGGCGCGGCAGCCGGCGCGGCGGTCATGGCCGGCGCCGACGTCCCTTGCAGCTTCTTCACCAGGTCGGCCGGGCTCGGCAGGTCGGCGGCGTAGGCGAGGCGGATCAGCACCATCTCGGCGGCGCTGATCGGCGCGGGCGCGGCGCGGGTCTCCTCCAGCCCCTTCAGCAGCATCTGCCAGGCGCGGGTCAGCGACGGCATGGTGAGGCTGCCGACGATCTTCTCGCCGAACTTGCGCTCGGCCTCGGGCAGGCCGTCGGTCGAGGCCTCGGGCGCCAGCTTCATCTGGGTCAGCCAGTGGGTGACGCCCAGCAGGTCCTCGATGATCGCGGCCGGGTCGGCGCCGGCATTGTACTGCTCGCGGACATTGGCCAGCCCGGTGCGGATGTCGCCGCCCATCACCGCCTCGAACAGGTCGAGCACGCGGGCGCGGTCGGCAAGGCCCAGCATGTCGCGCACCTGGGCCGCGTCGACCTTGCCGGCGCCGTGGGAGATCGCCTGGTCCATCAGCGACAGGCCGTCGCGGACCGAGCCGTCGGCGGCGCGGGCGATCATGGACAGGGCGTCGGCGTCGATCTCCACGCTCTCCAGCGCGGCGAGCGCGGCGAAATGCTGCTTCAGGGTCGAAGTTTCGATACGGCGCAGGTCGAAGCGCTGGCAGCGCGACAGCACCGTGATCGGCACTTTCCGGATTTCGGTGGTGGCGAAGATGAACTTCACATGGGCCGGCGGTTCCTCCAGCGTCTTCAGCAGGCCGTTGAAGGCCTGCTTCGACAGCATGTGGACCTCGTCGATGATGTAGATCTTGAAGCGCGCGTCGCCCGGCGCATAGCGCACGCCGTCGATGATCTCGCGGATGTCATCGATGCCGGTGCGGCTGGCCGCGTCCATCTCGATCACGTCCACATGCCGCGATTCGGCGATGGCGACGCATTGCCGGCAGACGCCGCAGGGGTCGACCGTCGGCCCGCCCTTGCCGTCGGCACCGACGCAGTTCAGCGCCCGGGCGATCAGCCGGGCGGTGGTGGTCTTGCCGACGCCGCGCACGCCGGTCAGCACGAAGGCGTGCGCCAGGCGGCCGCTGTCGATGGCGTTCTTCAGGGTGCGGACCATCGGCTCCTGGCCGATCAGCGCCGCGAAGGTGCCCGGGCGGTACTTGCGCGCCAGCACCCGGTAGGGGCCGGCTTTCGTCTCGGGGATCTGGGCTGTGCCGTCCGTCATCCGTTCCGCGCGCCGGGGCGGCCTGCTGTCTGGCGGTGCCGCGATGTCAGGGAGGAGGTTGGACGAATGACCCAAATCGGGCTCGTTACGGCTGCTTCCTTCCGGACCTGACCGGGTTGGCGAGTGATCTGCCCACCGCCAACCTCCCGCCCTCTATATCGGGCATTTGCGCCGGGGAGGCAAGGGCGTGGGCGGTGGCACCTGCCCCTCGATCTCTTTTCCGGCTATATTGGTCTCTTCCGGTAACCGGGGCACGCCGATGGGGGAAAAGCCGACTGGCGCGTTGGAGACGCTGAACCTTGTCGGGGACGGCGATGAGATCGATGCCATCGAGAATGTCGAGAAAGTATTCGGCGTCACATTGGACAAGGCCGACGGGCCTCAGTGGCGGACGACAGGTGACGTGTTCCAGTCACTGCTGCGCGCGCTACCGGGCGACGATGCCGCCGCGGCTGACTGTTGGCAACGATTCGCCAAAGCTGTCTCGGAAGAAACCGGGGTAGATTCGTCACGGGTCGCGCCGGAGACAACGATGATTGGGATGCCTTGGGTCGAAAATCGAGCCACCTTAGTGTTCAAATGGGTTCTTCTCCTGGCACTCTTTCTGATCATTGCATTGGTCGTCAGCCAGAGACTATTCCCGTCAATCTCAGCGGCCGATTGAACGACCAGCCCATTATCGAGGCCAGCCTTATCGGCTGCCCACCCGAGTGTCCGCGAAGTTGATGATCAGGCGTCCCAGCGCCTCCTCGATCTGGTCCTGGGTCGGCGTGGACGCGTCCGGCCGGGTGATCATCGCCCGCATGACGCCGACGAAGGCGTTGGTGAGGATGAAGGCGTCGGCCTCGCTCAGGGACCGCTCGGCGGTGGGATTGTCGCCCGAGGTCAGCAGCGCCATGATCTGCTGGACCAGCGGCGCGACGCGCCGGTTCCCGCGCGTCAGGGAATGCTCCAGCACCAGCCGGTGCACGCGCCGCCGCTCGCCATAGCTGGCCGCGACGGCGCTGACGATGCGGCCGATGCGTTCCTGGTGCGACAGCTCGGAACGATCCTGAAGCACCGCCAGCACGCGCTCGGACAGCGCCGCCATTTCGTGCTCGGCGAGGGCGTCGAGGATCGCCTCCTTGTTGGGAAAATACTGATAGAGCGTGCCGATGCTGACACCCGCCGTTTCCGCGACCGCATTGGTCGTCAGCAGCGCCATGCCGCCCTTATCCAGCAGCCGCATAGCTGCTTCCAATATGAGTTCGACCTTCTGCCGCGCCCGCTCCTGACGCGGCCTTCGCGTCCTAAGATTTTGAATTTTCTGGTCTTTCATTTGCACCTCCCGGTCCGCCGAACGCGAGTTTTATAACGTGAGCATTACTCATATTATTCATCATATCAGCGGCGGCAAGCTGATCCTGGTCAGGGCCGTCGACGCTGGGACAAGAGGAGACGAACAATGGCAATGGAAACCGCGACTTTCGATATCTCTCCGCGCAGGGACTGGCCGGCGGCGTTTTCCGCGCTACGACGCCTGCTGTCGGACGCCAACGACACGGCGCAGGTTTTCCGGATCATGCGGGCGCTGAATGCCGGCACCGCCAAGTCCGGCTACGACCGGCTGCTGCTCACTGCGGAAGGCGGCCGCATCGCCTATCAGCGGGTGGAGCTGGCCGAGCGCCTGTCGGATCCGGCATTCATCGACCAATTCGCCGAAGGCAGCGTCGGCGCCGCCTATGCGGCATTTCTCAGGCAGACCGGCTATTCGGCCAAGGGGCTCGCGGCGGTCAGCCGGTCCGACGATACCGGGCGCGACGCCGAGCATCCCTATGCGTGGTTCGGGCGGCGCATGCGCGACACCCACGACATCTGGCACATCCTCACCGGATACAGCGCCGACGATCCGCTGGGCGAAGCCTGCCTTGTCGCCTTCTCCTGGGCGCAGACCGGCGGGCTGGGCTGGGCGCTCATCGCGATCGGCGGCGTGTTCAAGGCGCTGCGGTCGCCGGGCGGCACGGGGGCGGCGCGCGCCATCGTGGAAGGCTACCGCATCGGGCGCCAGGCCGCGTGGCTGCCGGGAGAGGAGTACGAGCGCCTGCTCGCCGAACCGCTCGAGGGTGCGCGGAGCCGGCTGGGCATCCCGCGGTCTGTCGCCTACGAGGCGGTGAAACGGACTGGATGAGCGCCGGTCGCTGAATCCACAAAAAATCGAAGGGCCGCCCCTTTCGGAGCGGCCCTTCCATTGTCAGCCGTTATGGCGCGACTTAGCGGCCGAACTCCACGGCGGAGGTCAGTGCCTGCAGTGCACCTTTCGGCGTGTGACAATGAGACATCGGACCACCTCCTTTCTATTGTTGACGACACCATCCATATTGAGCGACTGCAAAAAAACGTCAAGTAATAGATAACACCCGCACGCGGAACGGTTTCGCCACCGTGCAGCGCGCATTCCTGTTCCGTCCGCCACGGCCAGACGCTAATCTCCGCGCCATGCTGAACCAGATTCCCGTCCTCGAGACCCACAACGTGTTCGCCGGCAGCCCGCTCGACCGGTGCGAGATCCTGCGCGGAGATTCGCAGAGGATCGACGCCATGATGCGCGCGGCCGATACGCGCTTCATCTGCATCTGGCGCACCAAGCCGCTGATCAAGCCGGGCGAGAGCCTGCGCATCCAGTGGGTCAACGGCCTGATGGCGCTGCCGATCATCGATGCCGGCGCCGCTTGGGTGTTCCTCGGTGTCGCCGACGGCCGGGCGTATTTCGCCGTCGACATCTCGTCGGAGAAGGACCCCGAGAACAGCGGCGACTTCGCCGGCATGGGCATCTTTCCCGACCTGCGGATGAGCGCGGCGACCCTCGACCGGAGCGACGCGGCGATCATCGCCCAGGCCAAGCCGCTGATCGACTGGCACAGCCGCCGCACCTTCTGCTCGGTGTGCGGCGCGCGGACGGAAATGCGCCAGTCGGGCGCGTCGCGGGTGTGCCTCAACGAGGCCTGCAAGGCGTCGCATTTCCCGCGCACCGATCCGGTGGTGATCATGCTGGCGATCCATGAGGGCCGCTGCCTGCTGGGCCGCCAGAAGATCTTCCCGCCGCACATGTATTCGGCGCTGGCCGGCTTCATCGAGCCGGGCGAATCCCTCGAGGAGGCGGTGCGCCGAGAGATCCAGGAGGAATCCGGCGTGCCGGTGGGCGAGGTGCGCTACCATTCCAGCCAGCCCTGGCCGTTCCCGGCCTCGCTGATGATCGGCTGCCATGCGATCGCGCTCGACGACAGGATCGAGCTGCCCGGCGACGAACTGGAAGAGGCGGTGTGGTTCGAGAAGGGCCTGATCCGCGAGGCGCTGCAGGGCAAGCACCGCGACCGCGTCTGGATGCCGCCGCCCCACGCCATCGCGCACCAGCTGATCAGGAGCTGGGCATCGGTGGATTAATCCAGCGCGTCCCTGAACGGATTCTTCGGGTAGGCGCCCAGCAGCTTCACCGTGGTGGAGAAGAACCGCAACTCTTCCATCGCCAGCGTCACGGCCCGGTCCTCGGGGTGGCCCTCGATGTCGGCATAGAACATGGTGGCCTTGAAGCTGCCCTCGAGCTGGTAGCTTTCCAGCTTGGTCATGTTGACGCCGTTGGTGGCGAAGCCGCCCAGACTCTTGTAGAGCGCCGCCGGGACGTTGCGCACCTGGAACACGAAGCTCATCATGGTCGGCGTCCCCTGCGCCGGTACCTGTGGTTTGTTCGACAGCATGACGAAGCGGGTGGTGTTGTGGCCGGCGTCCTCGGCCTCCTCCAGCAAGATGTCGAGGCCGTAGATCTCGGCGGCGAGCGACGAGGCGAGCGCGCCGAGGGCGCGGTCGCCGCGCTCGGCGATCATCCTGGCGGCGCCGGCCGTGTCGGCGTGGGCGACGGGCTTCAGGCCCAGGCCGCGCAGCCGCTCGCGGCACTGGCCCAGCGCCTGCACGTGGCTGTGCACCTCGCGCAGGTCGCCGATCGCCGCGCCCTTCAGGCCGAGCAGCTTGTGGTTCACCCGCTGGAAATGCTCGCCGACGATGTGCAGGCCGGAGTCCGGCAGCAGGTGGTGGTTGTCGGCGACGCGGCCGGCCAGCGAGTTCTCGATCGGGATCATGGCGAGCGCGGCGCGCCCCCCGGTCACCGCCTGATAGGCATCCTCGAAGGTGGCGCAGGGGAGCGGCGCCATGTCTGGCCGGGCATTGCGGCACGACAGGTGTGAATAGGCGCCCGGCTCGCCCTGAAAGGCGATGATCCGGTCAGGGCTGGCGCCGTCCAGAGTGCTCACGATCGGCTCGTTCCGTGCATTCCTCGGCCGCGTAAACGTGCGGGCAGGTGGCCGGTTATACGGCTTGCAAACCGACGGGGGAAGCGGCTAAATTCCGCGCAAATTTCGGACCTCAGGGGCCTGGAGCACGGCCTGGAGAAGAAGGGCGGCAAACAGTGGACAGTTTTGAGTGGAACAAGATCGCGGGCGCGGTGCTGTTCGCGCTGCTCGTGGTGATGGGCATTCGTGAGGTCAACAACGTCGTCAACCGCGAGCCTGAAGTGACCGCCAAGGGCTGGCAGGTGCCGGGCGTCGAGGTGACCGAAACCGCGGGCGCCGAAGCGCCGAAGGCAGAGCCGCTGGCCGTGCTGCTCGCCAGGGGCAACCCGGAGGACGGCGCCAAGGTGTTCAAGAAGTGCCTGGCCTGCCACACCATCGAGAAGGGCGGCGCCAACAAGGTCGGCCCGAACCTCTACAACACCGTCGGCAACAAGTTCGCCCACATCCCGGGCTTTGCCTATTCCGAGGCGGTGAAGGCCCATGGCGGAACCTGGGGCTATGACGAGCTGGACCATTGGCTGGCCAGCCCGCGTGCCTTCATCCCCGGCAACAAGATGGGTTTCGCCGGCGTACCGGACGCCCAGGACCGCGCCAACCTGATCCTGTACATGCGCGCCAACGCCGAGAACACGCCGCCGCTGCCGGCCCCGCCAGCCGAAGCGCCCGCCGCGGCTCCGGCCGAGGGTGCCGCGCCGGCCGAGGGCGCTGCGCCCACCGATGGCGCCGCCCCGGCGGAGCCGGCTGAAGGCGCGGCCGAGGCCGCGCCACACGGCTGAAAAACCCAGTCTCTCTGGTATGAAAAAGGGTCGCTCCGGCGGCCCTTTTTTGCGCGGGGTTGCATGGGTGTTATATCTTCGGAACGGGTTGCGACAGCGAGGCGAAATACCGATGAAGAAAGCGATTCTGGCCGCGGCACTGGTTCTTGCCGGCATGCTCCCGGCGATGGCGCAGCAGAAGCCAACGGTAAAGACCGTCAACGCCCTGTCGCTGATCGCCGAGCCCAGATACAAGCCCGGCTTCGACCATTTCGACTTCGTCAACCCGAACGCGCCCAAGGGCGGCGCCGCCCGGCTCAGCGTGGCGCCCGGCACCTTCGACAGCCTCAACCCCTGGATCGTCGCGGGCACGCCGCCGGCGGGCATCGGCCTGGTCTATGAGAGCCTGACCAAGGACAGCCTCGGCGAGCCGTCGACCGCCTACGGCCTGATCGCCGAGACCATGACGGTGCCCTCGGACAACTCCTGGGTGGAATTCAACCTGAACCCCAAGGCGAAGTGGCACGACGGCAAGCCGATCACGCCCGAGGACGTGATCTTCTCGTTCAACACGCTGATGGAGAAGGGCACGCCGTTCTGGGCCCAGTACTACCACAACGTGAAAAAAGCCGAGAAAACCGGGGCTCGGAAGGTGAAGTTCAGCTTCGACCAGGCCGGCAACCGCGAGTTGCCCATGATCATGGGCCAGCTTCCCGTGCTGCCCAGGCACTACTGGCAGGGCCGCAAGTTCGACGCGCCGACCCAGGAGCCGCCGCTGGGCAGCGGCCCATACCGCATCGCCGACATGAAGCCGGGCCGCTCGATCACCTATCAGCGGGTGAAGGACTTCTGGGGCAACGACCTGCCGGTGAACAGGGGCTTCTACAATTTCGACCGCATCACCTACGAGTATTTCCAGGACGAGACCGTCGAGCTCGAGGCGCTGAAGACCCACAAGTTCGACTTCATCAGCGAGAACACCGCCAAGACCTGGGCCACCCAGTACACGCCGCAGAGCTTTCCGGCGCTGAAGGCCGGCCTGGTGAAGAAAGAGGAGCTGCGCCACAAGAACCCGACCGGCATGCAGGCGTTCGCCTTCAACATCCGCCGCGACGTGTTCAGGGACGTCCGCGTGCGCCGGGCGCTGGGGCTGGCGTTCGATTTCGAATGGACCAACAAGAACATGTTCTACGGCCAGTACACCCGGACGCAGAGCTTCTTCTCCAACTCGGACCTGGCCAGCAGCGGCCTGCCCTCGGCGGCCGAACTGGCGCTGCTGAACCCGCTCAAGGGCAAGATCCCAGCGGCGGTGTTCACCCAGCCCTTCAAGGCGCCCGCCACCGACGGCACCGGCAACAATCGCGACAATCTGCGGCAGGCGGTGGCGCTGCTGCAGCAGGCCGGCTACGAGATCAGGGACCGCGCGCTGGTCAACAAGCAGACCGGCAAGGCGCTGGCGTTCGAGATTCTCAACACCCAGCCGGCGTTCGAGCGGATCATGCTGCCTTATGTGGAAGCGTTGAAGCGGCTGGGCATCGAAGCGCGCATCCGGATGGTCGATCCGGCGCAGTACGAGCAGCGGATGAAGGATTTCGACTTCGACATGACTGTCGAGACCTTCGCCCAGTCGGAATCGCCCGGCAACGAGCAGCGCGAGTTCTGGAGCACGGCCGCCGCCGGCCGCAAGGGCAGCCGAAACATCGTCGGCATCAGTAACCCGGCGGTCGACGCGCTGATCGACAAGGTCATCTTCGCCCCGGACCGGGCCGGCCTGATCGCCGCCTCGCGGGCGCTCGACCGGGTGCTGCTCAACAACTACTACGTCATCCCCATGTGGCACACGCGGGTGTTCCGCATCGCCTATTGGGACAAATTCAGCCGTCCGGCGACGATGCCCGGATACCATCATGGTTTCCCGGTGATCTGGTGGCTCGATGCGACCAAGGACGCCGCGCTCAGGGCGAAGATGAAGTGATGCGCGTTGCGCGTCCCTCATCCGGCGCTTCGCGCCACCTTCTCCCCGGCGGGGAGAAGGGAACAGGCCATCCCGCATCTTACCCTCCCCGCCGGGGAGAGTGCAGGGTGAGGGGGATGACCGCGGCCGTGCGCAACATGCTGTCATCGCTTTCCGATGCCGTTATGATCGTGGCATGAGAGCCTTCGCCACCGCCGCTTTCGCGGCCTTCCTGTCCTTCGGCAGCATCATCGCCGGCCCGGCCGCCGCCGCGCCGGTCCACGGCCTTTCGGCCTTCGGCGCGCTGAAATACAAGGCGGATTTCAAGCACTTCGACTATGTGAACCCGCAGGCGCCCAAGGGCGGCGCCATGGCGCTGATGGGGACGAGCGGCAAGACCACCTTCGACAGCCTCAACCCGTTCATCCTGGCGGGCACCGGCGCCGAGCTGATCGACAACAGCGAGCCGCGCAGCCTGGTTTACGATTCCCTCATGACCCGCGCCCATGACGAGCCCGACGCGGTCTATGGCCTGGTCGCCGAAAGCGCCGAGCTGGCGCCCGACCGGAGCTGGGTGGTGTTCAATCTCAGGCCCCAGGCCAGGTGGCACGACGGCACGCCGATCACCGCCGCCGACGTGGTGTTCACCTTTCATGCGCTGAAGGACAAGGGGCATCCCAGCTTCGCCGCCAGGCTGGCCGACGTGAAGGGCGCCGTGGCGCTGTCGCCGCGCAAGGTGAGATTCACCTTCGACCCGAAGGGCGCGGTGCGCGACCTGCCCATGACCGTGGCCCAACTGCCGATCCTGTCGAAGGGCTGGTACACCAAGCATGACTTCACCAAGCCCTCGTTGCAGCCGCCATTGACCAGCGGGCCTTACAGGATCGGCAAGGTCCTGCCGGGCCGGTCGGTGAGCTTCGAGCGGGTGAAGGACTATTGGGGCCGGGATCTGCCGGTCAGCGTCGGCCGGATGAATTTCGACGTGATCCGCCTCGAATACTATCAGGACCGCGCCATCGCCATGGAGGCGTTCCTCGCCGGCGCCTACGACTTCCGCGAGGAATTCACGTCGAAGACCTGGGCGACCGAATACAAGGGTCCCGGCATCGACCGCAAATGGATCTTGCGCGACACGCTGAAGGACAACCGGCCATCGGGCGCCCAGTTCTTCTTCATCAATCTGCGCCGCGACCAGTTCAAGGACGTGCGCGTGCGCGAGGCGCTCGATCTGGCGTTCGACTTCGAATGGACCAACCGGGCGATCTTCTACGGCGCCTATGGCCGCACCGGCAGCGTGTTCGAGAATTCCGAGCTGGCCGCCACCGGCATGCCCAGCCCGGCCGAACTGGCGCTGCTCGAGCCTTACCGCAAGCAGCTGCCGCCGGCGGTGTTCGGCACCGCGTTCGAGCCGCCGAAAAGCGACGGCCGGGGCGGCAACCGCGAGAACCTGCGCAAGGCCGTGACCCTGCTGCAACAGGCGGGCTTCACCATGAAGGGCGGCGTGCTGACCGGCAGGGACGGCAAGCCGCTCACTGTCGAGATACTGAACTACGAGCCTGGTTTCGAGCGGGTGCTGCTGCCCTATATGGAAAGCCTCAAGCGCATCGGCGTGCAGGGGACGCTGCGTACCGTCGATCCGGCCCAGTACGAGCAGCGGGTCAAGGACTTCGACTTCGACCTGACCATGGAGCGCATCGCCTGGCCGAACACGCCGGGCGTCGAACAGCGCGCCTACTGGTCGTCGGCCGCGGCCGACGTCAAGGGCAGCTTCAACCTGGGCGGCATCAAGAACCCGATGGTGGATGCCATGATCCGGGCCATACTCGGTGCCAGGGACAGGCCGTCGCTGATCGCCGCTGCGCGGGCGCTCGACCGGGTGATCATGTTCAACCGCTACATGGTGCCGCAGTACTACAAGGGCAGCCACACCATCGCCTGGTGGGACAAGTACGGCCGCCCCAAGGCGAAGCCGCCGTTCGAGCGGGGCGTGCAGGACCTGTGGTGGTACGATCCCGCCAAGGCCAAGGCGCTGGCCGCCGCGCGGGGACGCTGATGGCCGCCTATATCCTGCGCCGCCTGCTGCTGATCATCCCGACCCTGCTCGGCATCCTGGTCATCAACTTCGCCATCGTGCAGGTGGCGCCGGGCGGCCCGGTGGAGCAGATGATCGCCCAGATCACCGGCACCGACGCCGGCTCGACCGCGCGCCTGGGCGGCGGTACCGGTGGCGACATGGGCTCGGCGGCGCGCCAGGCCGACGTGGCCGGCCAGGGCGCCGGCGCCGACGTGAAATACCGCGGCGCGCAGGGGCTCGATCCGGCGCTGATCGCCCGCATCGAGAAGCAGTTCGGCTTCGACAAGCCGGCCCATGAGCGCTTCTGGATCATGGTGCGCGACTACGCCACGTTCGATTTCGGCGAGAGCTTCTTCAAGGGCAGGCCGGTGCTCGACCTGATCCTCGACAAGCTGCCGGTGTCGATCACGCTGGGGCTGTGGACCACGCTCATCGTCTACCTGGTGTCGATCCCGCTCGGCATCCGCAAGGCGGTGCGCGACGGCACCCGCTTCGACACCTGGACCAGCGCCGCCATCATCGTCGGCTACGCCATTCCCGGCTTCCTGTTCGCGGTGCTGCTGATCGTACTGTTCGCGGGCGGCAGCTACTGGGACATCTTCCCGCTGCGCGGGCTGACGTCGGACAACTGGGACCAGCTCACCTGGTTCGGCAAGGCGCTCGATTATCTCTGGCACATCTGCCTGCCGGTCCTCGCCATGACCATCGGCGGCTTCGCCAGCCTGACCATGCTGACCAAGAACTCGTTCCTCGACGAGATCAACAAGCAGTATGTGATGACCGCCCGCGCCAAGGGGCTGACCGAGCGCCGGGTGCTCTACGGGCATGTGTTCCGCAACGCCATGCTGATCGTCATCGCCGGTTTCCCGGGCCTGTTCGTCGCCGTCCTGTTCGGCAACTCGCTGCTGATCGAATTCATCTTTTCGCTCGACGGGCTGGGCCTGCTGACTTTCGAGGCGCTGATCCAGCGCGACTATCCGATCATGTTCGGCTCGCTCTACGTGTTCACCCTGATCGGCCTGATCGTGAAGCTGATTGGCGACCTCACCTATGTGTGGGTCGACCCGCGCATCGACTTCGCCACGCGGGACGTCGGATGACCGGACAGCCCGCCGCCCGCCGCTTCCTGTTCTGGAAGATCACGCCGCTGGGCGAGCGGCGCTGGACCGTGTTCAAGCGCAACCGGCGCGGCTACTGGTCGCTGTGGATCTTCGGGGTGCTGTTCGTCCTCTCGCTGTTCGCCGAGTTCATCGCCAACGAGCGGCCGCTGGTGCTGGAGTACAAGGGATCGATCTACGTGCCGGTGCTGCGGGATTACCCGGAGACCGAGTTCGGCGGCTTCTTCGAGACGCCGACCGACTACCGCGACCCCTATGTGCAGAACCTGATCAGGGAAAGCGGCGGCTGGATCGTCTGGCCGTTGATCCCCTACAGCCAGAACACCATCAACCGCAACATTCCGGTGCCGGCGCCGGCGCCGCCGAGCTGGGACAATCCGCTGGGCACCGACGACCAGGCCCGCGACGTGGCGGCGCGGGTCATCTACGGCTTTCGCGTCTCGGTGCTGTTCGGTCTACTGCTGACCGTGTTCTCGTCGATCATCGGCGTCTGGGCGGGCGCGGTTCAGGGCTATTTCGGCGGCAAGATCGACCTGGCTGGCCAGCGTTTCATCGAGATCTGGGGCGGCCTGCCCGAGCTGTTCATGCTGATCATCCTGGCCAGCATCGTCACCCCCAACTTCTGGTGGCTGCTGGGCATCATGGTGCTGTTCCGCTGGACCAGCCTGGTCGACGTGGTCCGCGCCGAGTTCCTGCGCGCGCGCAACTTCGACTATGTCCGCGCCGCCCGCGCGCTCGGCCTGGGCGACGGCCGGATCATGGTCAAGCATGTGCTGCCCAACGCCATGGTGGCGACGCTGACCTTCATGCCGTTCATCCTCAACGGCTCGATCACCACGCTGACCGCCCTCGACTTCCTGGGTTTCGGGCTGCCGCCGGGCTCGGCGTCGCTGGGTGAGCTGCTGAAGCAGGGCAAGAACAACCTTCAGGCGCCGTGGCTCGGCATCTCGGCGTTCCTGGTGCTGGCCGTCATGCTGTCGCTGCTGATCTTCATCGGCGAGGCGGTGCGCGACGCGTTCGATCCGCGCAAGACCGTAGGCGGGCGCAAATGAGCCTGCTCGAGGTGAGCGACCTGTCGGTGCACTTCCGGGCCGAGGACCGGATCGTCGAGGCGGCGCGCGGCGTATCGTTCTCCATCGACAAGGGCGAGACCCTGGCGCTGGTCGGCGAATCAGGCTCGGGCAAGTCGGTCAGCGCGCTGTCGGTCCTGCAGCTGTTGCCCTATCCGACGGCGTTCCATCCGACCGGCTCGATCAAATTCGAGGGACGCGAGCTGGTCGGCGCCGACGAGAACACGCTGCGGTCGATCCGCGGCAACCGCATCTCCATGGTGTTCCAGGAGCCGCTCACCTCGCTCAACCCGCTGCATAGCGTCGAACGGCAGATCGGCGAGGTGCTGGCGATCCACAAGGGCTTGCGCGGCGAGCAGGCCCACGCCCGCATCGTCGAGCTGCTCAAGCTGGTTGGCCTGGGCAACGTCACCGAGCGGCTGAAGGCCTATCCGCACGAGCTGTCCGGCGGCCAGCGCCAGCGGGTGATGATCGCCATGGCGCTCGCCAACGAGCCGGACCTGCTGATCGCCGACGAGCCGACCACGGCGCTCGACGTCACCATCCAGGCCCAGATCCTGGCGCTGCTGCGCGACCTGCAGCAGCGCATGGGCATGGCGATCCTGATGATCACCCATGACCTCGGCATCGTCGAGAAATTCACCGACCGGGTCTGCGTGATGACGGGCGGCGAGATTGTCGAGAGCGGCCCGTCCAAGGAAGTCTTCGCCAATCCTCGGCATCCCTATACCCAGAAGCTGCTGGCATCCGCGCCGCGCGGCCGGCCCGCGCCCAAGCCGGACGGCCTGCCCGTGCTGGTCGAGACCGACAATCTGAAGGTGTACTTCCCGATCAAGGGCGGCCTGCTGCGCAAGACCGTCGATTACGTGCGCGCCGTCGATGACGTCACCATCTCGGTGAAGTCGGGCACCACGCTCGGCATCGTCGGCGAATCCGGCTCGGGCAAGACCACGCTGGGCCTCGCCATCCTGCGGCTGATCTCCAGCAAGGGGCCGATCCGCTTCGCCGGCCAGGACGTGGCGGGACGCTCGTTCGACGACATGCGCCCGCTCCGGCGCGAGATGCAGATCGTCTTCCAGGACCCGTTCGGCTCGCTCAGCCCGCGTCTTTCGGTGGCGCAGATCATCGAGGAAGGCCTGACCATCCACGAGAAAGCGCTGACCGAGGCCGAGCGCGACGTGCGCGTGGTGGAGGTGATGGGCGAGGTCGGCCTCGACCCGGACATGCGCCACCGCTATCCGCACGAGTTCTCCGGCGGCCAGCGCCAGCGCATCTCGATTGCCCGGGCCCTGGTGCTCAAGCCGCGCTTCCTGGTGCTCGACGAGCCGACCTCGGCGCTCGACATGTCGGTGCAGGCCCAGATCGTCGACCTGCTGCGCGCGCTGCAGCAGCGCCACGACCTGACCTATATGTTCATCAGCCACGATCTGCGCGTGGTGCGCGCCCTGTCCGACCAGGTGCTGGTGCTGAAGGACGGCAAGGTGGTCGAGCACGGTCCGGCCGAAAAGGTCTTCGAGCATCCGGAAACCGACTACACCAAGGCGCTCATGGCCGCAGCGTTCAACCTCGAAGTGGCCCACGCCAACGCGGTCGGGACGTAAGGCGACCAAACCACTATCGTATAAACTAGTGGCCGAAGACTTTGCCGGATTCCACGTCCTACAGACCTTCCAGTGTCAGGCGGTGGCGCGCTGCGTTCCAGTCCTCGTGCAAGTCGGCGCCGCCACTCACCGCCACAAGACGCGCACCCTTCGGCGGGTTGTAGGAACCGTCCCCTGGCGAGGGTGACGGGATGTAGCGACTGAAAGCGACTTTGGCGACACCGCCGAACTGATCGATTGCGGCCAAGCAGCTGACAAGTCCGCTCGCTGGAACTTCTCCGGCGATGATTGCGGCTTCCGGTTCACGCAACCTCCAGCTTCCGCCGATCCGGGCTAATGTATCCATGAGATTTTCAGCCTTCCGAACGGAAATCAGAATCTCGACGGCAGCCACGGGCTCGACCGTTTGTGTCCTCGCTCGGGCACATGCCCTGAGAAACGCCTCGCAACCGGCGATCTCAAAGGCAGCGGCCGACGAATCGACATCGTGATATGCGCCGTCCAGCAACTCCGCTCGGAATCCGATGACTGGAAACGGCTCGAAGGCGAGCGCCGAACGCATGACGCCAGCCTCGACCGCAGGTATGAAATCAAGCGGAACACTGCCGCCGACCACGCGGGATGAAAAAACGTCGTTGCAATCGAAGGCTGCCGGCATGATCGCCAGTTGGACGCGCGCGAATTCACCCGACCCGCCGGTCTGCCTCTTGTGGGTATAGTCGACCCGAGCCTCGCCCAGTAGCTGCTCCCGCCAAGCGACCTGCGCCTCACCGACCTCGAGTTTCATGCCGGGCTCGAGCGCAAGTCGGGCAATCGCTTCATTGATCAAGCCGGGCGTCGGCCCGCCGATAAGCGCGCCGCTACCTTCAGGGTCCTGGCGCAGGGAGAGCGTTGGCTGCGCGAACGCTATTTCGGCAAGTGCGGCCCAAAGCAGCGGCTGAGCCTC
>LNFM01007707.1_pt1 | contig 16680 bp, 11 predicted proteins | sample 596031 | NCBI WGS metagenome assembly LNFM01 (sample SAMN04254537, study PRJNA301005) | activated carbon metagenome | isolation source: dual media filters at the Ann Arbor, Michigan drinking water treatment plant | place: USA: Ann Arbor
GTGCCCGACTCGCCTGCGCCTCTTCCACCGCGTGGATGATGCGCGCGAGCGTCGTGTCCGCGACGAGCTTCGTCACCCGGACTTCGAGCAGGCCCTGCTCGTTGATCGAGCCCGCGAAGACCTCGGAGCCCGGCTCCTTGTCAACGGGGATCGACTCCCCGGTGATCGGCGCTTGATTCACCGCCGAGCGCCCGGAGATGACCTCGCCGTCGAGCGGAATTTTCTGCCCGGGGCGGACGATGATGGTCTCGTCGAGTCGGACCTCAGCCGCGGGGACCGTCTCCTCCTTCCCGTCGCGTTTGACGGTCGCCTCGGTGGGGGAGAGGTCCATCAGCGCCTTGATGGCGTTTCGGGCGCGGTCCATGGAGTAGGTTTCGAGCACCTGGGCGAGCGAGAACAGAAAGACGACCGATGCTCCTTCCGCCCACTCTCCGATCGCTGCGGCCCCGACGGCGGCGACGAGCATCAAAAAGTTCATGTCCAGGGTGAGGTTCCGCGCGGAGCGGATTGCCCTAGGTGCGACGAACCAGGCACCGGCCACGGTCGAGAGCGCGAGCACGAAGGCGGGGACCCGCTCGACTTCGAGCCACTCGAGGAGCATTCCCACTCCGAGGAGGGAGCCTGAGATGAGCAGCATCAAGAGGCGGCCACGCCGCTCCCAGAAACTGAGCACCTTCGCTTCTTCTCCTTCGGGACGGGCGGTCATCCCAATGTCTCTGATCGCACGCTCGATTTCGATCGAAGCGAGCGAGCCCTCGACGATGAGCCTGCGGCCGACGAGGTCGAACTGAAGGTTGGTCACCCCGGGGAGCTTCCCGAGCTTGTCCTCGATCTGCCGCACCTCATCGGCGCAGTCCATGCCCTCCACGATGAAGCTTGCCCGCCGTGCGTCCTCGCCCTCGACGCGGTAGCCGATGCGCTCCACGGCGCCGGATAGGTCGCCCCGCGCGAGCTTGCCCTGGGCGTAAGTCACTCGCACCTTCCCGCCGAGCACATCGACCGCGACGTCCTGGACCCCCTCGAGCTTCCCGAGCGAACGCTTGATGTCCTCGGCGCAGCTCGGGCAGTCCATGCCGCCGACGCGAAGTTCGCAGGAGGCCGCGTCTCGCGGCTCAGGCGGAGCGGACTGGCCGCTCATCGTGATGGTCTTTTCTGGGTCCCCATGCGTCATGGTGCTTCTCCGTCCTGGCATGCTGACGAGCAGCCGTGAATCTCAGATGTGTGTCTCGGACTGCTCCCAGCCCTCCGGCTCAACCTGCACCGTCACGTGGGAGATTGCAAACTCCGAGGTGACCTTGCTCCGGACGGCGCTCAGTATGTCGCTCAGTGAGGCCTCATCCGTCTTCACCACGTGGACGCTTAGGGCATTCACGCCGGAGGTGAGCGACCAGGCGTGGAGGTCGTGCACGCCGGAAACACCCGGCAGGCCGCGGATGGCCTCGCGCACGGACTCCAGGTTCACCTCCGACGGTGTCCCTTCGAGGAGGACGCCGGTCGCATCCTTCAGGAGCGTCCACGTCCGGGGCAGGATGAAGAGGCCGATGCCCGCCGAGATGAGCGGGTCCGCGTAGTACCAGCCCGTCGTCCACATGATGAGGCCCGCGATGATCACCCCGACCGAGGTCAGCGCGTCGGAGAGCACCTCGAAATACGCCCCCTTCATGTTCAGGCTCTCCGCCGAACCGGCGCGGAGGAGGTAGATGCCGACGGCGTTCACGACGAGCCCCACGACGGCGACGCCGAGCATCGCCGTGCTCTCGACCTCGGGAGGGTCGCGGAACCGCTGATACGCCTCGTAGAGGATGTAGAGCGAGATACCAATTAGCACGACGGCATTGGTCAGCGCGGCTAGGATCTCGACGCGGTAGTAGCCATAGGTCCGCTCGGGTGTCGCGGGTCGCTCGGCGAAGCGGATGGCGAGAAGTGCGAGGCCCACCCCGGCGACGTCGGTGAGCATGTGCCCCGCGTCGGCGAGCAGCGCCAGGCTCCCCGTCCAGAACCCGCCGACGACTTCGACGACGAGGTAGAAGGCGGTCAGGCCGAAGACGAGAGTCAGTTGACGCTTGTTTCGCCCGGCCGGGGTGTGTGCGTGTCCTTGTCCCATCGTGATTCCTGATGAACTGTTGCGGGGCCATCATACGACGCGGGTCAGGGGGGCGCATTGATGAGGATCAGGCCAGCGCCCCCTACGGCAGAATCCTCTGCCCCACGGCGGTATTGAGGTCGAGCATGCTCCGGCGGTGCTGGATGAGGGCGTCGCGGTACTGCCGGACCAGTTCGTTGTAGTCCCGCTGGGCATTCAGATAGACGATCACGTCCGATTCGCCCCCCTGGAACAGGCGAAAGGCGTTGTCCCGCACCTCACGCGCGGCAGGCAGGAGGTCGTGTTCGATGCTCTCGACGGCGGCCCGCGTGAGCGCGTAGTCCTGCTCCGCCTGCTCGACCTCGGTTAGAACCTGCCGCTCGAGCGCGGAGAGTTCGACCTTCGTCTGAGTGACGTTGACCTTTGCGCGCTCGATGTTCCCCTGGTTGCGGTTGAAGAGCGGCAGCGGGACGGTGACTCCCAACGCCCACGAGTGGGCGCTCTTCTCCCCGAACGGCGAATTGTCCTGGAACGTGTAGGGCTGGGCGAGCAAGAAAACGTCCTGCATCCGGTTCGCGTAAGCGAGCTTCACGTCCGCCTCGGCACGCCCCAGCCCGAGCCTCTGGGCCATCAAGTCGGGGCGGTAGCCGAGGGCCGTGTTCGCCATCGCTTGGAGTTCAGGCGGCCGGGACGCGAGGTCGCGAATCGACCCGCGGAGTTCGAGGGTCTCGAACTGGCCGGGCGGGAGATTGAGCAGGGCGGCGAGCGTCCGTTTGGCCCGGCGGAGGGTCCCTTCGGCCTGGGCGAGCCCGAGCTGGGCGGCGTCTCGCTGGATGCGAACGCGGCTCACGTCGGCCTCGGCCACCGCCTCTTGGGCGAGGAGCTTGCGCGTGACTTCGAGCACTTGGTCGAGCCCGACGATGCTCGCCTCCGCGAAACGCACGGTCTCGCGTGCGGCGAGCACGTCGACGTAGGCGGTGTAGAGATTGTCGATCTGGAGGCGGACCGCGTCCTGGTACTGGGCTTCGAGCACCCGCTTTGCTCGGTGAGCGACGACGGTCCGAGCCCGCCGCTTGCGGGTGACGTCGAGCGGTAACGTGACGTTGACGTCATACTGCACCGGGCCGCCCGGTCGCTTCTCGGAGTAGGAGCCGTAGGGGACCATCTGCGTGTCGGCGTAGAAGATCGGGTTTGCCCGCAGGCTCGCGGTGAGGATGTCCGCCTGCGCCTGGGGAATCTCCAGCGACTTCGCCCGAAGCTCCAGGTTGGTGCGCACGAGCCGCTCGATGGCGGCATCGAGCGTGAGGCCATCGGGCGGCCCGTCCTCGTCGCCCGCGGGGAGCGACAGCGGGCCGTAGACCGGGGCATCGGTGATCGGTAAGGCCTCGGGGAGTCCGATGCCCATCCGCCCGGGGACGGTCACCGGCCCGGGGGTGGTGATCCCGGTCGGTGCCCGAGGGACGGACGGCCCCGGACGGCCGCCGAGGATGCCTTCCGTCCCCCCCGGACCGCCGCTCGGTTGGCTCCCGCTCTCGCCGAGGGCGGGACCAAGACTCGAACGCTCGCCCCCCGGGATTGCGGTGCCGGGCTCGATCGTCGGGCCCTGGGCAAAGCCGCGATTTGCGCCGACGCTGAAAAGGGCGAAAGCCAGACTGAGAGAGGCGACATGGCGTTTCATCGTCCCACTGCTCCTCCTTGATTTGGGAATTCCTCTCCACCTCAACCCGTAACCCCGGCGGTGAGAGCTTCGGCCTCGTGCGTAGCCCCGTTCTCGCTCTCTTGCGGCTCGACCGGCGGAGACTCCGGTTCCGGGCCCTTGCCGAAGAGCAGGTACATCACCGGGAGTGCGAGCATGGTGAGGAAGGTGTCGCAGACCATTCCGAAGAAGACCACGGTCGCAAGCGGCTTCTGGACCTCCGCCCCGATCCCGGTCGAGAGCATCATGGGCAGGAAGCCGAGCGCCGCCACGGTCCCGGTCATCAAGACCGGCCGGAGCCGCGCGAGCCGTGCCTGCTCGATGGCTTCTCGCTTGGAATGACCCTGGGACATGCGGTCGCGGATGTAGCTCACCAGGATGAGCCCCTCGAGCATCGACGCGCCTGCGAGGGCGACGAAACCTACGCCCGCGGAGATGGTAAACGGCATTCCGCGAAGCCAGAGCCCGAGCACACCGCCGACTCGGGCGAAGAGGACACCGCTGAAGATCATCAGCGCGTCCCGGAAGGAGTGGAACGTGAGGTAGAGCAGGCTCAGAATGAGCGCGAGCGCCAGCGGGACGACGATCAGCAAGCGTTTCTCGGCACGCTCGAGGTTCTCGAACTGCCCGCCCCACTCGACGTAATACCCGGTCGGGAGCTTGACCTCGGCGTCGATCCTCCGCTTCGCCTCCTCGACGAAGGAGCCCATGTCCCGGCCGCGGACGTTCGCCTGGACGACGATCCGCCTCTGTCCCCATTCGCGCTGGATGGTCGAAGGACCGCTGGTCTCGACGAGCCGTGCGAGCCGAGTCAGTGGCAAACGTTGCCCCGCCTCGGTGGGGATGAGGATCTTCTCCAGAGCCTGCGGGTCGTCGCGGTAGGATTCCGTGAGGCGAATAACCAGCGGGAAGCGCCTCCCTGGCTCGAGCACCTCGCCCACGGGAAGCCCGCCCGCGGCACCGACGGCGTCGAGCACCTGATCGGCCGAGACGCCGTAGCGAGAGAGGGCCTGCCGGTCCACCTCGACGCGGAGCACGGGCAGGCCGGTGATCTGCTCCGTGGTGACTTCCGATGCACCCGGTATCTGCTTGACGACTCGCTCGATGTCCGCGGCCCTCTCCTTGAGGACTTCCAGGTCCTCGCCGAAGAGTTTGATGCCCAGGTCGGCGCGGATGCCCGCCACCATCTCGTTGATGCGTAACTCAATCGGCTGGCTGTACACCGCCCGCATGCCGGGGAAGGTCTCGGTGACCTTGACCATCTCCGCCACCAGCTCGTCCTGGGTCTTCGCACGCTTCCAGCCCTCGCGCGGCTTGAGCATGAGGTAGACGTCGGAGACCTCGAAGCCCATCGGGTCGGTGGCCACCTCCGCCGTCCCTGTGCGGCTCCAGATCGAATCGATCTCGTCGGGGAAGGCCTTGAGCAGGATCTGCTCAACCTGCGTGCCGTAGCGGAGCGATTCCTCCAGGCTCACGCTCGCGAGCCTCACGGTGTTGATGACGATCGATCCCTCGTTCAGGCGCGGGACGAACTCCGACCCGAGTCCGAGCCCCAGGTAGGTCGCTCCCAGGGTGATGAGCCCCACCACGACGAGCGTCATCCTCGGGAACATCAGCCCGAGCTTGAGCACCGGCTGGAAGAGCCAGTGGGCGATGCGGTCGACCCAGGTTTCCTTCTCGGACATCTTCCGCGGCAGGCCGAGGGACGCGAGCACCGGCATGAGCGTGAGCGAGAGCACCATCGAGCCTGCGAGCGCGAAGATGACCGTCAGCGCCATTGGCCGGAAGAGCTTCCCCTCCACACCCTGGAGCGTGAGGATGGGCAGGTAGACGATCATGATGATCAGCTCGCCGAACATCGTCGGCTTCCGGACCTCGACGGCGGCCTCCCGGATGACTTCGAGCTTGGAACGCCCGGAGCGGTCGTGTGCCAGGTGACGCACGCAGTTCTCGACCATGACGACGGAGCTATCGACGATAAGCCCGAAGTCGATGGCGCCGAGGCTCATCAGGCTCCCCGCGATGCCGACCTTCTCCATCATCGTGACGGCAAAGAGCATCGAGAGCGGGATGGCGGAGGCGACAATCAACCCGGCGCGAAGACTCCCGAGGAAGGCGAAGAGCACGGCGATGACGAGCACCGCCCCCTCGAACAGGTTCCGCTCGACGGTCTCGAGCACCTGATTCACCAGGTCGGTCCGCTTGTAGGGCACGTCGATGGTCACACCGCGCGGGAGCGTCTTCCTCACGTCCTCCATGGCCTTATCCAAGGCCATGGTCACCTCGCGCGAGTTCTCGCCCATGCGCATGAAGGCAAGCCCCAGCACGACCTCGCCCTTGCCGTTTGCGGTCGTCCCGCCGCGGCGGATGGCGTGCCCGACGGCAACTTCGGCGACGTCCTTCACGCGGATCGGGATGCCATCGACCGACGTGATGACGATCTCGGCGATCTCCTCGACGGTGCCCACCCGGCCAACACCCTGAACAAGGCTCGACTCGCCGGAGCGCACCAGGTAGCCGCCGCCGATGTTCCTGTTGTTCGACTTGAGCGCGCGGGCCAGGTCCTCGAGCGTGAGGCCGTACTGGGCGAGCTTGTCGAGGTCGACCTGGGTCTCGAACTGCTTGGCGAGCCCGCCCCAGGGGTTCACCTCGGCCACACCAGGGACGCGTCTCAGCCGTGGCCGGATGACCCAGTCCTGGAGCGTCCTCAGTTCCACGAGGCCGTACTCGGGGTTCTCGCTCCTGAGCAGGTAGTGATAGACCTCGCCCAGCCCCGTCGCGACCGGGCCCATCGTCGGGCGTTCGATGCCCTGCGGCAGTTCGACTTCGCCCAACCGTTCGTTGATCTGCTGCCTGGCGAAATAGATGTCCGTGTCGTCGCTGAAGATCGCCACGACCTGGGAGAGGCCGAACTTGGAGATCGAGCGCAGTTCCTAGAGGCCTTTGAGCCCGCCCAAGGCGTATTCCACGGGGAAGGTCAGCAGCTGCTCCGCCTCCTCGGGCGAGAGCTCCGGGGCGATGGTGTTGATCTGGACCTGAACCGGGGTCGTATCAGGAAAGGCGTCCATCGGCAGCCGGAGCGCGGACTGGACCCCCAGCGTGACGAGGATGCCCGCGAGCAGCAGGACGACGAATCGGTTCTTCAGGCTGAAATTGATCAGCGCATTGAGCATGCTGTGGCCTCCTCCGGCCGCGGGGTCATTCGCAGCAACCCGCGCCGATGGCGCCCTTCATGATCTCGGTCTTGAGCAGGAACGAGCCGGTGGTCACCACCCGCTGGCCGGGCTTGAGTCCCCACGCCACTTCGACCACATCTCGACGATCGGTCGGCCTGACCAGGACGCGCTGGGGTCGATAGACTCCCTCGCCTTCGGGGAGGAAGACGAGGTCCGTCTTCTCCTGGCGCTGGATCGAGGCGCGAGGCACGACGATGGCCCGGTGCTCGGCCCCGAGCTGGATTTCGGCCCGGCCGAACTGATTCGCACGAAGGCGTCCGTCGGCATTCTCCACCTCGGCCCGCACTCGGGTGGTGCGCGTCTTCTCGTTTACCTCGTTCCCGAGCCAGGTGATCTTGCCGCGGTACGGTTCGGAGCCGGTCCCGGACGAAGCGAAGCTCACCGCCTGTCCCGTCTCGACCTTCGCGACGTCGACCTCGTAGATGTCGATCCAGAGCCACATCTTGGAGGTGTCGGCGACGGCGAACAGTTGCGTCGTCGATTGCACCGCCTCGCCACGCACGGCGTGCCTGAGGACGACCGTGCCGCCGATGGGGGAGACGATCTGCAGGCCGCCCTTGGTGTCCCGCGCCGTGAGGATGCGATCGAGCTCCTTATCGTCGAAGCCGAAGTTCCTGAGCTTCTGCTCCGCGTCCATCGAGGCGGCCTTCGCCTGATTGAGCGCCGTCTGGGCCTCGATCTCCTGCTTGCCCGCGACCGCCCCGCGGAGTGCCCGGATGCGATCGTAGGTCGCCTGTGCGAGTGCGAGCCCATCGCGGGAGGAGAGGTATTGGGTCTTCGCCGCACTCACCGACGATGAGTCGACGACGGCAAGCACCTCGCCCTGGGCGACCGACTTTCCGAGGTCGGCCCGGACTTCGCGCAGGAAGCCGTCAACGCGAGGGCTCACGTCCGCGTAGCGGTTTGCGTCGTAGGCGGTCTCGGCGTTCGCCGAGAGCGAATGAGCGTGGTCTTCCTCGACGGCCGATGCGGTCTCGATCCCCACCTGCTGGGCGAGCTGGGCGGAGGCCAAACGCACCGTCGGCAGGGATATGCGGCAAACTTTCGCCGTGCTCGAGCCTTCGGCCGCCGTCCGCACGTGAGACTTCGGGTCGGCGAGGCACTCGGCGCAGAGTGCCTCGGGTTTGTTGTGCGTCGCACACCAGCCGTCATCGGGGAGGTCGAGCGAGGCCGACGGGTTCGTGCCGCACTCGGTGCAGAAGTGCTTGGGCAGGCCGTGCCCCTTGGGGCACATCTCGATGTTGTGCTTCTCCTGTACCTCGGGATGGCAGAGCGTGCAGATGTCTTCCGGGATGTCGCCGTGCTCCTTGCAGAGCATGAGCGTCTTCTTCAGCTCCTCGTGGCAGAGCGTGCAGAACTTCTCCGGGACCCCGTGCTCCTTGCAGTACAGGCCGGAATCTTCCGTCGCCTCCGGAGCGGGAGCAAGCCGGGCCCACGCGGGCACGAGGTCGGGGCGGGTGACGGCCAGCCCGACACCGGCGAGTGCGACGAGGATAAGCGCGATCAATCCACCCAGGACGATCCGTTTCATCGGTCGTTCCTTTGCGTTTATGGACCGGCCACCGGGCGTGCGGGAACATCGCCCGAAAGCCTTAGGCTTTATTCACAGACCGTTTTTGGTGGGTGGCCCGCGGAGCGGGGCGCCGAGAGGCGCAGACGCGCGCAGCCTGGGCGCGGTCACGCCGGTGGCGGGGAGGGGAGTTCAGCAGCGATAGTTCTGGAGGATCGCCCGGACGGTCCCCGAGTCGCCGAAAGAGGCAAGGCCCGTCGGTCCCCCGTCGCACGTCAGGTGGTGAAACGCCGATGGGCGAAGGCCGAGGGCCGGGAGCGTCAGGAAGACGGGTAGGGGCAGGGCTACGGCGTGAGAGTCCGGAAGGCGGACGTCGGCCGCCTGGATCGCCCCGCTGCAGATGCAACTCCCGGAGTCATCCGTGCAGGGAGCCGGGTTCTGGGCCGGGTGCTCGCACGAGGTCTCCGCCTGGCAGCGGTGCAAACCTTCGACCAACTCCGCCCCTTCGCAGAGGAAGGGGCAGGCCGTGATCAGGCCGACCAGGAGTAGGGCCAACAGGTTTCTCACGACGCTCACCCGAGGAAAGAGGGACGGTCCCAGTCTAATCCTAGGACCTATTCGAACGAAATCAAGTCGGGTTCGCTCCGAGGCGCCGCCTCGAAGGCGGATTCCGGATGCCTCGGTAATAATGATCGGACCCCCGAGCGCGGTTCTATAACGCGACTGGGGGGTTACGCGGATACTTTAGTTGAAGCCCTCGGGAGCCGACTGCATCCAATATTGCGCATCACCATGGACGCAGGTAACATGCGATCACATTCGCATAATTATCATTTTGATATGAAGCACCGCATCCGCTCCGTCATCTCGGCCCTTGCCGTCCTCGTCTACGCCTCAGTGGGCGTAGTGGCCGTGCACGCCGAGGTGCTCTGCGTCGGCGTCGACGGGCATGTCGCCTTCGACGGACCGGCGGGGAGCGACGACTGCCACGGCGAATCGTCCCACGGGAGCTTGGCTACGCTGGGCGGGGATGAGTCCCGCTGCACTGACTTTGCTCTTCCCGGCCGGACCGCCCTGAAGGCCGCGGACAATCGGGACGCCCTGGCGAACCAGTCCATCATCGTGGTCTGGGTCCTCTTCGAGAATTTCCCGTCCGAGCCGACCTTTCCGGTCCGTGCCCCTGCATTCGATGGCCGCGCGGATTCTGCGCGGACCCTGACGTCCCATCAAACCGCCATCCTCCTGATCTGATCTTCACTCCATTTTTGTTTGAACCGCGGCGTCGTACCGGCGCCGGCGCAATATTCTGCCGCGCGCTCGCCCAGTTTCGCTCAATTACATGTCAGCTCGCATGCATCAAGGTTTTATGGTCTCCACGCATTTCAAGCTCTTCGTCGGGGTAGTCTTTGCCCTCTCCTGCGGTTGCAGTTCCGTGTCCGGCCCGTCGCTGGAGGAAGCGGCTACGCTTGCGGCCGGGGTTTCGGAGCCGATCGCTTTCCGGGCCGAGGGACTCCCGGTCGATGAGGAGGGGTCTGCCCCGGACCTCCTGACCCTCTCCGAGGCGGTCCGGCTTGCCTTGAAGAACGACCCGAGCATCCAGGCGGCGCTCTCCCGCGTGCGGATGGCCCAGGCCGAAGCCAAGCAATCACGCCTCCTCCCGAACCCGGTGGTGAGCGTGTCGATCCGCTACCCGGACTCGGGCGGCAGGGGCATCATCGAAGCGGGCCTTGCGCAGGAATTCCTCTCCATCCTCCAGAAGCCGGGCCTCATCTCCGTCGCCGATAACCGGCTACGGGCTTCCAGTGCCGAGGCGGTCTCCGCCGTGCTCGACGTCCTGGCCGAGGTTGAGAAGCAATACAGCTCAGTCCAGACGGCCGACAGGGTCCTCGACGAGCTGGAAGAGCGAAGGTCGCTCGTTATGCGCCTGCTGGAACTCGCCAACGCTCGACTCGAGGCCGGGGAGGGCACACGCCTCGAGGTGACGACCGTCGATGCGCAGCGCCTGGAAATCGAGACCGAATACGCAAATCGGGAACTTGAGGGTCAGGAGGAACGAATTGTCCTCTCGCGCCTCATCGGTCAGCCCAGCGGCGAGGCAAGATGGAAGCTTTCCCCCTGGCAGCCCCCGCCGCCGATTTCGAGTTCCGGAACCGCCTGGATTGCGGCCGCAATCGAGCGTCGCCCCGAGATCCAAGCGAAGCGCTGGGAGCTTTCCGCCCTCGGCGCCGAGCGACGTCTCTCCTGGCTCGCACCGTTCGAAGGGTTTGAGGTCGGCGCCGAGGCCGAGCGTGAGGAGGAGTGGACGGTCGGTCCAAGCATCTCCACGCCGATTCCCATCTTCGACTTCGGGCAGGCTCGCCGCGAACGGGTTCGGGCCGCGGTGCTCGAGGCGAAGCACGAGCTTGTCCGCGTCAAACGCCAGGTGATCGAGGAAGTGCGCAGGGCGCATGCGGCCTATTCCGCAACCGAGGCGAACCTAACCACGGTCCGGGCCGAACTCATCCCGCTCGCGGAACAAAGGCTCGAGCAAGCCCAGGTCCTCTACAAGGCGGGCGAGACCGCGTCCACGGAGCTATTCCTCGCCGAGCAGGACCTGCACGAGGCCCACACCCGGCAGATTGAACTCCAGCAGAAGAGCACCCTCTCGCTGATCCAGCTCGAACGCGCGGTCGGCGGCCGGGGGGTCGCTTCGAGGCTGCATCTTGTCCGGGCCGCCCCAGAGGCGGAGCCGAGTCCGACCGAGCCAAACACGAACACCCACTGATTTCCCAGGCCCGCAAAGCGGGCGAATAACGGAGAAGACGACATGACTTTCGACCAGCAGCAGACACACCAGACGGCGGCCCGGCGATTCGAGCGCGGACGGCAACTCTTCACGGGAATCTTCCTCGGGCTGTTCCTCCTGACCTCGGCCCCCGCATGCGGCGGGGAAAAGGAAAAGGGGGCGGACGGACACGGACATGGACACGGGGCGGGCGAGGAGAAGGGGCATGGCGACGAACATGGCCATGAGGAAGGTGGCGGCGACGAACATGGCCACGGCGATGGCGAGGAGGGCGAGCACGCGGATGAAGCGAAGCTCACGCCCGAGGCAATCAAGCGCTACGGCATCAAGGTCGAGGCGGCGGTGAAACAGCCGCTCCTCGGAACGTTTTCGGCAGCCGCCCGGGTCTCCTACAACACCGAGGCGATTGCCCACGTGGGCTCTCCCGTCTCCGGCCGCATCTCGGAGATCACCGCACGCTTGGGCGCTCCGGTGAAGAAAGGCGACGTGCTGCTCATCATCGAGAGCCCGGAGCTGGGCGAGGTCCAGAGCGACTTCCGCTCGAAACGTGCGGCCGTCCAGGCGGCGAGGAGCGGCTACGAACGGGCGAGCAAGCTGCTCAAGGAGTCCCAGGGCATCGCGCTGACCGAGGTCCAGAAACGCGAGGTCGAGTTGAAGTCTGCCGAGGCCGCGGCGAGTGCCGCCGAGAGCACGCTCAGGCTTTTCGGCTTCACCCCCCAGGCGATCGAGTCGCTCGCGAAGTCGGGGAACATCGAGTCCCGCTACCCGTTGCATGCACCCCTCTCGGGAACGGTGGTCGAGCGGAACGCAACGCTCGGCGAGCGAGTGGGACCGGACCGCGACTCCCTCTTTGTCGTCGCGGACACGAGCACCCTCTGGGTCATCGCCGACGTGCCGGAAGGTCGGCTCAAGGACGTGGGGCCGGGCTCCCGGGCGCGGGTCAAAGTGCCGGCGGTGCCCGGACGCACCTTCGAGGGTGCGGTCATCCTCGTCTCCCCGAGCCTCGAGCAGGCGACCCGCACGACGCAGGTGCGCATCGACGTCAAAGACGAGCAGTCCCTCCTCAAGCCGGGGATGTTCGCGCAGGCCGAGATCGCCTCGCCCGAGGCGGCGGACGATGCCATGCTCGCCGTCCCCATCGAAGCCGTCCAGACGGTGGAGGGAGGGCCCGCGGTGTTTGTCCCGGTGAAGGGGGAGGAGAACACCTTCGCGAAGCGTGCGGTGAGCGTCGGCCCGGCCGTCGGCGGCCTGGTGCCCGTGCTCTCGGGCCTGAAAGAGGGCGAGCAGGTCGTCACCGGAGGGACCTTCATCCTCAAGGCGGAACTCGGGAAGGCCGGAGCCGCCCACGAGCACTAGGCTTCAAGCCTGCCATTGCTGCTGAAACATAAGGATCATTCCCATGCTCGATAGAGTCATAAAATTTTCGGTCGAACACCGCTGGCTGGTCGTCCTCATGACGCTCCTCGCCGCGATCGTCGGGGCGTACTCCCTCAGCCGTCTGCCCATCGACGCGGTGCCCGACATCACCAATAACCAAGTGCAGATCAACACGGAGTACCCGTCCCTCTCGCCATTCGACATCGAGAAGCAGGTCACCTTCCCGATCGAAACGGCGCTCGCGGGCATCCCGGGGCTCGAGTACACCCGGTCGCTCTCGCGTAACGGCTTCTCGCAGGTGACCGCCGTGTTCGACGACGGCGTCGACATCTACTTCGCACGCCAACAGGTCACCGAGCGACTGGGCGAGGCGAGAGAGAGCCTGCCCGAAGGCGCCGAGCCGAAGATGGGAGCGATTTCCACCGGCCTGGGCGAAGTCTACATGTGGGCCGTCGAGTTCGAGCACCCGGGCGGCAAGGGGGCCCAGGTCTCCGACGGCAAGCCGGGCTGGCAGGGCGACGGCTCGTACCTCACGCCCGAGGGGCGAAAGCTGACCTCGGAATTCGAGCGGGCGTCGTATCTCCGGACGGTCCAGGACTGGATCATCCGCCCGCAGCTCAAGGGCGTCAAAGACGTTGCAGGGGTCGACGCCATCGGCGGCTATGAGAAACAGTACCACGTCCAACCGGACATGATGAAGCTGGTCAGCTACGGGCTCACCTTCGGCGACGTGATCGAGTCATTGGAGAGGAACAACGCGAGCATCGGGGCGGGTTTCCTCGAGCACAAGGGCGAGGCGTACCTCGTGCGGGCGAGCGGACGCATCGAAGACGAACAGCAGATCGGCGGCATCGTCGTCGAGGAGCGAGGCGGGGTGCCAATCTACCTGAGTGATGTGGCGAGTGTCGGCATCGGCAAGGAGCTTCGCACCGGTTCGGCCAGCGAGAACGGGCATGAGGTCGTCGTGGGGACGGCGCTGATGCTCATCGGTGCAAACAGCCGCACCGTCGCCCAGGGGGTGGACGCGAAGCTCAAGGAGGTCAACAAGAGCCTCCCGCCAGACGTCCGGGCGAAGACGGTGCTCAACCGCACCAAGCTCGTCGACGCCACGATCGCGACCGTGGAGAAGAATCTCGCCGAAGGTGCCATCCTCGTCATCGTCGTGCTCTTCATCATGCTGGGGAACTTTCGCGCGGCGTTGATCACGGCCCTCGCCATCCCCCTCTCGATGCTGCTCACGGCCACGGGCATGGTCCAGGGGGGCATCAGCGGGAACCTGATGAGCCTCGGCGCCATCGACTTCGGGATTATCGTCGACGGCTCGCTCATCATCGTCGAGAATTGCCTGCGCGTGCTGGCCGAGCGCCAGCACCAGCTGGGTCGCAAGCTCACGCTCGAGGAGCGGCTGGAGACCGTCTACGCGGCGAGCAAGCAAGTTCGCCAGGCGACCGCCTTCGGCGAGGCGATCATCATCACCGTGTACATCCCGCTGCTCACCCTCACCGGCGTCGAGGGGAAGATGTTCCAGCCGATGGCCGCCACGGTGATCTTCGCCCTGATCGGCGCGTTCGTCCTGTCGCTGACGTTCATCCCCGCCATGGTGGCCATCTGCCTGACGGGGAGGATCAAGGAGGAGGAAATGTCGCTCATCCGCTCCGCCAAGCGGCGATACGAGCCCATCCTCCTCTGGGCGGTCCGCAGGCGGATACTGGTCGTCCCCGCTGCGGTGGTGGCGTTCGTGCTCTCCCTAGTCCTCTTCCAGTTCCTCGGCTCGGAGTTCGTCCCGACGCTCGACGAGAAGGATATCGCGATGCACGCGATGCGCATCCCGAGCACCGGGATCACGCAGTCCTCGGAAATGCAGCTCGACGTGGAGAAGATGGTGAGCACCTTTCCGGAAGTCGCTTTCGTCTTCTCGAAGACCGGCACCGCCGAGATGGCCTCCGACCCGATGCCCCCGAACGTCTCGGACACCTTCATCATCCTCAAGCCGCAGGACGAGTGGCCTGACCCGGGAGAGTCGAAGGCTGAACTGATGGCGCGCATCGAAGAGGCGCTCTCCAAGGTCCCGGGGAACAACTACGAGTTCACCCAACCGATCCAGATGCGATTCAACGAGCTCATCGCGGGGGTCCGGAGTGACGTCGCCGTGAAAGTCTACGGGGACGAGTTCGATCAGATGGTGCCGACGGCGGAGGCGATCGCCCGGGCACTCCGGGGCGTCCCCGGCGCCTCCGACGTGAAGGTCGAGCAGACAGAGGGCCTGCCGGTGATGAACATCGACATCGACCGCGCGGCGATCGCCCGCTACGGCCTCGACATCTCGGACGTGCAGGACGTCATCGCCGCGGCGATCGGCGGCAAGGAGGCGGGGCAAGTCTTCGAGGGCGACCGGCGATTCGACATCATCGTGCGGCTCCCGGACGACGTGAGACGAGACTTGTCGGCGCTCGCGGCGATTCCCATCCCGCTGCCGAAGCACGAGGGGGATGCGCGGGGCGTGAAGGCCGCGTCTTTCGAGGCGCCGTCCGGAGACTCGAAGCCGGGCTTCATCCCGCTCGGGGAGCTGGCGAAGATCGAGGTGAGCGAAGGGCCGAATCAGATCAGCCGCGAGAATGGCAAGCGACGGGTCGTCGTGCAGACCAACGTCCGCGGCCGGGACCTGGGTTCGTTCGTCCAGGAGGCGCAGGCGAAGATCGATCAGGAGGTGAAGCTCCCCGCCGGGACCTGGCTCGAATGGGGCGGGCAGTTCGAGAACCTTGTGGCCGCCCGCGAGCGGCTGATGATCGTAGTGCCCGCCTGTTTCCTGCTCATCTTCCTGCTGCTCTACGGCACGTTCGGCTCGGTGAAGCACTCGCTGATCGTCTTCTCGGGCGTCCCGCTCGCCCTGACAGGCGGCATCGTCGCGCTCTGGGTATGCGGCCTGCCGTTTTCGATCTCGGCGGCCGTGGGCTTCATCGCGCTGTCGGGCGTGGCCGTCCTGAACGGGCTCGTGATGGTAACCTACATCAAACAACTCAGGGAGGATGGCTTGCCGCTCGAGGAGGCCATCGTCCGCGGGGCCATCACGCGGCTCCGGCCGGTCCTGATGACGGCGCTCGTCGCCGCCTTGGGCTTCGTGCCCATGGCGCTCGCCACCGGCACGGGGGCCGAGGTCCAGAAGCCGCTCGCGACCGTGGTCATCGGCGGGATCATCTCCTCGACGCTCCTGACCCTCGTGGTGCTCCCGGCGTTGTACCGGCTGTTCGAGTCGGCAAGCAAGCGGCATGACGAATCGCCGGAGGTGGCGCCGTGATCTGCTTTACTTCGTGTCGGCGGAAGGACTCACTTGGCGCCAGGAACCGGGGGCAACGTCAGGGCGCGTCCCGCGCCGGAACCGGCCGCCCGCTCCCAGTTCATCCTCTCGACGTGGGCCAAGCAGCGCTGCGTGCTCTCGCTGCGGTCGTTGAGCTGGTGGCGGTGGGGATGGGTCGGGCTGTGTTCCAACTGGGCGGGCAGGCGGCCGTGGCTCCCGTGCGACGGATGCACGCTCGTCGAATTGCACTCGGCGGGGTTTGCCGGAGCGTGATTACAGCACAGAGCACCCATGGTCTATCCTCCTCCTCTTCGTCGGAATATGGAAAAATTGCTACTACCAAGCTTATTCTGGCTTTGCACGTAACGTTGCCTCTATTGTGGATCGGGTCATCCAAGGAAAACCGTCGCGGTTGAATGAGCCTTCAATTCGGGCACTTACGGGGGCGGCAAAACAGCCGCCGGTTGTATCGGACACGCAACCGCTGTCTCATCTGGGACCGTGTATCGGCGGGGTCGACTGCTTGCGGCGGGAACCATTGTGCGAGTATGGGACGGAAGAAATCACCAAAGTCTAAGAAACCGAGACAGCTCACCTGGAGAGACAAGGCCCAACTCGGCGCCGTCTTGCTCGCGCTGATGGCGGCCGGAGTATTCGGCGCGGCCACGGCATTCTCGAAGCGGAGCTATGTGCATACG
>LNFM01007708.1_pt1 | contig 16680 bp, 15 predicted proteins | sample 596031 | NCBI WGS metagenome assembly LNFM01 (sample SAMN04254537, study PRJNA301005) | activated carbon metagenome | isolation source: dual media filters at the Ann Arbor, Michigan drinking water treatment plant | place: USA: Ann Arbor
CCCGGACAGATCGGCCCGCCCTTTGGCCCGCTCTGCGAATTCCGCGACATCACTGCCCGCGGAGAACGAACCACCCGAGCCAAGCAGCAGATGAGCCGCCACATCGGTCCGCTTGTCGCCGTCCATCAGCGCCTCGCACAGCCCCGCGTACATCACCGACGTCAGCGCGTTTTTCTTCGACGCCCGCGTGAGCCGCAGCGTCTGCACGCCATCGGCGACCGTGACCGTGAACCCAGCCGGCGTATCCTGCGTCATCTCTTGCCTCGGTCAAAGCAACAAGGCGCAACCTATCCTTTGTCGGACGGCGGTGGTAGCGCCTGCTGCGGCGGCGCCTTGAGAACGCCCCCGGCAATTTCCGGCGGACCGACTTGCGCAACGTTGTCCCGCCGTATGCCCGGCGGATCGGTAAGCACGTCGAGTAGCGGCGTGAGGCCTTCGACATCGACGATCCGGAACACTTCCACGTCGCTCTTTGCCCGCTCGCTCCAACCCGCGATGCTGAGTGCGCGCTCAGCCTTCGAGAACAGCCCGTGATTTCGGATGCGCTTCTTCTCGTCCTCGCGCAATTCCCGCACCGGCCGTCCCTCTTTCTTCTCCTGCTCGCGGAACTGCTCTTTGTAAGCGTTCAGATCCGTGAAGCTGGCCCGTGCCTCTTCCTTACCCGCCTCTTTCAATTCTTTCTCGCCCATCACCCGGATCAGCTTCATGTCCGAGAACACGCCCGCGAGCTGGTTCATCGCAACCGCCTTCTGCTGCTCGCCAGGCTTTGCCGGGTCGACCCGGAACAGGTTCGGTATCACGTAATAGGAAGCTCCGCCGTGATGGATGAAGTGCCCGTGCACCCATTCGAGCGTGATCTCCTTGTTGCGCGAGATCGCCGTCTCGATCGCCTCACGGATCTGCTTCTTGGTCTGCTCCGAAACCTGATGGATGTTTTCCGCTTCGTGGCGCAGCCCGTCCCATCGTTCCGGCCGCGTCTTCGGGGGATCGAGAAGCGCCAGCACGAACAGCCCCAGATCGATCCCGACCGTCGCGAGCAACGCGATCATGTCCCGGCCGCCGATCGATTGTCCACCGACCACCGCTTCACCGGACGTGCCACCGGTGAACACGTAGCGCACGAGGTTGACCGTGTAAGAACCCATATTCTGCCAGAGATTCTTGATCGCGTTCGCGGTACCCGCGGGTCCTTCGTTGAACGCTGCCTCGCGAAGCGTCAGTGTCGCCGGCTGGTCCGCCTGATCCGCGGCTTGCCGCAAGCGCTGTGCCAGAGTCGGGTCGAAGCAGGAGAACCCCTGCGCGTTGGGCTGGATCGAAACCGCTGCAGCAAGCGCGCGCATCTCCGTGGCCGTGGTCTTGCCGAGCGCATTGGACCTGTCCGCGAGCGAACGCGACTTGCCTCGGATATCGGAAGCGCGCGCCTCGAACCGGCGCTGACGCTCCTCGACGCTGCCGTCTTCGGGCAATGCAGCAGCGTCCTGCAGAGATTTGAGCTCCTCCTGCGTCGGCACGATCCAGGACTTGGTCACGCCGTCGCGCAGCGTGGTGATGGAATCGCGAACGCTGCGTCGCGCGTTGTAAAGGGGCCCTCGCCCGGCGCCCGACGTGACGCCGCAGCTTCCCCCGCTCGTCTCCTCACGCGACATCTGCCCGTCGGACCAGCTCACCACGCTGTCGATCTGCAGCTTTACCGCATTGATCCGCGCCGAGATCGTGCTGCCGGCGTCCCGCGCATCCTCCTGCAGGCCCGCGATGCCGGACCGCGTCGCTTCCTGTCCGGCGATCAGCGACCACCAGAACCCGTAGCCGAAACCGATCGACCACAGCGCCAGAAAAACGTAGAGCGGAAATGTGATGAGCCGCTCTTTCCAGGTCCGCCCCGCGCCGAAACTTTCGCGCAGCGCGAGCCACATCAGGAACGTCAGCGCAATGACGATCCACACCACCAGATTGTCATGGCTGACATTGACCCCGCCGGGAGCGGTCCGGCCCTGACTGGAACTCGACACCCCCACGATGAAGTCGTGCATGCCCGCCCACGTGGCGTAGCCCGAGATCAGCAGCAGCATCGCCGAAGCGATCCCGATCAGCGCATTGCGCCCGAACACGTACTCGACGACGCGCGCGGCACCTGAAATGCGCAGGCTAGCCCGCCCGGCATCCAAATTTGCCATGACCTACCCCCAACAGACGGCCAGAATACAGGCAGCCAGACCCTCTGCCCGACGCGATACCCCAGAACGGCCAGGATGTCGCGCGGATTCGATCCCGCGAACTCGATCCCCTTGCGCGCAGCAGCACGCCGTATGACAATCTCAGAAATACAAAAAGTCGACCACCATCGGGAGAGAAGCAACATGCTCACGTTACGCATCGCGACCTTGCTTGCCACCGCCGCAACGTTCGCCGCCTGTGCACCCGCCATGGCCCAGACCGCCTATCCGACCAAGCAAGTCCGCGTCGTCGTCCCCTTTCCCGCCGGCGGCACCACGGACATGCTGGCCCGCCTGTTCGGCCAGAAGCTGCAAGCCGATCTCGGCCAACCCTTCATCGTCGAGAACATGGGCGGTGCAGGCGGATCGGTCGGCGCTGAAGCCGTCGCGCGCGCAGAACCCGACGGCTACACGCTGCTGTTCCACAACCTGACGTTCTCGACCACGACGGCCTCGCTCCAGTATGCCGGGCGCGCCAAGCACGACCTCGACAGCTTCACACCGGTGTCACTCGCCGCGAACGTGCCGATGGTAATTCTTGCGAGCACCAAGGTCGAAGCCAAGGACCTCAAGCAGTTCGTAACCCTCGCGAAGGCGGCGAAGGAGCCGTTGTTCTACGGCTCGACGGGCGCTGGCAGCACCATGAATCTGACCGGTGAACTGCTCAAGCGCGATGCTGGCGTGAAACTCGATCACGTGCCCTACCGCGGCGCCGCGCCGATGGTGCAGGAACTCGTCGCCGGTCGCATCCACATGGGCGGCGACCAGCTGTCGTCTTCGCTGGAGTTCATCCGCTCCGGCTCGATGAAGCCGTTGGCGACACTCTCACCTACGCGTATTCCGCTGCTGCCAGACCTGCCCACGGTTCGCGAAATGGGCTTCCCAAATCTCGAGTTGAGCGGCTGGAACGGCTACTTCGCTCCGGCCAAGACGCCCGACGCGATCGTCAACAAGCTGCAGACCGCCATCAAAGCGGCAGCCAACGATGCCGCCATCAAGAAACGCACGGCCGACGTCGGCGCCGACGCCATCGGCTCCACACCCGCCGAACTCGGCAAATTGGTGCGCGATCAGATGACCAAAGTCCGCCCCTTCGTCGAAGAGCTGAAGCTGATCGTTCAGTAGTATGGGTGGTGTCAGACCCTCCGGGTCTGACACCATGCAACCCGAGCTGAGATTTCCCGCTCGACCATCGAGTGGCCCTATCAGAGGACGTCCGCAGGCGGGCAGGGCGGAAGCCGGTCGCTGCCGTCGCAATCCTCATGACCGACAGCGATCACAATCGTGTGGACCAGCGTCATGTCGGCACTGCATTACCCCGTCATCTCCGCTTGTGTTCTGACCAGCGCAATCGAGCGGCGCGGTGTATGCTGGCCGTCGAAGTTACGGCAGGTGCCGATGACCGCACTCTTGATGTTGCCGAGCCCGGTGTTCACCCACTTGGAGATCGAGTTCTTCGGTCGACCGCCGCCGGTCGGAACCGGCACGTGCCTCATGCCCGCGTCGGCGAGCCCAATAAAGCAGCTGAGCCCATCGCCGAAGACGCACGAGCAGCGCTTGATGTTGGCCTTCGCGGCGCCGCTTCGGCCAGGGAACAAGAGCGACGAGGCCTTACGCCCGTTGTGCTTCGTGATCGGCAGCCGATACTCTTCGATGTAGAGCCGCAAAAGTGCGACCGTATCTGCGTTGAGAAAATGCTCCGGCGCCCTCTTATTGGCAGATTGCCTCTTTGGTTGGCGCAGCAGAACGCACTCGACGGAATCCAGACGCATGGACATGATCTGTTCAAGCCCGACCGAGACAAGCATCCCGATGCGATGAGGCGTACACTTGCATAGAAAATTGTGTGCCAAAGCAAAGACTAGAGGCATTCTGACAAGAGACTTCTGACGGTTCCACTTCAATCGGAAAGACGCTAAACTCTCGATCGGCCTTCGGCACGCAGCTTGAACCGCTGGATCTTGCCCGTCGCGGTCTTCGGCAATTCCGTGCGAAATTCGATCCACCTCGGGTACTTCCACGGCCCCGCGTTCGCTTTGACGTGCGCCTTCAGTTCTTCCATCAAGGCGTCGTTGTTCTCTGTCGAAATTGACTTCAGCACGATGAACGCCTTCGGCTTCAGCAAGCCATCGGAATCCTCCAGTCCCACGACGGCCGCTTCCAGCACGCTCGCGTGCGAAATGAGCGCGCTTTCCACCTCGAACGGTGACACCCAGATTCCGCTCACCTTGAACATGTCGTCCGTGCGGCCGCAGCAGTAGTAGTAGCCGTCGGCGTCCTGCCGGTACTTGTCGCCCGTGCGTGTCCATTCGCCCGCAAACGTCCGCCGCGAACGATCGCGTTGGTTCCAGTAGGCCTCGGCAGCTGTCGGCCCCTTGATCAGCAACTCGCCGATTTCCCCCCGCTCCACCTCGCGACCGTCGTCGTCGACGAGCCTGGCCTCATAGTTCGGAATAGCGGTTCCCGACGAGCCGTAGCGCACCTTGCCCGCCCGGTTGGAGCAGAAGATGTGCAGCATTTCAGTAGAGCCGAGCCCGTCGAGGGTCTCGCAGCCGGCCTTCTCCTCCCAGCGCTTGCCGACATCTGCCGGAAGAGCCTCGCCCGCCGACAGGCACATCCGCAGCCGGTTGGAGCCCGCCCCCTTGCCCATCTCTGGATGCGCTAGCAGCGACGCATAGAGCGTCGGCACACAATAGAAGAGCGTCGGATTGTGCTGTCGCAGCGTCGCGATCACAGTGTCGGGCGTCTGCCGGTCGGGGCTAAGGATCGTCGCCGCGCCGACCGCCATCGGAAAATTCATGCTGTTGCCGAGGCCGTAGGCAAAGAACAGTTTGGCGACCGAGAAGCCGACGTCTTCTTCCGTGATGCCGAGAATGCCGACACCGTAGCTGAGTGCGCTCCAATACGGGCTCGAATGTACGTGCCGAGTTCCTTTCGGATTGCCGGTCGAGCCTGACGAGTAGAGCCAGAATGCCGTCTCGTCCGCATTCGTCGATGCGCACTGCGCGTCGTCGGAACATCCAACGAGCAATTGGTCGAGGCCGATATCGGTCGGCCCCGGTGCACCGTCGGCGACGATCACGTGCAGATGCCGGCGTGCGCTGATCGCGTCGAGCACCGGACGCGCCCGGTCGAGCAATCCAGCCGATATCACGACCGCGTCAGAGCGGCTGTCCTCGATCATATACTCCCATTGTTCCAGCGTGAGCATCGTGTTGATCGGAACCGCGACGACACCGGCTTTGATCGCGCCCCAGAACACGACGGGGAACTCGCAGGTGTCGAGCATGATCATCATCACGCGCCGCTCGCGCCCGATGCCGAGTCGCGGCAGCGCATTGGCGAACCGGTTGCAGCGCGCCTGCAGTTGTCCATAAGTCAGCGAGCGGTTCGGATCGACGAAGGCGAGCTTCTCGCCGCGCCCCTCTAAAGCATGCCGGTCGACGAAATCGCTCGCGGCATTGTAGGCGCCAGATGGTTGCGGCCAGCGCTTGATGCTTTGAGCCATGGCGGTCTCCCGTCGATCTGGCGGATGCCGTTCCGGCGGAAATCGTCGGCCGCGCGGCATCTCGAATTTTCAGAACTATTCGACTTCGATTGGCACAGAGACGCGAGCTTGCCAAGCTGGTCGAAAGCAGAGAGAGGCAGGCACGCCGCCGTGATCGTGCTGTGGTGCGCCGCTCAAGCCAGCACGCGCCGCGCGAAATCGGCGATGTGCTGGACCTGGAGGGCGGGTGCCTCACGGTGCAGCGAATGCCCCAGTCCCGGCAGCAGTTGCGTTTCGAGAGGGCACCGGCACACGCGCCGAGCGATCGCGAGCTGTTCTGGGGTGCCGTATTCGTCGTTTTCACCTTGCAGGATCTGAATCGGCACCCGCACCTTGCCGAGCTCGGCGACGATCGAGAACCATTGCTTGAACGACGGATCCGAGAACGCTTGGTTCCATCCGAAGAATGCCGTTTCGACATGCTTGTGCCAGCGCGAAAGGGACCGCTTCAGCTTGCCTTCCTCGTACGCGGTGTGGGCGGCCCGCGCACCGGCCACCGTCGCCTCCTCGACGATGAAGTGCGGCGCCGTGAGCGAGATGCCGGCGATGCGCGGGTCCTGAACCATGCCCGCATGTATCGCCGCGATCGTCGAACCGTCTGATGCCCCCACCAGCAGGCCACGCTGGAGCCCGATGTCGTCGAGCACGCGAGGAAGCACGTCGGTCGCCTCGTCGTGCATGAACCTAGCGGGCCACGGCAGCGGTTTGTCCGACGATGCCCCGAGCCCCGCACGCGAATACGCGAGAACGCCGAAGCCCGTCGCGGCGGCGAGCATTGCTGGAACCTCGCCCCACAACTCGGCCGAGCCGAGGCCCTCGTGCAGCATCACGAGCGTCGGCGCTCTGGCGGGCAAAGGCCCCCAGGACAGCGCCTCGAGCTGCTGGTCGCCAAGGTCGATCACGCTGCGCGTCGGCGCATCTGCGGTTGAAGTCATGCCATGCCTCGCTTCGCCTCTTTCGCCTTTCAAGCTAACCGCGGATCGCATGGACCGCCATGCCCTGATCGTAGCCCTGATCGTAGCCCTGATCGTCCCGACCGCAACCGCCACGTCTTCCATCTTTCGTCTGGCCGAGCCGGACGAAGCGATAGCGTCGTCCAGGAGAGCACGAGCCACGGCCATCTCCGCCGTGCACGGCCTTGACATCCTCCGCTGGCGCGCCTTTCAAACGAAGCGAGGGACGAGCAGTCTTGCTCATATGCCTCGAGGCTCCTGACGCCAAGATCTGCTTCGAATACGCAAAGGAAAAACGGTCGATGTCGCTGCGACTTGCTCTGCTGGGATTGCTCGCGGTGGAACCGGCGTCCGGCTACGACCTGAAGCGCGCCATCAATCGCTCGACCTATTTCATATGGAACGCCACCGGTCCGCAGATCTACACGACCCTTCACAAGCTGCGCGAGGAAGGCTTCATCACCACCCAGGTGCAGCCTCAGCAGGGCAAGCCCGACAAGCAGGTTCACACGATCTCGGACAGCGGGCGCGCGGCCTTGAAGGCGTTCATGAGCGAGCCGATCCGCGCGGCCGTGACGCGTGACGAGGTGCTGCTACGCATCTTCTTCGGCAATTTCGCGAATCAGCAGGCGATCCGGCGCGAACTGGAAGCCTACCTCGAACGTGTCCGCAAAGAGCGCGCGACACTGGAGGCGACGGAAGCTCGGATCTTGGCCCACCCCGGTCGCAAGCACGAGGCGCGCCGTTTCCAGCTTCTGTCCCTGCGCATCAAGGTCGCCCAGTATCGCGCGACGGAACACGAGCTTGTTGCCTTCATGCAGGCAAACAACGCGAAATCGTCTTGAGCGTCAGCCCTATTCGCGCGGCGTCTTGATGTCCCCGAACGTCACGCTCGACCCGCCCTTGAAGCGCGGCCGGTTCGGCTGAACCGCCGTCAGAGGCTCGCAGGGGCGCTGGCTCGCGAGGCTCCGGACGGTCAGTTCCTGATACTGCCGCGTGCCGCCCTTCTTCCAATCCTTTTCGGCATCCGTTAGCGTACGCACGACACGGCCTGGAATGCCCAGCACCAGCGACCCCGGTGGAATGACCGTACCCTCGCGCACGAACGCCATGGCACCGACGATCGACGACTGACCGACATTAGCGCGATCCATCACGACGGCGTTCATTCCAACGAGGACGTTGCGGCCGATGTGCGCGCCGTGCACGACGGAGCCGTGCCCGATGTGACCATCGACCTCGACCACGGTGTCGCCGTCCGGATAGCCGTGCATCACGCACGTATCCTGCACGTTGACGCCCTCTTGCAGAATGATGCGCCCGAAGTCGCCTCTGAGGCAAGCGGCCGGCCCGACGTAGCAGCGTGGCCCCACGATCACGTCGCCGATCAGCACCGCTGTCGGGTGCACATAGGCGGTCGGATCGACGACGGGTATCAGGTCTTCTATCGCAAAGCAGTTGGCCATCTGTCGGCTCCGGCGAATGCTGATTTGAGCGCGGTCATCGAGACGCAGAGGCTAAGCCATGCAGTATCCGCCGCTGACGCTCAGCGTCTGCCCCGTGATCCAGCCCGACAGCGGCGAGGCGAGCAGCAGGATCGTCGGCGCGATGTCTTCGGCAAGCCCCAACCGGCGCGTCGGATAGAACTTGATCAGCTTCTCGCGATTGGCGGCCAGCCATTCGGGATCATGTCCCGTCTCAACGAGGCCAAGCGACACGGTGTTCGCGGTGACGCCGGCCCGCCCTGACTCGCGTGCGATCGACTTCATCAGCGCGATCACGCCGGCGCGAGCGGCACCGACGATCGACAGCCCTGCTTCGCCGACACGCGACGAGTCCCCTACGATCGCGACGATGCGTCCGTTGCCGCCCTTCTCCAGATGCTCCATCGCGGCATGGCAGAGATGGATCGCACCGAGCAGATTGACGTCGATCTGGCTCTTCCACTCCTCCGGGGTCGTCGCCTTGAACGGCTTGCGGATCGCAAGGCCCGCGTTGTTGACGACGATGTTGACCCCGCCCATGTCCGACGCGATGGTGTTGACCATCGACGCCACCGCTTCGCGATCGGCGATGTCGGCCTGATAGGCCTTCGCAAAGCCGCCCTTCGACCTGATCTCCCCCACCACTTCGTCGGCTTCGGCGGACGAGCGGCCGTAGTGCACCGCGACCTTCGCGGCTTCCTGCGCCAGCGACAGCGAAATCTGGCGGCCGACGTCGCGTGTTCCCCCGGTGACGAGCGCGACGCGCCCCTTGAGCTGCATGTCCATGATGTCCCTCCGCTTGGGCTTGTAGTATCGAACGTTTAGCGGCGTGCCGCTCGCGCGACCAGCGTCCTTGCGCATTTGACATCGCGAAACGCGCCCACTATGTCTATATCTAAGAACTTATCTAGTAAAGGTCTGACTTATGGGAGTGACCCGCCCGTGAAGCCGGCATTGTTCGACTACTACGCGCCGCGAACGCTCCCCGAGGCTCTGCGCATACTCGCTGACGCCGGCCCCGACGGGCGCGTTTTGGCGGGCGGACAAAGCCTCGTGCCGATGCTGAACTTCCGCATCGCGCGTCCAGCCGTCGTCGTCGACATCAACCGCATCGAGGAGTTGCGGACGCTCGAAGCCAGGCCCGATGATGCGTTGCACGTCGGCGCACTCGTGCGTCACGCACAATTCCTTCGCACCCCCCTAGTCCGCGAAGGTTGGCCGCTGCTCGCCGAGGCGACCGCCCAGGTCGCGCACATGGCGATCCGCAACCGCGGCACGATCTGCGGCAGCATCTGCCACAACGATCCCGCGGCGGAGCAGCCGAGCATCCTTTTGACCCTCGATGGAACCGTCGAGATCGCCAGCACGAAGGGTCGCCGCGAACTGCCCGCAGATGCGTTCCTCACCGGCCTTATGTCGAACGCGCTGGAGCCCGGTGAGATGGTCGTCAGCGTCCGCTACCCGCGCCCGGTCGCCGGTACGTCGACGGCCTTCGTCGAGTTCGCGCGTCGTCTCGGTGATTTCGCGGTCGCAGGCGCTGCCGTATCCCTACTCGTCCGCAACGGTGTCTGTGAGAACGCCCGCCTTACGATCGTCGGCATGGGCAAGGGTCCCTTCGCCGCGCGCGGTGCGGAAGCCGTGCTCGCCGGCCGGCCGGTATCGGGCAAGCTGGCCGCCGACGCGATCTCAGAAGCTTCAGCGATGGTCGTCGGCGAGGTCGATGCGGCCGACGACGTACACGCAACTGCCGCCTATCGCAGACATCTGGCCGGCGTCATGGCGACGCGCGCGCTCGAGACCGCATTTAAACGCAGCGCGGGAGGCCCTGTTGGCTAAGGACCAGACCATCACGCTGACCGTCAACGGCCGGCGCTACGAGAAAACCGTCCCCGTTCGGCTCTCGCTCGCGGACTTCATCCGTGACCACCTCAATCTCACCGGCACGCATCTGGGCTGTGAGCATGGCGTCTGCGGCGCATGTACCATTATGCTCGACGGCCGCACTGCGCGCTCCTGCCTCACGCTCGCCGTGCAAGCTGATGGCGCCGAGGTGATGACGATCGAGGGCCTGCGTTCCAAGGACGGCGTCCGCCATCCGATCCAGGACGCCTTTCACGAGAACTTCGGCCTCCAGTGCGGCTATTGCACGCCAGGCATGCTGATGACCGCGCTCGAGATGCTGGCCGACAATCCGAAACCCGACGCGGCGGAGGTCCGCGAAGCCATGTCCGGCAATCTCTGCCGCTGCACCGGCTATCAGGCGATCGTCAAGGCGGTCCTCGCCGCCGCGGACAAGATGCAGCCACGCTGATGGCGTCCCCGCTCACCGATGGAGCCGTCCTGATGTCCGATACGCGATTTGTCAACCAGCGGGTCGTCGGCACGTCGGTGCTTCCCGACGAGGCCATCCCGCTCGTCGAAGGCGACGGCCGCTTCCTCAACGACATCAAGCTCGCCGGCATGTACCACGTCGCGTTCCTACGATCCCAGCACGCGCATGCTCGCATCTTGTCGATCGATATGTCGAAAGCTCGCGCGCATCCAGGCGTCCTCGAAGTCATGAGCGGCACGGAGCTGCTCGGCAAGGTCGAGCCGTTTCGCAGTATGCCGAACCGCTTCTCGGGTGGCCAGTCGACTCAGCATTGGCTCGCCGTCGAGAAAGTCCGCTTCTGTGGCGAGGCGGTCTGCGTGGTCGTCGCGGAGGATCGCGCCACCGCCGAGGACGCCGTCGAGCTGATCGACGTCGAATACGATCCGCTGCCCGTCGTCACCGATCCACGCGAAGGCGAGAAGGACGGCTCGCCCCTGGTGCACGACACCTGCCCTAACAACTACCTCATCAAGCGCGAATACGATCGAGGCGAATGCAGCAAGGCCTTCTCCGACGCGCATCTCGTCGTCAAGCGCCGCTTCAACATCGGCCGCAAGCAGGCGCTTTGCCTCGAAGGCCGGGGCTGCGTCGCTGCTTGGCGTGAAGGCTCGTTCCCGCTCACGCTCTGGATCAGCCACCAGTTGCCCTACGTCGTCCGTCACTACGTCGCACAACATCTCGGCATGCCCGAGAACGACGTGCGCATTGTCGCCCCCCACACCGGCGGCGGCTTCGGCCAGAAGGCGTCGATCTATCCCGAGGAATTTATCTGCGCCTATCTCGCAAAGACAATTCGTCGACCCGTGAAGTGGGTCGAGGATCGGCTCGAGAACATGGTCGCCTCGACCCATTCGCGCGACCAGTACCTCGAGGTCGAGGCCGCCTTCGACAAGGACGGCCATTTCCTCGCAATCGCGTCCGACATCTGGGTCGATGTCGGCGCATACTCGACCTATCTGTGGTCCGCCGGGATGGAGCCGCTGCAGACCGGCGGCTTGATGCCCGGCCCTTATAAGATCCCAGCGATGCGTTATCGCACGCGCGGCGTCGCGACCAACAAGACGCCCGTCGGCCCCTATCGCGCAGTCGGCCGCCCGTCGGCGTCGGCGTCTCTCGAACTCGTGCTCGACGAAGCCGCCCGCAAGCTCGGCATCGATCCTTTCGAGATCCGCATGCGTAATCTCATCCCGATGGAGGAAATGCCCTACCGCAACGCAAACAATCTGGTGCACGACAACGTCAACTACGTCCCGTGTCTAAAGCTCGCAGGCGTGAAGTCGAGCTACGAGAAGCTGCGCACCGATCAAAAGGAGGCCCGCGCTGCAGGGCGTCTCCATGGCATCGGCATCGGCTGCTACGCCGAGCTGACGGGCCTCGGCACGACGACGGCTGTTGGCCCCGGCACGCTTCTGCAACCCGGCCGCGACGCTGTCACGCTGCGCCTCGAAACATCCGGCGTCCTCACCATCGCAGCGGCACTTCCCTCGCAAGGCCAGCGCATCATGACCGCGATGCGCCAGGTCGCCGCCGACGAAACCGGCATCCGGCTCGAAGACATCTCGTGCCTCTCCAACGATACCTCGACGGCACCCTACGGCTTCGGCACGTTTGCTTCGCGCACGGCGGTATTCGGTAGCGGTGCCGTGATCGAGGCCTCGAAAGAACTTCGCCGCCGCATTCTCGCGCTCGCCGCGTTCTTGATGGACGTGCCGCAGGGCGATCTCGGCATCGTCGATAGTGCTGTCGTGACCCTCGATCGCTCGAGATCGCTATCGCTCGCAGCACTAGCCGAGCGCAGCTTCTTCTCCGCGAAAGGCATCCCTGATGGTCTTAACCCCGGCTTCGAAGTGACGGCGTTCTATGATCCCAAGCACGGCAGTTTCGCCGGCGGCGCGCATATCGCAGTCGTCGACATCGATCCCGGCACCGGCCTCGTGAAGATCCAACGCTACGTCGCCGCCGAGGACATCGGAACGATCATCAATCCAGCCGTCGCCGAAGGCCAGATCATCGGCGGCATCGCACAGGGTATCGGCGAGGCATTGATGGAAGAGCTGATCTACGACGAGGAAGGCCAGCCGCGCACGGTCACACTCGCCGATTATCTCATTCCTTCGGCGATCGAAGTGCCGCATATCGAGTTGCATCACGCTTCGACGCCGTCGCACGCCCTAGGCGGCTTCAAGGGCTGTGGCGAAGGTTCGATCATCGGCGCTGTGAGCTCGCTCACCTGCGCCGTGGTCGACGCGTTGAGCCATCGCGGTGGCGACCTCTTCGACTTCCCAGCGACCCCCGAGCGCGTGCTCCGCGGCCTCGGCACCGTCAGCGGCTGATCGCGATGTTAGCGCGGGGTTCCCCGCGCCTTTGACTGGAGGACCGGCGATGCGACACGACAAGCGTGGTCTCGAACTTTCCACATCGAGTGCGGATGCGGCACGCCTCATCGACGAGGCTGTCGGCGACTTTCTCGACTATGGCGTCGGCGCGTCCGGCAAGCTGAAGGCGGCGCTCGAGGCCGACCCATCGTGCGCGATGGCGCAATGTTTCCGCGCCTATTTCATGATGATGCTGGAAATGCGCTCCGTGCTGCCGAAGGTGCAGCAGTCGGCGAGCGACCTCGCTGCGCGCGGCGCCTCACTCAATCGCCGTGAGCAACTCCACGTCCAGGCGCTTGCCGCATGGGCCGCCGGCGACATCATGAATGCGTGCGCTGCCTGGGAGACGATCATCGCCGAATACCCGCGCGACCTCCTCGCCGTGAAGCTCCACCATACGATTGCCTTCTACACCGGCCGTAGTCAGGTGATGCGCTCCGTCCTCGAAGGCGCGCTCGGCGAATGGGACGAGACGGTGCCGGGCTTCGGCTACATCGAAGGCATGTACGCCTACGCGCTAGAGGAATGCGGCGACTACGCGAACGCGGAGAAGTTCGGACGCAGCGCCGTCGCTCGCAACAAGGGCGACCTGTGGGCCGTACACTCCGTCGCGCACGTGCTCGAAATGCAGGCGCGCACGAAAGAGGGCCTCTCCTGGCTACCGTATAGCCAAGCCGACTGGAAAGCTAAGAACCCCTTCAAGGCGCACGTGTGGTGGCACGGCGCGTTGTTCGCGATGGCAGCCGGCGACTTCGCGCGCGTGCTTGAGATCTACGACAACGAGTTGAGCGCGGTGAATACCGAGACCTACGTCGACGTCTCCAATCAGGCGTCGCTCTTGAAGCGTCTTGCGCTCGCTGGCGTTGATGTCGGCGACCGTTGGCATCGGCTCGCCACCTATTCCAAGACTCGCATCCACGATCACATGCTGCCGTTCCGCGATCTCCACTTCGGCCTAGCACTCGCGGCCGACGGCGACATCTCAGGCGCACGCGAGCACATCGCCTCGATGAGGACGTTCGCCGAAACGAAGTCGGATTGGCAGACCACTTCCACGCTCGGGGTCGTCGTGCCGCTGTGCGAAGCGCTGGTATTGTGCGCCGAAGGTCGCCACGACAAGGCCGCCGAGCTGCTCTGGCCGCTTCGTCACGACTTCGCGTCGATCGGCGGCAGTCACGCACAGCGGGACCTGTTCGCTCATATCCTGTGTGATGCCGCCGTTCGCGGCGGCAAGCTCGCGACCGCGAGGAGCCTCCTTTCCGAACGAGTCCGCACACGCTCGACCCGGCGGGACAACTGGACCGCATATGCTGGCGTTCTCGACTCACTCGGCGAGAGAGCCGCAGCCGATACAGCCCGTAGCAACGCCGAGGCCGCCATCGATGCCGCCGCCTGAGGAGCCACGAAATACTAATGGAGTTCCCCCGATGAGCTTGCCCTCGCTGCCGAAAAAGGTGCCGACAGTCCCGTCCAACAAGTATGGCGCTTTCCAGTGGGAAGACCCGCTGATGCTCGAAAGTCTTCTCACCGACGAGGAGCGGATGATCCGCGACATCGCGCGCGCCTACTGCCAGGAGAAGCTGCAGCCACGCATCCGCATGGCCAACCGGCGCGAGGAAACCGACCGCGCGATCTTCAACGAGTTGGGTGCACTGGGTCTGCTCGGTGCGACGCTGCCCGAGAAATATGGATGCGCTGGAACGAGCTACGTCGCTTATGGCATCGTCGGCCGCGAGATGGAGCGCGTCGACAGCGCTTATCGCTCGATGGTCAGCGTGCAGTCATCGCTCGTGATGCACCCGATCTACGCCTACGGCTCCGAAGAACAGCGAATGAAATACCTGCCGAAACTCGCGACCGGCGAGTGGGTCGGCTGCTTCGGCCTGACGGAGCCCGACCACGGCTCCGATCCGGGTTCCATGGTTACCAGTGCACGTTCGGTCGACGGCGGCTTCCGCGTGTCGGGCGCGAAGATGTGGATTACCAACTCGCCCTTCGCCGACGTGTTCGTCGTTTGGGCAAAGACCGACGACGACGTCATCCGCGGCTTCATCCTCGAGAAGGGCATGAAAGGCCTCTCCGCCCCGAAAATCGAGGGCAAGCTCAGCCTCCGCGCATCAATCACCGGCGAGATCGTGATGGAGGACGTGTTCGTCCCGGAAGAGCACCTGCTTCCGAACGTCACCGGCCTCGCCGGTCCCTTCGGCTGCCTCAACCGCGCACGCTACGGCATCAGCTGGGGGGCGATGGGCGCGGCAGAATCATGCTGGCACTCCGCGCGCCAGTACGTGCTCGACCGCAAGCAGTTCAATCGGCCGCTGGCGGCCAATCAACTCGTCCAGAAGAAGCTCGCCGACATGCAGACCGAGATCACACTCGGGCTTCTTGCGGCACTCCAGGCCGGCCGCCTTTTCGACCAGGGCAAGCTCGCGCCTGAAGCGCTTTCGTTGTTGAAGCGCAACAACTGCGGCAAGGCGCTCGACATCGCACGCGTCGCCCGCGACATGCACGGCGGCAACGGCATCTCCGACGAGTACCCGGTGATGCGCCACCTCGTGAACCTCGAAACGGTCAACACCTACGAAGGCACCCACGACGTCCACGCCCTCATTCTCGGCCGCGCCCAGACCGGCATCCAGGCGTTCTTCTGAAGGTGAGCGAGGTAGGAGACGTAGAGGCGCATGCACCGGCCCTCCTCACCTCCCGCTTCCCCTGTCTGTCCCGCGCGTCATGCCCGCCTCGCCGCCGTTGCTTCAGAGACAAGACTGCACTGCGTCGTAGCCTCGCGTCAGAAGCCGATCATGAGGCGCTTACGCACGAGCAGCGCTTGACGTTGGCTACTGCGTAGTCGCGGATCGCCTCCTTTGAGAAGCCTGCGACGCGTCGCAATTGGGTGTAGGTGGGCTTGCCATTCGTTCTCGTCGGGCCAATCAACGGCGCGACCTTCAAATCTTATGTGGAGCAGATCCTTGTCCCGGCATTGAAGCCCGGCGACATCGCCTTGCCGATCACGCGGCGCTTCGCACTCCAGCTGTCGCGGGTGCGATACTCGAAGTCGGCGAACACGCGCGCCGGCTTGCCCGTTCGCTTCGGCTTCAGTTTCGCCTTGCGGCTCTCACGCGCGATCCGCTTGTGCAGGCGGCTGTTGCCGGCGAGCCCGAGCATGAATTAGACGTGGTTTTCTTCGCCACGTCATCACTTCGCCACGTCATCACTTCGTCGCGGCAGAAGCCGCTGTCGCCGCGGAGCACGATGCTGACGTTCGGCCAGCGCTCGCGGATCTGGGCGACGATGCGCGCGGTCGACGCTCGACGATCGAAGCTTGGCGGCGAGCAGGTGACGACCGCAGAAGATGTAGAGCGGCAAGTAGCAATAGCAGTCGTGATAGCCCTGGAAGTGGCGGCCTTCCTGAAGCCCGAACAGCCGATCATCGGTCGTATCGAGATCGAGTACGATGCGGATCGGCGGTTCCTCGTGCGCGTCCATGAACACATCGACGAACAGCCGCTCAATGGCAGCAGTGTCGTGGTCGAGCTTGTGATGCCTGTCGCGACCGATCTTGCCGGCGTGCTCCAGCCGATTGAGCGTCGACTTGCCCGCGAGCGCGTCCTCGGGTTTGTCGAGTGCCGCCATCAGTGCCGGATCGAATCGCAGCACGTCGTGATCGATCAGATCCTCGTGGCCGAGCCCGAGACCGAATATCCTCTGGCGTAGTAGGTCGATGGTCGCGTGCGTAA